>Ga0180437_10006059_pt1 | contig 16310 bp, 17 predicted proteins | sample SS_ome_4_FD_132410 | JGI IMG/M metagenome (GOLD analysis project Ga0180437, IMG submission 132410) | Hypersaline lake sediment archaeal communities from the Salton Sea, California, USA - SS_3_D_1 metaG | ecosystem: Environmental > Aquatic > Non-marine Saline and Alkaline > Hypersaline >...
CACCTTGATATGAGCTGGTTCAACTTCTTCATCAACTTTTCTTGAACCGAGTTCTGATTTAATGAATAACTCGAAATCCTTATCTTTAATCTCCTTAATTGGAAGGAGATTTTTGTCTTTATCAAATCTGATATCAATTTCTTTACCAGAGGGGCGAAGAATTTTAAATTCTGCATTTGTTATATGTTCCTCTGGTTCAATATAAAGTTTAACATCTCGATACATTTCAGCAACTTCATGGCCAATGCAATTAATTTTAAACGATTTGTACCATCCAAAAGGGGAATACTCTGCTTCAATTCCCTTTTCTTCCAAGAACTCAGAGATTAAAGGACATACATCCATTGCTTCTGACTCATTACTAAGAAATTTGCTTAAATGCGCCCACGGATATACTAATACCTTATCAACGTGATATAGCGATCGATCTTTAATTAATTCAACGGGGTTTCGTGGTTTTCCTTTTATTTTTCCCAATTCTATCTCTTTATTATGTTGTCGAATCTCTTCATTTTTCTCTCTTATTTTTTCAGGAAAGGAAGTAATATGTAAGACAGAATCCTCTATAACCTTTGCTGCTTGTTTTGCAATAAGGGTTATATCATAAGTATCCTGATCTTCAACAGATACATATGCCACGAGTATTAAACCATCCATTTTAATGACATCTTCTGGAAATTCTTGAGGCGCGCTGGTTGCTGGTTTGTGTTTATGAACTTCAACACCATCGGAATGGATTAATAAAATCTTCATAATAACTCATTATTTTATTTTTTCAAGCTAACTTATATAAAAAATTCTAAATATTTTCCATACTTTCGTAGATTAAATAAATCTAAAATTTAAATTAATTTTTACTAAAAAATTTCCCATCAAATATGAATCTTACAAAAATATTTTTGGAATTAACTAATTATTTGGATAAATTGGATGAAGGTCGGGAAAAAATTTTGCCAATATCTCGCTTGATGATACGAGATTGTAGTAATGCAATAAAACATATTCATAGAAAAGAATTTGATCTCTATGATGAAAAGATAACCGTGATTAAGAAAACTCATAGTCAATTAATACAAATGGTCAATTTAGAGCCAAGTGCTTTTACGAAATATTTGAAAACACCTGAGCAAGAGTACGCAGAAGCGGTTTCCTTTTATGCTATTATAAATAAACAAGTATTACCTACTCCTAGTCAATTAAATATCGATCCTCTAAATTATGCATTTGGATTAGCAGATGTTATTGGAGAGTTAAGAAGATATGCCTTAGATAATATAAGGAATTCCCAATTATCGGATCTTAATCAAATCTTAGAAGATATGGATGAGATTTACACAAATTTATTCTCACTTGATTATCCTTCAGGAATTACTCAAGATTTACGACATAAAACTGATCTTGCTCGTTCTTTAATTGAAAAAACGAGGGGAGAAATATCTATTTCTTTACAAATGAACGATTTGAAACGATGTATTGAAAAAAGTCAATCAGATTGATAGTAATTCAATTAATTCTTCAATGAACAATTATGCCATTTGATATAGAGAATATTAGAAGATCTAGCAAGCTAGACTATGAAAATGCTTGGCTTTCAACGAGAAATTTATTAAAGATAAAAGGTAATTACTTTAATTTAGAAAAGAAAGGAAAATCTCATCTTATAAATGACTTCATTTTTGATGCGCGAAAAAGTATGCTTTCCTTAGGGTTCGAAGAGCTTATTTTACCAATGTTTATTGAAGATTACGAAATTTTTAAGCAATATGGTCCTGAAGCGGTATTAATACTCGATCGTGTCTTTTATTTGGCAGGATTGCCTAGACCAGATCTAGGAATCTCTGATGACAAAATTGGTTTAATTCATGAAATCATCCCGGATTTTGGAGATACTGAAGGATTAAAAATGATTTTTAGAGAATATAAAAAAGGAGAAATTGAAGCTGATGATTTGATCGAAACATTGGTGAAAAGATTAAAAATTGAAGAGGAAATTGCCTCGCAAATCATAGATAAAGTATTTCCTGAGTTAAAGCAGTTAAAGCCAATTCCATCTAGTCTAACATTGCGAAGCCATACTACAGCTTTATGGTTTAAAGTTTTAAGTGAACTAGTAAAAAAAAAGAAATTACCTTTACAATATTTTTCAATAGGTCCTAAATTTAGGAGAGAACAAAAACTAGATAATACCCATTTATATTGTTCCAATACCTTATCTCTTGTAATTTTAGCCGAGGAAATCTCATTAGAAGATTGCCAACAAATAAGTGCTTCAATTTGTGAAAAGATAGGATTTCGCAATAGTAAAACTGAAATTAAAAAAGCCACGTCAAAGTATTATGCACCCCAAACAGAGTTTGAAATATTTATTCAGCATCCTACTACAAATGAATGGATAGAGATTGGTGATGGGGGCTTATATAGCCCTGTTAGTCTTGCAAACTATAATATCCAATATCCGGTATTTAATATAGGATTTGGGGTTGAACGTATATGTATGGTAAAATCTCAATTAGAAGATATCCGTAAATTAGTATATCCCTACTTTTATGAAGGTGTTTCTTTTTCTGATGAAGAAATTAGCAAGGCGATCCATTATAAACATGTTCCTGTTACGCAAGAGGGAATCAAAATCCAAAAAGCGATTATAAGTAAGGCAAAAGAAAATAAAGATATTCCATCTCCTATCAATTTGAAAGTGTGGGAAGGTTTTATAAAAAGTAAATATGTCGAAGTCTACATATGGGAGAAAGATGAAGGAGTTGTTCTTTTAGGGCCAGCAGCTACAAATATTATATGTGTAAGAGAAGGAAATATTTTTGGAACTGCTCTTGGTGAAAACCAAAAAGATTGTATTCTAACCAATAAATCCTACTTGGAAGGCATTGCGGCAGAGATGGCCTATCAGGTTGAAAATTTAATTGAGCAAAATAAAAAAGAGTATGAATATCGAGTTAAAATGGTCTATAGAGCTTCTGAAATTAATTTAATGATTGATGAAGTTATAATGGAATATATCCATTCTAATCAAAAAAAGGTCGATATTCGAGGACCAGTTTTTATCGGTCTATCATTTAATGTTATAAATAAAACTTAAACATAAAATTAAGAGAAATTATGTCGAAAAAAAAAGTCATGATCGCAGGTACTTTTGATATTATCCATCCCGGCCATATTTTTCTGATAAATGAAGCGGCTAAATTGGGGGATGTATATGTAATTGTCTCTACTGACAAAAATAGGGAGATTTATGCCGGAGAACCTCCAATTGTTCCTCAAGAACAGAGATTGGAGGTTGTGAAGAATTTAAAAAATGTTAAAGAAGCAATAATAGGACGCAGTGATAATAATACTCTTAAAACAGTGGAACAAATTGATCCGGATATAATTTTACTCGGACCGAATCAAAAATATGATATCGCTACTTTAAAAAAGGGTTTATTAGCGAGAGGGCTTGATCATGTTGATGTCAGAAGATTAAAATTGTATTATGATAAATTCGAATTAAACTCGTCAAGTTTAATAAAAAAAAAAATCATTGATACTTATACCAAGTAAGATGGTAATTTAATGAATACTAGCGAAAATATTTCCCCAGAAAACTATGCGAATTGGTTTGCATTATATAAATTGTGCCAGTTAGCGAAAGAACGAAAATATATTGAAATAAGTAGCGTGGAATTTGGTGAAATATTAGGATTAAGTCAACAAACGGGAAGCAGAAGGATCAATGATTTAGAAGAATTAGGCTGGATTAAACGTAAAATCGATGGAAAATCACAAAAAGTTTCCATTACAAAAGAAGGCGCAACTATAATGTTATCGATATATAGGGAATTAAGGAATTTATTAGAATCTATTTTAATTATAGGAGAAGTTACTGAGGGAATTCATGAAGGAGGGTATTATGTTTCAATTCGAGGATATTTCCAGCAATTTAAAGAAAGATTAGGATTTGAACCGTACAAGGGGACCTTGAATTTAAGATTAAGTGATACAGATAATGAGATATTACGAGAAAAGCTAAAGAACATTACTCCCATCATTATTGAAGGATTTAAAGATTTAAATAGAGAATATGGTCCTGTAAAATGCTATGATGTTTACATCTCCCGAATGGATGATGAAAAAAACAAACATAAAGCTGCAATCTTAGATATTCAACGAACACATCATAAAGAAAATATAATTGAGATATTAGCAAAGCCATATCTTCGGGATTATTTCAATCTTAAAGATGGCGATAAACTTATTATTGATATCTCCAAGGATAAGTAAAACATTTCTTCTTATTCATAGGAATTTACTAATTAGAAATCTGATTTTCAAAATCTTTGATAAACCCGTTAAGTTTATAGAATCTAAAAACAGCAGTGAGAATTACTAAAACCATAAATACAAATAAAAATTCACCAATAAATCCGTAAAAATATACAATAATCATGGAAATAACAATATAGAATAATCTTTCTGATCGTGCCATCAAACCGACATCAAAATCGCCATTATATACATTTTCTGCTTTAGCTCTAATGTAGCTAATCATAATCGAAGCAATAAATGAAATTATAATAATTATTGGTAATCCTATAATATTCCAAAGTAAATAATTTCGATAATATACTAGTAAGGAAAAAAATATTACAAATTCACTTGCTCTATCCATAATTGAATCAAAAAAAGCTCCAAAGGGCGTCGTTCTCCCTGATAATCTCGCAATTGCTCCGTCTATTCCATCAAAGATACCTACTAAAAAAACAGATAATGAAAACAACAACAAGTTTGAAAATATAGTTAAAGATATCATACTAAAAACAGAAAAAGTAAACATAATACATGTAGCTAAATTAGGAGTTATTCCAATTTTCATCAATAATTTAGCAAGAATTATAATTAAAGGACGAAATATAAATCTTAATCGAAATTTAGAAGCCATTTTTTAGATAATAACTATTTATTTTTTAATTCTATTTTTCTAATTTTTTTACTTTCAAAAAAACTCGTAAACACAGAAACATAACCGAAGATCAATCCCAATAACAGAAAAATATCTAAATTAAATACAAAGAGGAAAATAGCATCCATTCGTATGTTGATTATACTCCCAATTATCTCATAATATAAAATTATATCCCAAATCCTCAACATGAAAAATGCCATAAATACAACTATGCTTGTAGTTAGGTTATAAATAAATAGAGCCCGTTTATTCAAGATTACTCCGAAGAATGAAGTTAAAATAAAGATTATAAATGATGAAATAAAGAAAATTGAGATTAAATTCACAGTAAACAGAAATCTGTTAAAATTTATCGAAAAATAATCAAATTGATCGATATTGATTGTATTGGACAAGAAGAGAAAGCCAATTAAAAACGTGAAAGTTGTAATCAATAATAAACATCCAATATTGTTCAAGTAAAAATAATACTTTGAGATTTTCTCTAAGTCATATTGGAAATACCTTATTCGAGTGATATAATCGTGTTTTTTAAGCTCTTCTAAATATTCCAAAATATCTTTAGGAGAGTCATTAGAGATGCGTTTGAAGGCATAGAGTTCATATTTTTGTCTTAAATCGGCAAGTAATTCTTTAGCACTACTTCTATTCCTCGCTGAACTCTTTGGACCTTCAAAAAACCAAATTACAGCGCGATCAGTATCAACAATGACTCCTATATCACTATCATTAACGCCTTCAGCATTATACCATCGTTCATTTTTAAATATAAATGGAAATAAATTTGTAGACATGGAACAATCGTGAAATTCTTTTTATTTTTATATTATATTTAATTATATCAATAATATAACCTTTTTAATTTAATAAATTTAAATCATTACCATTATAACTACAGAAAATTATTAAAATGGAAGTGGACAAAATTGAAACTACGATTAATTTTGAAAACGGTTACAAAGAAAAATAAAGAGCTTTCTATCAAGTTTAAAATTGCTCCGAGTAAACATTTAGGTTTTATTAATTTCATTAACCTCGCTTTAAATCAAGATCTTCCCGTTACTCTTTCTTTTGAAAAGATTGGTAAATCTGGAGCAAAAGAAGAAAGTAAAATTGTAGGTACGTTCAAATTTACGGGTAAAGATACACTGGCATTGAATGAATTAAATAATGAGATTCAAGAAAATGAACGGAAAAGAAAAAAGCAACATCAAAAACGATCCCAAAAATAAAAGGCTGTCCTCAACCACATTTTCTACTTCAAATTGATAAATCCCAGTTTAACTAAGTTTTTGCAAATATTATATACTTGTTCATGCTGTAATTCTAACTCTTGAGTAATTTGACCAATAGATCTTCTACCGTTAATTCTATAAAATACATTAATCGAAGTATCACCTGTCAAATAATATTTAGGATTTATCTTTTTTGTTCCACTAAATTTGGGTATTTTTCGGCAATATTCTGGTAAATTGCTCTCTTCACTAACGTTTTGTTTTATTATTTTAAAATTGGTCTCCTCATTTATCTTATCTTCGACAGCTTTAAATAAATCAATCACTCTCTCTTTAAATTGACCTTCGTGTTCTTTACGTTCCTCATCAATAAAAAATCTAAGAATATCTCCAAAAGAGTCAAAATAGTCTCGTCTTCCGTTCCAATTGAGGATCTTATTGATATCATATTTTCTCATAAAAGTTTGTGCAATCTTTCTTAGCGTTCTTAATACATTGACAGCTTTAGAGGAATCATCATATGTTGCAAGATAAATCAGATTAGGAATACTAGAATCTTTTAGGAAAGAGAGTTTCAAATCGTTATTAGACAATTTTAATTCACTTATTGTTCCAAGATCCTCAAAAGAATCTGAGAAGGAATTAAGTGCTGTAAAAAACCCCGAAACCATAATTAGGGAATCTCCTTGAGTAAAAGCTTTACAAGGCTCTGAAGGATTATCATCTTTAGCAAAGTGTTTGCTAAGTAATGGTAAACCATCTTTAATAATTACTACATCCCTAATCATAGGATAAATCTTATTCCAATTTAATACTTATATTTATTATCTAGATAATTTAAAAAACCTAAAGAAAATCTCAATGAGTCTTGCAATAAATCTAAATGGAAAAAAAGAAAAAAAAATGTAATATCCTAATAATATCTTTTTTAGAAATTGATCATTATGAGGTATATCTTGTTTTAAAAGGAAAAAAAAAAAAACTTTGAGTTGTGTCTCTTGAAAGCAGTGATATTGTGTGCTGGTTTTGGAAAACGTTTAGAGGTATATTCAAAACAATATCAAAAAACGATGTTACCTTTGCATGGTAAACCAGTATTAGAATATATTATAAACGGAATTATTTATGCTGGTTTAAGAGATATTATCATGGTAGTTGGCTATAAAAAGGAACAGATTATTAATTATTTTAATAAGGGAACGAAATGGGGAATAAACATCGAATATGTTGAACAAAAGGAGTTAAATGGGACGGGTGGAGCGATACTTTTCTGTGAAAGCTTAATTAAGAATGATCATTTTTATCTAACTTGGGGTGATATTATAGTACCATACGAGATCTACAAAAAAGTTTATTTACTTTACAAGAATGAAAAACAGGATTTTATACTAGTTACAAATTATACTGAAGATACTTCTCAAGGAGCTGCAGTGGTTTGCCAGGAGGATTATTGTCTTGATATTATTGAAAAACCCCCTCATGGCACCATCAATTCAAAACTAAATAATTGTGGCATTTTTATCCTCTCAACAGAAATCTTTAATGTTCTTAAAAAGCTTAAACCTTCTAATAGAGGAGAGATTGAGCTACCTCAAGCACTCTCACTAGGAATACGTACAATGAACTGGAAAATTCGTGTTTTAAAGATGAGAAATGATCTGTTTAGAGGAGACATAGGAAATCTTGAGATTTATGAAAAACTCAAAGAGAATAATAATTGGATTAAAAAATTAGTTCCTTAGTAAATCTTCATCTTAATTCAATAGCTAGCTTTATTTTAAAGCTTAAATATTTTAAATTCTAAATTAATATCAACATAATATTATCAAGAAAAAAATCATCTCTTTCAAATGAGAATAAGAACTCGAAAGAATTTACCTAGGAAAAACATTTTAATTACGATCCTTTATTTAATTCCACTTATTGGATTTGGAAGCTATGCTGGGTTTGCTTTATATATTATTGATGACATAGCATCATTTACTCTCGAATTGGATCCCCCAAATACTAATTATTTTACTCCCCTTGAACAAATACTTGCAAATCAAACTTATCTTGAAGAAATGGCTCATAGATATGATTATCAGCTAGAAAAATATCACATACCCACTAATATTAGCATAGATGTGACTTTTTCTAATGATAGCTATAATGAAGTTCAAGAATGGCATGGGACTGATAATGGTGCTCTTCATTTAGGATATACCTTAGCTTCTCAATGCTTTCGCTATAAAGCAGCAGTAATTAGTGGAGATCCCATTGAAATAGAAAATGCAACTAGAATGGTAAAGAAAGGTGTGTCAGGATTTAGTAATATGCTTGCAGCTCCAAATGGAGGAATAGGACCTGAGTATCCCGGTACTCCGGCTAGGTTTGTAAGTGCCCCGGAAAATAGAAAATATCATGAATGGTTATTTCAGCCTCATCCTCGCCATTTTAATGGTACGGGTGAATATAAAAACTGGAGGGTGCGACTCCACACCAGTAGGGATGAGCTTGCGGGGTATTACTTAGGGTTTGCCTCAGTTTTAAAATTTATTGATCCAACGCTCAACGAGGATAGTAGATGGTGTGTTGAACGGATTAAACTGCTAACCGAACAAATGATTGAAGGGTTTAGAAAAACAAACTGGTTAGTATTAGGAGGGAATGGAGAACCAACTGGTTCTGATCTCAATCCAATTTTTGAAGGTAGTCCCTGGCAAATTACTTTATTAAGAATTGGAGCAACTGCGCTTCCTGAAAAATATGATTCATTATACCATTATGCTGCGACAAAGATGCTTTCAATGAATAGTTTAGGTAAATCAGATAGAGCAAATACTGCCTATGATACCTATGCATTAGCTTTTTCTATGGATGTTATATTTTCTCTCATTATGTTGGAAGATAATCCTCAATTACAACTGCATTATATCAAAAATTTCGAACGTGGATTTTATGATTATTTACGGTATCACCGAAATGCATACTTTAATATGATTCATCTGGCATTCATGACCTTAGTCCCCGATTCTACTCTTTTTGAAAAACCAGATTACACTGATGAGATGATTAGATGGGATGTACTTGATCAATTATGGCGTTTTAATACCTCCGGTTGGGGTGAAGGCATTCGCAATTATAATTTAACTCAAAGACCTAATTCAACTCGAGCTACAAGCCTTAATCCAGCGATTGCGAGTGGTGAATTGAATCCAGATAAGGCAAGATGGCAAGATTTTTTTGAGAATAATATATATGGCAGTTTATTTGCGTGGCTTGGTGATCTAATTGATTTTAATGATAATCAATACTTGCTTCCCCTTACTGTATCAGAAATGGGCGTACATCACTTCGAGTGGGAACATAGTAAATTTTTTGGCGAAGGAGGAAATCCTAATGGGGATGGATTGAGACAAGTCATCCCTAATTCGTATTTAGTGGTTTATTGGATGGGTAAGGCTTTTGGTATTTTTTAAAATAAAAGCAAATAGTCTCATTCAACTAATTAAAATAGTTATTAACTCACTAAAAATTGGACTCTATAATCCTAATATATATTACTTTATTTAGAATCTTAAATTATATTGAAAAGGTAATTCAATAATATAAAGTGATTAAAAAATGTCTTATGATAGAGATAAACATAGATATTATTCAAAACAAAAATATGAAGCAGCAATAGGGACTTTTGCAACAGGGATTGTATTCCTATTTGTAGCGATACTCTCTTTGGTGTTAAGATATTTTCCCGAGTTTGATTTCATCGGACTTTCCTACTGGGGAGTTTGGTTGTTTATTCCAGCATTCTTTATTTTCATTGGTGGATTTTCACAGCTTTATACCAATAATAAATTTAAAAAAGCTGTTAAAAACGCAATCTTGGATCGGGGAAACCAATCTACATTTAATTTAGAAGATTTAGCGCTTGAAGTTGGAATAAAACCTAAGGATGTCCTCCGTGTCTTAGTGGATTTGCGATCAAAAGGAGAGATTAAATATCGCTTTAATTCAGATACTGGAGAGATAGTTTTAGGAGAAGAAGTAAGCTATACTCCTGTAGAAAATTTTCAAGCTCCAAAAAAATTAGACTCAGCACTTCCATCAGAAGGTAAGAATTATTGTGTCTATTGTGGCAATAAAATCAGAGAAGGCTCTCAATATTGTGCCTTTTGTGGTTCAAAATTATAATTTTTCGTTAAATTCTTTTTTATTTATTTTTCTATTAAAACGTTTATCCTTAATATAAGATCTATTCCTAGATTAAACTAGTCAGATTATTTATTGATAAAGTTGAGTTAAATTGAAGAACTCCATTCTTACTTTTGGAGAAATTATGTTAAGGCTTTCACCACCAAACTATAAAAGATTTACTCAAGCACGATCTTTTGATGCGATATATGGAGGAGGTGAAGCAAATGTTGCGGTCTCACTAGCAAATTTTGGCCTTCAAGTTGAATTTGTCACCCGTTTACCGAAAAATGATCTTGGCATGGCTTGTATTCAGTATTTACGACAATATGGAGTGAATACAGAAAAAATCATAATGGGTGGCGACAGAATTGGAATCTATTTTCTTGAAGTGGGTGCTTCTGCGAGGGCAAGTAAGGTAATCTATGATCGAAATAATTCAGCAATAGCTACTGCTACTCCAGATATGTTTGATTGGGAGCAAATTTTCGAGGGTGTATCATGGTTCCATTGGACGGGGATCACTCCGGCAATATCAGAAAATTTAGTGGATATATGTCTTGAAGCAATTAAAATAGCAAAATCGAAGGATATAACAATATCCTGCGATCTTAATTATAGGAGTAACCTATGGAAATACGGCAAAAAACCAATTGAGATTATGCCTAAATTAGTAAGCTTTTGTGATATCGCTATTGGTAATGAGGAAGATGCAGAAAAGGTACTTGATATCAAGGCACCTGATACTAATGTTACTTCTGGGAAAATTGATCCAAGTAAATATAAATCAGTTGTGGAGCAAATGTCAAAAACCTATCCAAATTTGAAATATATTGCCATTACTCTAAGAGGTTCCCTTTCTGCCAGCCATAATACATGGTCTGGTATTCTATACGATAAGAATAAAATGTATATAGCCCCTCACTATGATATTGCTCATATAATTGATAGAGTTGGAGGAGGAGATTCTTTTGCAGCAGGTCTAATATATGGACTACAAAACTTCAAAAATGAACCTCAGAAAGCCTTAAACTTTGCTGTTGCATCATCTTGTCTCAAGCATACGATTTTTGGTGATTTTAATTTGGTCTCAGTAGATGAAGTATTAAAAATTATGAAAGGAGACCTTTCCGGAAGAGTATCTAGATAAATCCAATTAATGAAAACACAATTTATAACTAAGTGAAAATTTCTAAAATTATAATATAACTCGATTATTAAGTGATAAAGTTTGATTGAAAATTATGATAAGATGATAATCACAGCAACAACTGCAAATTCCTGGATTTATCCTGAAGTGAAAAATTGGGCAGAAAATGTTGATGATTTAATCAATGATGTAGTGCAATGCTATGAAGCGGGGGCTGCTATTGCTCATGTACATCTTCCAAGGGGTAAAGAAGAAGAAACTGTTAAAAGAATTAGGGAGAGATGTGATATTATCATCCAAGGAGGGATGTCTAGCTATCCCATAGAAGAGAGAACTCCCGATTTTTATGCAAAACCAGATATGCTCTCAATTATACTCAATCATCATGATGAGCATTTTACTGGGCTTACTGTAAATCAATTACATGACTTAGATGAATTAGAACAATATTGTCTTACTTGTAAAAGATTCAAAATCAAACCTGAATGGGAAGTCTGGCATACTGGCTCCTATTGGAATCTGAACTATTTAGTTAATAAAGAACTATTAGAACCACCGCATGTATTAACATTATTTTTTAATTGGCCAGGAGGAACATGGTCCCCTGCCACTGCAGATGAATATCTTCACAGAGTTAAATATATGCCAAATAACTGTCTTTATTCTGTAAGCATAATGGGCAAAGAACAAACTAAAATCGCAACCTTATCTATTGCCAATGGAGGTAACGTGCGAGTTGGGACAGAAGATTATCCCTTTATAAAAGAGGGAAGCCCAGCAAAAAATAATGCAGAACTTGTTTCAAGGATGGCTAAAATTAGTAGAGAAATGAATCGTGAAATAGCAGATCCTTCTGAGGCACGAAAGATTATTGGATTATAATTCTAAATAAAAAATTTAAGGATATAATGATGAAATTAAAAGATAAAGTGGCAATTATTACAGGAGCGGGAGCAGGTATCGGAGAAGCGACCGCTAAATTATTTGCTCAAGAAGGTGCTATAGTCTGTTGCAATTCTCTTTCTCAATCAGCATTAACTGTTGTTGATGATTTAATCGATAATGGTGGAGAGGCTATTTTTATTCAAGGAGATGTTTCAAATGAGAAAGAAGCACGAAATATAATCGAAGAAACAATTAATGAATTTGAAAAGATTGATATTTTATTTAACAATGCAGGTATCGTTCTGGGTGGAGCTATTGATACTATATCTACTGAAGATTGGGACCGTACCATGGCTGTAAATGTTCGAGGTGTGTATTTGGTCTCTAAGTATGCACTCCCGTATTTAAGGAAAACCAAAGGGTGTATCATTAATAATGCTTCATCTGTGGCCTTTAAAGGAGTTCCTAATCGTGCAGCTTATACTGCTTCTAAAGGCGCTGTCCTTTCTATGACGAGAGCGATGGCTTCAGATTATCTTCAAGATGGTATTAGGGTTAACGCAATATGTCCAGGTACAACTGATACTCCTTCTCTAACTGAGAGAATTAAAAGTCGTGGAGGCGATTATTATAAAACTAAACAAAGCTATATTGATAGGCAACCATTAAAACGTCTTGGAAAACCCGAAGAGATAGCTGAAGGGGTATTATTTTTAGCTATAAATGAATTCTGCACTGGTGTAAGCCTTTTGGTTGATGGTGGGATGACTATGTGAAGTAATTTGTTTCTCGAATATTATCTTGTGGTCCATCCACCATCAATTCTCAAGTCCGCTCCAGTAATATAGGAGGATTCTCCAGAAGCTAAAAAGAGGATTCCATTCGCTATTTCTTTCGGTGTCGCCCAACGTCCCAATACTCCTTCTTCTTCAAATTCTTTTTTCACCTCTTCATATGACAAACCTCTATCGTGAGCTTGTTTTGCTACATCACTTTGTAACATTGGTGTATCCGTTGCACCGGGGGAAACACTATTCACTCTAACATTATAGGGTGCTAAATCCAATGCTAAAGCTCTTGTATACCCAAGAACTCCTGCTTTCGTTGAACAATAGTTAGCATGTGCTGTTTGGCCAATATGAGCCGCAACTGAAGCTAGGGTTATTATTGATCCGAATTTTTGCTTTTTAAAATAGGGTACTGCGAACTTGCACGTGAAATGAGTACCCTTTAAATTCACATCAATTAATAGATCATAGTCCGCATCTGGAAAGGTTTCAACTGGACCAACTCGAACCACTCCCGCATTCACAACTAAAATATCAATCTTATTATAAACTTTAATGACATGGTCCATCATTTCTTTTACTTCTTCAGGTTTAGTCACATCAATTTTCATGATCGTGGTCCTATTTTGCTCATCATCTGTTAGCATATCAAATGTTTCTCGTAATCCTTTTTCATCAATATCAGAGAGAATTTGAATTGCTCCTTCGTGAGCAAATAATTTAGCGGTAGCCTGACCTATACCAGATGCTGCTCCAGTTATTACCACTATTTTCTCTTTCATTCTCATTTTCAATATCCTTTATTTTATTATTATTTGCTTATCAAGTTTAGATATTCGCTCACATCCAGTATTACTGACCCGATAACAATCCTCTACTCCTACTAATCCCTGCCCTCGAACATTAAGCCATACTTCAAGATCTAGAACCATATTTTCTTCAAAAGGAACATTCATCGCACCACCAGGCCCAAATAAATGAGTCTCCTCGCATTCCAGACCTATACTATGGGCTGTAATAAGATAAAAACCTCTTTTAGTGAGAGATTTTAAATAATTGGTTGCTTCTTCTTTAAATTCTTTTGCGTTGACACTTGGTTTAATGTTGTCTGCACAATATTCTTGAACTTGAATCATAAAATCCATTGCTTCTTGAGCTTTCTTAGGGACTTCACCAATTACTACTCCTCGACTGACATCAGAAATATATCCTTCCCAGACAGCCCCAAAATCGAATCTTACAATATCATTAGGAGTCACAGGTATACCTAGACCTGGAGCTTCTGGATCCGATGGACCAATGTTCATGGTTAAATGATCCCATCCCCATGCGCCCTCATCTACGATGGTTCTTCGTGCTATTTGTAATAACTCTGTATCCTTCATATCTAATTCAACAGCATCGATGCATCTTTTTATAGCTTTCTCTGCAACTTCAGTAGATTTCCTTATTCTTCGTATTTCCTCCTCAGTTTTAATCAATCGCATTTCAATAAACGCCTCATCTCCATTAATAAAATTTGCTTCATGAAATTTTGCTCTTAACGCTTCGGATTGATATCGCGGCATGTAGGATTCGAGACCTATCGTTTTATCTCCTAAACCCCATTCCTCAATTTTTTCTAAAAGCTTCTTTACTGCACCATCTAAAGACCCTACGCGAAAGACATCACTAGGGGGTATCCATGAAAATTCTTCAACACTATCATATAAAGACCAAACAATTGCACTCTCTTCCCCATCCTTACGGACTAAAGAAAGGTTGGGATATTGATTCGATAAAACATATAGAATAGGGTTAGGTGCAACATGGGTGACAGGAAGACCAGTTGTATAAAATACATTAACGGGTGTTGATGCTATCAATAAGTCGATTCCTTTATTATTAAGAATTTCTTTAGCTCTATTTTTATCATAACCAATTGGTTCTGCCATTTTAAGTTACCTAATTCCTCATAATTACTGATAAAAAATATGTTTTAAGTTAAAAATATTTTATTTTACAAATCTTGCACAATTTTACCTCAATGTCCAGCATTCAAATTAAAATAATAAGTCTAATTAAAATAGAATGATTTCTGCTACCCATGGATAGTGTTAATTATGGTTTGGTTGGTATTGGAAACACACCTAATTCTGCGTGGCCATATCATTATGCGGGAACTAAAGATAATCCAAAAATAAACTATACGTCCGTTTTCGACATTGATCTTAAAAAAGGAAAAAAGTTAGCTAAAATCTTTAATCTAAAATTTTATGATTCGTTTGAAGCAATGCTGGAAAGTGACATCGATGCGGTGCTTATTTTAGTCCCTCATCACGCTCATGAGGAAGTTGTAGTTAAAGCAGCAAAAGCTGGAAAGCATATATTATGTGAAAAACCTATGGCAACGCTCTTGAAGGATGTAACCATATGATTGAAGCAACTAAAAAAGCGGGAGTGAAGTTTATGATTGCAGAGAATCATCGATTCTTGCCTGCACATCAATCTATCTATGACTTTATTGAGGGAGGATTTATTGGAAATCCTTTCATGGTGCGGACTTTTGAAGGAGTATATGAGACACATAATATTAATAATCCTAAATCTTGGAAAGCTAGTATTGAAAAAGCGGGAGGGGGAGCTCTAATGGATATGGGGGTTCATAAGTTCGCCACGCTTAATTGGATTTTAAATGATACCGTTGAATCTGCTTACTGTTGGCTCACTAAACAAGTGACCGATATGCCGGAAAAGGGAGAGGACAATGCGTTTGTCTTCTTAAAATATCATTCAGGCATTATAGTTGAGTGTACATTAAGTTTTACAGTTAACTCTACTCCATCAAATCATTTGGAAATTTATGGAACAAAAGGGAGTTTGATAGAAAATCATTCTTGGAAGGATCCTATAAGATTATATTCCTCTAAAAAATTAGATGCTGAAAAAAACGACGGTTGGTATTTGCCAAAAATCAATCACGGAGCCTTTCCGAAATATTATTTCATTTCGATGGGTATTGAAGATGCTTACTTTACTGAGTGTGTCCTAGAGGACAAAGATCCTGAGTTTAAACCGGAAGATGCAAAAGAAGCGGTTGCCACGACACTTTTAGCTTATTTATCTGCCATTAAAGGAAAAAC
>Ga0180437_10006063_pt1 | contig 16296 bp, 13 predicted proteins | sample SS_ome_4_FD_132410 | JGI IMG/M metagenome (GOLD analysis project Ga0180437, IMG submission 132410) | Hypersaline lake sediment archaeal communities from the Salton Sea, California, USA - SS_3_D_1 metaG | ecosystem: Environmental > Aquatic > Non-marine Saline and Alkaline > Hypersaline >...
CAGGCAGGAGGGGACAACAACGACGATCCCTCCGACACGACATCCCCCAATGGAGCCCCCAGGAACGGCTTTGCACCTGGGGCGTGTCGCTCTAGAATAGCCGATTCTGTGCTTTCGCCCCCGGTGCACTTCTTCTGAGGGAAAACGCTCTTGCTTCGAACTCATACTTGCGGCGAGCTGCGGGCGGACCATGTTGGGCAGACGGTGACGCTTTGCGGCTGGGTGGATACCTATCGGGACCACAGCGGGGTGCTGTTCGTCGATCTGCGGGACCGCTACGGCAAAACGCAGATCGTCTTTGCACCCGAAGGGGGGGACGGGCTGCTCAAGCAGGCCAAGCAGCTCCGCTCGGAGTACGTTATCCGGGTTACCGGCGCCGTGGCCCATCGGCCGGAGGGAACGGTGAACCCCAAGCTGCCCACCGGCCAGATCGAGGTCCGCGTGAAGGAGCTGGAGCTGCTCAACAAGAGCCTCACGCCGCCGTTTCAGCCGGGCGCCCAAGAGCTCCCCGGCGAGGACCTGCGGCTGAAATATCGCTATCTCGACCTGCGGCGCGCGGAGATGCAGCGGACGATGATGCTGCGGCACCGCATGATCAAGCTGATGCGGGACTACTTCGACGCACTGGGGTTTGTGGACGTCGAGACCCCGATGCTCGGCCGCTCCACGCCGGAGGGCGCCCGCGACTACCTCGTACCGAGCCGCGTGCAGCCGTCGCAGGTTTACGCCCTGCCGCAATCGCCGCAGCTTTACAAGCAGATCCTGATGGTCGCCGGCTACGACCGCTACGTGCAGATCGCCCGCTGCTTCCGCGACGAAGACCTGCGGGCGGACCGCCAGCCGGAGTTCACACAGTTGGACTTGGAGATGTCGTTCGTCAATGCCGACGACGTGATGAACGTGGTCGACGGCCTGGCCGCACGGCTGGCGAAAGAGATCCTAGGGCTGGAGCTTTCGCTGCCCTTGCCGAGAATGACGTACGACGAGGCGATGGAGCGGTTCGGCCACGACGCGCCGGACCTGCGGTTCGCCGTGGAATTGGTGGACGTGACCGACCTGGCGGCCGAGGCCGAGTTTCGCGTCTTTCGCTCGGCGGCGGAGTCGGGCGGCCGGGTCCGCGGGTTGAATGCCAAGCAGGCCGCCGAGAAGTACTCCCGCAAAGGGATCGACGAGCTGACAGCCTACGTGGTCAACGACTTCGGCGCGAAGGGGCTGGTCTGGTTCAAAGTCGACGCCGACGGCCAGTTGGCCTCGCCGTCGGCCAAGAATTTCTCGGCCGACCTGCTGGCTAAGATCGGCCGGCGGATGGAGGCCGCCCCCGGCGACCTGCTCTTGTTCGTGGCCGACCAATGGGAGGTCACCTGCGGGGCCCTCTACGGTTTGCGAAAGCGGCTCGGCGCGGAGTTGAAGCTCTACGACCCCAGCGCGATGCACTTCTCCTGGGTGGTCGAGTTTCCGATGTTCGCTTACGATGAGGAAGAGGGCGGCTGGGCGGCCATGCACCACCCTTTCACCGCCCCACGGCTCCAGGACCTCGCACTGTTGGACACCGACCCCGGCAAGTGCCGGGCGCAGGCGTACGATCTGGTGATCAACGGCTCGGAGGCGGGCGGAGGAACGGTGCGGATCCACGACCAGCAGCTCCAGCAGAAGGTGCTCGGGCTGCTGGGCATCGATGAAGAGCGGGCGCGGGACCGTTTCGGCTTCCTGTTGGATGCGTTGCAGTTCGGCGCCCCGCCCCATGGCGGCATCGCGCTGGGAATCGACCGGCTGGTGATGCTCTTCGGACGGCGGGAGAGCATTCGCGAGTGCATCGCGTTTCCGAAGACGCAGCGGGCGACCGACCTGATGACCGGCGCCCCCGGCCCCGTCGACCCGAAACAGCTTCGAGAATTGGGAATCAAATTCGAGCGTTGAGGGGGCCGGCCATCTGCTGGCGGCTTTCAACATTTGCAGGGAGACAATTCCATGCGGAGCTTGACGACATGGCTGGCGTTGGGGTGGGTAACCCTGGTTTTGGCCTCTTGCGCCGGGTGCCCACAAAACGGAGAACCGGAGCCGGTCGAGCCGGTGACTCCCCAGACGCAGGTGACCCAGCCGGAGGGCGTCCCCACGGCAGTGAAGCCCGAAAAAGAGCCCGAGCCGCCCCCTCCGCCGCCGACCGTGCCTGAGGTTCACATGACCGAGGCCCTTCGCGACACATGCGTGGTGTTCGTCGGCGACCCGTTGCCCGAGGCCGAGCTGGCTGATCTGGCGGGCGTCACGAAGCCGCTGGCTGCGCTTCAAGGGGAGAAGCTTACCGCGGTTCTCTTCTGGACGCGGGGCGAATCGATGTTCGCGCAGATGGCTGCCACGCAAGTTCTGCAAGACCTCCAGAAGGACGTGGCCGAGCCTTACGGCGAGAAGGGCGTGTCGGTGGTGGCGATCAACGTCAACGACGAAGTCGAAGCCGCGCGAGAAAACGTCGAGGAGGCCGCCGCCGCGTTTGCCAACCTCAGCGACCCGGAGGGCGAGTATTTCGCCGAGGTGGCCACGGAGGGGCTTCCGCGAGTCTACCTCCTCGACGCGGAGGGAAAGATCATCTGGCTCGACCTGGAATTCTCTCGCACCACGCGGCGGAATCTGTTGCAGGCAATCCAGGTGGAGCTGGGCGAGATCTGAATGGCCGCGTGATTTCTGTTGCGGCAGAGGCAAGAGGTCAGGGGATCCGGCAGCAAGGGCCTCCTCTTCCGTGACGGAAGCGAATCACTCGCTCGGCCGCCCCCCAGACCGTCGTGGAGGCAGATCGGGGCGTCTAGCTGCCCCAATTCCCCACGAGGCAACCCGCGGCGGGCTGAAGGTGGCTTAGCCGGCATCCGACTTGCCCAGCGCCTCTTTGATGATCGAGGCGAGATCGAACGACCCTTTGGCGATCGAGTCCATCACCGAGTCGGTTTGCGTCTCCCGCTCGTAGCGGCGGATGTGGGCGAGGACTTTTTCGACTTCCTCTTCCGAATACCCCTGGCTCCGGAGCATTTCCACAAGCTGGGCATGGTAATCGCTGCCCTCAGTCCCCATTTTCGGGTTCTCCGTTTTTCTGGTGTGTTCTAAATGCATTGAGACAAAAGACTTCCCGAGTCTTTGGAGATCTAAGAGTCTGGCCCCACCTGCCGTAATTGGCCGAAAACCGGGGCCATCTTGGCCCCTGGGGGAATGGCCCGAAAGCACGATACCAGAACTTCCAAGAGCCTGCCAGACACCCCGCCAGAACGCCCAGATCAACGCGGGGATCGGGGCAGCGTGTGAGAAGATCATGGGCGCATCAAAAAGCCCCGGAGGGAAGAGCGAGGCTCCAGAAGGTCAAGCTGCTCGACGTATCGCAGGTGTGCTTGTTGGGAAACGTCCAGGTGACGGCCCAGGCCCTTCGAGAGATTTCGGCAGGCGGCATTCCTGTCGCTCATTTCTCCTACGGCGGATGGTTCTACGCCCTAACGTCCGGGCTGATCCACAAGAACGTCGAGCTTCGCATCGCCCAATTCGCCGCGGCGGCCGATTCCCGGCGGTCGCTGCGTTTCGCCCGGCAGTTCGTCCTCGGCAAGATCAAGAACGCCCGAACGCTGTTGCGGCGAAATCTGGGGCGGAAGGATCAACAGTTGATCGCCGTGCTTGCCGACTTCCGCCACAAAGCGAAGACGGCGCGCGATCCGGCCACGCTGCTGGGCGTCGAGGGGATGGCGGCCAAGGAGTATTTCACCGGATTTGCCCGCCTGCTCAAGGAAGACACGCCTTTCAATATCGAAGGCCGCAACCGCCGCCCCCCGCGAGATCCCGTCAACGCGCTTTTGTCGTTCGTCTACGCCATGCTGGTGAAGGAGCTGACGATCGTTCTTCACACGGTAGGCTTCGACCCGATGCTTGGCTTTTTTCACCGCCCTCGCTACGGGCGGCCCTCGCTGGCACTCGATCTGGCGGAGGAGTTCCGGCCGCTGATCGGCGACTCGGTCGTGCTGACGCTCGTCAACAACGGCGAGGTGACGGCTTCGAGCTTCATCCGCCGTGCCGGGGCCGTCGCGCTCACCGACGCGGGCCGCCGGGCGGTGATTGCCGCTTTCGAGCGCCGCATGGATACACTGGTCACTCATCCGATCTTCGGCTACCGCATCAGCTACCGCCGCGTCCTGGAGGTGCAGGCCCGGTTGCTCGGCCGGGCCCTGTTGGGCGAGATCCCCCGCTACGCCAGCTTCACGACTCGCTGAGCGATCGGGGACTATCCCCTTGCGAATGCCCTGGAGGCCGATTCATGCGAAATGTCTTTCTGGTATGCTATGACGTGGCGGACGACAAGCGGCTGCGTCGCACGTACAAGCGGATGCTCGGTTTCGGCGACCCACTTCAGTATTCGGTCTTTCGCTGCGAGCTTTCGCCGACGGAGAAGCAGGGCCTCAAGGAGGCACTTTGGGAAATCCTCAACTGGGAGCACGACCGCGTGATGCTGATTGACCTTGGTCCGGCCGGCACGCGCGGCGACGAGCGCATCGAGTTCCGGGGGGAACCGCGAGTCGAGATCCCGCGGCGGGCGGCGGTGATCGTGTGAACGGTAGCCCTCGACGGTGGTCAGTCCCAGCCAATTGGCTCGGTCCGGCGAGAATAGCCTGGCCGTGGGCCGGCTTTCCGGGCGAAAACCTGTTGCGAGCGGTCCAGTGACGCAAAACCTCCCGGGGCCGCTCGCAGACGTAACTCACTGTTCAACAACCTTTTACGAAAGAGAGCTTTCCGACACGGCCTTCAAACCCCTCTCTGGACACGGACCTCTCAATGGCTACCATAACCACCGTGAGAGCAAAGGGTTGCGAGGCCAGCCATTTCCGCGGCTGATCAGCCGCGGCCCCAATGCCGTGGTCGGCAAAATGACTTGATTCCGCGCCACCACTGGCAGGTTGTAGCGAACGTCGTTTTCGCCATCTCCCCAACCCGAGGTTATCCTTGCACCTCCTGCCAGCGAAGGGCCGGGGGCGTGGCTAAGATACTGCGCCGAAGGGGGCCCCAGGGGGTGTCAACAAATCGCTGACCTAGTCGCCGGCGAGCTGGCCAACGAGTGGTGCGGTGGGAAGGTGGACGCCACTGACCTATTGTCTGGCAGTGGCTGGGGGCTGGAAGGGGCATGGCTGCCTGAGCCAGGGCGACGCACTGGGCCGGCCCGCATCGGGAACGAGGCCGACGAGCCGGAGTTGGCCGCGGTCCGCCGGCCGCTGGGCAGGCTGAAGGGACGTGCCCTGCACGTTGCGGGGAGCGGGGGCGAGGGTAGAACAGCCCTTTTTCGGGAAGGAGAGTTTCATATGGCGAAGGGGAAGCAATAGGAGAGGGAGTTCAAGCTGGGGGTGGCCGGGCTGGTAGCGGAACAAGGATCTACCGAGGCGGAGACGGCCCGGCGGTTGGGGGTTTCGGCGTGGTCGACCAACCGGTGGTCGAAGATTTCTTGGATCGTGACTTCACGCCGCCGAAGCCGCCGAAAACCTGCCGGCAGAGTTCGGCGACAGCGGGGTCATATTCGATGAGTTCTTCACGGGTGTCGACATGATTGTGCAGGTCGTCGTTCTCGCGATTGGTGTCGAGCCATGACTGGACGGCCTCGGCCCAGTATTCGGAGCGGTTCTCGGCCGCGTACTTGCCCTTCCACCGACCGGCCTTGACGGCCGTTTGATAGGCGGCTTCGGAGAAGCGGAAGAAGCGGGGCAAGCTTGTGCCTGCCCGACTGCTCGAAACTGACTTTCGGCGCTCGACCGTTGCCTCAGCGCTCGACCCTTCGTGGCAGGCAGCCGGCCAGCAGGCGAGGTTTGAGCTGGCCAGCGTCGACGGGCGCGTGGACGACGAATTGGGTCTTAGAGTGATCGCGGAGTCGTCGCCAGGCCCACCGCCCACGCGCCAGGGTCGCCAGCCGCCGCAGCCGCGCCCTCCACCCGACCTGGCCGGCCGCGGCGGTACGGGCCTGAAAGCGGTCGAGGAACTGATTGGAGACATCGAGAAATTCTGCCGGCACGGGGGGCTTGAAGCCGAGCCCGAAGACTGTGTGGGGTGAATCGTCGGGCCCCTGCCAGCCCAGCAGCGTCGCTTCCAGGCCGGCCAACAGCCGTTCGATCGCCCTGGGCGTGAGGCGCCAGTACTGATCCGGGTGCTCCAAACGGGAGGGCTCCAAAGTCGAGGCCAGAAACAGCATTCCGCCGGGCGCCAAGATCCTGAGCAGTTCTTCCACGGCCTGCCGCGGCTCGAACACGTGCTGCAAGGCATCGATGCAGAGCACGGTGCGGGCGGCGGCGGCGGGAAACGGCAGCCGCTCCAACTTTTCCAGCCGGTCCAACTCGGTGTCGGGCTGGTCAAGCGACGCGTCCGGCTCGGCGGCCGCCCACTGGCTGGGCCAGTCGGACTCCGGCTCGGCCGACCCCGAACAATACGAAAACTCGTAGACCGGCCCGTAGAACTTGAAGACCTCGCTGGCCGTGACTACAAACGCTTGCAGGGGAGGTTGCATCGACTTGTTTCCGGGTTTGGATGATCCACGGCCGCGAGCCACTGATAGAACTGCTCTCCGTTCCAGCGATAGACCATCACGCCGTGGCCGCTCGCGCCGGCCGGACTGTCGCAAAACGAGGCGACCGGCTCGGCCGCCCGCGCCAGAAGTGCTTTCAGCGTGCGGCTGCGGTCGCTCTGGTAGTCCAGCTCCCACCGCTCGATCACGACGTAGGCCAGTCGGGGGTCGCAAAACGCCTGCCAGGCATCTTGGTAGCCGTAGGTGGGTCGGCCGGAATAGAGCCCGGTCCAGCCCCGCGTGTCGAGCACCGCCCCGCTAACTTCGGCCTCCGAGGCCAGCCACCGGCCGGCGGAGCGATGCGGTCGTCGGGCGGCGTGCAGCGGCTCAAGCTGCGGCGCCAGGCACGCGGCGACTGCCAAGGCTGCCACGGCCCGGGTGGCCGCGGAGCGTGTCGTGGCCTCCGGCTGTCCGCCCACAACTGCTTTGGCGATCGATCGGGCGAATGCGATCAGCCCGTGCCCTCCGCAGCCGATCCCCACGACCACCAGCGGCAGCAGATGCCGGGCCGAGAGGTAACCCTCGCCCGCCGCGTGGTGAATCGCGCCCAGGCAGAAGAGCAGGAAGACCGCTTGTGCGAAGCGGTCCTCGCGACGCGGGGGCGTGCGGCGCAACTGCCACAGGCCCACCAGCGCCAGCGGCCCGACCCAATAACCGAACGCCTGCGGTAGCTCCTCGGCCAAGAGCACCGTCGCCGCGCGATAGCCCCGCCAGCGGCGGCTGACCGAGGGCTCTTTGTAGGCGAACGACATCGGCCGGCCGTCGTCCAGTTGCCAGGCGGCCTTGTTCATGGCCGCAGCCGGCACGCTCGGCCGTGTTCCATCGGAGGGGAATTTACCCAAAGCACGGGCGATGGCCGCCCGGGGCGTGGACGATCCGGTCGCTGCCAGGTAGGGGCCGAAAACCATCGCAAAGCCGAGCCCGTAACATCCTGCCGCCACCGCGACCCGGCGCCATGGCCGCCGCCAACGGCGGGCCAACTGGAAGCCGACCGTCGCCACGGCCAGGGCTGCCGGCAGGACCATCGTCTCGACTCGCGTCAGGGCCGCCGCCGCAGTAAGCCCGCCGGCCAGCGCAAGCCAGAGGAATAGGGCGTAGCGATGGGACTTCGGCCCCACACCCTGCACCCGCAATCCCGAGCCCTGAACCTCGGACCCTGAACCCCGAACCCCATTTCCCTTATCCCTCGCCGCCCGCCTCTCACCCGTCAGAGCCTCTACGACGGCCCAGAGCGCCAAGGCGAACAGGAGCAGATGCGTGCTGTCGCTCAGTCCGTCGGCGCCGAGCCGGGCGACCTCGGGGAGCACGCAAAACAGCATACCGCCGGCCGCCGCTCCGCGGGGGCCGACCAGACGGAGGGCCACGAAGTAGACGGGCACGACCGCCAGCACCAGCGGCACGGCAGCGGCCAACTGCACGCTGGTGGCCCATGCCGACGGCGACGGGCCGACCGTGCAGGCAAGCCCCCGGCTGACGATCCACACCGTCACCGGGAAGAGCGGCTGCTGGCCTTCGTTTTTGAGCGTCGGCAGAAGTCCTTGCCGGTCAATCTTTTGGGCGATGCGGACGAAGCGGACGGCGTCTTGACCGGGAACGGCGGCGTGGTGGATCAGCCATGCTTGGACGAGCCCCGACAGCCCCAGCAGCACGGCGACCACGGCGGCGTTCCGCTTCCAGAGTGTCATTGCCGGCGTCGATCCCGCGGAACAGAGGAGGCCCCAAGCTCCAAACTGCCGAACAGGAGAGTGTTCGGGAGCCGAGAGAGCAGGCGGGAAGAGTATCGCCGAGCGGCAGGGGGGTCAATGCGAGGTTTGCGGACGTGGGCTCCTGAACGGGCGATCGGGCCCCCAGTATGAGTTACTTGGGCGAAATGGGATAAGTGGCGCGACCCGACGTGTCCCAACGATCCTCCCGCCCAACACCCTGGAAGTCAGATCAGCCATGTCTGTTTGCCGAATCGTCATTAAAGGAACGTCGCGGTTCTCCGAGCCCCCCAGGGCAGGTGGTGTGCGGCGGCAGACAGTCGGCCGCAATTCCGCCTTGCGCCAAAAGGGCGCCTCGAGTATCATTCCCTATCCCGGCGGCCGTCGGCCCGCAATGCCATGGAGTTTCGTCGAAGCGGACAACGCGATGATCGGCGGCGCCGCGTGCTCAGCGACACGCTGTGGCACGACACTGCCGTGCTGCCGACGGCTGGCGGCACGACTCGGGCGTTGGCCGCGGAGCAGCCGCCGAGAAAATCGAGAAACTATGGAGACGCGGCGTTCATGGACGAGGAGCCTCGCCTGACCGATCTGGTCCCTACCCGGCTACCGGCGATGGCCGCCGTGATGCTCGCCGGGCTGGCCGTCATCGCGGGTCTTGAGTTGCTCTACAGTTGGATGCCCGAACTTGCCCCGATGACCAGCGACGGCCGCGTGGCCGCGATCGACCTGGACGGTGAGGGGAGTCTGGCCGTCTGGTTCTCGTCGATGATTTTGGCGGCGGCGGGGCTGGTGGCGGTCGTCGTCTACCGCGTCCGGCAGCATCGCAGCGACGACTATCACGGCCGCTACCGGATCTGGCTTTGGGCGGCGATGTGCTGGTTTCTCATGAGCCTCGACGAAACGGCCAGCCTCCACGAAGGCTTCAAGGAAATGATGGCCTGCGTGACCGGCACCCGCATCTTGGGCGACGGTTCGCTCTGGTGGATCATCGCCTACGGCTTCCTCTTGGGCGGGGTCGGGATGCGACTGCTGCTCGATATGCGAGAGTGCGCTGCGTCGACGGCGGCAATGATCGCCACGGCCGGCTGTTACGGGCTGGCGGTGGTCGCGCAGCTCGGCTGGGTGATGCCGGACTCGGGCGCCAAAGGCGTGATGCTCGAAGAAGGCGCCGAAATGGTCGGCAGCCTGATGTTGCTGATGGCGATGATCCTGCACGCAAGGCACGTGATCCTTGACGCCCAAGGGCTGTTGCCGGAGCGGAAGCCGCGGCGGGGGACGCGGATGCCGGCAGGGCCGTTCGACGAGCCGGAGGACGACCGGCTGGCCGCGTTCGAGCATCCGGTCGTGGTCCACCCGCCGCACGGAGTCTCCAGACCCGTCGCCGCAGCGGCTACTGGGCGAGAGCCGTCGCGGCCGGCGTTCGCCCCCAAGCCGGCCGAGGCGGCCCAAACGCCGCCGGCTTCCGCAAGCCGAAAGCTCACCAAGGCCGAGCGCAAAGCGCTGCGCAAACGCCTCCGCCAGATGGCCCTGGAACGGGAGCGGCGTGCGAAAGAGGGGGGCCATTGAGCGGACACGCAGCAGCGTGGTGACTCACGCTCGCCCCGCAACGCCCTTGTCCGCCCGCTGGCCGCTGCCGGCGGTGATCTGTATCCTTAAGGGTCGCACTCGAAGAGGACGGTCTCGTTTTCGCTCCGCCGCGCCAAAACCGCAACGCTCCCCAGGGACACAGCTTTTGAGCAGGGTGACGCCAGCCGGTCTACCGACGAGAGGTTAGTTTCGACGATGATTCGCACGCGATTTGCCCCCAGCCCGACGGGATGCCTGCACATCGGCGGAGTCCGCACCGCGCTGTTCTGCTGGCTATTCGCCCGGCACCACGGCGGCCGTTTCATCCTGCGAATCGACGATACCGACCGGCAGCGGAACGTCGACGAGGCGCTGGCCCCGATTCTGGCCGGGCTGCGTTGGCTGGGGATCGACTGGGACGAAGGGCCCGAGGTCGGTGGGCCGTTTGGGCCGTACTACCAATCCGAGCGGGCGGAGCTTTACTCGCAGGCGGCCGAGGAGTTGCTCAGTCGCGGCTTCGCCTACCGCGACTACGCCACGACCGAAGAGATCCGACAGGAGCGCGAAGCCGCCCAGCAAGAGAAGCGGCCCTTCGTCTACAGCCGCCGCTGGATGGCCGAGACGCCCCAAGATGCAGCCCGCTTCGAGGCCGAAGGCCGCTCGGCCGTGGTGCGGCTGAAGATGCCCCGCGAGGGAACCCTCGTCGTCGAAGACCTGGTCCGCGGCCCGGTCGAGTTCCAATGGACCCAGGAGCAAGACCACGTGATCGAGCGGGCGGACGGCTCGTGCCTTTACCATCTGGCCAGCGCGATCGACGACCACCAGATGGAAATCAGCCACGTGATCCGTGCCGAGGAGCACCTCTCGAACACGCCGCGGCAGGTGTTCATTCTCCAGTCGCTGGGCCATGAGCCGCCGAAGTTCGCCCACCTGCCGCTGGTGGCCGAGCCCGGCAGCAAGACCAAGCTCAGCAAGCGGAAGCTCGCCAAGTACCTCAAGAACCGCGACTTCGCCGAACTGGTCAAGCACGGCCAGTCAATTGCCGAGCGCATGGGCCTGGCGACCGATCCCGACACCTTCAATCCGGTGGTCGTCGATTTTTACCGGCAGGTGGGCTATCTGCCCGGGGCGCTGTTGAACTACCTGGCGCTTCTGGGTTGGTCGCTCGACGACAAGAGCGAGCATTTCAGCCGGCGGCAACTGATCGATGCCTTCACGCTCGACCGCGTGAACAAGGCCCCGGCCAGCTTCGACCCGCAGAAGCTCCAGGCCTTCCAGGTCCGCCACATGATGGAAGTGCCGGTCGAAGAAAAGGTACCCTTGATGCTGCCGTATCTCGAGAAGGCCGGGCTCGTGACCGCCCCCGCGCCGCCCGAGATCGCGGCCAGGGCCGCCCAGATTCTCACCGCGGCGGAAGACCGCGTGAAGGTAGCGGGCGACATCCTGGATTATGCCGATTTTTTTACGCCCGACGACCAGCTTGCCTATGACCAGGCCGCGTTTGACAAGCGGCTTCGCAAGCCGCCCGAGGCGGCGGAGCTTCTGCGGCGCTTCAAGGACGATCTGGCGGCGGCCGAGCCGTTCGACGCCGCCACGTTGGAGAAGCGGCTCCACGATTTCGTCGAGCGCGAAGGGATCCAGCTCGGCCAGATCATCCATGCCGTCCGCGTCGCCACCACCGGCAAAGCGGTCGGCTTCGGCCTGTTCGACACGCTGGCGATCCTCGGCCGCCAGCGCTGCGTTGCGAGGATGGAGCGAGCGCTCGGGCAAACCTAGGGCCGACTCCGGCGGCCATATTTCCGACGAACGCGTTCCGTGCAACTTGTGTCCCTGGTGTATATAATGGCTGTAGCTGAGCGAGAATAGATGTACTTGTCTTACGGAGGTTCTGGTGGACGAGAACAAGCTCTTGGAACGCATCACGGTTAACCCGCAGATCTTTGGTGGCAAGCCGATCGTGCGGGGCCGGCGTCTGGCAGTCGAGCACGTGTTGGGGATGTTGGCGGCGGGGGATAGCGTAGAGACGATCCTGGACGGCTATCCGTGGCTGGAGCCCGAGGATGTTCAAGCTTGCCTCGTCTATGCCCGCCGGCACGTCGCGCACGAGCGGATTGAACCGCTGACGATCGAGACCGAGGCGGGTGCGTGAAACTTCTCCTCGACACCTGCGTGTGGGGGAAGGCAAAGGCCGAAATCACAGCCGCCGGGCATGACGTGGTTTGGGTCGGCGATTAGTTGCAGGATCCCGGCGACGAGGAGATTCTCGCTCGCGCTCACCTTCAGCGGCGCGTGCTGGTTACTCTGGACAAAGATTTCGGCGAACTTGCCGTCTTGCGCAACAAGCCCCACTACGGAATTCTACGACTGGTGAACATCTCCGCACACCTGCAGGCCAAAGTCTGCTTGCACGTTCTTGATCTTCACGGAGACGTACTCGCCTCCGGGGCCATCATCACGGCCGAACCGACGCGTCTGCGAATCCGCGCGGTGGACACGCAATAAGGAACCCGTCCTTAACAAGGAATATCGCCTTGGAACGAATCGACGGGCGGGACGAAAAAGGCAGAAGGAACGCAGGGCGCGCGGAGCCGACGATGGCCGCAGTGAAATCGCCGACGTCGTGGCCGTGCGACCGCTATTCCTGCCGGCTTGATCCGGTCCAGGAGAGCACGGAGACGATGTTGGAGAAGTCGTCGGTCCACAGCGGGGCGTCGGTGGAGGTCGGCTTCCACTCGCGGTGGTCGGCCAGCGAGCCGAGGTGCTCTTGGCTGCGGGCCATCACGACCCAGGTGGAGGACTCGCTGCCGTCGCTCTGTCTCTCACTCGGCTCGCGGTCGTCGATGCGGATGCGGCTGACCAGGCCAAGCTCGGCGGCAATTCTGCCCAGAATCGGCTCCAGGTTCAGGTAGCGGTTGGAGATCTGGAACGCCAGCAGGCCGCCTGGAGCCAGCTTGTCGAGATAGAGCTCGGCGGCCTGGCGGGTGATCAGGTGCACGGGGACCGAATCGGAGGCGAAGGCGTCGAGGATAAGCAGGTCGAATTGGCCGCCAGGCACCTCCTGGAGGCTCAGCCGGGCGTCGCCCAGCACGACGTTGACGTCGGCCTTGCAGTGGGCCAGGTAGGTGAAGAATCGCGTATCCCGCGCCACCTGCTCCACCGCCGGATCAATCTCGAAGAACGTTATTTCCCAGCCCGGCTCGCCGTAGGCGGCGATCGAGCCGGCGCCCAGCCCCGTGATGCCGATCTGCTCAAATCCCTCCCGCGCGGCCGTCGCGGCAAAGATGTCGCCCAGCGGGCCGGAGCGGGCGAAGTAGCTGGTGGGTTGGTCACGGCGGAGCTCGTCGAGCCACTGCGCGCCGTGCTTGGTGGAACCGTGCAGAAGCACGTGCGACGCCACCGGAATGGCTTGCGGCGAAGCTCCCGCTTGTTGAATTCGAACCCAGGTGACGGCTTCCCGGACGCGGAGCACGCCGAAGAAGTTCCGCTGGCTGTAAAGCACATACTCGCTGCCGCCGAAATCGAGCGCACCGATCAGCAGAATCGCGCCGACGCAAAGCCCGAGGCGAATCGGCCGCCAGCGGAAGAAGAAGGCGGGCACGGCAATCGCCAGGAGAACCAGGGCGATGAATCCGGGGCTGAGCAGGTAGTTGGCCCTCTCCAGCGCAAACAGCAGGCCGCCGCCCGCCACCAGCAGCCCCGCCGGCCAGGCAAAGTCTCGCCAGCCCAGGTTCGCACTTGCGCTCTTCGGACCGAGCGGCGGACGCAAGAGGCAGGCGGCGGCGATCATCAGCGGGTATTCGACGATCAACGAAAAGACCTGCGGGGCCAAAAACGCGTTAAACATCCCCCCCAGCATGCCGCCCACCGAGATCCACAGGTAGAACTCCGTCAGGTGGCCGGGGTCGGGGCGGGTGCGGGCAAGCTCGCCGTGGCAGACCATCGCCGTAACGAAAAACGTCGCCAAGTGCAAAAACAGCCACAGCCACGGTAGCGCCAGCATCAGCCCGTTAAAGAACAAAACCGCCAACAACAGCACCAGCGGCGTTTGAAGATGAAGCATCCAGGCCTCGGGGAGGATCGTCCGCCGTGCGAAGACGAAAACGAACGTCAACAGATACAACGCCAACGGCACCACCCAGAGCAACGGCACGGCGGCGATGTCCGTGGAGATGTGGGCCGTCACGCCCAACAGCAGGCTGCTGGGGACCAGCGCCAGGACGAGCCACCGCAGCCGCAGCGGCCAGGGCAAACCCGGCGATCGGGCCTCGGCGGCTCGGCTTTTTGTGGGGTGTTTTTTCCGGGCGGACTGCTTGCCCCGCTTCGCAGGGGGAGGAGGTCCGGCAGACGCCGGCGCCGCGACCGCCTGCCCTCGCCCCAGCCACAACACCGCAGCGCAAGCCGCAATTAGCGCCATCAGCACTCCATAGCCGATCGCCCAAGACAACGACTGGCGGGTGACGAGCAGCAGCGGCTCGATCAGGATCGGGTAGCCCAACAGCGCCAAGAGACTGCCGAGGTTGCTGGCCGCGTAGAGAAAGTACGGGTCTTTGCCGGCGGGATGCCCCGTGCCGGCGAACCACGCCTGAAGCATCGGTGCACTGGCCGAGACCACGAACAGCGGCAACCCCAGCGAGACGGTAAGCAGAAGCAACAACCATGGGACGGGATTGCTCGTGGTCGGCGGCGTCCAACCGGCGGCGATCCCGATCGGCAACGAGATCCAGGCGAGGCAGAGGATTCCCAGGTGCAGTGCGGCCTGTCGCCGCACACCCAGCCAGCCGACCGTGAGATGGGCGTACACGTAGCCGCCCAACAGCACCGCCTGGTAGAAGACCATGCAGGTGTTCCAGACGGCCGCCGTGCCTCCCAGGAGCGGGAGCACCATCTTGGCAAACATCGGCTGCACCGAAAACAGCAGCGACGCGCTAAGAAACAGCGCGGCCGCGAAAAGCCACGTTACACCGCGCTGGGCAGCGGTGTGGTCGCTGGCGTCGGTCATTTGGCGGCCCGGGAGATGCTTTCATAGCGGCCGAAGACCATCCGCCCCGCGCTGGTCTGCAGCATGCTGGTCACCGCGATGGAAACGGTTTCCCCGATGTGGTCGCGGCCCGACTCGATCACGACCATCGTGCCGTCGTCAAGGTAGCCGACGCCCTGACCGGGCTCCTCGCCCGGCTTCACCACCCGCACCTCGATCTGCTCGCCCGGCAAGAAGACCGGCTTCAAGGCGTTGGCCAGGTCGTTAAGGTTGACCACGCCCACCCCGTGCAGCCGCGCCACCTTGTTCAAGTTGTAGTCGTTGGTGATCAGCTTCCCTTCCAGGTGCTTGGCCAGGGTGACCAGCTTCAGATCGACCGTCTGGCCGGCGAACTCAGGCAAGTCGCGGTCGAAGATCTGGAGATCGACTTCGGGGTTGTTCCGCAGGCGGTTGAGGATGTCCAGGCCGCGGCGGCCCCGGCTCCGCCGCAATCGGTCGGAGCTGTCGGCGATCCCCTGCAGTTCGGTGATCACGAACCGCGGCATGATCAGTTGGCTGTCGAACGTGTTCGTCTCGACCACGTCGGCGATACGACCGTCGATCACCACGCTGGTGTCGAGAATCAACGGCTTGAGGCCCTTGACTTCCTTCGAGAATTCGACGTAGGGGATGATGAATCGGAAATCGTTCCGCGTCTGCAAAAGCAGGCTGATGCAAACGTAGCAGAGCACGGCGGCCAACACCAACTGGACCGCCTGGCGGACCTTGGCGTCGTCCTGGAGCCAGGGGGTCAGAGCCAGGCTGACGACGTACGACAGGAACAGGCCCACGATCAGCCCGAAGTAGACGGCCGAGATGATGTCCAGCCGCTTGCGGCGAACGGCAACGTCGACTCCGATCACCCCCAGCGACAGGAGGACGACGCCGCCAAAGATGCCCCAAGCCGCCCAGGGCGAACCTTTCGGAACCACCCCGGAAAGAACCAGGAAGAGTCCTATGCCGATCGAAACCGAGACAAAGACGGCGCGGAGGAGGATGATTGCCATGAGGTATCTGCTCCCGTTTCAATTAAGAAGGAATCTACGAATCCGCAAGACGGTCGCCGGCTGGTCGACCGGTCTGGATAACTGGATGGACAGTATAAAAATTCCGACCGGGGAGCGGAAGCATACCCCCCTGGCGTAGAGCGACCTGCCGCGAAGAATCCGCCTGCTCGCAACCTCGCTCCATGCTACACGTTAGGAGGATCGCCCCGCTTTGTCAAGTTGCAGGACGTCGAGATCGCTTCTGGTTGCGGGGTTTGCGGCAGGCGGCCGCTACGGACATGGAGGCCCCCCCAGCGCGCCGGCGAGAGCCTCCCAAAGCGCGGCCAGAGACTGGGGAATGACGTTCACGTCGGCGATGACCGGCATGAAGTTGGTATCGCCATTCCAGCGGGGGACGAGGTGCCAGTGAAGGTGGCCCGGCAGCCCCGCCCCGGCCAC
>Ga0180437_10006064_pt1 | contig 16295 bp, 14 predicted proteins | sample SS_ome_4_FD_132410 | JGI IMG/M metagenome (GOLD analysis project Ga0180437, IMG submission 132410) | Hypersaline lake sediment archaeal communities from the Salton Sea, California, USA - SS_3_D_1 metaG | ecosystem: Environmental > Aquatic > Non-marine Saline and Alkaline > Hypersaline >...
GGGCGTCCATCTTGCCCACGTAGATCATAACAAGGTCGTCCGGACCTATACCCCACGTTTCTCGGACCTTCGCCCTTCCTTCCGGGCTGTACTTGAAGATCTCTTCGTCAGCGCAGTGGTTGATGACATGAATCCTGTCCTCAGGCACACCGTAGAGATCGACCATGTGCTTCTTGTCCACCTCGGATACCGCCACGATTTTATCGGAGTTTCGGCAGGCCAGCCCCTCCAACCATTTCAGCACTAGAGTGACGTATCGTGGCGCCTGGAACTTGACCTGCTTGACGTACTCTGCATTCTCTTGCACCAGGACCAGGGGCTTCCCATACCGTTTCTTGAGAAAGTATCCGGCAAGGAAGGTGTAGAGCACATGACACTGGACGATGTCCGCGCCGACGTCGCGCATCAGGCCGTCGGCCTCCCTCCAGTAGTAGGGGTTCACCAGGAAGGATTTGTATTGTAGCCGATCGAATCCACTCTGAGGACAGTAGCGAATGGTGAGATTGGGATCCGAGATGTCTACTGGGCCGCCCTGTGAGAAAACGCGGCTGAGTAAGACTCCCAGCACATTTCGAGGAGCTAGATACTTGACAATGTGGTAGGTATTCTCGCTATTTCCATCGACCGGAGGGAAAATGTCACTCGGCGATAGTACAAGGATCTTCCTCACTAGCTAGAAACACTCCTCAGCTCAATGCATCGAAGACCAGGTAGTTTGCATACCTTCTCAGTGGCGTCTTCACCAGGAGCGTCTCCACAGCCCTCACCGCGGGCAGCAAGGGCCCCAATCGCCGATCCCCAATGATGGGTATGCGCATGGGATACGGATAGAAGCTGAACTCCTCGATCCTTATCTCTTTGAACCCGGAGGCCAGCGCCAGATCCGTAAGCTGCTGTCTGCTGCTATCCAGGAGCCCCCGCTCGTGTTTGGCCAACCTGCCGAACATGCTCATCAGGGGCGAGTGGCCATTAACCTCCGCACCCACCATACGCCCCTGGCGGCTCATCGCCCTCAGATTCTCCAGCGCACGCAGCGGCTCGACCGTATGGTGCAAGAAGTCTTTGAAATGCACGATATCCACGGAACCATTGGCCAGGCCGATATTGTCGACGTCACCCACCAGCACTGTTGCGTTCTGGACATCCATTGCCTTCAGGAACGAAGTGGCAGTCTTGATCGCTCCGCGAGAGAAGTCAACTCCCACGACCTCCCGGAAGTGCTTGCTCAGCACATAGGTCGTAATCCCTTGCCCACACCCCATGTCCAGGCAAGTCATCTGCTCCGTGTTCTCCAGCCCCTCCAGGGCCAAAGACACGATGTGGTGTTCGAAGTACTGACGAAAAGGATGCTGGACCTTGTACAGCGCGAAATCGAGATCGCTGTACAACTCATCGTAAGTGGTCCGCTGCAGATCCTTGAACTCTCTGCCCCTGTGCTCAGTCATAGATGAAGACCCAAACCGCAATTGTCTGCGCTAGACAATCAACTCCTTGTCCTTCAGCTCCCGATCCACCTGATGGAATCCATCCGCCGCCTCCTGCTCCTCAACCCAGGCAAGAAGATCGGAAACGCCGTCCTCGAAGCTCACTTGGGGCACGAAACCAATCTTGTTTTTGATCTTGCCAATGTTCGCGAAACAGTGACGGATGTCTCCCCTGCGGTACTTCCCTACGATCTGCGGTTCAATTCGTCCATCGGCCAGGTTATCGATCAGCACACGCGCTATCGCCAGGACAGAAAGCGGCCTCCCAGTCCCCACATTGAAGACTTCATAGTCGCCCGCGCTGCTCTCCATAGCCAGCAGGCTCGCACGGACGATGTCCCCGACGTGAACGAAATCCCGGCTCTGCTGGCCATCCTCGTAGATCACTGGGGGCTGTCCATTCAGCAGTCGCGAGGAGAAGATAGCGGCCACCCCGGTGTAGGGGTTGGAGAGCGCCTGGCGAGGACCATAGACGTTGAAGAAGCGAAGCGCCACCGTGGGAATCTCGTAGGCCCGCCCAAAACAGAGGAACATCTCCTCGTGATCTCTCTTGGTCACCGCATAGATCGACGTCGGGTAGAGCGGTTTCTCCTCATCCGTCGGCAAGGGCCGCACTTCACCGCCGCACGACGGGCAGAGCATCTCCCACTGGCGCTGCCGTAGCTGCTCGTCCGGTCTCAGCTGGGGATGGGCCACGCCGCACGCGTCACACTCATACTGCCCCTCACCATAGACAGACATCGAGGACGCCACAACAAGTTTCTGAACACTGTGACGCTCGTTGGCGAGGACGTCCAACAGAGTAGCCCCTCCGAGGGTGTTCGCTTCCACGTAGCGGTGGATCTCGTACATGGACTGACCCACCCCGACGGCCGCAGCGTAGTGGAAGACGGCGCTGACTCCATCCAGCGCTTCCCTCAGTGCCGAGCGATCCCTGACGTCTCCGACAACGAGCTCCGCCCCGGAGTTAAGATACGGCGGCGGCTGGCGTTCTCCCCCGTGGACCTGCGCCTCCAGGCTATCGAACACGCGCACGTCATAGCCCTTTTCTATCAAAGCATCGACCAGATACGAACCTATAAAACCGGCACCACCGGTGACCAAAACCTTGTCGTTCTCGCCCATCACGACTCCTGTCCTCAACGTTCCTCAGATACTGGTGTGGCGCTCCCCGGAGGGGGCGCCGACCATCTCAACATGTTATCACAGCGAATACGTTCTGGCAACCTGCTTCCCACCGCCGAGCACTCGCTCGAAAAGCTCCAGAGTGTCCTCCGCAATGGACTCCCAGGAGAAGAGCCTAGACAGTTCGGTCGCCCCTTGAGCTAGTCTCTCCCGCAGCTCGGCAGAGTGTGCCAGCTCGCGAACCCTGCCCGCCAACGCCTCCGGGTCCTCCGGAGGAGCCAAGACCATGTTCTCCCCGTCGATGATCTCCGCCACATTCACACGGGGATGCGTACTGACGATGGGCATGCCGTGGGCCAGAGCGGCCATGAGAGTCCCTCGCCGGAATGACACCCCATCTCGGTAGGGCAGTACGCAGATGTCAGAGGCCCAGAAGCTCGCTGAGACCTCCGGCCCATCCACATACCCTGTCCAGGACACGTAGTCGGTCAAGCTCAGTCGCCTGATCAGGGTTTCCACCTTCTGAAGGTAGGCCGCGTTGGTGGGATCGCTGGACCCTACCTTACCCCCAATCATCAACAGTTTGACTCTCGCCCCTGAGGCCACCAGCCGGGCCAGAGCTCTGAATAGCACTTCCCCACCCTTGCTCTCATTCAAGAAGCCGAAGTAGCAGAGCAGAATCTCATCCTCACCGACTCCCCATCGCCTGCGCCACTCCTCCCGATCATATTCAGCCGGCGCCTGGGGGTCCACGTTGCTCCCGATAGGGAACAGATGGAGGTTACCGGCCCTGTACCGCTGCTTCGCCTCCAACCGGTCCTCGGCGTTGGTGACGATCGTGGCATCGCAGCCGCGTATCAGGGCTCTGGTCACCCAACTGCGCACTGGCCCCGCCTTGGGGAAGAGATAGGGCACTTTCAGATCGTGGAATGTCGCTACCACCTTCGGCCGGTTCCTCCGAAGGCGCAACCTCCACGGGAGCAGGTTCACAGCAGGATGCATTTGATAGGCAGCTGTCTGGTATTGGATGTTCAGGATCTGAGACTCTGTACGCTCCAGGAGGGTAGCCACTCGCGACCAGGAGGAGAAACCCCAGCGTTCGATCACTGGGTACACGGCCAACTGCGAGCCATCCCTCTCCAGAAGGGAGCCTCCATCACGGGAGACCGCCCCGCCCCTGGGCTGAACAGCCCTCGCCGAGGATACCACGTTCACCGTGGCTCCCAGCCTGTTTAGGGCGAATCCGATCTCTCTCGTAAAATCGCCTACCCCGCCCTGCATGGGGGGAAACTCGCCGCTAACCAGACAGACTCTCATCCTACTCCAGACCCGACCGCAAGACCTGCCAGTAGGCAGCTACACGCCGTCGGCGCAGGTTACGTTTATGACCCAGCAGCCACTTGAGGCTCTCCAACGCCGCCTGCCACAGGTAGGTCGCCAGAAGATAGAGACGAAGAAGTTCCACACGCCAACCGCCGAAGTGTTTCCTGAAGAACAAAACCTTGCTGCGCTGAAACTGAACATGTCTCACGGGCAAGACCTGTTCGCTGCTCTTGCCCTCATGATGGATCACTTGGGCTGTGGGGAGGTAGACGACTGTCCAGCCCTGCTCCTTGACTCTGTAGCACCAGTCCATCTCCTCGGAGTACATGAAGAATGTCTCATCGAGATGCCCGACCTCGTCCAGCGCCCTCCGGCGCATGAGGAGGCAGGCTCCCACCACCCAATCCACCTCCTGAACCTCGTCGTCACCCCGGTCCAGTACGTAGTACTGTTCTAGAACAGGGCTGCTAGGAAACCATTGCTGCAGGAACGTTCCCTCCAGGAAGGCGATCCGGAAACCGGGGAAACGACGCCGGGAAGACTGTACCCGTCCATCCCCGTGGAGGAGCTTTGGACCGAGTGCGCCCACCTGGGGGTGGTTCTCCATATGGGCCACCATTTCTGCCAGGGCGTCCCCCACCGTCTCCGTGTCGGGATTCAGCAGCAAGACGTACCGTCCATCGCTCATGGCTATACCCTGGTTGTTGGCCCCGGTGAAACCCACGTTCCGCTCATTGGCCACCAATTCAACCTGCGGGAATTCCGTGGCAATCATCTCTGCGCTCCCATCACTGGAGGCGTTGTCCACCACTATCAGTTGCGTCGAGAGTCGCCCGCCGCGACCACTGCTCAGGCTTTCCGCGATGGAAAGCAAGCAACGGCGCAGCAATTCCCTGACATTCCAGCTAACGATGACGATAGACAGATCGTGGTCCATCAACTACCATCGGGGTTGTAGAAACCCCCGATAGACTCGGGGGTTCGAGAGGTCGTGCTCGCGCACCAGCAACGGACAGTTGGTCAGCGGCGCCGACTCCAGCAGCGAGGCAATCAGGGCACCCACCTAGCTCCAGCACCCCGAGCCACTACCGTCTGCGCTCCAAGAGGGCATCTGCCAGATCGAGCATCACCTGCCTGTACTGATTGGAGGGGAGTTCCTCAATTGCCGCTTTGGCGTCGATGGTGAAGCGCATCGCCTCGGCGCGGGCCGATTCGATCGCGGATGAGGTTCTGACCAAGTCCACCAGAGTCCTGATCTTCTCCTCCCTTTCCTCAGTGTCCTCAGAAGCGGACGGGCGCAGGTCGTCTTGTGGGTGTTCCTCAAGGTGAAGAATCAGTGGCAGCGTGACTGTTCCGTGCCGCAGATCGCTGCCGATGGGCTTTCCCATCTCTTCCTCATCGCCGACGAAGTCCAGGATGTCATCCACGATCTGGAAAGCCATGCCCAGATTACGGCCATACTCACGCAGCGCCTCGACCGTTGATAGCGGCGCACCGCTGAGCAAGGCTCCAGCCTCCGTGGAGGCCGCGAACAAAGACGCCGTTTTGCTGTAGGTATTCTGGTAATAGTCCTCCTTGGAGCGCCGCCACCCGTCTTCTTCGAAAGCATGCTGGATCTCACCGCGGCAGATGGTCATCAATGTCTTGGCGAAGATATCGACAACGGGCACGCTCTCGGTGGCTGCGGCCAAGTCCGCAGCCCGGGCGAAGACGTAGTCCCCCACCAGAATCACTGCTCCCGCGCTGAGCTTTGCGTTCAGCGTAGGGTTTCCTCGCCTCAAGAGGGAACCATCCACTACATCGTCGTGCACCAGCGTGGCGGTATGCAACATCTCCACCGCAGCCGCCAGCGGCAGGACTTTCGTCACGTCGTGCTCGTGGAACTTGGAGGCCAGGATGACCAACGCAGGCCGAATGCGCTTGCCACCGCTATCCAGCAGGTAGCCCAGGATCTCTTCCAGGCGGGGATGTTCTGCTACCGCCGCTTGGTGCAGCTTCTCTTCGACGACCTCCAACTCCCTACGTATCGGCTCGAACAAGGATAGAGTATCCAACACACACCTGCCCAACTGTGACTAACCTTACCGACGTCACTGCCTCACCATCCAGGCCCTGACCGGCTTCACCTACTCAACTCATGAATGCTGTCCTAACCTGAAGAGTCGCCGCGCATTCTTCGTGGTCGCTCCCGCCACTTCCTCCAGGGATACTCCCCTGATCTCGGCAACCTTGGATGCGACCAGTCGCACACGCGCGGGCTCATTGCGCTGTCCTCTGTGTGGATGTGGCGATAGAAAAGGACAGTCTGTCTCTACGAGCAGTTTGTCCAGCGGCAAGCGGCGCACGAGCTCCTGCAATCGCCTGGCGTTGTGGTACGTGACAGGACCTGCCACTGAGACGAGGAAACCCAACTCGAACAGCTCATCGGCCATATCCTGGTCGCCCGAGAAACAATGCACCACTCCCAAGGGCGGACGAAGCTTGCCATTGGATGTTGTCATGGTCTCACACCATTCGCGAAGCACTGCCATAATGTCACCGTGTGCCTCGCGGTCGTGAATGACTACGGGCTTCCCGGCCTCGGCTGCCAGCTCCAGCTGCTCCCTGAGCACCCTTCGCTGCGTGCCTCGCGGAGATCTATCCCTGTAGTAATCCAATCCGATCTCACCGATGGCTACAACCTGCTGGTCCTCGCTCAGCTCCCTCAAGCCCCGGAGAGTCACCGCGGTGGCCGTTGACGCATCATGCGGGTGCACCCCAACACAAGCCCTCACGTTGGTGTGATCATTGGCCAGAGCCACGGCTTGATGGCTGGATTCGAGGTCGAATCCCACAGTCACCACGCACGCTACACCTTCGTCCGCAGCTCTCTCAAGGACCACTTCACGGTCCTCGTCGAACTGAGAGAAGTCCAGATGCGCATGGGTGTCAAACAGTACGGTTTCCGTTTCCACAGTTGCGATACCCATCCGTGCCCCGGACCTACACCGAGCCGTCCAGCAAGGCCAGGTCGTGATCCAGCATCATCTTGACCAATCCCTCGAATGTCGCCTCGGGTTCCCAACCCAGCTTGTCGCGAGCTTTCGTGGCATCCCCCACCAGTTGATCGACGTCTGCCGGTCTGATGAAACGATCGTCGACCTTCACATGGTCCCGATAATCCAGACCCAGAAGGCCAAAAGCCACCTCCAGTAGTTCGCGCACCGAATGGGGTCGCCCGGTAGCCACGACGAAATCTTCGGGTTCGTCCTGCTGCAGCATCAGCCACATAGCCCTCACGTAGTCGCCGGCGAAACCCCAGTCCCGTTCCGCTTCCAGATTCCCCATCGCCAGTTCCTGGGCCATGCCGAGTTTGATACGAGCGGCCCCGTGGGTGACTTTGCGTGTGACAAACTCTAGACCCCGACGTGGCGATTCGTGATTGAAGAGAATGCCAGAGCAGGCAAAGAGATCGTAGCTCTCCCGGTAGTTCACAGTGATCCAATGACCGTAGACCTTGGCGACCCCGTAGGGGCTGCGCGGGTAGAAGGGAGTCCCCTCATTCTGAGGTACCTCCCGAACCTTGCCAAACATCTCGCTACTGGACGCCTGATAGAACCTGGCTTCGGGTACCACCATGCGCATCGCGTCCAGCATCCGAGTGACGCCTAGCGCAGTGAACTCACCGGTGAGTACCGGCTGTCTCCAAGACGTCGGTACGAACGATTGGGCAGCGAGGTTATAAATCTCGTCAGGCCGATACTCCTTCATGATATCCACCAGGGATACCTGATCCAAGAGATCGCCCTGTGTCAACGTGATCTTGTCCTGAACGTGGCTAATACGATCGAAGTTGATGGTGCTGGTACGCCGCACCATGCCGATGACCCGGTACCCTTTCTCCAGCAACAAGTCCGCAAGATACGAGCCATCCTGACCCGTGATACCCGTTATCAGGGCTGTCTTCATACCTGCCCCCCACTCTCTTCCCTGACTCTCTCGCGCCAATAGTCTAGAATGTCCGACAGACTATCGCGAAGGCTTACCGTGCCCCGCCATCCCGTGCGCTCACGGAACTTGCTGCAGTCGCTGATGACAACGGGGACATCACTAGGCCTCAATCGTGCGGCATCCTGCACCACCTCGATCTTGGCCTGGCTCATCTCCAGTAGCATCCCCAGTATCTCTCGAATCGAATGGGCTCTCTCAGAGCCCAGGTTGTAGACTTGTCCTTCCTCTCCTTGTTCGAGTGCCAGGTAGTAGGCGCGCACCATGTCCCTCACGTCTGTGAAGTCGCGCTTGGCGTCCAGATTGCCCACCTGCAACTCGGGGGTGCGATGTCCCTGCTCGACCTGGGCTATCTGCCTCGCGAAATCCGAGGTCACAAAGGCGGGACTCTGCCGTGCACCTATGTGATTGAATGGACGCACCCTGACTACAGGCAGGCCATGGCTGGCGAAGTATTGGTAGCCGAGCATATCTTGGGCGATCTTGCTCACGGCGTAGGGGTTGTAGGGCCGAAGTGGGGTCGCCTCGGTGACAGGTAATTCGTCCGGTGAGATCATACCGTACTCATCAGCAGAGCCTACGATCAGCAGCCTGGGTGACGCTCCGGAGTCGACCAGAGTCTGAAGGATGTTCAACTCGGCTCGAATGTTGTTGGCTATGGTCTGCCAGGGATCGCTCCAGGATTGCGGCACGAACGCCTGCGCCGCCAGGTGGAATATGTAGTCCGGTTTGGCCCTGGACAGGATATCCGAAGCAACGGCGGGGTTCGACATGTCGCCCACGTGCAGCTCAAGATCGTCTCTGAGGTGGACGATGTTCCTCCCATTGCTGCTGATGTCGGTCCCGCAAACCTCCAGCTCTGTGTGGGCGAGGAGATGCTCGGCAAGATGACTGCCGGCAAAACCACTTACCCCTGTGATCAACGCCCTCAAATCGCTCTCCCAGGATTATGTACCCAGATCCTGGGATATTATATCCCAACTTGGGCGCCAGGCAAACCCCCGGAGCGATCACCAGATTGCGCACTGACCTTTGGCCAGGCGGAATGTGAAGTCATATGTTGTATCCATCTCCCGTGACATGATGCCCTCGACCGAGTTCGGGCTCATCCCCTACTCGAGCGTCAGTTGAGCTGAGGCGATCAGAGGCTGGTCACTGGCTCATCCCATCTGGCCGAACCTGCCCACGTACTCCACGTACAGCGCGGCGAATGTCTCCTCAACGAACACTACGCATTCGGGGTGGGAAGAATTCCCCCCTCATGCTACCACAGCCCTACCTACTGACCCTCGGTTGGGGGCATCTGGCATCTCCACCGTCAAGTCTCTCGTTCTCCTTCGCCCCCCGCCCTACGTTCCCTCCTCCCACGAAGACAGGTACTTCTCCTGCTCGGGTGTAAGGGTATCGATCTGAAGGTCCATGGCGGTCAGCTTGATCCGAGCGATCTCCCGATCTATGTCCTCCGGCACGGGATGGACTTTGATTTCCAGCTCACTCGCGTTGGCGATCAGGTACTCGATCCCCAAGGCCTGGTTGGCAAAGGACATGTCCATTACGGAAGCGGGGTGACCCTCAGCCATGGCGAGGTTCACCAAGCGGCCGTCTCCCAGAACCGACAGGCGGCGTCCATCGGCCATGAAATACTGATCCACGCCCTGCCTTGGCTCCCGTGTCTCCACTGCCATCTCTTTCAAAGCCGGGATATTCAGCTCCACGTTGAAGTGCCCGGAGTTCGCCAGGATCGCTCCGTCTTTCATCACCTCAAAGTGGTGCTTGTCGATGACGTTGATGTCTCCAGTGGCGGTTACCAGGATATCGCCAATCTTGGCGGCCTCCGACATAGGCATCACCCGGAAACCATCCATCACGGCCTCCAGGGCCTTCAGCGGATCCACCTCGGTCACGATGACACTGGCACCCATGCCTCTGGCACGCATGGCGATACCTCGTCCGCACCAGCCGTAGCCAGCCACCACAAAGTTCTTGCCGGCGAGCAGGATGTTGGTGGCGCGCACGACCCCATCGATGGTGGATTGGCCTGTACCATACCTGTTGTCGAAGAAATGCTTAGTCAGAGCATCGTTCACGGCGATGATAGGATAGCGGAGTACTCCGTCCTTGGCCATGGCCCGGAGCCGCACCACCCCCGTCGTGGTCTCCTCAGTGCCTCCGATCACATCACCAATGAGGTCTGTTCTCTCTTGGTGGAGCGTAGAAACGAGATCCGCGCCGTCGTCGATTGTCACCTGAGGACCATGCTCGAGCGCCGCACGGATGTGCTGGTAGTATGTCTCATTGTCCTCGCCTTTGATGGCAAAGACTGGTATCTCGTCATAGGCAACCAACGAAGCGGCGACATCATCCTGGGTGGATAGCGGGTTGCTGGCGCACAAGACCAGATCTGCCCCTCCGGCCACCAAGGTCTGCGCCAGGTTGGCAGTTTCGGTGGTGATGTGGAGGCAACCCGAAAGCTTCACCCCTTCCAGGGGTTTCTCCTTCTCGAATCGCTCGCGGATCAGACTCAGTACGGGCATCTCCTGCGCTGCCCACTGGATGCGCAGTCTACCTTCAACTGCCAAAGATGTATCCTTGACATCGAAATCATCAGTCATGTGACTACTCCTTTTCTCTTATGGCGGCAGCCAGGCGACGATCCGCCCCCACGATCACCTGACCGTCAATCAGTCCTCCGCCAGCTTTTCTCGCGACACCCGCTGGCCCGGGTCAGTCTTCCCCTGAGTGATGCGGATCCAATGCTCTGTTGCTCGCGATGGCCCATTCTCACTGAGCCCCCTGACGAACGCCTAGAGCCTCAATGAACGTACAGTAGGTGTCGAACCCCAACCCCCTGTACAACTTGCTCGCTGCTTCGTTCCGCTGTGCCACGTTCAGCGCAACATCCAGCGAGAGCGAGAGCAGTTCCTCCACAACGGCGCTGGTGCACACGGCAGCGTGACCCATCCCGCGGTACTGCGGATGGGTGAAGACGTTGCCCACTACTCCCAGACGGTAGGTGCGAGAGACAAGGTGAGTCCCTGCCGTGGCCACGAGCCTGCCGTCCAGCTTCACTCCATAGAATACGCCCCGATCCAGTTGATATGGCGCGAACGCGACATCTCCATACCGTCGATAGAGGTCTTGAAGAAGCGTCACGTCCCCCGGGCCCAGCCTTTCCACCCGACCTTCGACGGGGTTAAAGTTCTCTGGTTCGAGGACCATCCGTAGCATCACCTCGATCCTGCTGAGGGAATAGAACCTCTTCAGAACATTGAGATGCTGCGCTCTGCACGAGATGTACGCCCTCGCAGCCGTCGTCACGTTGCCGAGAATGTGAGCCAGGTCCTCCACCGCCCCCATCAAGAATAGGCGGTCCGGTGGCAATCCCGTGAAGCACAGACAGAGAGCTGTCAAGTGTCCGCTCCTCAAGGAGGCGTACCATTCACACTGCTCGAACAGGGCCGGCTCGAGATCGCCGATGGCGTAGGCCGCGTAGAAACGATCTTTCTTCAGAAAACTGTAGATCTCTGCCCTGCTATGCAAGCGCTTGATGGAGAAAGCCATGTTTCTACGAGAGGTACCTTCTCCGCAACTCTCCAGAGACTCCAGCTGTCAGCTCAAGGGCACGTTCCGCGTCCTCTACCTCCAGCGAGCCCAGCCCGCAGCAGGTGCTGACCAGTGAAGCCGACAGGAGGTCGTCCAGACGCACTCCCTTTTCCACCAACAGAGTCATGGCCCCGAGTAGCCTCTCCACCAGACTGCCGGGCGTCTCCCGGGCCAGCCTGTGCGCCTCGCGTGGTACGATACCCCACGCAATACTGCCGCCTCTGTCCAAGAAATCCTTCACGTCCTGGGGATACAGCGACAAGGACTCTGCATAGTCGTAGGTATCGAAGCTCAGAATATCCACCGGCGCGGTGAGAACCATCGACCAGTCGGTGTTGCCGCAGCAGTGTATGCCCGTCAGCCCCTGGAGTCCAGTAAGGACCTCTCCCAGAAGCGACAGAACCTGCTCCCGGGTCAACGAGACGTAGGCGGAGCCGAAGGCGGTCATGTAGGGCTCGTCCAGAAAGAGGATGCTGGTCGGATGAAATCGACGGAGCTCCCTCTCCTGCCACATCGCCTTGAGCCTCAGGTGTTTCGCCACTGCATCCGCCAGCACCTCGTCATAGAGGATCGGACGTAGGTCTTGGTCCACAACCGTCAAAGCCCAACTCACCGGGCCCGTGACCTGTCCTTTTACCGCCCTGCAATCCGACACCACTTCCCCAATACACTCAGTGAACCCCGCAGCGTAGGAACGATCGAAAGCGTAAGCATCCAGGTCATTCTCTAGATAGGCCGCGTAAAGGCGCTCCAGGTCCGACGAGAGATCGCGGGCACGATCAACGTAGATGCGATCTTCCTCCAGAACTAAGCCCGGGAATCCTTCGCTGAACTGTACGTACATATTCTCGAGGAAGCTGCGCCTCGGCAGTTGGGGCCAGCCTGGCAATTCAGGCAACCAAGAGCGGATCGCCGAGCAGGCTTCACGTGGGTCGTCGTGAGGCAGGCTACCCACATTGATGGGCAAGAACTCTCGCCTGAATCCGGTCATATCTTCCTCAACTGTCGCTGCATCGCCCATACTAGATCGAACACACAGAGCGCAAGCCCTTCTCGAACGGTGGATACACTATCCCGTGTTCGGTGATGATGCCGGTCACGTAACGATGTGGTGTCACATCGAAGGCCGGATTGGCGGCTCTGACCCCTTGAGGACCGATGGGCCGCCCTCTAACGTGGGTTACCTCCTCGATGCTCCTCTCCTCTATCGGCACCTGATCGCCCGACTCGATGTCCAGGTCGATCGTCGATGTAGGAACGACAGGATAGAAGGGAACCCCATTCTCTTTGGCCACCACGGCCAGTTTGTAGGTCCCAATCTTGTTGACGACATCGCCGTTGGCAACCACCCTGTCTGCACCCACGAAGATTATGTCTACCTTCCCTCTCTGAATGTAGAAACCGGCGGCATTGTCGGCAATGAGCGTCATGGGGATATCCTCGCGCATCAGCTCCCAGGCCGTCAGCCGGGCTCCTTGAAGGCGTGGCCGGGTCTCATCTACGAAGACGTGTACGCGCTTCCCCTGACTGCTAGCCGTCCTTATGGGGGCCAGCGCTGTGCCGTAGTCCACGGTCGCCAGAGCGCCCGCGTTGCAGTGAGTCAAGATGTTGTATCCTTCCTCCACGAGTTCCGCCCCGTACTGACCCATCCGCTTGTTCGTCTCCACGTCCTCTTCGGCAAGCGCTTCGGCCTCAGCGACGAGAGCCTGGCGAATCTCATCGACATCGTGCAGGCTGTCATCCTCCAGCCGGGCCAGCATCCTCTCCAACGCCCAGAAGAGATTCGATGCCGTGGGTCGGGTCGCACGAAGTAGATCTGCGGCCTGACGCACTGCGGTCATCAATTCGGGTTTGCTCTGCGACTCGCTGTGCGCCGCGGCCAAAGCCAACCCATAGGCCGCCGCCGCACCTATAGCTGGCGCGCCGCGGATGTACATCTCCTTGATGGCCTTGGCGACATCACGATAGTCTGTGAACTCCACCTCCACGTAGTCGTGGGGCAGCTGTCGCTGGTCGATCATCCGTACTACACCGGAATCCCATTCGATGGTCCGCATCGCCGCACCTCATTCATGCATAAGCTGGCCGCGGTCAAAAAAAATCCCTCCACATTGGAGAGAAAGCTGGCATGACTTTCTCTCATCATCCGGGTTCCACTCCCAGCAGCCAGCCCTCTCTCGACCCACCGTCGAAAGAGCAAACCTACCAACTGGAGCGAAACCCGCCGGAATTGGCACCGAAACCACGGACTAGAGGCACTCCCAGCACAGTGGCGTGCTCGCCAAACCGTGCCCCTTCCGCGGAAGGTTGCCGGGGCTTATCAGGGCCGGTCCCTCCACCCCTCTTGATAAGAGCTCACATCGTTTTTCGATGGTCAAAGAGCCCATAGATTGTAAACGAGCTCTTTCACGCCGCCCACGCGAAAGTCTGTCATTAAAACCGGATAGTAGCACCGTTTGGGACTGCTGTCAAACCGCGCCTGCCACTACCATATCACGAGCCGCCTCGCGCTCGCCGTTCCTCCAAGGCAAATGCTACTCAGGCTGCTACCATCAGCGGCACCGAGTGCTGTGGAGATGCCTCAGTAGCACGCCCCACCGATCTTCAGCGCAGCCCCTTCACATCCAAGGCCTCCGGGTTCACAGGATTCCGAGGCATCCGTCCCTGCAGCGCAGCCACCAGGTTCTCAGCCGCCATTGTGGCCATCAGGGTCCGGGCAGCAACGCTGGCGCTGGCGATGTGAGGTACTATCACGCAGTTCTCCAGGTCCAGCAGCGGGTCGTTAGGATCGATAGGCTCAGGGTCAGTTACGTCAAGCCCAGCGCCGGCTATCTTTCCCGACGCCAAGGCGTCGTACAGCGCGGCTTGGTCTACAACTTGACCCCGGGAGGTATTGACAAGAACGGCTGTATGCTTCATCTTCTCGAATTGCTCAGCGCCGATCATGTGGTGAGTTTCATTGGTCAGCGGCGTGTGGAGGCTGATGAAATCGGACTCCCTCAACACTGTGTCCAGGTCAGCATAGGTTAGACCCAATTCCTTCTCCAGTATCGGCTGACGATTCAAGTCGTGGTACAGAAGGCGCATGTCGAACCCCGTGGCACGCTTGGCCACTGCACCACCGATGCGACCCAGGCCTATCAGCCCCAAAGTCGCTCCGTACAGATCGTGCCCCAGACACAACATGGGGCCCCACGTCTTCCACTTGCCGTCGCGCACGTATTGCACTGCTTCGACCACCCGGCGGCCCACCGAGGCCATGAGTGTGAAGGCGAAATCTGCCGTCGTGTCAGTCAGCACGCCAGGCGTATGGCACACCATGATGCCTCGCTCGGTGGCTGCCTGCACGTCGATATTGTCGTATCCAATGGCGTAGTTGCTGACCGCCCTGAGACGGGGGGCCGAGTCCATCAGCTCGGCATCGATGCTATCCGTCAACAGAGTGAGGGCACCATCAACGGTCTTCAACTCCTCCACCAGGACATCCCGAGGAGGCGGAAGCTCTCCTTCCCACACCTTAACCCGAGCGCAGCCACGCAGGAGATCCAATCCGGCTCTTGGTATCAATCGGGTCACATAGACGCTCGGTGCCTCGTCCACGATCTATCCTCCCTCTTGACAGCCCGCATCCGCTGAGATAGTATCAACCAGGTGCAGCCGATTATACCTTTGTGAAGAGGCCAAGGCAAAGGAGTTGCGTACCGTGAGAGAGCAACTCCAGCCACAGTCATCCAACCCTCGCGGGCCGGCAAACGAAAAAGGCGCGCTAGAGCCTAGTCAGGCTGGCTTTAGTGAGCGTTCTGAGATATCGGCGCCTGGAGAATGTCTCGACATCAGGCGGGTTCCCTTTCCCGGTCGATAGATGAAAGAACTGACTCCCGAAACTGTTGGAAGAGATCTTGGCACCCGGTTCATGGGCCAGCGAGTGGTCTGCTACGAGACCATAGCCTCCACCAATGACGCAGCGAAGCAACTCGCAGTGGAGGGCGCCTCCGAGGGCACAGTGGTCATCGCTGAGGAGCAGACCGCAGGTCGCGGCCGGCATGGAAGACGATGGTTTGCACCTGCGGGCAGCAGTCTGTTGGTATCATCTATCCTGCGTCCCTCGCTCTCGCCGGCAGAGCTCCCGCTCCTGCTCATGGCATCCGCTCTGGCAGTGGCCCAGGCCATAGAGGAGTCCACCGGACTCCTGGTCAACCTCAAATGGCCCAACGACATCCTGTTGGGGAACAGAAAGACCGGAGGGGTTCTAATAGAGACGGGCCTCAGCGGCGAGGACGTGGACTACGCGGTGATAGGTACAGGACTGAACGTGAATGCAGACATGGCCACCATCCCCCAGTTGGCCACTACTGCCACCAGCATATCGGCTGAACTGGGCGAGAGTGCGTCTCGTCTGAAGATTCTGCGGGCGCTGCTCAGATGCATGGAGAGAGAGTACCTTCTCCTACAGAGCGGCGCGTCACCAGCGTCCAGATGGGCGGGGCGCCTCTCTCAACTCGGCCAGCAGGTTGAGGTGGATACCCCCTGGGGACGTGAGATTGGCCGAGTTGAAGGCGTGGACGCCGACGGTACGCTGATCCTCCTCCGCTCCGATGGGACGATGGCACACATCACGGTAGGAGACGTCACCTAGCCCTCAAGACACCAGAGCTATCCCGTGTCCGCGCTCAGGCAGGCACACCTCTGTGCCCTTACCGCTCACCAAAGTGATGAGGTAGTCGGGTCACTCCCTCTGGACAGTTCTCAGGATCCGCGAGGACATGACGTGCA
>Ga0180437_10006065_pt1 | contig 16294 bp, 15 predicted proteins | sample SS_ome_4_FD_132410 | JGI IMG/M metagenome (GOLD analysis project Ga0180437, IMG submission 132410) | Hypersaline lake sediment archaeal communities from the Salton Sea, California, USA - SS_3_D_1 metaG | ecosystem: Environmental > Aquatic > Non-marine Saline and Alkaline > Hypersaline >...
ATGTAAAAGTGGAGAGTCCACAGAAAAGTGTACAGGAAAAGATAAATCATTATGTCCTGGTAGCGGCCCCACTCCTAGTCCTTCTTCGAATTGCGATCAGCCAATAAAATTTGTATGTAATAATGATAATTGTCCAGATTGTAAAAAAAAATTCCCTAATTGCGAAGTTATAAAAATACCAGAATTAGGAAAAAGTATATGTGGTAATCCAAATGTTCCAATTGATCCAAACGATGATCATTCTTTTACACATAAATGCCTTTCTGATGGAATAAAATGCAATCCAGATGACAAAACAGATAATAATATCTGTAAAAAATTTTGTATACCATTAACAGAAAATAATTCTATTTATTGTTCTTCTGATGGTTATTGTCGACAGACTTTATTTACAGATGTAAATATGTAAAAAATTATAATAAAGTAAAAAAGTAAAAAAAAAAAATAATTAATAATAATTAATTAATAAATAATGGTTAATACCAAAGCTATTGGTGATTTTCAAGCTGATGTTGGTAAGATATCCGCTGATATTTCATTAATAAGTGCTTATATAATAGCAGGTATATTAATTATAACTTCTATTATATTAAGCGTTTTAGCATTTATTCCAATGTCTCCGGGAGATTGTGATGATTCACATACACAATTTCTTAAGCGCGCAATGGATACAAGTTGTCAACCACCAATGGATTCACAATCCATTTGCAAACAAGCAACAGAAGATTATAATAATGAAAAAGAAAGGTGTAATACAAAAACTAAACATTATTGGTTATTATTCTTTCTGTTTTTAATTCCTCTCGCTATTGGTATCGTATTACTCGCTAGATGGTGGCAAAATTATACTCGTGTTAATAAAACTGCGGCACAAATAGGTGGTACAGTAGCGGAAGTACAATTTGTAAAATCAATATTTAATTAAACATTAAATACTTTTTAAAAACCCATTAAATTTTTTCATAAATAAATAAATTCTTTTTAAAAAAAAACCGAATGAGTTCTTTGATAAAATAAATAAATTCTTTTAAAAAAAAAACAGAATGAGTTCTTTGATAAAATAAATAAATTCTTTTTTAAAACCATTGAATTCTTTGATAAAATAAATAAATAAATTATTTAAATTATTATTTAAATAATTTATTAATTTAAAATACTTTATTAATAAAAAGATGACTAATAAAAAGAATAAAAACGATGAAATAGTTTTATATATTTCATATAATGATCTATATTTATTATTTGGAATTTATATATTAATGCTCTTCATTACTTATAAATATGTTCCATTCACACTGGAAACTAAATGTAATAATTACATAACAAATTGTGAAAATTATAATAACATTTTATTATTTGTGAATATGATAACTATAATGAATTTAACTTTTATTTTTTATTATTGTGGTAAATATTTCTATATTACCATTTTAAATTATACTTCAAAAACTTCAAAAAAAACTAGATTTTTCAAAAGTGTGTAATTTGTTAATTGTGAAAAATGTCTATTGTGATCAAATGTCTATCGTTATCAAATGTCTATCGTGATCAAATGTCTTTTAATAAGTGTAAATGTAACAGTACTATTTTAAATTAAAATTTAAAAAAAGTGTAATTAGTAATAGTTTTCAAAAAATTTTCAAAAAAGTGATTAAAAAAAGCAGTGAATGAACAGTATCAAAACATTATTTAATATTTGGGGGGAAGAGGAAGAGGAAGAAAATACAGTAAGAATAAGTGAAAGTAAAATAAGAAATATAATAAATGAAATAAAATCTAGAAGAAGAAATGTACCATTTGAATATTTAATATTATTATCAGATGAATATTTTTATAGAAGATATATATTATTTTCTTCTTATGCAAATAAAATAAGAAGAAAAAGATATAGTTTACCGGGAAAATTAAGAGTAATAAAATATTCTAATATGGATATTAATTTATTTAATCAATTTGAAGATAATCCAATACCAAATGAAATTTATATTAAATTACCAAAAGAAAAATTATATGTTTTATATGAAGATTTTTCATTTAAATATTTATATTCCCAAATACAAGAATTTTATGATATATTATCAATTTTAGGAGCAGAGTCCATAATATTAAAAAGAACTACAAATGAATCCTTAATAAATAATTTAGGGATGTCAATAGGAACAAATAGTACACCTATTAAAATAAATCAAGCCGCAGAAGTTAAAAATGAAATGGAAAATATAACACAATTATTTCAAGAAATGAAATTTTTAGTTAATAACACTCCAAATATTGATAAATTTTTGGACTTAAAGAGATTTTATTATTTATCAAAAAAGACAGATTGGTAGAGTTTGATAATAAGACGTATAGAGAAGAATCAAATAAAGGATAAGTTTATATTTTATTATAGTAATCGTAAATTATTATCTACAAAATTTGTTTCATATCTTCAAAAGTTGAATGTTTCTTATGAATCAAAATTTGAAGTTATAAATAATATTAAAATTGAATATGATATAGATTATAAACAGATCAAAAATTATGAATTTAATTATATCAATAATGATAATTTGAAAAATGAAAATTTGCGTAACGTTAGTAACGTGAGTAACGCGAGTAACGAGAACGCGAGTAACGAGAACGCGAGTAACGAGAACGCGAGTAACGAGAACGCGAGTAACGCAAGTAACGCGATTAATATTAATTCAATAAATGAGGAAAATTTTTTAAGTAATTTATTTAGTCGCAAGTATTTCTAGTAATAGGTAAATCATCTGATGAATCACTGTTAAATTCACTATTTAAATTATTATTGCTTGTAGTAGAAACCATATTAATTGATGAAGAGCGTTTATTTAATATTTCAATTTCATCATCTTTAATAGGAATAGATACAATACCCGGGGGTTTATAAACATTAATTAAAAATTCATCTTCACAAACATCTGGAGTTGCCTGTAGTGATTTTGAAAATGTATTTTTGTAAAGTGTTACTTGTGCGCCACCTAGTGGAGGAGCTTCTTGTTGTAATCTTTCATATTCTTTAAGTGCATATTCGGCTAATTGATCAGAAGGTAAACGATCTTCGCGTGTTAGTGTCATTTGTAGAGTCATATAGCGGTAGAAAGAACCAAATTGTTTAGCGATGGCAGCGTGATCCGCAGATTTTTCTTCGGCATTATAGAATTTCTTTAAACTTTGAATTAAACTGGAAATGATACCAATACCACCAACAACATATAATACGGCATTTTTAGCTTCTTCATCATCAATACTTGCTGCAACTAATGATGCACCGGAGGCTAATGTTGTAATGCCAATACTCCACAGGGTTAAACTATTCGAGAAACCTTTCCAAGAACCGGCAGCGTGACTATGCATAAAACGTAATCCTGCTGCTTTTTCACCCCACATTTTCATTAGATCTTCCATATTTTCATTCCAAGATTCGGCATTTAATTTTTTTTTGAGACCTCCTAATTTGGCCGCGGTTAATGCTTGTTGGGCTTCGGTATTTAATTCCGCCATTATTTCGCTTTTCGCTTTTCGCTTTAGCTTTTTAAATTATTTATAAAATAAAAAAATATAAAAAAAATAATTTAAATTAAAAATTTTTTTTACCAAACAAAACCAAAATAATCATCTGTTCCTGATAATTTCTTTTTTGATTTTTCCGCACTTGATAATTTATTTTTAGAATTTTCCGCACTTAATTCATTTTTATTATTTTTTTCTTTACTTTTTTGTTCCTTACTTTTTTGTTCCTTACTTTTTTGTTCCTTACTTTTTTTTTCTTCGTTCTGTTCACTTTCTAATTTTAAAATATTATTTATATTATTTTCAGTTGTTAATATTACTTTATTTTTAATTTTATCTATAAATGTTTCTTTTATTTTTAATTCTTTTTTCTTTTCAAGTTCATTTTCTTTGAGTTCCTTTTCTTTAAGTTCTTTTTCTTTGAGTTCCTTTTCTTTGAGTTCCTTTTCTTTAAGTTCTTTTTCTTTGAGTTCTTTTTCTTTGAGTTCTTTTTCTTTGAGTTCTTTTTCTTTGAGTTCTTTTTCTTTGAGTTCTGTTTCTTGGCGTACTTTTTTTTGTTTTATTATTTCTTTATTTATTTGAGATTTTTTTTCAAGTATATCATCGCTTATTATAATATTTTTAATATCTTCTTCGTAATCACTCTCGCTTAAAAGGTATTCTTTATTATCATTATTATTAGATGAAGAAGCACTTGTATTACTAGAAGTACTTGTATTACTAGAAGTACCAGAATCATTTAAACTTCCACTATAATTTTTGCTTAATTTAAAATTATTTGAAACACTTGTTTCAGTATTTATATCGTGGCATAATTGTGAATATATAATTTTCAATTTATAATATAATCTTTTTAAGTATTTATCTTGAAATTGATAATGTCCTTTGAGAGTATCAGTAAATAAACATATTTTTTGTTCAACAGTAATTATAAAAAATTTTTTTTCATTTACAAAATTACCTATATTTATTCCATTACTTTGTTTTATTTCATATTCTTTTATATTATGATTTTCTTTTATAGAAAAATCCATTAATTCATTTAGTATATGTATTATATCATTATTTATATCTTCTATTGTATCAAATGGATATTCAAATAAAATATCTAAATCTTTATAAATAGGATATTGTTCATTTGTAATTATATTTAAATCAGTTATATCGCTTTTAATGAAACTAACTATTTTTTTATATAACTTATAATAATCACCATACATTCTATTTAAAAATATTCTAAATATTTTGTTATAATTTTCGTGTTCAATTTTAATTAATTTACTTTGAAAATGAAACGTATCTAAACTACTTCTATAAATTATAGAATTACTTTTTTCTGATAGATAACTTTTATAAATATCATCTAATATAATGAATTTATTTTCAATGTATTCTAATGTATTTAATATATTATTTTTATTATCTTTTATATTTACAAATTGTTCTTTAAGATCTTTGTAATCAATATTCATTACTTTGTTACTATTGTTACTTTGCAAAGTTACAAAATAACGTTTATATTAAAAAAATAAAATAAATAAAATTTAAAAAATATTAATTTTTTGAAAAACAATTTGTTAAAAATTTGTTTATTATGTATAATACAGAAATTAAAGGACAAAATTACTATTTGTTTGATAATAAACAAGTTTTATCACACAGAAATACTTTTAATCTTAACAAAATTGATGAGAATTTATCTTTAAATAATGAAATTCCAGAAATTAATGTAGTTTCATCATTTCCTAATTATTTTGATCATAATAATTATTTTGATCATAATAATTATTCATTAATAGAAAATGAAAGAATAGAAAGACGAAAAGAAGAAGAATTAAAAGAAAAAAAGAAAATAGATAAAATGAATGAAATAGGTGAATTATTTGAAATAATTAGTTTAGCATTATGTTGTTGTTGTGAATTAATATGAAAAAAATTAAAAATAAATTACAATTAAAATTTCAAAAATAAAAACAAAAACTAAAATAATTAATAATTAATAATTAATGAATAGAACAAGTATAGTTCAAGTTAATACTTCGAGTACAAAAAATATAAATAATAATAACAACGCGGTTAATAATGAAAATAGCGCAGATGAAACTGCGTTAAATATAGATGATGCAGAATGGAAAGAATATCACGAAAATATATTAGTAGATTGGGCGGATAAAGCGTTATGTTATAAATGGTTACATTCGAAATCTTGTGAAAAATATCAATTTTTGAGAAATATATATACAATACCAGTAATTATAATATCTACATTGACGGGAACGGCGAATTTTGCACAAGAGAGATTTCCAGAGAACACACAAGCTCTCGCGCAAATTGCGATAGGTTCACTAAATATTCTAGCTGGAATTATTACAACAGTGTCGCAATTTTTAAAGATAAATGAATTAGCGGAAGCACATAGAGTATCGGCGATATCTTGGGATAAATTTTATCGTAATATTCGCGTAGAATTGGTAAAAGCACCGGAAGATAGAATAAATGTAACATATTTAATTAAAAGTTGTAAGGATGAATATGATCGTTTAATGGAAACTAGTCCGTCAATTGATCCAAGTATTATTAAAAAATTTAATGGCACGTTTAAAATAAATAGTAATGATAAAAATATTAAAAATAAAGCACTACAATCTTTAAGTAAACCAGAAATATTAAATTCTTTAGAATCTACGCGTAATATCTTATATAAAGAAGAATTTAATGCTTCTTCATTTTTAGATAAGAAAAATTCTGAGGAAATTAATAATAAAAAAATAATAAATGATTTTATATCAAATTTTGAAAAAGAATACTCACGTAAACCATCAATGATAGAAATATATGATAATTTAGAATCAAAAATGAATGTAAATACCATTAATAATTACATAAATGAAAGTGACATTCCCGCTTAATCCCCCCCCGCTTTAAATCTACTTAAAGATAACGGTGTAATTTAGGCTGCGCGTGTAAAAATTCCGCTGGTTCTATTTTCTGGTTCGATGTATTTGTAGCCTAAATATTCAAATATATCTTTTTCTTCTGTTGGATATTCTTTTCCTATGTCTCCTTTATATTCTTGCGCTGATATTTTTGTACCATTTAAATATTTTAATTCCTTTTCACTCAATGTATAACCTTGTTTTATACAATATTGGCGCATTTCTACGTTAAATGGTCCTGAACCAGTACTAAATAATAGTGCAAATGGATATTCTTTTTCGGGATAGTAAAAGATGTCTATGTGGCGATAATAGTTTTTAATTTTTCCTAGTCCCATAAATTTTGTAGTACCCATACTAAATACTAATGTTTTGTTCATATAATCTGTTTCCAATAATTTTTTAATGAAATTTTTCATTATTAATTTTCCCATATCTGAATCATTACTATTTGATGATATTAATATATCTATATCTCCAGAACTTTCAGCTTTTCTTCTATAACTTCCCACCATCTGTAATTTAACTCCTTCCGGTTTTTTGCGCATACTTTGAACCGTTTTATTCATAATTTCATTAAAAAATTTATTCCATTCGTCCATTTCTTCGCGTGGAATTCTTTTTTCTAAATCCTCATAATATTTTAATCCAATTACTTGTTTACTATTTAATAATGAATTATCTTTTTCATATGCGCTTCTTAATTCTGCTATGTTTGTAATCCCATCTTCATATAATTTATCAGCTTTTGATGGGCCAATTTCAGGAATTTTAGTTAATTCTGTTATGGCTTTTACCTTGGGATTTTCTCTAATTTGTTCTGCTATTCCCAATGATCCTTTTTTAATTATTTCATATATTTTTTGTATTGTTCTATTTTTATATTCTCCATTTTTTGCAAAAAATTCTTCCTCTCCCTGAAATTTACTTCCTGCGTCCCTCAATATTTTTAATGCATCTTCTACCGATTTTATATCCTGATCACTTTTTGATAATGCATCAATGACCTGTTTATAAGCCTTGCGTTTGAATTGCCAATTTGCTTCTTTTTGTGTTTCTTCATTTTTTATCAAAAGTTCAAATGTTTCAATTATAACCGATTTATAATTCTTATCTTCTTTTTCTGTTGCCACTAAGCCCAAGCTTATCGATTTTTCTTCTTCCCCGTTTTCTTCTCCATTTTCTTCTTCATTTTTCGCTTTTACATTTAAAGTTACATTATAATCTTCACGAATACCTCTATAAACTGGATGACGAGGAATATTATCTTTACTAAATTCCATATAACTAAATGATACTACTGCGCCAATGGGAATATAACTAGTAGATTCTGGATTATTATATTCTTTGCGATCTTTATCGTCAAATCCCGTTCCAATATTAAACATAATATCAGTTGGTTTATTATCTAATAATAATTCACATTCTAATGCACCAAGCATATTTTTATATTTACCTGTACCCATCGAATATCCTTTTACTAATGCTTCCGCGTCATCTTTAATTTTATATTTCAATAAGTATTTACTTCTTTTAGTTTCATATGGACTATTGGGCGCTCTTAACATAACACCTTCTGCGCCTTTGGAGGTTAGTTCTTTATATGTATCTACTAATTGTTTCATATTTTCAACTTTGGTTTGTTCGGTGAATTGAATGGGACATTCGTTAATATATTCTAAATCTTTCCATAATTTAGTTCTATCGTCAACAATTTGTTTCAAAAATTTCATTCTGGTTTCAAAATTATATTCACTGTTTGGAATATCATATACTTTATATTTTACAGAAGTCTCATTAGAAGTTCCCATCCATTTTACTTCAATATCTTGCGCTGTGCGTGTTTTACTAACTTTTAGCGAGGATATTCCACTTACTTCACTGAATTTATTTCTTCCGATCCATATTTCACCATCTAATGCAATTCCATGTGGCATAATTTCGCGAAAAAATTTGGGAACGTGTGTAAATACTTTTTGACCTCTTGATACAAATTTTTCACCATCCCATATTGCTCTTATTCCATCCCATTTTTCGGAAATATACCAACCAATAGGTGGTTCGGGAATTTTTAAAATATTTGATAGTTTATCATTTAATTTTATCATTTTACTTCCTACATATAAATTTTGAGCCAACATTACTTTTAAATTTGTAATATAAGTTTTACCATCTGATATTGTTACATTTGGAACCTTTGGATAAACAGATTTATAATCCACAGGATTAATACTATATTTTTTGTTCATATATTCAGTATATTCACCCATAGTTAGACCTAAATTGTCAGAAGTATTTTCAATGCAATTTAATAATTTATTTTTATCAATTTTTTTTTCTTGAATTGAAGCGCGAAGAGAATCTTCGAGGGAATCTTTTTCTTGTTTATTTGAAAAAGGACCCGATTCTGGACTCAAAGATTCTATTGGTAATTTATTTTTTTGTTTTGAATTAGACATTGACTTTGAAAATTTATTTTTTTTAAAATAAATTATTTCTTTTAAATAATTTATTTTATTTCTTTAATTTCTTTTTTTTTATTTAAAAATTTATTATTTTTTGTTTAATTTAATTTTTAATTTCTTTAAATTTTTGTAAATTTTTATCAAAAAGTGTAAATTTACTTAAAGCTAACGGTGCAGAGAAATTAAAAATAAAACTAAAATTAAGAAAAAAAAATAAAAAAAATTAAAAATAAATATTATTTTATAATTAAATATTTATAAATAATTAAAAAGATATGCGCACAATAAATCTTTTTGGTGGAATTCCCGAATTAATTAATCAATATGAAGAATATAAAAAAGAAAATATGGATAATAATTCTAATGGTTTAACAACATTTGGCGTAGTTATGTTTAGTTTTATTATAGTATTAGTATTAATTTTAATAATTTGGTGTATTTATGCATTTGCGACATTTAATTTATCAAAAGAAATATTGCTATTATGCATTGTTTTATTTTTTGTTACTGGTCCAGTAATTCCACTAATTATCGCATACGCATTCAAAAACAGCGCTCTTAAATAAATAAATTGCTCTTAAATAAATAAATTGCTATTAAATAAATAAATTGCTCTTAAATAAATAAATTGCTCTTAAATAAATTATTCTATGACAATTATTATTTAAAATTAAAAAATCCACAAAAAACATTAAATTTACTTAAAGCTAACGGCGCAGATGACTTAAAGAATTTCAAATGTACTATTGACAGCAGTAAAAGTATTCATTGTGGTTTTCATTGAACCCACTTCTAGTGGATTTACTTTGCGAATTAAATTATTTTCCTTGCAAGATTTATGTGCTAAATATGTAACAACCTTTGTTCTAATACCAAGTCTTTTTGCAATACTTTTTACTGATAACATCAAATGCTTATTTTGAATTAAATATTCTTCAACTGGATTATTCTCATAATATGTCATTTTTCTTTAAGTCCTTTTTCTTTAAGTCCTTTTTTAATAAAAGTCTTTTATTTAAGTTATTATTTATTATTATTAATTTTTAAGTAATTTTAGTAATTTTACAATTTTTACAAAAATTAATAATAATTTATAATCTGAAAAAAAATTTGATAATCAGGAAAATTTTGATAATCAGATAAAATTTATAATTAGGAAAATAATAAAAAAAAAAATAATAATAATTAATAAATAAAAAGAATTATGTCAATTTATCAAGAAGTAAATGAAATAAATAACAAATTAGAACATTTTAATAAAACTTTCAAAAATAGAATTGAAACTTTAAATGATGAAGATATCACAGAAAAAGATATAAATAAATGGAATGATTCTAAAAAAAATATTCAAAAAACTATTTATAAATTAAATAATATTGCTAATCAATATATCAAACAAACAAATACGGCTATTTCACAATTTGAACCAAAAGATTATCCTAATGTTAATTATTTTGGAAAAGTAAGACTCAAAAAAACAAATCACAAAAAAATGTATTACAAAAAAAAGAAAAGCAAATTTGGCGCTGATGATGACGCTGACGCTGACGATGACGCTGACGATGATACTTTAAGTAGTTTAGATTTAGAAGATTTAGAAGCCATTGAAGCAGGTGAAGAACGCGGAGAAGAAGAAAGTAGAGAAGAAGAACGTGGAGAAGAACTCAGAGAAGAACGCGAAAGCGGAGAACGCGAAAGCGGAGAACGCGAAAGTGGAGAACGCGAAAGCGGAGAACGCGAAAGCGGAGAACGCGAAAGTGGAGAACGCGAAAGCGGAGAACGCGAAGAAATTGTATTAGAACCAGAAAAATATGATAATGAACTTTATATATACAATATGAATATAGATGTAAATAATTCTAGTGTTTATTATGTTAGTATAATAAATGATTATATAGAAAAAATACAAGATAAATATAAAACATTGGATATTAATGATAAATTTGATGTATTCTTAAATAATATTTATTTTTTAAAATATGTATTATATTTACAACATAGCGAACGTTATACTAATTTAGATGTATTAGTTAAAAGACATTTAGAAAAAGAAGATATAACAAACGAAGATATAAAATTTTTCTTAAAATGGGCTTATAAAGAAGGGATTAAACATAAAAATGAATTTTTTATTATGTTAAAAGAAACAAACTCATATATTGCAGGTGGATATTTTCATATGATTATGCACGAAATAGATAGTTATCTATATAGAGATATGGATATATATGTAAATCAAAAAAATTCAGAAGAAATATTAAAATATTTTTATGATAAAGAAGCATTATTAAATTTACAATTATCAAGTGCCTATAATGAATCTTTTTTTGAAAAGAATGGTATATTATCTAGAACAAAAGTAAAACTTGATTTAGGTTATTTATATGATGTTATATTAGTTAAAAATAATGTTGATATTGTAAAAACTATTATACCAAATTTTGACTTATCATACTGCTCTGTTTATTATGATTCTCAAAATGGAATTATTAAAGGAAATATAAATCAATTAAATAAAAAAGAGGGTAAATTAAATAAAGATTATTTAAAATATTTAACAAATTCGTTTATTCAAAATCGTTTAAAGAAATATGAAAAAAGAGGTTATATTACACATATTAAAGGCTCTATTAATTTAAAATCAGGAAAACGAGATAATGAAATTAATGATAAAACAATAATAAAATATATTTTTAAAAAATTATATCAAAAATATTCTCACTCTCGATATAAACATTTTGTTATAAAAGAATTATCAGTTGACTATACAATAAATAATCTAATTAATACTACTAAAAATATTTCTAATAAAATTTATGGATCTAATGATATGCAAATAATTATGATACTAAATGCAATAGAATTTATATATAAAATGAATCAAAAAGTATTTATTCAAGGGAGTGGTCTCGATGATTCTGAATTATCAAATCCCGCAAGATTAAATAGATTAGATAAAGGTAAAATATACAGTGAAAAATTAGAAGAAGTAAAAAATAATTTGATAGAATATGCAGAACAAAATAATATTCCTCTAAATATTGATGAGAAATATACTAATTTAATATTAAAAGAATGTTTCTTATCTGAGGAAAATTTTAGCAATTATTTAATCGAAAATTATAATTTAGAATTAGTAATTAATATAAACAACGAAGAATCAGAAGATATTGAACTAGGAAATAATAATATTATACATCTATTAAAAAATCTATATAATTTAGAAGATAATATATATATATTAAACTTTATTTACGTGATTTTTTATAAATTTATATATGTAAAACACCGATATAATCATTTTAGTTATATTTCAAGTAGTCCAAATGATATTGAAAAATATATTAAGATTATATTGAATTATAAACTAGATAATCTATGGTTAGGAAATGTAAAAATAAGAAGCGCTATTAATTTTAATAAAGATATAAGTCTAAATTTAAATTTAGAATATAAACCAAATTTCGATGTAAAACAATTGTTATATTTTGATATATTTATGGTAGAAGAATTACCATATGATGAAGTAATAGAAGATAAAGATAATTTACTATTTATTTTACCTAATAAATCAGCATTCACATATAATTATGAAATATTAATTAAAGCTATTTCAGAAGATTATTTCCTTGAATGTAATAAAATGTTAAATCAAATGCCCATCGAAGATGATGTAAACATTAATAAATGGTATGTTAAATTAACTGGTTCATTTAATTTATTAGTTACATTTGTAGATCTGTTTTATATAATGAGTATATATGAAAATACCAATAAAGGTACTCGTATATTCTATTTAGATAATAAAGAAAATTTAGATTATGTAACCAGTGTAAATGCACTTGGTTGGGATAGAGGACAAAATATGTGGAGAGAATATGTAAATTTAGTATCAGAAACTCATTGTGGCTCAGGTATGGTAAGTTATAATAGTATAAAATATATAGAAACACCCCTTGAAGAATAAATAATTTTTGAATTTTAATAAAATAATAATTAGTCCATATCTTGATTTAATAGATCACAGATTTCATCTTTTTCGCGTTTTTTCAATTTATTATAATTAAATTCATAAATATCAAGTGCCTTAATCTGTTCTTGTGATAATGTTACTGTTTTATATTTGTGAAAAGCATTCATTGTAATAGGACATAAAGGTGTAATGAGTTCTTCAATTGCAGCAGCATATTCTTTTATTTCATATTGTGCATTTTTTGAATTGCGCAGTTTAATAAAATTAAGTAAATTATGTAAATCAATACAAAAGTAGAATTCGGTAAATAAATTTAATGGTAATCCTATTCTGGCAATTTCACGAGAAACACCTGACTCCATTAATTTACTATAATTAAAATATTGCATACTTGCACCAAGCAAATAAGAATCCATCAATGTTTTAATTTTAGTATCTTTCATTAAATCATCGTTACTCGATAACTGTTTATTTTCTTTTGATTGTGAACTAACTTTTATTGGATTATACATTTCTTCATCTAATACTGTATATCTTCCCGAGATTTCATTATAACTTGCCATACGATGTCTAAACCATTGTCTAGCTACAAATAATGGCGCTTTTACGTGAAATTTAAATTTCACCATTTCAAATGGACTTGTATGTTTATGTTTAAAAAGATAATCTATTAATTTTTCATCTTTATCTGGTGTTTTTAATCCTTCATTATATGATACTCTCGCGGCTTGTACCACTGCATAATCACAATTTAATTGTTTTGCTTCCAAAGGTACAACTCTTGGCATACAATCTATTAGTTTAACAAAACCATTACGCAATACATTTTTATTACTTACTGCTAAATTAATCGTTTGTAATGTTTTCATACCAATCTGATTGTAAATATTTAATTATTTGCTTTTTCTTTTTTCGCAATTTAATATCTTTATACAAAAAGTTTTTAAGTACTTATAATTTTCAAAAAAACTTATTTTCAAAAAAACTAATTACTAAAAAACTTATTTCAAAAAACTTATTTCAAAAAACTTATTTTCAAAAAAACTAATTACTAAAAACTTAGAAGCAATAATTAGCTAATTACTATATTCTCATTAATACTTGTATTTAAATCATTAAAATCAGTTGACAATGTATTTATAGCATTTTGATTATCTGTAACTTTTGTATCAATAACGCCTACACTATCACTTATATCATTTATATTTTGATTAAACGTGTCTATATTATCATTTACATTATCTATAGCATCAAAATCAATATTTGCAACTTCTGTTTGTAATGTTTGTATATCACCCGTATTTTGGTTTACATCTTGTGATAAACTTTGTACTGTTGTTTGTAAAGTAGACAAACAAGTTGCATTATTAGCAATGTTTTGTGTATTCTGGTTTACTTTTTGATTTAATGATTGTAATTCGTTTACATCTGGAATATTTTGAATAGCTTGGGTATTCAACGAAATTTGTTGAGTATTCGACGAAATTTGTTGAGTATTCGACGAAATTTGTTGAGTATTCGCCGCAATTTTTGAAGTATTCGACGAAATTTGTTGAGTATTCGCCGCAATTTTTGAAGTATTCGACGAAATTTGTTGAGTATTCGCATTTATTCTTTGATCAAAAGTCTGTAAAAGACCACTATTTGGTAAATTTTCGATATTTTGTTTATTTTTGGCAATTTGTTGAGTATTCGCGGAAATTTTTTGACTATTAGTGGTTAAACTATTTTTTAAAAGATTTATTTGATTATTTAAATTTTCAATTGTTAAATTTTGTTCTTCTATTGTTTTTACAAATTCGTTTAACATATCAGTATTATTATTAAAATATAATTTTGTCAAAGAATCATCATTTTTATTCCCTGATCCACTTGTGGCATTATTAACAAGTAGTGGTATTTCTATATTATTTTGATTAAGCACAACAATAATATTCATTAAATTTTGATTTAAAACTGTTATGTCCCTACTTGTTTTTGTTGCAATGTTAAAAGATCTGGTTAAAACGTCATAAACATTATTAGATGGCATACATTAATAAAATGAAATAATATAAAATTAATTTTTATTTTTTTTTTCTTTTTTTTATTTTTTTTTTCTTTTTAAATAATATAAAAACAGAATATATTAAAAAATGGCTACTACTGCTAATGATAATCTTTTAGAACAAACAACATTTACAAATATTTCAAATGCAACTGGTATATATAATAATCTAGTTGGTAATGCTAGTTTTGAATCAAATACTATTGCTGATATTTTAAAAAAAAGAGTAATTTCAAATGGAAGTGATCATATATTTAATAATAATATTTCAAGTGCAAACAATGGTTTTAATACTGTATTAACATTTGTTAGCGTAGAATTAGTAAGAGCAGCAATTGAACAAACTACATTTCAATTAGATGGTTCCACTGATACTACAATAAGTAAATTAACACCTAATTTTGGCGCTACTACTGTAACTAGTCTTACTGATGGCACAGCAACATTAAGTTCTGGAAATATAACAGGTGCTGCTGATATTACTGCTACTGGTACAGTACAAGGTGGAACTATAACTGATGGCACTATATCATTAACTTCTGGAAATATAACAGGTGCTGTTAGTATTACTACAACGGGTAATGTAAGTATCGGTGGAAATTTAACTGTTAGTGGTACAACAACAACTGTTAATACAGAGACTATTGAACTAGCTGATAATAAAATTCTATTAAATAGTAATGCCACTGGTCCAGCAAATGAAGATGCAGGTATTGAAATAGAACGTGGTGATGATGATAACAAAACATTGTTATGGGATGAAACAAATGATAAATGGACAGTTGGTAATGAAACATTTGTTGCGGGAACATTTGAAGGTAATTTAACAGGTAATGTAACTGGTAGTGTAACTGGTAGTGTAAGTTTTAGTGCAATAAATAGATCTGATGTAACTCAAAGTGAAGATGACCCAGATAATGTATTAGATGCTTTAAAAGATATTTATGCAAAAATAAGAGAAATAAATACATTCTTAGTAGCAATGACTAGTGATAATATTGACTTTACTACAGATCTTGTACAATTAAATGGATTTTAATAAATAATAAAAAACTATAAAAAGAAATAAATGAATTAAATTATAATTCTATAAAAAATGGAAAGTAACGAAAGTAACGTAAGTAACGTAAGTAACGTAAGTAATGAAAGTAACGGGAGTCACAAAATAGAGGAGGTAAAGGAAAGTTATAACAGATTGGCGAGGGAATTTAATGTAACGAGAGTATTTACGTGGAATTGGACAGATAATTTCATAGAAAAATTAGAAAAAAATGCATTAGTTTTGGATATAGGTTGTGGAAATGGAAGAAATATGATTTATAAAAACGTAAAGATATTTGGTTTAGACATTTCA
>Ga0180437_10006066_pt1 | contig 16291 bp, 12 predicted proteins | sample SS_ome_4_FD_132410 | JGI IMG/M metagenome (GOLD analysis project Ga0180437, IMG submission 132410) | Hypersaline lake sediment archaeal communities from the Salton Sea, California, USA - SS_3_D_1 metaG | ecosystem: Environmental > Aquatic > Non-marine Saline and Alkaline > Hypersaline >...
TGATGCTTGGGCAGTGACAAGTGAGAACCCGTTTGCAGGTGGAGAGGACATTGGAGCTGTGCATGCTGTAGGCACAGTAGACAACCACCGAGTCGTTGTTACTCGTGGCGAGGCCGATGGCAGCAATCCGGCTGAACTGGCGTATGCAACAGTGACCGCCATAGGGCAAACCTCATGGGTGAACCGCGACATCGGCAGTACAAACGGTGAATATATTGTGCGCTTTGCTTGGCCGAATTTCCGCAATATGATCCTGGTCAGCAATCTTGGGCGTATCTATAAAAGCACCGATGGCGGGAGCACCTTCAGCGTCGTGTACTATAATGCAGGCTTGTTCACTGGCATGTGGTACGACGTGGCGTTCACTGCAAGGGGCATGGGTTATGCTGTGGGCGCATCTGGGATGCTGGCACAGAGTGAGGACTATGGTGCAACGTGGACACTGTTGACCTCACCTGCTCCGGGCGTTACCAACTTGACAAGCGTTACAGTCGCCGAGGGAAGCAACAAGGTGTTCGTCGGTGCTGCGAACGAAAACGTGTACGTGTCGGTTGACAATGGTGCAAGCTGGACAACCAAGGAACAGCAGGATGTTGACAACGTGGTTTCCGTTGACAGGCTTGGCATCTACGATACGCACTTTCCGTGGAGCCTTGTTACCCTTGCCGATGGCAGCAGCAGAATCCTCCGCAGCACAGACGGCGGAGCCAGCTTTAGGATTTGGAACCTTGCGCTGAACCTTGCGCCAAATAACGGTCTTTTTGCTATGGCTGTCATTGATCAAAACCGTGTTGTCGTTGGCGGAGCACCATTGGATGGGTATACGACAGCTTTTGTGACGCGTACCGATACCAAGATTGACGTGCTTTCGCTTGACTGACCTTTTGGTGTACGGGCATGCCCCTTGAGCAAGGGCATGCCCTCTTTTTAGGAGGTGATATGGACACTGCCCAGTTGATGTTCCAGGATCTGTTTGAAGTGCTTGAACTGAAGGCAGGTTATACCGTATTAAAATTTCCAAGCGAGTTCACTGTAAAATGTGCCAAGCTTGGGCCATACGTTTTTGATGAGCTGTTGAAACGCCCAGAGTTAACGGATCCCGGTCCGTTTATGATTACCATCAAACTGCTGGAAAACCTGCAACCTCCAGGCATTGAGCAAACCATTGTATATGAACCACCGAGGGACGACGATGGCCTTGTGTACGAGCCGGATAAGGAACGCTTTCCAAAAGAGTGGGCGTACTTCCAGCAATACAGGGCACACAACAAACACAGGGCGGACGTGCTTACCAGACGTGAGCAGGCACGTATTGATTTTGCACTTGTAAACGGCATTGATGTACTTGATGGGCCATACACGTTTGAGGAGTTGGACAAGTGGTTTACTCGCATAGAACACTTGTACCCAGATTACAAAAGCTATTATCTGCGATACCTGTTGTTTCTAAAAACCAAAGTGATAACGCCCATGTCCGCTGGCGATATTGTACGAACCATGCTTATGGTAGAGGAGGTGACTGTCGACGGCTTGTGCAAAGCCTTTGACAGTTTTCGGCGCAACTTGGAATGATACGCCCTTGAGCACCATTTTCCAGGACATGGATAACGAGGGCGGAGCGAGCTATAACATACGGGCATTTGAAATAGAATGTAGCAACCTGAACAAAATGGGTTTGACGGAATGGTATGCTTTGCCCCTTACAGATAGGGAATTGAAAGTTGCCTGTATGGTTATGCCAAACCTGTTCGGGCGTTTGCAGGCAATGCAGGCAGCAGTGAACGCAAAGTTGGCACAAGCAAGGGCGCAAGCAGCAGCAAACAAAGGATAAACCATTATGAGTGAAGGTGGACCGAAAACAAGGGCAGACCTCCTATACTTGGCACAGGTTGATGACCGTACAACCAAGTTCTTTGACCGTTTTGACAAAAACGTTGATAAGATGCGCAAGAAATGGGCGACCGAGCTGCAAAAGACCGACAAGGCAACCAAGCAGTCGGGCAAGGAAATCGGTATGCTTGCAGGCTTGGTTGGAGGCCTGACAAGCAGCTTTATCAGCTTGGGTTTAAAGGCAGTACAGTCCTTGAAGGGCATTATCCAAAGCAGCATCCAAGTATCGGCACGTGCTCAAACCCTTGCTGTGGTGATGGGCCGAGTGGGCGCAAATTTCGGCGTGACTGGTGACCAGCTTGCCCAGTACGAGGAGGGGATGCGTGATTTAGGCATTACAACCATCAAAACACGCGAAATCCTTACCAGTATGATGCAAGCAAACCTGGATTTGTCACATGCTGAGGACTTGGCAAACGTTGCCCGAAACTCTGCTGTGATTGCCAATAAAAACACGAGCGACAGCTTGCGTGGTATTATGCATGCCATAACCACACTTCAGCCGGAGGTATTGCGCACCTATGGCATCATAGTAAACAATCAGCAGGCATATAAAGAGTATGCTGCTGCGAATAATATGGTTGCAGCAGAAATCAGTTATGCAACCAAGCAGCAAATTATGATGAATGAAGTGCTAAAAGCTGGCAAGAATATTGAGGGTACGTATACAGCAGCACTTGACACAGCAGGCAAGCAGATGGGCAGTATGGCAAGGTACGCCGAGGAGCTTCAGTTAAAACTGGGTGATACGTTTAATCCGGCATATACTGAGTGGGTTATGTTTATGAAAGAGCAGCTTGGCGACCTGAACAAGTGGTTTGATGAAAATGCTGAGGCCGTTGAGGAAGTGTCCATTTGGCTTGGTTATTTGGCGAAAGTTGGCTTGCAGGCAATACGCGGATTGGTTGACCTTCTAATTTGGCTTGTTACACAAGGCAATGCAGCAGCACAGGCGATCCGTGGACTTGCAGAATTCCTTGATGTACTGGGCATTGAAACGAGCAACTTGGGCACAAACTTCAAACAAGTGTTGGCGATGGCAGCAGCAGGATGGGCAGCTATCATTGAGTACATAAAAACCACTATCGCTGTCATTGGCGATTTCCAGGAGGCCTTGAAAAACGTTGCCAAGGTTGCCATGACGCCCATATGGGACAGGGATGCTGCTTGGGAAAAGCAGATGGAGGATGCGAAAGCACAGCTTGCCAGTGTTGGCGAGGGCTTTGATGGTGTTGCCGAACGGGCAAGGGAGGCAGCAGAAACGGCTTTGATTGACAATTCCAAGGCTTTGGGCCTTATTGCAGACGAGGGCGAGGAGGCCGTACAAACCGTTGATGAGCTGGCAAACGGCATGGATACGCTTGCCAAGGAAACCACCGATGCAGCTAACAAGCTGAAGGAACTGAACAAGCAGTACGCGGAGGAGTTGGCGGAAGAGGCCATAAAGCGTCAACGTGAAGCAATAAAGGCAGCAATAGACGAGGCACGTAAACGCGAGGACATTGAGCGCAAGCATCAAAACAAGCTGAAGGACATTGCCCGTGATGCCCGTCGCAGGAGGGCTGACCTGGAACGCGATTTGGCCGAGGAGGCAGCAGATGCAGCACAGGAGTCCAACACTGAACGGGAGGACAATGCCCTTGCACATGCCGATAACCTGCTGCAAATTGAAACCGATTATAGGCGTCGGCTGGAGGACATTCGCAGGACATTTGAAGCGGATGTAATGGAGGCAGCACGTTCCAACGACGCTGTTGCTGTTGCCCGTTTGATACGTCAAAATAAAAGGCAGCTTGAAACCGAGCGCATAAACAGGGACAGGCGACGCGAGGATGAGCAAGCCGAATATACCAAGGGCATAGAGGAGCTAAACCGTGACTTGGAACGTCGTAGGCAGGCAATACGCACTGATGCAGAACGGCGACGGGCTGAGCTGGAACTGGACATACAACGTGAACTGGAGGATGCTGCAACAGGCAGGCAAAGGGACATTGAAAACCTAGAAATCAGCCTTGCCCGTAAAAAGGAGGACTTACAAAGGCAGCGACAATGGGAGGAGGAGGACAGGGCACGAAAGTATGCGAAAGAGTTGGCTGACCTAGGGGAGCACTTTGCCAGCTTGGAGGCCTTGGATGCTGCTGGATTGCAGGCTATACTTGACCAACATGGGCAGTTCATTGAAGACGACACTGCCTTATGGGAGCAGTATTATCAACGACGTACAAGGGCAGCAACACGCACAACCACGCCCACAACATCGCCATATATGGCCGAGGGCAGCGATCCGGGCGAGGAAATGGGCTTTGGGGCAACCTTGGACACTGGCGGAAGCGAGGAGTACCCGGAGGAGTGGGGATTTGCCAAGGGCGGATGGGGCATAGCAACCACGCCCAGAACGATACGAGTGGCCGAGGAAGTGCCTGAATTGGTTGCTGCGATACCCTTGCAGCAAACGCAAAACCACAACATCAACATGCAAGGTAAAATAGATTTTGGAGGCAATGTACCAGACGGCATGGATGGTGCTGCAATCAACCAAGCCGTGATGGGCTTGCTGCAACAGTTTGGAACACAGCTTTTGAACGCCCAGTAAAGGAGGCGCAATGACTTGTCCTCAATATGCCCTTGGTACAACAGCGAGCGATATTGTGCTGCTGTCGTGGCTCGGCATTCCATTCCCAGTACAGCACACTTTCCAGGGATATAGTGTTGTACGCAAGGCAGGCAACAGCGACATGCATGGGTACGGGTATCCTGTTGCAACGTGGATTTGGAGTTTTTTGAATCAGGCACAGGTATGGAATATGCTAAACCTGTTTCCAAGCGATGATGCCCTGTCGGCTGATTTGTACATAACCACGTACAACGACCAAGGGTATGACCTCCAAGTTGCGACCTATGCCTGCAAAGCAGCAAGGCCATTGGATGGCAATGGTAAAACACTTGTCCCTCGTACGCTTGCCCAGTGGAGCAACGTTACGATGCGTTTCTATCATATGATACTGCAACCATAAGGCAGGGCACACATGGCAAACCAGATCCCAGGTTATCAACTTGCGCTTATGCGCAATTATCCCCAAATGAGTGATGTATACCTCATTATACAGCAACCACAAGTCGCAGGTGGAGGAGGCACGTGGACCGATTACCTGTGGTCATGCCGTATAAATGCCGATGTAACCGACGACGAGGTTGCGGAACTGACAGTAAACACAAGCAGTGGAAGCGCAACCTTGTTGGATGGTATGACGGTTATGATTGGCAGTTCGTACGGCGAGTACGACAAAGGACTTGCCCGTATACGCACCGACCAAAGCGTTACAGCAGGCACAACCACGCTCAAAGTGTCTGTAAGCAGCGAGTACCGTGAAAACGTTGTCACAGGTGATTATGTGGTTGTGTTGGACGAGTTTAAACTATGGCAACGTATAGGGCGCATTGAGGTTTCGGGCAGCGATGTAACGTGGTACAAGGATTACGACATTGGATACGATGACCTGCCTGGAGCAACTGACGCTGACAAAGCTGTTGCAATGTTACCACCGACGCCCACTATGTCCAGTCATGGCGTAAAGTTTGTTGAAGTGGGCGCAAGCACAGCACAGTTCTATTTTGATTGGTCTGGCAGCTATGCAAACGCTCCAGGACAAACTGTAAGCACTTGGACAAGCTATTGCGACTCGTGGTCGTCAGCAGCACAAACTCCAGGATGGCAAACCATAAACAAGGTGACAGGCTTGGCAGGCGAACGCGTTACCTTGGAAGTAAATGATGGCAATGGCGATGCGACTACACTGCCCTTCCGTCGTGGAGTGCGGTATATGTTCACTGTTAGGCGTCCAGGGCAAACACAGGGAGGCGACCCGAGCAATGCCGAGGCCATAACCCAATTCCGGCTGAATGGTGCTGTTGCAGGCAGTTTTGACCAAGGGTACAGTAAAGTCGGTATAACGCTTTTCGGTGATGCTGCTGACAAGTACAAGGTAATCCCGGGAGCATTGATAGTGCTGTTTACTGATGATTGGTATGCTGCTGACGCGGAGCCGTACTTGGATCCAAGCGATGGCCTTGTAAACCAAAGTGTCAGCCCAGTACACGACCGTGAGAACATTTTGTTTGTGGGCAACGTAAAGGGTGAAAGCATTGAGTACGACCCAGAAACCCAAACGGTTTCGTTTGAATGCCAGTCCGTCGCTGAGCAAACACAGCAAGCAATCAATGCCCCTATAACCATCAGCAACTATGTGGACGAGTATGATTGGATTTATACGCCCACTTTAACGGTTCCAAGGGCGTTTGCCTACAATGTGACATGGCATACCACGTTATCGCTGATTGCCGACGTGTACAACCAACTTGAGGAAAAGGAAATAAAGGCACAGGACTTCACACAGACAAGCATATACAGTATGCTGAACGGCTTTGTTTGGGATAGGCTTTATGCCCGTCTGCTTGCCAACAAGCATGGCATGTTTTATGCAGTACGCGATGTCAACATGGATGCATACGGTACAGTTGACACCTTGTGGTCAATGGATGACGGTGATTGGTTGGACAAGGTAAGCATTACGAGGCGCATCCAGGCACAGGCAAGCGCGATTGATGCTGGAGGCCTTTATTACGATAGCGCATTAAATGCCGTTATACCATACCTGTCACGTGCTCCAGGTTTAATCGATGGGCATAGGGGAGCCGTACAACCTAAAAACGCCCTCGCTATTGACAACCAAGCTGAGCTGAACACGTTGGCTGGAAGGCAATATGCAGCACTGAACGCGGAGTACCCAAGTGTCAAATATATGCTTGGTGGAAATTGGCGATGGCTTGATATTGTGCCCCAAAGGGCAGTCGCAATTTCCATACCCACAGAGCGGGAAACCGTACAAGGCAAGCTTTTGATACGGGCATACGAAAACGCGTACGATGGGAATGCTGGATGTATTTTTACCAGTATTGACGGCATGCTGGAAACCGATGATGGTGTTGCTGGAGTTACCATTGTCATACCGGAAACCGTACCCAAGCCTGAATACATTTATCCTCCAAGGGTTGAACAGCCGACACCTGAACCACCAATCCCGGAAGAGGAACGGTACGAGGGCATTATTGCAGCAACGAACCCAGAAGGGGCATTTCACGCTGATCCATTTACTTTGCCAACGTTGCCCACTTGGTATGATATGCAAAACAGTGAGTTGACTGCTGTAGGCAGTAAAAACATCAGCACGATGTGCGTGGTTGATTGGAACACAAGCCCGACAGCAGTGGATGAAAAGTTGCATGCTCAATGTTATTGTGCCTTTTACACGTATGACCCGATGCCTGCTGGAAGTGGGCATTGGACAGAGGGCGTTGAAAATTATGAAATTGCAGCACTTGCAGGAGCCGGAGCGACATACGGGTATTGGATGATGGATACGGCATACGATGCAACACGCCCTGGATATGCTTGGGGCATATTACGATGCCAGAATTATGGTGGGCCTCTTGGGTATGGGTTTAGCATGGTGATGTGTAGTACGCAAGATGGATGGGAAAATCTTACACTTGCGCAAACCTTGCTATATCAAAACGATTGGCATGGGCGGATGGGCAGGGCACAGATAGCAGTCGCCAATGATGGCACAAGTCAAACGGTATATTGCATTTATGCCAGCAATGGACCATCTGGCGGAGGTTATTGGATTAAAAAGTCCACTGATGGAGGCCTTATATGGACAACAGTTTGGTCTCGTACGCCCTATACGGCATATTATGATTCACCTTCTATGTGCATCAAGTGTGCCCCTAGTAATCCATTGTACATTTATGCAACCATTTCTCACCCAGATAACGATATGATTTACAGCACTGATGGGGGATCAAGCTGGAATGTTGTAAACCTGCCATACCTTTACACGTACGATATGTCAATTGCGCTTGATTTTCCAACCAAGGTTGCCATTATGGATCAGTTGCATGGAGTATATGAATGGCAGGGCGGATCAAGTTGGGTACAGTTTGGTGATAATTTTGATTGGTGGACAACAGGTGACCCCGATAGTTATGGTGGATGGGCACGTGCGATGCGTGTTATGCAACGTGATGCGAGTGGTGATCTTATACAAGCCATAGTTGGAGGATATGATAGGGCAAATTATGGAAAGTTGCTGGCAATGGGTACAGGAGGAAGCCGTACTGTCATAACCAATAATTGGAATACTGTTGCATCTAACGATTGGGTGAATTGCATAGCCAAGCCGGAACTAGGAGAATATGCATGAGCGAAAGTATTGATAACGCCCAGTGGAACGAAACCCTTAACATATGGCGACAGGTTATGGGTAAGCGTGAACTGAAAATTGAATACAAGTACGGCTCCATCGGCGATGGTGCTGGAAATACGCGTGTTACAGGTAAAGAGGGTTATAGCTGGATAAGGTACGACACAAGCCCGAACAAGGTTGCCCAAGTGCTGAACCGATACCAACACTGGGCAGAAGATACTCAGGTTATAGTAGGCAAGCAATATCCGGACGACGCACAAGAGCAAGTGCTTTTCGTAAACCTGTCCGCGTATGGTTTAACCCTTACCGAGGAGGATACTGCCTTTTTTGCTGTTGCCCCTCACGGTGATACCCACAGCAGCAAGAACACGGATCCAGCTTATATTGATACGGGCAATGTAACCGAGGGATGGTTGATAACCACCAATCCATACAGCTTGCAAATTTACATCACTGGATTTTTGTATGTTGATGGTTGCACCATACGGAAATTCAGTGGGGCATATATTGACCTCACTGCATATGTGCCCACAGGAGCAAACAAGCATGCCTATATACTTGTCTACTTTGACATTGCCACAAGGACGCTCCAAGCCGTTAAAGGTACAGAAATAGATGTGTCTTTAACGCCCAGTGTCCCGGCATGCCCTGCAAACGCTTATCCAATGGGAGTAGTGGATATTACAAACGGTGATACAGAAATTGTGGAAACTGATATATACCCTTGGAAGTTGCTGTGGAATGCCGTTTGTGCTGAGGGCAGTGTAGGTGACCACGTACACAGCAGCACTCCAGGGCAGGGCGGAGCCAGCATTATCGGCTTGGAAGAGCTGATGTTCCACTGTGCTGTGCCTTTGGAATTGCAGGGCGCAAGTATAGTTCCAACTGATGTATACCATGCCTTGTATGTTGACAGCTTTTATATTGATGGCGTTGATGTAAATGTGGATTTAACACGCATTGAGCCGGAGCAATGTGGGCAGCTTTTGGTCGTAAAGCTGTTGGATACTGGAGGCGTATACGGTACGTATCAAATAAACATCCGGCATGGTGTAGGCAACATCTGGCTGAGCAGCGAAAGTGACATAGTGTTGGATAACGCAACTGACCACATTATGTTCATTTATAATGGCGAATATTGGTGCGATCTTGGTGGAGTGGGCACAGGAGCAAGTGAATGTTGGAGCATAATCAACGCCATATGTAACAGCAGCAGGGATGTGCGAATTGGCCTTGTTACCAAAAACGAGGAAGGTGTTGCAGGTTATGGGAACAAGCTGTATCTGTCAGGCGGACCAAGTTGGTCGGTTTGGAATAGTGACAACAGTGATCCACTATGGCTTGCCCGTTATAACGTTGCCAATGACCAGACTGAATTACGGATAAATATTGGTGACAATGGTGTTGCTGCTGATGCCTTGGTTATGGGTTATACAGTTGGAAGTACATGGTATCCAGTACATAGATTTGACATGGCAGGTGGAGGAGGCGGAGGTGGTACGTTTTTATCACTAAGTGATACGCCCGGAGCGTATGCCGGAGCGACACAAACACTTATCGTCAACGCAACCAATAACGGCTTGGAATTTAGCGATGCCCTGCAAGTACACAATTCCGCGCCAACGGATAGCATACACGTGGATTCCACTGGCAAAGTGGGCATGGGAAGTGCTGCTTTTCCTTTGTATTATTTGGATGTACGCACTGATGTTGATGGCATTGTCCATGGTGCAATACAAAACATGCATTCAGGCACATCTGCACGATCAGCTTGGAATGTAACAGGTAACGACGGCTTTTTTGGCACAGGCTTTGGAATGTTATTTCATGGTTTGAATTATGCAACGTTATGGGACACTAAAAGCCTTGCGAATGCAGCTATGCTTGAGGCGTATACAAACTGTACGAAAATGATTATCAAAACCGTTGATAGTGTGCCCATTATTTTCGGTACAAACGACATAGAAGTTGCAAGGTTTTCTGGTGGTGGAAGGTTTGGGCTTGGCACAGACACGCCAAACTATATATCGCATTTCCATGGCATAACTGGAGGCGATGTATACTTGCAATTTACTAACACTGATACGGGCAGTACAGCAGGCGATGGGATGCTTGTGGGCATTGGAGGCAGTGACGAAACGTGGCGATTTTATAATTTTGAAGGAACGCGGACGCAGATTGGCGGGACCGGAGCAGGCTATTTTCTATACTTGGATAATACGAATGGGCGTGTTGGTATAGGACAACCAGTTCCAACAGTAGATTTTCACGTGTATAATTCATCCGCCGTGTCAGCACGTATTGAATCTGGTGGAGCAACATATGCCAACTTTTATCTAAAAAACACGCAAGGCGAATGGATGCTTAGAAATAACACTGTTGGAGATTTTATCATACAGGATGTCGGTGCTAACACGCCCATCCGTATAGAAAGTGGTTGCCTTGCCCAAGCTATATGGATTGATAATGTGGGCGTGGGCATTAACACAGCAAGAGCAAGTGTTACCAATGTGCCCTTCCTTGTGTGGGGAGCCGCTGGAGGCAGCAGGACATCGTATGGAACTGAAAACGTTGCAGCATTTGACAATAATGGTAACAGCTATGTCGCCATTATTTCTGCGAATGCCAGCACAGCAGGATTACATTTTGGCGACTATGGTGACCGGGATATAGGGCGTATCAATTATAGCCATAGTTTAAATGAAATGATGTTTTATGTTTCCAACACACTTGCATGGAAAATTATATCCGGTGGAAGATGGCAGTATCTTGGGAATAATAATGTGCCGATACAGATTGATACGACTGCAACATCTGGGCCTCAAATAAGGTTTACCAATGATGGCACAGGCTTGCCAAACTGGTCTTTAGGTGTCACCGGAGCTACAAACGGTACAACGTTTATTCTATACGACACTGCTGGAGCATCAGCTATTGCACTTGCCATGACAATGACAACAAATTATATGGGTCTTGGAGCAATAGCCACTCCATCCTATAGGTTGCAATTGCCAACGACAAATAATAATGGAGGCAAAGGGTACGCCCATACATTTATTGATGCCAGTGACAGGCGATTGAAATTTGGTGACGAACTGCTGCAAAATGCAGTGGATACGCTTGTGCAATTGCGCCCAGTACGGTATCACAGCATTGATGCAATAATGGATGAAAATGGCAGGCATTCCTATCACTACACAGCAGCATCGGCTGATTGGCAGTACGGCTTGATAGCACAGGAAGTTGAGCCTATACTGCCCGGAGTGGTTGAACGCCCAGATAACCCAACGGATCAGTTTTACGGCTTGTCGTATGGCAGGCTTGTCCCGTGGTTGATACGGGCAATACAGGAATTAAACGACAGATTGATAGCTTTAGGAGGCTAAAATGAGCAACAAAACGAATTTCGTAGCATCAATGCAAAAGGCAGCAACCACGCAAGGGCAGCAGCAAGCAGTATTGAAAACCATATATGAAACGTATTTTGACCGTGGATACAATGCTGGAGGCGCGGACGAGCTGACCGACGAGGATGTTGCCAGCTTGGGCGTCACTGCTGCTGACGTTGCAGGCTTTATCACGGTTTGCGAGCAGTTTGGCAACTTTATGACAGGGCAAGCCGTAATGACGGGCGACTATAGTGTCGCAACAAACAAAATGAGAGTAGATTTGTAGGAGGTGAAGTATGGCGGACAAGGCCGAAAACACAGTACAACCAATGCAGCTTTCGCCGGATGAAACACTGTTTCTGTTCAACATGCTGCAAAACATGCAGATACAAGGGCGCATTGCCGACACTCGCAAGGTGTTTGAAACCGTTGAAACATTGTCCAGCAAGCTGTTAGAAGTTGACAACACACTGGGCACGCGATACGAGGAGCTGCAACAGCAGCAGCAGATGTTGATGCAACAGCAAGCACGACGCTAGAATAGGCAGGCAGGGCATGCAAGAAATACGGCTTTGGTTGGAACTGATGCAAAAGTATCCAGCACAGACGCGTTTGATAATACTGCTTGCCCTGCTTATCTATGGCAAGCCTTTGTTCAATTGGTTGCGTGACTTGGCACACAAGTTTCTGCCGATGTGGTTTAAAGCGAGACAAAAGCAGGCACAGCAAACGTATGACGCAAGGGAACGGGCAGGCATGGCGTCGGTGCTGCAAACCTTTTTAGACTTGGAGCGCAAGGAACGCAAAAACGAACGCGATATGTATGAAAAGCGCATCGACCTGCTTGAGCAGCGAACAGCACTATTGGAACACGAAAGGACGGAAATTATACGTAACCAAGCAGTCCAAGTAGAAAGGAGTACAAGGCAAAGCGAACAGGTAATCCAAACCTTGATAACAGTGTCGCAATCTCAGCAAACCCTTACAAGGGCAGTTGACGATTTACGGCATACAATGCAAACTGAGGAGGAATAATGGAGTTTTTAAGACATCCATTGGTTGCGCTTTTGGTGGGCGTACTGCTGAACATTTTCGTGCCCTATTTGCGCAAAGGCTTGGAAGAGGTTGCGTTGACGGGCAGCTTTAAAAACTGGCCGAAATTTGACTGGCGTTACCTTGCCATGTTTTTGATACCCGTTTTGGAGTATGGTGTTGCCTTCCTTACCATCGATGGCTTGTGGCAACAGATGCTGACTTGGGCTTGGATTTATGCCGTATCACTGGCGTATGCAGGCACAGATATCGGCAAGGAGGTCACCAAACTGGGCATGGCAGTGTACACCATTGCAGGCAAAAAACGCCCATAGCAAATTCTACGCAATTCTGTGAGAACCCGTTTTTGGGCCAAAATACCGTCGTTACCTGTCGGGGCAAACCTGTCGTAACGACGGTATTTTCATGGAGCCGTACCCATGCCCACTACATGGAATTTTCTGCTCTCCGAGCCAGAGAGAGCCGTTTTTGCCCTGCCTGTCTGGTTGTATCTTTTACAGTTTACATTTCTATTACATATTGGAGGATTACAATGGCAGGCAAGGAAAGGCGAATCGCTGTAGGAGACACCTATAGCGTTCTTATGGACAGCACAGCAGGCGAGCTTGCGAATATACGATTGCTGTGCCGAGGGCGACCTGATAATTATCAGTATATGCCAAGGTTTCGGGCAGGGCATTGGGATGGGTACATCAGCCTTATGGTAGGATCCCGGAAAGTGCCGACTGGTATGTTGCGCTCCATACACAAGTATTATGCAAAACGAAACATCTCCTGCAAGTACAGTTATAAAGCAACCACGCGATACCCAAAGGGCACGTTCATACATCGTGGCGATGCAGACATAGAAACCTGCTTGCAGGGCGTACGATTGCGGGATTACCAAGTTGCAGCAGTACAGGAAATGCTGAGTGCCACAAGGGGCATCGCTAAGATGGCAACCAATGCCGGGAAAACCTGTGTATTCGCAGCACTGATCAAACTGCTTGGTAACGAAAACGCCCTTGTTATCGTGCAGACCAAGGAGCTGTTGTACCAAACACAAGAACGGCTTGCCAGCTATTTGGACAGGGATGTGGGCGTTATTGGCGATGGGCAGTTTGATGACGATGACATATGCGTCGCAACCATACAAACCCTGATGGCGTATGCCAAAAAGTCCGGCCTGAGAAATGCCCTGCAAATCCGCTTCAACATGAACCGTGTACTTGTGGTTGACGAGTGTCACCACGTTGCAAACAACAAGACGTTTGATACCCTTATGGATATCCCTGGATGGTATAGGTTTGGATTTAGTGGTACGCCCATCAGCAGGGACAAGCTAAACGAACTGAAGTTGGTTGCTTGTACGGCTGAGGTTCAATACGAAATAACCAATGCCGAACTGATTGAGGCAGGCTGGAGTGCGATGCCCAAGGTGTACATGCATACACTGCCCAGAGCCGAGGAACTGGGCTTGTGGCATGCCGAATACCAAGCAGCATATGACACCTTGATCGTGGGCAACGAACCACGCAATGAACTGATTGCACAGCAGGCAAGGCAGCTATATGAGGCAGGCAAAAGCGTACTTGTCATCGTAAACCGTATCGCACATGGTGACATACTGGGCATGCTTTTGGCCGATGTGGACGCCGAGTTTGTTTCTGGCAATAGTAAAATGGAGGTACGACGGGCAGCACTTGCCAAGTTAGATGCGGGAGTGCCTTGCGTGGTTATTGCGACGGTGATTTTTGACGAGGGCGTTGATGTGCCCTCCCTGGATGCTGTGGTTATCGGGGCAGCAGGCAAGTCGTATAAGAAAGTGCTGCAACGTGTTGGACGTGGTTTGCGCAAAAAGGCAAAGGGTGAAAACGTGGTTGAAATCCACGATTTCCTTGACGACGATAATAAGCACTTGCAGGCACATGCAACCGACAGGCTTGAGATATATGCAAACGAGGGCTTTGACGTAACCATACGCCGACACAAGCTAAACAGTTGAGTATTATACATATGCTCCCAGCTATGTACAACAGGATGTCCAAGGCTCAGTACCTTGCACATCCTGTTTCTTTTTATAGCAGGCATGGTGTCGCGTCACCTGCTTGTGCCCAAGCCAATTCTGTCAAATTTTATGACGTGCGTCCCCTCGCAGTGTGAATACGGCTTGGGCTTTTTCTATCTGGTTGTATATTGTAGCAGGCAAGCCAAGCAACTTGACAACTTGCGAACCAAGGCAGCAGGCTATCCTAGGACAAGCGAGCACGATACAATTGAATATTGACTACCGAATACCCTTCCTTTATGATGGGCGAGAGTGCAAGTTTGGCCGTCAACCAAACCTAAACAAAAGTCTTGTCCAGGGCACATCAACCCCATCATAAAGTAAGGGTATTAGAAGATAAGGTTGCTGATGGAAACGCGTGAACCATATAATTTAGAAGTACGCCCTGCTCCGGCTTGGGTATTAGATAAACTTGCGTATACATTGGGCGATAAGATTGTGCCAAGGTTTGTTGATGCTGTTAAGATGGTTGAAGTAAATGGTGAAATGGTTGAGCATACGTACAAATCCATTTCAAATGCCGATGGCCTTATATACCACAGGCATTTTCGTACCATATGCTTGGACGATTTGGCGTACTTGGCATTATTGCCCGTCGGTGCTATCAACTGCCTGCTTGCACTCATTTCGTGGGCAGGCAAAGCCAACAAAGCATCAGTTCCAATAAGCACTTTATCTGAAATACTTGGCACATCCCCGACAAGTGTATGCAAGGCCATAAAGAAACTAGAAGTGATTACCCACAAAGGCACTCCCCTCATCAAAGTTTTACGCCCAACAAAGGAACAGCGTGACAATCACGTATGCAGTACATATTTCATTTCCAGGCATATTGCGTTGACTGGGCTATACAGGCAATGGAAACAAAAAGGGCAAAGGTATACTCGGTTCGGCTTTGTCAATAGTGCTGTGCTGCAACGTATGAAGGTTTTACCACTTTGCAAGCGTACTGATTATATGAAGACACTGCTGTATATTGCAAGCCGTACCAATGATGCTGGAGTGATGGGCAGTTTTCAACCGTTTGCTGAACTTGCCAGTTTGATGGGTAAGAGCAGGCAACACGTATATAATCACATAAAAGCGATGGAAACGATTGGCCTTGTAGCGTACGATACGTATGAAGACGGAGGGCATGTGGTAACTCCTACACAGGAAATACTGCGATGCGTTATGCCTTGGGGCGGACAGTAGATGGTACAGACAGCAGGCTATTTTCTAAACTGCCAATCGTACATGCAAGGTTGCATGAAATGGTATGATCTCTTATAACCATGTAACCTTGCATGTACGATTGTGAAAATCGCTGACGCGATTTTCATGTCGACAAGCGACACCAAAAAGGGAGGCACACAAGATGGCAGCAGCATCACGCAAGGTAAAGACAGCAGTAAAGCAGGCAGCGACAAAAAAGGTTGTCGGTCGTAAAGTATGCCCAGTACAAACGGCATTTGATGCCCAGTGTAGATACTGCAACGAAACGGAAAGCAAGACAAAGCATACAGCGACGTTTCGCAAGTTGCAGGCGACACTTGATGGGCAGGGCATTGATGTCCACGATTATGTGAAGGTTGTATTTGAGCTGTACAACATACGGGCAGGATGGGCAGGCAGGCTTGATGCCCTTGTGTACATCGTTGCAAGCA
>Ga0180437_10006067_pt1 | contig 16291 bp, 11 predicted proteins | sample SS_ome_4_FD_132410 | JGI IMG/M metagenome (GOLD analysis project Ga0180437, IMG submission 132410) | Hypersaline lake sediment archaeal communities from the Salton Sea, California, USA - SS_3_D_1 metaG | ecosystem: Environmental > Aquatic > Non-marine Saline and Alkaline > Hypersaline >...
TCTTGATTTCAAGTTCGTCCATTGGGCTACACCTCCATTGTTTTGGATAACCTCTTTTGAAGGTTGTAGCCCTTCTTTTGTATTCATGTCAATTGTTTCCCGTCACTTTGGGACAAACTCAAACAGTTATAAACATAAGGAAGAGATAAGGGGATCGCGGTGCTTAGTATTCCACACATTGAAAAAGAGAGAAAAGAACTTTATGGGATGTTATCCTGGTTGATGCTCCCGCGAGCTGACTTGCGACCAAGCCCGGCAGGATGAAGAGCATTTTTATGGCTTCGAAGCTGGTGCATGATAAGGAGCATGTCTTTGTGCTTGACTGCCACAGAAGGGCTGAGAGATCTTACTGTGATGCTTTTCTTAATCAGGAGAAGCTGATTAAAGAGGTTGGGACTCTTAGGCATTACAGGCTTGAAAAAGACTAAAAAGCTGCGCTGCGAAAGGCTTACCATTCCCTCAGAACTTCCATAACCATCAAGAATTGCTTTTTTATTATTTCCGGTTAGAGTATAGATAGAATTGGAGGACAATAAGCGTTCCATGGATGACACCCCTCTAACCATGCAAAAGATACTTGTCGAGGGTTATCGCAAAATGCCTCCCTGGGAAAAGATGAAACGGATCAGCGAACTCAATAAGGCCGCGCAGCAGCTTGCCCTCGCCAGGATTCGGCATCAGTATGGAGACATTTCGGAACGAGAGCAAAGGCTCCGATTGGCATCTCTATGGCTGGACAGGGATACGATGATCCAGGTTTTCAACTGGGATCCCGAAGAAATGGGATACTGAGATGACGATGGCTGAGCCCGTGAAGATCACCCGGATGGTGGCATGCATATTCGAACAACTCCAGATCCCCTACTATGTGGTCGGTTCATTAGCCAGCTCTTTTCATGGGATTCCCAGGGCCACGGCTGACGCAGATCTCGTTGCCGATATCAAACCAGGTCATACACGTTTGCTGTCACAGAAATTAAAAGAAGATTTCTACGTCGATGAAGACCGAATTCAAAAGGCCGTTCAAGGTCGTTCTTCATTCAACATGATTCATCTGATTACCATGTTCAAAATCGATGTTTTCATTCAGAAGAGTGATCCGTTGGCCCAAAAAGTGATGGCCCGGCGAAAACGATTTCAGGTGACGGAAGAAAAAGGGCAAGAGCTATATCTAGCCAGCGCAGAAGATATCATCCTGAACAAACTTGAGTGGTATAAGGCGGAAGACTGTGTATCCGACCGTCAGTGGAATGATGTGTTGGGTGTTATTCAGGTTTGTTCGGATAACCTGGATTTCGAATACCTTATGGATAGCGCAAGGAAACGTCAGTTAACCGATCTGGTGAGTAAAGCCTTTGAAATGGCTGGGATTCTTCAGGACGATCTCTAGGCACAATTTCGCTTCCTGTTGTTTTGAACCCCGTGATTGGAGCCCAGTTTGACAGCCCCTGCCTAATCTTTATATCCTATTCCCGTAAAGCAAAGGGATACCGACCTATGAAATGCCCTAACTGCCAGATGGAAAATCCGGATACGCAAAGCTTCTGCGGGCAATGCGGGACCAAGTTAGCTTCTCCACAAGATACCCGCGCTTTCACCAGGACTCTGGAGACTCCCTTTCCGCAATTATCCAAAGGAACAACTCTGGCCGACAGATACGAGATACTAGAAGAGTTGGGAAAAGGAGGCATGGGGGAAGTCTATCTGGCTGAAGATAAAAATCTGAAGCGTCGGGTGGCCGTTAAGGTGCTGCCTCGGCTGTTCGCCCTGGACAAAGAACGCCTGGCCCGATTCGAGCGGGAAGCAAGACTTTTGGCATCCCTTAATCATCCCAATATCGCCATGATCCATGGACTCGAAAAATCTGACGATCAGCAGTTTCTGGTCATGGAATTGGCCGAGGGTGTAACGCTGCGTGAGAGGATAAGCAAAAGCCCTTTGGCCGTTGATGAAGCACTCGCGATATGTAAACAGATTGCAGAGGGTTTCGAATCCGCTCACGAGAAGGGAATCATTCACCGTGATCTTAAACCGGCCAATGTCAAGGTCACTCCGGAAGGGAAGGTCAAGATACTGGACTTCGGAATCGCGAAAGCATTCCAGGAACAGCCGGATGAACACGATGCGGCTCAATCGCCTGACATTGCGGATGAGATGACGCGGCCGGGGGTGATCCTCGGTACGGCTGCATACATGTCGCCTGAACAGGCTAAGGGCAGATCGGTGGATAAAAGGGCGGATATCTGGGCTTTCGGGTGCATCTTGTACGAGTGCCTATCAGGAAAGAGGGCCTTTAAAGGGGATACCGTCTCCGAGATGTTGGCTTCGATTCTCAAAGATGAGCCGGATTGGAGTGATTTGCCAATCGACACGCCGTTGCAGCTGCAAAATCTGTTGCGGCGATGCCTGCAGAAAAATGCGAATCGCCGCCTTCATGACGTGGCGGATGCTCGTATAGAAATAGAAGAGGTTCTCTCAAGGCCTTCTGGGGCTGTCGCGTTTGGGATTCAAAAATCGGATTCTCATCCGCTTTGGAAGCGCGCCGTTCCCTGGATGGTAGCGGCTTCGTCGATGGTCGTTGCCCTTATCGCACTGTGGAATCTCCGGGGGAAGGAACCATCGGAGTTTCGGCGAACTGCGAGATTCGTCATCCCGCTTTCTTCGGACTTACCTATTGTGGATGATTTTTATCCGTCGGTGGCGATTTCGCCCGATGCCAGCTGCTTTGTTTACGTGGCTTTCCAGGGGGGCGATACCAAGCTGGTTCTGCGCTACACAGATCGGATTGAGGCCGAATCCATACCGGGGACCGAGGGTGCATTCAATCCGTTCTTCTCTCCAGATGGGCGGTGGATTGGATTCTCCACTATTCGAGAGATGAAGAAAGTGTCTCTCACGGGAGGATTACCTCTCCCTTTGGGAGTCGGATCTGTGGACATCCGAGGCGCTTACTGGGGGCCTCATGATAGTATACTTTTCACGCCCAAAATGGATGCCGGGCTCTGGCGGATATCTTCAAATGGGGGCGCCTTAAAATCCGAAACCGTCCCGGATGAGAATAAAGACGAAATCAGCCACCGCTGGCCGCAAATTCTGCCCGGAGGCAAGGGAGTAATTTTTACCGTCGAGGCCGCCAATATTCGATCGTTTGATGAGGCACGCATCGCCATCATGCCGCAGGATCAGAGTGCGTGGATGACCTTGATCGAAGGAGGCACCTATGCGCGCTATGTACCGACGGGGCATCTGGTCTATTCTCGAAAAGGATCGATATTCGCCGTTCCATTCGACTTGAAAACATTGAGAAAGACAGGACGGCCCACTCTGGTCCTTGAGGGTGTCAAGACGGATCCTACCACCGGAGCCGCGCACTTCAGTTACTCTGAGGATGGATCGCTGCTTTATATTCCTGCCCCTGAGGCAATTGGAGAGCCATCGCTTGTTTGGGTGGATCGCAGGGGACAGGCCCAGACATTAGAGGATCAGCGAGGTGGCTTGTTGACAGAGCCGACCATTTCGCCTGACGGGAAGGCGATTGCCGTTACGATCGCAGCTGCGACTGACAGTATTTGGGTGTATGAGATTGAGCGTGGGACCTGGACTCTGCTGTCGTTTGGAGGAAGTGACTATGATTGGCCGACCTGGACACCCGATAGCAAGAGCATAGTGTTTGCTGGTTTCGGTCCCCATGGAGCCGACCTCTTCTGGAGGTCCGTTGATCTCAGCTCTCAAGCAACAGAACTCTTGATCGCTGAACTTAATCAAATTCCCAATTCTTGTTCGCCGGATGGAAGGCTGTTGGCCTATACAGAGTTCCATCCAAGCACTGGACCCGACATCTGGCTGCTTTCGCTCGTTGAGAAAAAGCGGAAGCCGGAGCCGCTCATAAGTACGCCTGCCAGTGAATATGGGGCCATGATCTCACCCGACGGAAGGTGGATTGCCTATGTCTCAAACGAGTCCGGCAAGAATGAGGTATACGTTCAAGAGTTTCCCGATCCCGGGGGGAAGTGGCTGATATCCGCTGCAGGGGGAAGCGAGCCCGTTTGGTCTCCGGATGGGAGCGAGCTCTTCTATCGAACCGGCAACAAAATTATGAGTGTCGCCCTGAAGACGGATCCGACGTTCACAGCATCCAGACCAAAAGTACTGTTCGAGGGTGACTTCTATTATGATCGCTTCCGGACTGGAAGACCTAATTACGACATTTCACCTGACGGGCAGAAGTTCCTAATGCTCGAAAATTCCGAGGGTTCAGTCTCAACTCAACTCATTCTCGTCCTCAACTGGTTCGATGAACTCAAACGCCTCGCACCGACCGGGAAGTGAATAGTAGCTTATGTGTCGCCGAATCAAGCACGAGTGGAAGAGCTTCGAGATCTGAGGGCTTTAAGACAGATTTGAAATGCAGGCGGGGATAAAATCAACTCAAACTGGATAAGCTTGTCTGACGTTATTCGTACTTCAGAGAATCGACCGGATTGGCGAGAGCAGCCCGGACCGCCTTGTATCCGACGGATAGAACGGCAATCGACAGAGAAAACACGGCGGCTATCAGAGCCGGTTCGATGCCCGGACTGACGCGATAGGCAAAACCTTGAAGCCACCGCCCGACGGCATAATAGGCGGCGGGCCAGGCGACGGCATTGGCCAGCAGAACCCAGACGGCGAATTCCCGGGCCTGAATAATCACCAAGCCTCTGGTCGAGGCCCCGAGAACTTTCCGAATCCCGATTTCCTTGGTTCTCTTTTCCGCGATGAAGGAAGCCAGCCCGGCGAGGCCCAGACTGGCGGTGAAAAGGGCCAGGAATGTGAACATCCCGAGTATCGATTTGGTCTTGCGCTCCAATTCGTAAAATCCGCGAACTCGGTCGTCTATGAACTCGTACGTGAACGGATAGTCGGGGACGATGGTCTTCCAGTTTTTTTCAAGAAATCTCAATGTTTCCCTCGCTTTGACGGGACTGATCCTGACATTGACCCAAGGCCATTGCTCACCGGAATTGGTGAAGAAGGTCGGTTCGATGGGCTGGCGGAGAGACCTCAGGTGCAGGTCTTTCATGACGCCGATCACGGTGAACGGCCGCTGCTCGAACGCTCCGGTGTGTGTTTGCACGGCAATCTTCATGCGTTTTCCGACCGGTGATTCCAGTCCCATGACTTGAACCGCTTTTTGGTTGAGAACCACGGCTTCCGTTCGATCGGAAGAGATGTCCTCGGAAAAGAATCGCCCTTCCGCCATTTCGATGTGGAAGGTTTCGATATAGTCCGGATCGACAGGAACGGGATAGAAATGGATGTCATGCTCGGTGATTTTTCCCTCCCAGGAGATATCGGTGACACTTCTCATATCCTGTCCGGGCGGCAGCGATTGGGTCATGCTTAAAACCCCCGGATGGGGGAGGAATGCATTTTTCATGACATCATAAGGAGCCCGCAGGAGCAAAGTAAGGACCCGATTGATATCGATTCCGAGATCCTTGTTCCGGATATATTGCAGTTGCTTGTCAACGACGATGGTCCCGATGATAAAAAAGACCGTCAGGGTGAACTGGACGACGACGAGAGCCTTGCGCAAAACCGCCTGGCCCCGTCCTCCCGAGAGCCATCCCTGTTTAAAAACTTTCGCCGGCTGAAACGATGAGAGAAGAAGTGCCGGATAACTCCCGGCGACAAGTCCGGTCAGCAGGGTGATTGCCAGTATTCCGAGCACCAGGCCCGGATCGGCAAGACGACCCATAGTGAGCTGTTTTTCCCCTAAGGCGTTGAAAGCCGGCAGGGCCAGCCAGACCAGCACCAGTGCCAGCGCAAGGCTTATGCCCGACATGACGACGGATTCCCCGAGAAACTGCTTGATGACATCGGACCGGGAGGCACCGGCTATCTTGCGCAGGCCGATCTCCTTTCCCCGGTTGGCCGAACGCGCCGTCGAGAGATTCATGAAATTGATGCACGCCAGCAGCAGGATTGCCGCCGCCGCAATGGAGAAAATGATGAGCGTTGAATAACTGCCCTGAGAGTAATTATCCAAGTCCCAGGCAAAATCCGACTTCAAGTGGACGTCCCTCAGGGGCTGAAAGCGAAGGGAGATATTGGACTTTTCGGTCTTCCCGACGATCAGGCCGGACATTTTTTCAGCCGCCTCGGATGCGGAAGCCTGGGATTCGAGTCGGACATATAAGTAAAAAAACATTTCGGTCCAGTCATTGGTGTCGACATGGTGGTATTCCTGCATGTTGTCGAGCGGGATCATACAGTCGAAATGGAGATGGGAATTTTCCGGTACGTCTTGAATGACACCGGTCACGGAATACGCATCGTGCCCATTGGGCAGCATCAGGACTTTCCCCATCGGCTCGTCGTCCCCGAAATATTTGCGTGCCATGCTTTCCGTGATCACGATCGAACGCGGATCGTCCAGAGCGGTCTTGGGATCGCCTTTTATGAACGGGAAGGTGAATATCGAGAAAAATGAAGGGTCGGCCGTCCCTATGTCGTCGTCAAAAAAAGCCTTGTCTTCATACCTGATGCCGTATTTAAATCCTCCCTGATAACGGCAAAAATCCTTGACTTCGGGGAATTCCGATTTGATAGCGGGGCCGAGGGGTGTGGGGGTCCGCGCGTCGAGCATCAGGTCGGTCTTGGTCTCCGTTTCCGAGATCAGCCTGAAGATGGAATCCCGGTGGACATGGAATTTATCGAAACTCATCTCATCCCGGATCCACAGCATCATCAGGATGCAGCACGCCAAGCCCACAGCCAGGCCGGCGACATTGATGAAAGAATATCCTTTCTGGCGCCGGATCTTCCGCAGTGTGACCAGGACATAATTCCATAGGAGGGCCGGCATAAACAGGGGATTCCTTCCGTGAGAATGTCTCCAGCCCGTGGGGCCCCTCACTTTGGAGAACTCGGCTCCGATCTCCGGCACTGTTCCCATCGCGGAGGCGGCGTGGTTAAAGGCCTCTTCTTCACTCTTTCCCCGAAAGACGAGATCTTCGATTTCATCGCGAAGGACGGCTTCGAGTTCGGTAATATAAGTATCCTCCAGAGAAGGATTCTTGGCCAGGTCTTTTTTCCATGCCTGTATGGCTCTTTCCAGGTCGAACATAGTCCCTCCTGCTTCGATTAATCCATGGCCTCGGCCGTGGCCCAAAGCCGGCGGAGCGCGTCTTGGAGGCTGATCCAGATCGCTTTCTCGACTTCGAGTTCTTTGCGGCCGAGATCGGTAAGCATATAATATTTTCTCATCCGGTTTGCTTCGGAAATCCTCCATTCAGAGCGGATCAAGCCTTCTTTTTCCATCCGGCGCAGGACAGGATAGAGCATCGCGCTCGACCACTCCATTTTTCCCCCGGTTACGGTGCGCACGCGCTTGAGGATTTGGTATCCGTAGCTTTCTCCTGTGAGCAGGAGTGAAAGAATGATCGGCTTGGAGGAGGCCGCGACGAGAGTATTAGATGACATTATATATCTCCCCATTTTCAATATGTGATGACATTACATATGCTAAAAATATGCCAATCGTTTCTATATGGGAAGAAGGATTTTCCGACGGCGCGTTACAGCGAAGTCATCGTACGGAGTCGACACAAAGAATGTTCGATTTCGGACAATAATGGGCCACCTCAATCATCGTACTCCCGGAGTTGGAATACCAAGTCCACAGCCGAACGGCAGCCTTTTTTTGATTGGAATCGCGTTGACACCTCCTCCAAGAATTTATATCCTATTCACGCCACACAAGGGGACTAGGCCTATGAAATGCCCGAGGTGCAAGACAAAAAATCCGGATGATTCCAAGTACTGTAAAGAATGCGCCGCCCCGCTCACGGTCGTACAAGATATCTCCTTCACTTGGACCCTGAAATCCCCGGTGGTGGGATATTCCAAAGGTACGGTCATTGCCGACAAATACAAAATCATCCAAAAGATCGGCGAAGGCGGGATGGGTACTGTCTATGAGGCCAGAGACACCCGGCTCGACCGCGCTGTGGCGCTTAAGTTTCTTTCGGCAGACCTGACCCGGGACCGGGATGCCAGACTAAGATTCGTGCAGGAAGCCAAGGCCGCTGCCGCCATCAATCACCCCAATATTATGACAGTCTATGAAATAGACGATTACCAGGCCAAGACCTTTATCGCCATGGAGTTCATACCGGGACAGAGCCTGAAGAAAAAACTGGAGGCAGGTCCGTTGGCGGTTGAGGAAGCCAAAGGACTCGCCCTTCAGGTAGCGGACGGCCTCAAGGAGGCCCACGATAAGGGGATCGTCCACCGCGACATCAAGCCCGCTAATATCATGCTCACGGAGAAGGGGCAGGCCAAGATCACCGATTTCGGATTGGCCAAGCTCGCCGGCGGGACCGATCTCACCAAAGCCTCGACCATCCTGGGCACTGTGGCCTACATGTCGCCGGAGCAGGCAAGAGGCGAAACCGTCGATAGGCGTACCGACATATGGTCTCTGGGTGCCATGCTGTACGAGATGTTGTCAGGAGAGCGGCCGTTCAAGCAAGATAAAGCACAAGCCCTTATATTCGCCATCCTGAACGATAAGCCGACACCTATCTCCTTGCTCCGACCTGATATTCCGAGTCACATCGAACATGTGATCGAGAAAGCAATGGCCAAGAAGAAGAGCGAAAGGTATCAGGATTTCTATGAACTGATTCAGGATTTGAAGCTTTCCATCACCTCCCCCAAGACCGAGAAGACCATCGTGGTTTTACCCTTTGACGACTTGAGTCCGGGAAAAGACAACGAATATTTCAGCGACGGCCTCACAGAGGAAATAATCACCGACTTGTCCTCGATCCATGGCCTTCTCGTTATTTCTAGAAGTTCCGCTATGACCTATAAGGGGACCAAAAAGAAGATCAAAGAGATCGGACAGGAGCTCAATGTCCAATATGTTCTCGAAGGCAGTGTCCGAAAAGCCGGCAACAAATTGCGGATTACGGCTCAGTTGATCGATGCCGTAAACGATACCCATCTCTGGGCCGAGAAGTACAGCGGGACGCTGGATGATGTCTTCGATATTCAAGAGAAAGTATCACGGTCTATCGTGGAGGCTTTCAAACTGAAGATAAATCCCGAAGAAGATAGAAGGATTGCCGAGCGCCCCATAGAAAATGTGAAGGCCTACGAATACTATCTCCAAGCCAGGCATGAGCATTGGCGCCTCACCGAAGAATCATTGCAGCGAGCCCTGAAATTCCTCGAAGAGGGCTTGGATATCGTAGGTGAAAACGAGCTTCTCTATGCGGCCATGGGCTGGGTTCACTGCCAGTATGTGAGCGGCGGCATCGATGTCGACGAATCGCATCTGGCCAAAGCTGAGGAATATGCACATAAGGCCTTGGACCTGAATCCGAATTCTTCACACGCTTATGCTTTGATGGGAATTATCAAAGAACAGTGGGGAAAATTACAGGAAGCTGTGAATGGTCTAAAGAAAGCGGTCGAGATCGATCCCAATAACACCGAGGCTTTGATGATGCTGGCTTTTGTTTATTCGATTGCAGGAAAAGGATACGCAGCCAAGCCCTTGATAAACCATATGATGAACATAGATCCCTTCACGCCGCCCAATTATTTTGCCCCGCTGTTTCTTCACATATCCGAGGGACAGTTCGACTTGGCCTTGAAGTCCGGCCGGAGGGCGTATGAATTGGATCCAGAAAATCCTGCGATTCGATTTTGTTTGGCAGGGACGCTTGCGTACAACAACTTGCATGAAGAGTTTAGTAAAATGGTGGATCTCATGAAAAGAGAAAGCCCCCAGACGGTATTCACCACCTCGCTGTGCTGCCTTCAATATGCTTTGCAGGGTAAAAAGCACGAAACCATCGAGACGATAACATCGGATTTCATAAATCTCGCAAAAACGGATCACATATTCTCGTACCTTATGGCAAGCTGCCACGCCTTGATTGGAGAAAAAGACAAGGCCCTGGATTGGCTGGAAACGGCGGTAAAAAACGGAAGGATAGACTACCCCTTTCTTAATGAAATCGACCCGTTCCTCGAAAACCTCCGCGGCGAGCCCCGCTTCAGGGAGCTCATGGAACGGGTCAAGCACGAGTGGGAAGAGTTTGAGGTTTAGCAGAGATAACACTTGACAAACACCCTCCATTTATATACTTATAGTATATGATAATATACTTTTAGTATATAATATGGGCTGATGACAGATATACGAGCTTTAATTTCCTCCAAAATTCGGGTTGAGATACTCAAGATATTAGCCCTTAATCCGGACAGCCAATATAATATCAATGAGTTAAGCCGGAAGGCGGTATTCTCTCCCAGAGGAGTTGAAAAAGAACTGAAGAATCTTCTGGCGGGAGGAATATTGAAAAAGGAAGTGTCAGGCAATCAGCATCGTTATCAGCTTGATCCAAATTGCCCAATTTATTTTGAGATAAAGAATTTGATCGTCAAAACCGTTGGGATCACGGATGTCATAAAGCATGCACTCGAGCCTGTATCTCATGATATCGAGCACGCCTTTATTTTTGGATCTTTTGCCTCCGGCGATTATGGAAACGATAGTGACATCGATCTTTTTTTAGTGACCGCAATATCCGGACTGAAGCTAGCTGAATTATTGGGTGATTTACAAAATAGATTTGGTCGATCTATCAACATTTCGCAATTCACATCCGATGAATTCAAACAGAGAATATCACGAAACGATCACTTCCTGACTAGAGTACTTGAGGGGCCCAGAGTAGAGATCATAAGGCGAAGAAATGAGCCTTAAGGACTGGAGAAATAACGGCTGGCTGCGCGAATACAGGACCAGTGTACAGGAGGTAACGGACCTTTTGTCCTTGGTGGAAAGAGATTTTAAGGACGCAGCTTGGCATGAGATCTCGGCAGATTGGAGATTCAATATCGGATACAATGCCGGCTTACAGCTAGCCACTTTGGTGCTGTATGCAGCCGGCTATAGAACCGGAAGGGGAGAAAGCAAGCATTATCGGGTAATTCAAGCTTTGCCGCTGGTAATGGGGAATGATTTATCCGTTGTGAGAGATTATTTAGATAGCTGTCGAAGAAAGCGAAATGTAAGCGAATATGACACTACCGGCTCTATCTCGGAAAAAGAGGCGATCGACCTGTTGGCTCTGGTTAAGAAGTTTAAAATACAAGTCATGGAGTGGTTGAAACAGAATCACCCTGACCTTCTGCCAAAGCAATAGATAAAGATCGATCCGCTGGTTGGTCTTTAGTAGTTTCACCAATCCGCCATTCCGTTTGACATCCCCCTCCCATAATTTATATCCTATTCCCGTAAAGCAAGGGGAAACCGGCATATGAAATGCCCGAAGTGTCAGGCGAATAATCCAGATACGCAAAGCTTCTGTGGGGATTGCGGTACCCAATTGATGCCTTCTGAAGATGCCGGGCCATCATTCACAAAGACATTAGAGACTCCGGTTGAAGAGTTAGCCCAAGAATCTGTGTTTGCCGACAGATATCGGATTATTGAAAGTCTGGGCAGAGGTGGGATGGGGAGGGTCTATAAGGCCTTTGACACAGAGGTTAAAGAGCAGGTTGCCTTAAAGCTTATCAAGCCCGAAATTGCTCGGGACGAAGCAACCATTGAACGTTTCCGGAATGAGCTTAAAGTCGCACGCAAAGTCTCCCACCGAAATGTCTGCCGCATGCACGATTTGGGAAAAGCCGAAGAAGGCTATTACATCACCATGGAGTATGTGGAAGGGAAAGACCTCAAGAGCCACATACGGAGAGTCGGGAAACTGACTGAGGCCGATATCATAAACATCGCCCAACAAGTGTGCGACGGGCTTAAGGAAGCACACGAGTTGGGGATCATTCACCGGGATATGAAGCCTCAGAATATCATGATCGATAAAAATGACCGTGTGAAGATCATGGACTTCGGGATAGCCCGCTCAGTTGGGGCACCGGGAGTCACAGCGACAGGCGTGTTGATAGGGACGCCGGATTACTTATCGCCTGAACAGGCTGAGGGAGAGGAGGTAGACCATCGTTCGGATATTTATTCCTTTGGAGTCATCCTCTACGAGATGGTGACGGGGACGGTTCCGTTTTACGGAGACACGGCTCTGAGTGTAGCCTTGAAACACAAGTCCCAATTGCCGCCTGATCCGCGCAAGTTAAATCCCGAGATTTCAGAAGATCTGAGCCGGCTGATTCTTATCTGCATGGAGAAGGGAAGAGGGAGGAGGTATCAGACAGCACATGAGCTTCTTGCCGATTTGGGAAACATAGCGGAAGGCTTACCTCTTGGCACAAAGATCCGGCCCCAACGGGAGACTTTTTTTGCAGCCTTAATCCGGCGGAAGCTCTTCATCCCTGCCGTGATTGGTGCTCTAGCAATCATCGCAGCGGGAATCTTTGTATTAATTGGGAGGGACGGGGCGATTGATTCGATTGCTGTGTTGCCTTTCGAGAATATGAAAAAAGATCCTGAATTAGAATATCTATGTGACGGAATCACAGAGGATCTCATTGACAGGCTCTATCAATTTCCCAGTCTTAAAAAGGTTATAGCAAGGAATTCGGCTTTCCAATATAGAGGGAAAAGAATCGATCCAAAGGTTGTGGGAGAAGAGCTCGATGTAGATGCAGTTCTTCTCAGCTGGATTAACCAGCGGGGTGATGAATTATCAATCGGCGTTGAGCTGGTAAATACACATGACAGCGGTCTTATCTGGACTCAACATTACGAACAAGAGAAAACCGGTCTATTCAATATCAAAGAACAGATATTAAAATCTGTCATTGCGAATCTCAATATTAAAGTGACTGCAGATGAACAGGCCGCCCTGAGCAAAGAAGACTCTGTTGCTCCCGGAGCTTATGATGCTTATTTTAAAGCTCTCTACTACCTCAGGAATTGGAGAACAGAAGAGGAATTTAATAAGGCCATAGAATATTCACAGCAAGCCATCCAAATTGACCCAGACTATGTCCCTCCTTATGAGCTTCTGGCTCATGCCTATGTAGAAATCGGCCGATTTGGAATCTTACCTCCCTCAGAGAGTTTTCCAAGGGCAAGGGACTATGCGCTTAAAGCCATTAGCATTGATGAGACTTCCGCCTTGGCCCATGCGGAACTGGGTGCTGTGAAGCTTTTATATGATTGGGATGCTCCCGGGGGTCAAGAGAGCATTGAGAGGGCTTTCGAACTCAATCCAAACAATCCCTATGTACTTTTTCGTTTCAAGCACTATTTAAATATAACCGGCAAGCATTCAGAAAAAAACAATGCGCTAATACAGCGACAGATAGAGATTGATCCACTATATTTTACCTTCCAACTTAATCTGGCCGAATATTATTTGAGAATAGGCCAATATGATGAATCTATATCGCATGCCAAAAGACTCATGGAAAAAAAAGACATAATCAGGCCGTGGCTTCTCGCTCACGTGCATGCGGTTTTGGCTCGATGCTACATAATAAATAAATTGTCCAATGTCGCCGTCGAGCAATGTGATCAAGCTTTGGCTGCATTAGGTTCTTCTCCGGATATAGTTCTTTTGTCGATTATCGGAAATGTTTATGCGAGAGCAGGAAGGATTGACAAGGCACAGCAAATAGTTGATCAATTTAAAACATTAGCGAGTCAAAGATATGTAGATCCATTTTTATTTGCCATAATATATTTGGGCTTAGGTGACAAAGATCAAGCTTTTGCTTGGTTCGAAAAAGCTAATGAAGTACACTCTCCAAATTTGGTTTGGTTAAACACCCTTTTTTGGGGGATCGGATTCGATACTATTCATTCGGATCCTCGTTATATTGAACTGATCAATAAGATTGGCATAAAGTAATAAAAGGCAACCAACGCAATTAAGGCGATGAAGGCAATTAACGCTGCTGAACCAAAGAAGGAGGGATCATGAAAACCATGACTTTTTTGATTTCTGTCGGGTGTCTGGCTTTGGGAGTTTTTTCACTCTTTCAACATGACCTGTACGGTCAGGAGAGTTTCAATGCGGATCTTTTGAAAAACTTCAAGTACCGAAACTTAGGCCCGTTCCGAAGCGGATCCTGGATCTCCGATTTCGCCGTGCCGGAATCTCCTCGAGAAGCCCATCTCTACACGTTCTACGTGGCCGGCCGGAACGGGGGCCTCTGGAAGACCGTCAACAACGGCACCACGTTCGAGCCCATCTTCGACGACCAGGACGTGATCTCGATCGGGGATATCGCCCTGGCGCCGTCGAATCCGGACATTCTGTGGGTGGGGACCGGCGAAGCCGCCACCGCACGGAGCTCTTACTGGGGCGACGGGGTCTACAAATCGATGGATGCGGGAAAGACCTGGGAACACATGGGCCTCAAGGATTCGCAACACATAGGAAGGATCGTTATCCATCCCGAAAATGCGGACATCGTCTATGTGGCGGCCGTAGGTCATCTCTTTTCCACCAATGAGGAGCGAGGCGTCTTTAAAACCATAGACGGCGGCAAGAACTGGGAAAAGAGCCTGTACATCAACGAGAAAGTCGGAGTCATAGACATAGCCATGAATCGTGATGATCCGGACATTCTTTATGCAGCAGCCTACGAGAAACAGAGACTGCCGTGGCTTTTTGACGTAGGGGGCCCGGGAAGCGCCATATACAAGACGACCGATGCCGGCAAAACCTGGAAAAAACTCGGCGGCGGCCTTCCCACCGGAAAGATCGGCCGCATAGGACTCGATATCTACCGGAAAAATCCTAATGTCGTCTATACCGTAGTCGAGAACGCGAACAAGCGTCCCCCGACCGAGGAAGAGGCGGAGGAGTTCCGCAGGCGAGGGCTCGAGCCCCGGGATATCGAGTGGGGCGGTGAAGTCTACCGCACAGATGATGCCGGCGAAAGCTGGAAGAAGATGAATTCGATCAAAGACCGGGTGAACAGCAAGGCCCCCTACAGCTTTTCCCAGATCAGAGTCGATCCCAACGATGACAACTTTGTCTATGTCACAAGTATCTGTGTTACCAGCTCTACAGACGGCGGGAAGACCTGGCACGACATAGAGTGGCCCCCGCGCCGGATATTCGCCAGCTGTTTCGGCGATGTCCGCACCTTGTGGATCGATCCGCAGAATTCCAACCGCATATTCATGGGAAGCGACGGAGGGGTGCACATATCCTACGATCGGGGAAAGACCTGCGATTTTTACGACAATCTTCCCATGGCCCAGTATTATGCCATCTGTGTGGATAACGAGGACCCCTACAATATCTACGGCGGGCTCCAGTGCCATGAAGACTGGAAGGGCCCGAGCAACAGCTTTTCGGGAGAAGTCACGCTGGAGGATTGGGTTACGGTCGGGACAGGAGACGGCATGTACAACCAGGTCGATCCCAATGACAGCCGCTGGCTCTACAACACCGGCGCCCACGGCGGCCATTCCCGCGTGGACCAGAAACTGGGAATCCGCACCAGCATACGCCCCACACGAGATACGGGTAAGCCTCCCTACCGGTTCGTCTGGTGCACACCCCTTCACATCTCTCCCCACAACAGCCAGATCATCTATACCGGAGCCCAGGTCCTGCTTCGATCCCTGAACCGCGGGGATGACTGGCAGGAGATAAGCCCCGACCTGAGCACCAACGAGACCGACAAGATGATTCCCCGAGAAGAAGGGGGCATCCCCTGGTTCGCCATCACCACCATCTCGGAATCACCGGTGACGCCGGGTGTCATCTGGGTCGGCACGACCTGCGGAAAGGTTCATGTGACCAAAGATGCCGGGGCCAATTGGATCGACCTGACACAAAAGATCACCGCCGTGGGAGGGCCGGAAAAGTACTATGTGAGCCGGGTCTTCGCCTCCAATTTCCAGGACGGGACAGCCTATGTGTCCAAGTCAGGCTACCGTCGGGACGACTTCAGGCCTTTCCTCTACAAGACCACGGATTTCGGGGCCACCTGGACGCCCATCACCGACGGCCTCCCGGACAAGCCGATCAATGTCATCTTCGAAGACAGGACAAATCCCGACCTGCTCTTTTTGGGCAATGACATGGGTGTCTATGTCTCGATCGACGGGGGAAAGAAATGGGTCAGGATGAGGAACAACATGCCGACCGTTGCGGTCCACGACCTCCTGGTCCATCCCCGGGAGAACGACCTGGTGGTGGCAACCTACGGCCGGGGCCTCTACATTAGGGTCGCCTGATAAACTTAAAAATCTGCAATAACTTATTGATAATGCAATAAATATATGATAGGTTGACGAGGAAACTCAAGTCCCAAATGCAAGGTTTTGACTGCAACCCCCTCAAAA
>Ga0180437_10006068_pt1 | contig 16288 bp, 13 predicted proteins | sample SS_ome_4_FD_132410 | JGI IMG/M metagenome (GOLD analysis project Ga0180437, IMG submission 132410) | Hypersaline lake sediment archaeal communities from the Salton Sea, California, USA - SS_3_D_1 metaG | ecosystem: Environmental > Aquatic > Non-marine Saline and Alkaline > Hypersaline >...
AGCCGACGTCAAGATAAAACATGGGTAGCGTCCCCATGTTTCCAACAGACTGCTTGTCGATCCCCAGCATCGTGATAGGATTCGCCGGAAAGGTCCGTGGCGACGGGCATAGGGCCATCCAGGAATCTCCGATATAGGAAAGGGAGAGAGTGCCCCATGGGACGCCATTCCGGGCTTGCCCGAGATCTTGGAGCTTTGGTTGCCACCGGCGCTCTGGTTGCATTCCTAACGCCCAAGTGCAAATCGCCATGTCTTGGCTCGCAGCTCAAGTGGACCCGCTTGACCGGATTCTGTGTTCGCCTTCCCTCTCGCTCGCCCTGAACACCTCTTCTTCCTTCTTCTCTTCGGCTTTCTCTTTGGCGCCGGCGCGGCCCTTCAGCCGGTAGCTGCGCCCCTTGATCGTGAGGATCCACCCCACTCCGTCCGGGATGACAAGAGACTACCGGACGGCTCACCCTTCGCTCAAAGCGGCCGATTCGCACCCGCCCCTTGACACGAAGAAGACGCGGCTGCGCCGCGGGGTTTTCTGAGGTATCGCTCAGGTGTCCGATGCCGTGTATCCGACCTCCCGCGGTTTCTGGTGCGAAGGTCCGTGTTTCCTCATTGCCATCGGACACCGGCGCGATGCCCTGACAACTCCGGGTGGCACGGGGCCGGCCTACCGGGCGCCGCCGCGGGGGCAGGACGGATCGACATGATGAAACTCACTACGAGAAGACCGCACGGCCTTCAGACGTGCGGAGCGTTGGAACTTGCTCTCTATCATGCACTTGGGAACCTGCCCGAGCCGGCGCTCGCCCACAGATTCTCCGGGGGGGGCTTTTTTCTGAAAAACGCGGGTTTAAAACATGGGGACGCTACCCAGGTTCTCTGGCTTTCCGCTGCCGGCCGCCTTTGTGGAGTGCGGCGTCAGGGCCGCCGCGCCGCGCTCTGCAGCGCGCCATGTGACGTTGCGCGCGACCGCAAGCTCAACGGCGCGCCGCCTGTCGAGCTACTGCCCGAGGAACAGCCAGATGTTTCCGCCCATGGGGCGCTTACTGCTGTAGAAGTTGCCGGCGAGGATGTCCAGCTTGCCGTCGTTGTTCCAGTCGGTCACCTCGATGCGGCAGCGGTAGCCGTTCTGGAAGCCGTCGCCGGTGAGCTTCAGCAGTTCGCCCTTGGCGAGCTTCGCCGCCTGGTCGGTTCCGACATTGCGGTGGAAGTAGACCTTCGCCCGCTCCGTGCCGACCAGCAGGTCCCTTTTCCCGTCGCCGTCCCAGTCCACGACGTAGGGGGACGGCCGCGATGGGAACTTGCCCTCGGGCGTCTGGATCAGCACCGGCGCGAGAAAGCGCGGGGCCGACTTCGTGCCGGCGTTCTTGTAGATGATGATCGTGCTGCTGTGTCCGACGAGGAGGTCTTTCAGGCCGTCGCCGTCCCAGTCGGCCATGTGGATCTTGGTGTACTTCTCGGCCAGCTTGTGGCTGCCCACAGTGACCCTGTCGACGACGTACTTGCCGTCCACTTTCTTGTAGTGCTTCTGCGATGCGGTGATGGGCTTGCCGTCGGCCTCGACGCGCACGCCCCCGGCGAGTTCGGGCTTCCGCTTCGTTCCGGTATTGAGGAACAGCCACACGCTGCCCTTCGTGTCGCCGGCGATCAGGTCGGTCTTTCCGTCGTTGTTCCAATCCACGCCTTGTGGATAAGCACCGATGCATCACCCGGCGGGCAGGCGGATCTCCTTGTTCTCCGCCCGCAGGAGGCTGAAGTCCTTCAGCACGGGCGCCGCGTCCGTGCCGCGGTTGAGGTACAGGCGGATCTTCCCGCCGGAGAACTGGCCGACGATCAGGTCCTTCTTGCCGTCGCCGTTCCAGTCCAGCGCGCACGGCACGAGGTGGCCGATCTTCACGTCGATGTCGTTGCCGTCGGCCTGGAGCTTCACGCCGGGCTTCAGGCCGGCGATGGCCGTGCAGCACAACGCGGCAAGCGACGCCGCCACCCATCCCGCCAAGGCGTGCACTCTCATCTGCGTTTCTCCTTCCCTCCCCTCACGTGAACGCTATTCGATCCGGCGTCCCTCGGGCGGCCCGCACGACGGCCCGGGGCGTGCGAAGACGCCATGATTCTACGCCATCGGCGGCCCATGACAAAGGCGTTGCCGGCATCCGCCGGCCCGTCACCTCAGGTCAGCTTCCGGATGATCTGCCTGGCCGCGGCGTCGAGCAGAGACTTGACGGGGGGAATGTCGATGCCGACCAGCCGGCGGAACGTCTCGGCCTCGACGGCCAGGAAGCTCCGCGCGTGCGTCGGCCGGACCGCGACCGTCATGCCGTCGAGCCGGCGGACCAGGTCGGCGACGAAGGCGGCGACGTGGGCCATCTTGGCCAGGTTGAGTTTCTCGAACGTGTCGCTCGGACGGTGGTAGTGCTCCCACCAGCCGCACGAGAGGAACAGGAAGGGCAGCCCGTTGACGCGGAAGGCGCGGTGATCGGACATGTCCCCGATATGCTCGTTGCGGGCCATCAGGGCCGGGAGCCGGCCGCCTTCGGCCTGCCGCACGACGTCCACGAGCGCGGGGGAGAACTCGGCCCCCGTGACGAACAGGACGTCCTCGGCGCCGGGGATGGGCACGTCGTGGCCGCACAGGTCCATGATGATCGCACAGGAGAGCTTCTCGAGGTCGAGCGGGCAGTGGGCAACGAAGTAGTTGCTCCCCATCGTGGGCCCGAGGAATCGCGGCGGCTCCTCGAGGTCGAAGAAGCAGAAGGCCACGTCGGACTCGCCCTCCCACGGCGCCAGCCGGCGGGCGACGTCCAGTGCGATCGCCAGTGCCGCCGCGTTGTCGTCAGCACCGGGGATGCCGGCGAAGTGGTCGTAGTGGGCGCCGATCAGCACGGTCTTCCCCGACGTGCCCTTCATACGGCCACACACGTTGCTGCCGACCTCGCAGCCGCCATCGAGGATCGGCTGCCGGAAGCCGTCGGCAAAGAGCGGCAGGACCCCGAGGTCGGCCAGCCGCCGCTCGAGGTGCCGCCCGGCCAGTTGATGCCCCCGACTGCCCGGGGACCGCCCGTCGAGCGCCGGATCGCTGAGGTACCGCGCGTCGGCCTCCAGTCGGCTGCCTTCCTTGTCGTCCAAGCCCGTCATGCGCCGGGGCCTCGATCGTAGACCTTCCGGCCTTTGACGATCGCCTCGCGGCTGCGGGCCTCGACGCGCCGCCGCCGGGCCAGGAACTCCAGTTGCCTCCGGTGCGCCTCGCACGGCACGAAGCCCGGCATGTCACATCGCGGGTGGTCCCGCAGGTTCTGCCTGCCCTTTCGGATCAGCTCCAGGGCACGTCGATGGGCGGCGCCCTCGCTGTCGGCGAAGGCCTCCAGACACGCACTGCGATCCGGCCGCGTCAAGTTGACCGGCGGGCCGTGCCTCGCCATCACCTGCCCGATCTGGTTGCACAGGTACTCGTTGACCCGGTCCCAGCCGAGCGACCGGCCGCGCGTCGACTTCCTGACGAGCCGGCCCAGCTCCAGCAGGTCCTTGTGGCTCAGCGGGCTTCGCCCGGCGGTGTTGGCGGCGTAGTACGACTGGTGCGACGGGTAGTACGGGGCGTTCAGGTCGATCCACGTCACGATGCGGTCGAAGCTCTCTCGATCGAGCTTGACGCCGTTGTGGCCCTTGCGCAGCATCCGCACGAGGCGGCTGCGGCGGGAGCCCCAACTGTATGGGGGGATGATCTTCACGGGCCCGGCGCCGACGGAGCTGACCAGCGGGAGTTTCTCGTCGCTCTCGTGCTCGGCCCGCACGTACGCCGCCGGGCTGCGGCGCATCAGGTTCGTGTACGAGTGGCTGAAGATCAGCCCCTTGTCGCCGGAGAGATTGAGCTTCCGCCCGGCCCGGCGGGCCTTCTCGGAGCTTGTCGGCGAGGCGTAGTCGTGACAGCCGACGCAGTGCCTGTCCAGCACCGGCTGGACCTCCGCCGCGTAGCTGAAATCCCGCGCCGGCCCGTACCAGCCGGCCAGCTCGCGCGGGGTGCGCTTCAGGGCGATCTGCTCCGCGACGGCCGGAACCGAGCCGAGGCGGTCTTCGTGACAGCCGACGCAGCCCTTCTTCTCGCCCGGCTGGAGCATCGTGCCGCTCCGCATGGAGTGGATCATCATGCCGTCGGCGTCGAGCAGTTGGAAGTAGACGAACCGCCCGGCCGGCACTCGGAAGTAGGCCGATCCGTCCTCCTCAACGGGCACCGTGCCGAGGATTCGCTTGTGGTTGTAGTGGTTCCAGTTGACCGCGACGGGGTGGTGGCTGTCGCCGCTGCCGGGCGGCGCCCAGTCGCCCATGCCGCGAGGCACCCACGCCCGCTTCGACGGCGCCTCGACCACGCGGAGGTACTTCACGCTACCTCGCCGAACGCGGTCCATGAGGTCCCCGACGCAGACGTCCTGCACGTAGAACACCCCGTCGGATCGGCGGTGGTCGACCCGCGACGGCAGCGCCGGCGGCCGCCGTCGCCGCGCCAGCGGCATCGGGTCGAAGCAGCTCGGCGCCTCCTCGTGCACGAGCAGATCGTTGCCGAAGACGTCCACGAGGAAGATCCCCGTCCGCCCCCGCCGCGCCTTCGGATCGACCTGGCGGGCGCACAGGAAGAAGCAGTCCGACAGGGGGTACGGCATCTCGTATTTCGGGCGAACGCGTTGAAAGCTGTCGTACTCGCTGCCGCTGACCCGCTCCTCGGTCGCCCATCGGCTCATCTGGCCGCTGATGTCCGCGGGCCAACTGCGGAGGATCGGCTCGGTGCCGTCCAGCCCAATCGAGCGGTCGGCGATGACCATCGCGCCCCATCCCAGCTCGTGGACGGCGGTGAAGACGGCCAGGAAACGCCCCGGCGCCGACAGGGCCCTCGCGTCGACGATCGCCCCCGGCTGCCAGGCGTAGTTGCCGTAGTACAGCGCGTGGTCGGTCCCGTCGGGGTTGACCGTCCACAGCCCGTAGGCCGACGAGAAGTGCTTGTCGACGTACTCCCACCGCGTGTAGAGCACGCGCCCGTCGCTCATCAGGCTGCTTCGGCCCTCGAACTGCGTGTTGTATCCGATCTGGCGAATGTTCGACCCGTCGCCGTTCATCCGGAACAGGTTCGCCATCAGGTGCCGCTGACACGGGATGTACTTCGGGTCGCGCGTCGAGCTGAAGACGATCCCCCCGCCGGGAAGGTAGATCGGCTGGATGTCCGAGACGCCCGGGGCAAACGTGAGCTGCCGCAGCTTCCGCGTCTCGACGTCCATCTCGTAGAGGTGGTAGTCGTCCTTGATGTCCCGCCGCATCGAGAACAGGATCTTCCTCCCGTCGAAGTGGACCTCCGGATCGCGCGCGATGCCCCGCGGAACGTCCAGCAGCACCGTGACCTTCCCCCCGCCGGCGTCCAGCAGCTTGATCGCCCCCCCGCCGCGGAAGCACCGCGTGTTGACCTGCCCCGTCTGGTACATCGTCGCCTCCGTGCCGTGCTCGTTGACGTACTGAGGCCGCGTGACGAACAGGATCGGCCGGCCGCTGACGAGCGGATTGGCCAGCAGCGCCTCCCGCTGAAGCGCGGCCAGCGCGGCCCCGTCACGCGAACCGCGCGCCGCCGCCAGCCGCCGGAGAAACTCCTCCCCCTTCGGATACCGGGCCCCGAACGTCCGCCGCAGATGCCGCACGGCCGCCTCGAGGGCGGCGAACTTCGTCGGGGCGATTTCCCGCGGCGCGCCGTGCGCGCAGGCCGTCAGCAGGACGAGGACGGCCGTCGCGGCGACGCGTTCGGCAACGGTCTGTGGGCAGGGCTTCACCACTGTTTCCTTTCACGGCCGCCGTTATCGACGCGAGCGGCAATGGGCGAGCGAACAAGGCCATTATGCCAGATCTCCCTCCGTGTTCTCCAGATTCCCTCGGCGCGGAATCGCGGACGCGTCCCATACGCCCGGCCACACGACCGATCACAATCGGGCTCCGGACGAAGCCCCCGCCGGTGGCCACGGACCCAAGCCCGTGGGATGCTCACGCCGTCACCGATCGCTGGCTCCCGGACGCCGGGCCGACTGGCAGGGCGTGCAGCTTCGCCGCATGCGCGTCTGGTGACAGACAGGAACGGCGTGTCCGGCACAGCGCGTGTGTAACGCCCATGGCCGCACCGGCGGCTCGGGGGACCCGAAGGGCGGCACATGTCATTCCGCGGCGACAGCGACGGGACCGGGTCGCCTCGCCATTCGGAGCCTCTTCAGTGAGCACACAGCACGACCCTCGGAGTTGTCTCGCCCCGGCAGGGGGCTTGTTCGTGGACAACCGCTTCCCCAGGGCTTGTGCCTTTCGCTATTGCCCGCCGCCGCGCCGGGGCCGCGAAGGCGGCAATCTCGCGGCGCAGAACGACTGACAACCGGCGTGGCTGCGGCTGACGCCGCGAGGGTCGGTTCCCGTTGCCATCCTCTCGATCGTGAGCGACGGCTATCCGCCGCGTCGTGCCGCGCCCCGCCCGGCGGGCTTGGGCTGCACGTCGGCGTGGCGGACGATCGCGTAGAGGATCGCGCCAAACACGCCGATCAGCAGGACGATCGGCACCCACAGCGCCCGGGCGATCCCCTGCTGGTGCATGTCCTTGTAGACCCAGACCGTCAGCAGGATGTTCGCCACGAGGCACCACAGCAGGACCACCCCGGCCGCGCCACCCGCGCCGTCGCGGCCCGGCATGCGGGCCAGCTCGGCCTCGATCCGCTTGGTCTCGGCCTCGCGCTGCCTGAGCTCCAGTTGGCGAAGCTGCTGTTCGTGGCCGAACTCGTTCTGACGGGCCTCCATCTCCAGTTTGCGCTCGAGGAGCTCCATCTGCTCTTCGGTGGGGCCCTCGTCGGGGGCGTTGGCGTCCGCCCCCAGCCCTGCTGCCGCGAGGGACAACCCCACCAACGCCGTCAACCATGCCATACGCGTCATCTGACACCTCCCGCGCTAGAGAAAACGTCACAGGTCACAGGACGCCGAACCACGTCTTCGAACACGGCGGAAAGGACGCGGCGCCTGCCGGAGCAGCCGCCGACGAAGACATTGAGATTCTGGGCGGCGAGCTGTAGAATGTCAAGTTCGTGCGCGCTGCCCGGATGGAGGTGGCGACGGCTGAGAAGGTGTAACGTGACAGACAAGCGAACCTCCGCCGCGAGATTCGAGCACGCGCTGTGCGTGTATCCCTACCGGCGCGAGCTGAACGAGGCGGGGTTCTTCCCGCCGCTGGGGCTGGAGTTCATCGCCACCGTGGTGCGGCAGCACGCCGCGTCGCTGGACCTGGTGGACCTCCGCAAGGAGCCCGGCTGCACGCGCGACTTCCTCCGCCCGCAGACCGACCTGGTATGCTTCTCGATCAACTGGGACCGCGACCGGGAGTTCCTCGCCGAGCAGATCCGCTCCGTCCCGCCCGGGATTTTCACGGTCGTCGGGGGCCGAAACGCAACCGAATGCCCCGACCGCTGGCTCGAGGAGTTCTCCAACGTCGACGCCGTCGTCCGCGGCGACGGCGAGGAGGCGACCGACGAGCTGTGCCGCGGCGCGGCGATGGATCGAATCGCCGGGCTGAGCTTCCGCGCCGGCGGGAAGATCCACCACAACCCCAACCGCACGCTGGACGAAGCGCCCGACGACCTCTGGCCGGACCGCGGCCTCCGGCGGCAGGAGTATGCCGTCGAGATCAAGGGGGCCCGGGCGGGGATCAGGATCGACGCGGTCGCCACCTCGCGCGGCTGCCCGTTCAACTGCACGTTCTGCTCGTTCAACCGCAACCCGTGGGGCGAGAAGCGCAAGTGGACCGCCCGCTCGCCGGAGTCGGTCGTCGACGAGCTGGCCGAGGTGGAGGCGAAGCTGGTCGGCTTCACCGACGACCTGTTCACGTACGACATGGACCGCGTCGAGCGAATCTGCGACCTGCTGATCGAACGCGGCATCCGCAAGCGGTACTTCGTCAACGCCCGCCTCGAGGTCGCCCGGCGGCCCGACGTGCTCAGGAAGATGGAACGCGCCGGCTTCTCCATGCTCATGCTCGGCATCGAGTCCGTCAACGACAAGACGCTCAAGTCGATGAGGAAGGGATTCAACGTCGACCTGATCCGCAAGTACTTCGACGTCCTGCGCCACAGCCGCATGTTCCTTCACGGCTACTTCATCCTCGGATGCATCGGCGAGAGCGTCGACGACATGCTCCGGATCGCCCCGTTCGCCCGGGAACTCGGGCTGGACACGATCGCCCTGTCGACGCTGCGTTCGAGCCCGTACTCGGGCCTGGACGAGCTGGTGGCCGCCAGCCCGGGCTACCACATTGCGCCCAACGGCAAGATCTACTCGGATCACTGCTCGGCCGGCGAGCTGAGGCAGTTGCGGCGGCGGATCTATCGCGAGTTCTACACGACGGCGCAGCTGGCGAAGGTCGTGCGGAAGGGGCTGTTGAACGACGCCTTGAGCTTCGTGCCGGACATCCTGCCCCACGTGCCGCGCATCGCCGTCGCCTCGATCGGGCACGCGTGGATGAAGCACAAGCGCCGGGTAAGGAAGCGGCGCAAGCGGCAGGCAGCCGCGGCGCGGCCGGGCGCAGCGGTCTGAGTCCGCGCCAGGGGGGCGCCATGCCGGCCACGTCGGTGGCCCGGCGAGCCCCACCGCAGCCCTGGCATTCCGCCGCCCGTTGCCGACAATGGCCCCCGTGAGCAGGCGGAGACGACAACAGCGCCGCGTCGAGCCCGGCAGCGCCGGGCGAGAGCCGCATCGCATGCGAGAGATGTTCGCCGCCATCGCGCCGCGATACGACCTGAACAACCGCCTCCACTCGCTGTGGCAGGACCAGCGATGGCGCCGCGCGGCGGCGGAGCTGGCCGACGTTCGGCCGCCCTGTGCCGTGCTCGACGTGGCCTGCGGGACGGGCGATCTGACGGCGCTGCTGGCCCGGCGAGGAGCCGCACGCGTCGTCGGGCTCGACTGCTGCGAGCCGATGCTCCGGATCGCACGCGAGAAATTCCCCGCCCTGCCGATCGAGTGGGCCGTCGGCGACGCGACCGCCCTGCCGCTTGCCGACGCCGAGTTTGACCGCCTCACCATCGCGTTCGGCCTGCGCAATCTGCCGGACGTGGCGGCCGCCCTCGCCGAGTTCCGCCGCGTGCTGGCGCCCGGCGGGAGACTGGTCATCCTGGAGTTCACGGGCAGCTCGCCCGGCCGGGGCCCGTGGTCGCGGCTGCTGCGCCTCTACACCGAACGGATCATGCCCCGCACCGCCGCCGCCCTCGCCGGCGACCGCGTGGGGGCCTACGAGTACCTCCACCGCTCGGTCCGGTCCTTCCTGTCGCCCGATGAGCTGACCGCCGCCCTCCGCGAGGCCGGCTTCGCGGACGCCACCACACGCCGCCTGACCTTCGGCATCGCCAGCCTCCACACCGCCACCTCTTGAGCCGACACGATCCACGCGGTATAAGCGCACCTCGATCCACGCCTCAACGGAAGGACAGAGGGCCAGACCATGACCGCAAACGGGACCGAACGTCGATGGACGCGGAGGGGCTTGCTCGCGCGAGCGGCCGCCGGCGCGGGGGTGCTGGGTTGGTCGATGGCCGGCGGCACCGCGGCCGCGGCGGCGGGCGGGTCCGGCCGAAAACCCAACTTCCTCGTGATCGTCGCCGACGACATGGGCTACTCCGATGCCGGCTGCTACGGCGGGGAGATCGCCACGCCAAACCTGGACAAGCTGGCGGCCGGGGGGATCCGGTTCACGCAGGTGTACTCCACGGGCCGGTGCTGGCCGTCGCGGGCGTGCATCATGACCGGCTACTACGCCCAGCAGATCCGCATGGACCCGCCGCGGGGCCGGCTGCCGGCGTGGGCGCGCCTGGCCCCCCACTACCTCAAGCCGCTGGGCTACCGATGCTACCACTCGGGCAAGTGGCACGTCCGCGGCGCGCCGAGACCCGTCGCCGACGGCGGGTTCGACTCCTCCTACGTCCTCGACGATCACGACCGGTTCTTCTACCCGAAGCGGCACCGGGAGAACGACCGCCCGCTGCCGCCCGTCGGCCCGTCCGAGGGCTACTACTCCACCTCCTTCATCGCCACCAAGGCCATCCAGTACCTCAAGACGCACGCCGTCCAGCATCCGAACCGGCCCTTCTTCACGTACCTGGCCTTCACCTCGCCCCACTTCCCGCTGCACGCGCTTCAGAAGGACATCGACCGCTACCGCGGCAAGTACTCGATGGGCTGGGACGCCGTGCGGCAGAGCCGGCTCAGACGCATGCGCCGGATGGGGCTGGTCAACTGCGGGCTCTCGCCGCTCCAGAGCAAGACGATCCCCGGCTGGAATCTGAAGGAGGATCAGCTCAAGAAGCGCATCGGCCCCGGCGAGGCCGGCTGGGCCGTCCCCTGGGACGACCTGGACGGAAAGCAGAAGGAGTTCCAGGCGCTCAAGATGGCCATTCACGCCGCCATGGTCGACCGCATCGACCGGGAGATCGGGCGGGTGCTGGACCAGGTCAGGGCGATGGGCGCGTACGAGAACACGGTGGTGATGTTCGTCTCCGACAACGGCGCCAGCGCCGAGCAGATCATCCGCGGGGACAAGCACGACCCCTCCGCCCCGGCCGGTTCGGGCCGGTCCTACCTGTGCCTCGGCCCCGGCTGGTCGACGGCCGCCAACACGCCCTTCCGCCTGCACAAGTCGTGGGTGCACGAGGGGGGCATCGCCAGCCCGCTGATCGTGCACTGGCCGGCGGGGCTGAAGGCGACCGGCCAACTGCGCCACAACCCGGGACACTTCGTCGACCTGCTGCCGACCGTGCTGGAGCTGGCCGGCTGCCCGTGGGCACCGAAGTGGAAGGGCAAGCCCACCCCCCCGCTGGCCGGGCGGAGCCTCGCGCCGGCGCTGAGAAGGGACCGGACCGTCCCGCACGAGTTCTTGTACTTCCACCACTCGGGCAACCGGGCGATCCGGGTCGGCGACTGGAAGCTCGTCGCCGCCGGCCGACGCGGGCGATGGGAGCTGTTCAACCTGCGAACGGACCGATCCGAATCGAAGGACCTCGCCGCCAAACACCCCGACAAGGTCCGCGAGCTGTCGGAGGCGTGGCAGAAGCACGAGGACGCCTTCCGCAAGATGGCGGCCTCGGACCAGTGGCCGTGACCGGCGCCCGGATGCCCCTGACGGATACGGCAGCGAAGACGCGGCCACAGAGCCCGCAGCCGTGACACCCGTGGGGGTGGCGATCAGGGCGCGGCGGGTTTCGCCAGGAACATGTACGTCTGGCCGGGGAGCAGATCGCGGAGGATCAGCGAGGTCCGGCCGTTCAGCGGGACCGTTCTGAGGAGGCCGTTCCAGGCGTAGACGTGGAGTTGCGTCGCGGTGTCGGGCACGCCGTCAATGTGGAAGGCCTTACCGTGGAGGGAGGACCAGCCCTTTCGGTTCTGCCAGACCCACAGCTTTCGGCCGGCGCCGGCGAGGACGGTTACGCCCGTCTTGCGCGGGTCGGTTGAGACGATCTCCATGCCGCCGGTCAAGCGGCAGACCATGCGGATGACTTTGCCGCGGGCGGTAGGCGTCCAGGGATCGAGCTTCGTGCACATGCCATAGTGCGTGTCCTTCGCGGCCAGGTTGAACAGGTTCCACGGCAGGACGAACTCCGTGACGACCTTGCCGTCGTCGCCAACGACGGTCAGCGCGTCCCACAGCGCCGTCAGCAGCCCCTCGGCGGCCTGCTCCTCGGTGACGAGGCGCTTCTTGAAGTTCATCTCCGTCGTGTAGAAGCGGACGCTGTCGGGCAGTCCCAGCCACTTCTTGACCATGTCGAACTGGCTCTGGAGCGAGTGGGCGCGGCCCTTCTGCATCGGCACGTACTTGACGTCCCAGTAGCGGTGGATGTCGACGGCGTGGAGCTTGCCGTTTCTGTACAGCGGCGCGACGGCCTGGATGTACGGGTTGCGGCGCTGGAACAGCGGGACTTCCTGGTAGCCGCCGGGCGAGACGCGGAGCTTCGCGCCGACCGAGTGGACCCCGTCGGCCAGCCCCTCCATCGCGCGAGCGTATTGGGCCGGCGGGATCGGCGTGGGGTTGTTCGACTTCCACATCGGCTCGTTGATCGCGCTGTAGAACGTCACGCCCCACCCGCGGATGCCCTTGCTCTTCAGCCAGCCACTGTCCGGCCGGAACCGCTCGGCGAAGGCCCGCCCGATCGCCCGCCACTTGTCGTAGCCGCCCAACTCGCCGTGCCAGCGCGTGTAGTACTCGAACAGCAGCATCGGCGTGATGCCGTACCGGTGCGCCATCAGCACGGCCGCGTCGGCCTTCTCGGGTGTCGCGGCCCGGCCGTCCCAATACGCCCGCGCATCGACGGGCACGCGGCACATCCCGGCCTCGATCGCCTTGAGGGCCTCGAGCTTCGCCTTGTCGCCGCGGACGGGGATGTTCCCCCCGCCGATCCGTCGGCCGGGATCGGCCTCGCCGTGCCGGGCGGCCCCCGTCGCCGCGACGGCCAGGGCGATCGCCAGACATGTCGGACGCAACAGATAGCCGCAGCTCGAAGGTGGAATGGGCATCTCTTCGCTCCCGATCCGCGCGTTGGGTTCCGGTCGAATAAACACCTCGGCGGCCCACGCGGGCCGGGGCATATGCTCCACAAGGCCCGGGATGCGCCAACCGCGGATTCGACCGGCCGTCCATAGGCGGCCGGAACGTTGGCGCCGGCGACCGGGCGGCACGAATTCGCTTGACGCCCGGTTCAGAATCCTGTACAAAGTTAAGCCTGCCGAACATCGTATGGCAGGTCAACTGGAACGCGGAGCACTGATGACCTCGGCGAAATCCCTCAGCGCGAGCCTGGAAGACTATCTCGAGGCGATCTTCCACATCGTCTGCCGGAAGCAGGCCTCGCGCGCCAAGGACATCGCCGACCGGATGGGCGTCAGTAAATCTTCCGTAACCGGTGCCTTACGTTCGCTGTCGGAGCGAGGGCTGGTCAACTACGCCCCCTACGACATCATCACGCTGACCGACGAGGGCCGACGGATCGCCGAGCGGGTGGTCCATCGGCACGAGGTGCTGAAGGGCTTCTTCGTCGAGGTCCTGGGCGTGGATGAGAACGACGCCGAGCAGAACGCCTGCCGAATGGAGCATCGCGTCAGTTCGACCATACTGCGGAGGCTGGCATGCCTCGACGAGTTCATCGGCACGGGCTCGCCGTGCGACCGGCAGCAATGGCTGAAGCAGTTCAGGGATTTCTGCGGGCACCGTGAGCAGATTCTCGCCGATCAACAGACCCGGGACAACGGCGAGTCGCCGCCGCCCGGGCACAAGAGGACCTGATTCGAGGGATGCCCATAATGCCTCCGGTCCCGCTGCCGTTAAGTCATGTCCCCTCAGGCAATAAGGTGAAGGTCGTCGGCCTGGCCGGCGGCCGCGAGTTTCAGGCGCGCCTGCTGGGCATGGGAGTGAACGTCGGCTGCGAGATCTCCGTGATCCGCGCCTGCGAGGGCGGGCCGGCACTCGTGGCCGTCGGCGCCAGCCGCCTGGCCATCGGACACGGCATGGCGGCCAGGGTGATGGTCCGGCTGGCTCGACGGTGACGAACGCGAGAGCGGAGCGTTGCATGAAGATCCGGCAGATGGCGACCGATCAACGGGGCAGGGTCACCGGCTACGCCCGTTGCGAGCGGTCTTACCGCGAGAAGCTGTTGCGGATGGGCCTGATCAAAGGCGCCGAGTTCACCCTCATCCGCTGCGCGCCGCTGGGTGATCCGGTCGAGATCGAGCTGAAGGGCTTCAACCTCACGCTCCGCAAGGCCGAGGCCGACGCCCTGGACGTGGAGCCTATCGCCGGTAGCTGAGCGAGGACCCCACGCATGGCGCAAGTGGACAGGCAGCCCGCCGACGAGACGCCGGCCGCACCGGCCGACCCCCCCCGCCCGGTGACCATCGCGCTGGCGGGCAATCCCAACTGCGGCAAGACGACGCTGTTCAACGCCCTGACCGGCAGCCGGCAGCGGGTCGGCAACTGGCCGGGTGTCACCGTCGAGCGGATCGAGGGCGGCTACGAGCACGAGGGCAGGCAGGTGCACGTGGTCGATCTGCCGGGCATCTACTCGTTCTCGGCCTACGCGATCGACGAGACGATCGCCCGCGACTACATCCTCCGCGAGCAGCCGGCCGTCGTGGTCAACATCATCGACGCGACCAACCTGGAGCGCAATCTCTACCTGACGACCCAACTGATTGAGATGAAGGTCCCGGTGGTGGTGGCGCTGAACATGATGGACCTGGCGGCCCGGCGCAAGCTCAAGATCGAGGTCGAGCACCTCGCGACCCATCTGGGCTGCCCCGTCGTCCCGCTGGTCGCCGCCAAGGGCAAGGGCGTCGGCGAGCTTCGACGCGCCATCGCCCGCGCCGCCGACACCGGCGAGGCCTCCGCCACGCAGGTCGTCTACGACTCCGAGGCCGAGGAGGCCGTCGAGGCGATCCGGCCGGCGGTGGCCGAACTGGCCGCCGCGGAGGGCTACGACCCGCGCTGGCTGACGATCAAGCTGCTGGAGGGCGACCCGCGGGCGACGGAGTTGGCCGACGAGCAGCTGCTGCGGGCGATCCGCGCCGAGACCGACCGGGTCGAGAAGCACACCGGCGAGGACATGGACATCGTCATCGCCGACGGGCGGTACGGGTTCATCCACGGCCTGGCGCGCGACGTGCTGCACCGCGACCTGGAGATCCGCCGCACGGTCACCGACGCCGTGGACAGGGTCATGCTCAACCGGCTGCTGGGCATCCCGCTGTTCTTCGGCGTGATGTACCTGATCTTCCTGCTGACCATCGACGTCGGCGAGCCGTTCATCGACTTCTTCAACCAGCTCTGCCGGACCATCTTCGTCGACGGCTTCCGCGCGCTGCTCGAGTCGGTCAGCAGCCCGGCGATGCTGACGACCCTGCTGGCCGACGGGCTCGGCGGGGGGATTCGGACGGTCGCCACGTTCATCCCGCCGATCTTCTTCATCTTCCTGTGCCTGTCGGCCCTCGAGGACTCCGGCTACATGGCCCGCGCGGCATTCGTGATGGACCGCCTGCTGCGGGGCATCGGCCTGCCGGGCAAGGCCTTCCTGCCGATGATGGTCGCCTTCGGCTGCAACGTGCCGGCCATCCTGGCCACACGAACGCTGGAGAAGCCCCGCGACCGGATCATGACGGTGCTCATCAACCCGTTCATGTCGTGCGGCGCGAAGCTGCCGGTCTACACGCTGTTCGCGGTGGCCTTCTTCCCCCAAAACGCCGGGACGCTGGTGTTCTCGCTGTACGTCACGGGCATCGTCCTCGGCGTGCTGACGGGGCTGCTGCTGAAGCACACCGTCCTGACCGGGCAGGCCGCCACGTTCGTCATGGAACTGCCCCCCTACCACCTGCCGACCGTCGGCGGGATCCTCCACCACACGTGGAACAAGCTGAAGAGCTTCATCCTGCGGGCCGGAAAGGTCATCCTCGCCGCCGTCATCGTCCTGAGCCTGCTGAACAGCATCGGCAGCGACGGCAGCTTCGGCAACGAACAGACCGAGAATTCGATCATCGCCGCCGTCGGCAAGCGGATCACGCCCGTCTTCGGCCCGATGGGCATCCGCGAGGACAACTGGCCGGCGACGGTGGGGCTGTTCACCGGCGTCTTCGCCAAGGAGACCGTCGTCGGCACGCTCGACAACCTCTACGGGCAGATGGACGCCGAGGCCGGTCAGGCCGCCGGCCGGACCGACGGGGAGGCCTTCGACTTCTGGGGCGGCATCCGCCGTGCCTTCGGCGCGATCCCGGCCGGGTTCGCTGCCGACGACGAGGAGTCCGACGAGCCCCAAGTCGCCTCCTCCACCTTCGGCGCGATGCACAGACGCTTCGGCAGCGGCGTTGCCGCCGTCGCCTATCTGCTGTTCATCCTCCTGTACGCCCCCTGCATCGCCGCCATGGCCGCCGTCTACCGAGAGACCAACGTCCGCTGGACCATCTTCTGCGTCGTCTACGTGACCCTGCTGGCGTGGATCGTGTCCACCAGCTTCTACCAGACGGCCACGTTCCTGGACCACCCGGCCGGCTCGACGATGTGGCTGGGCATCGCCGCCGGCCTGCTGGCGGCAATCTATGTGGCGATGCGCTGGGTATCGCCCAAAGTCGTCGTGGCGTGAACGGGGCACCCGAAAAGAGGCTCCTCAAGAGAATCTGTGGGCGAGCGTCGGCCCGGCGAGGCGCCGAAGCGCATGATAGAGATCAGCTTCCAACGCCTCCAACGTCCGAAAGCCGTGCGTTTTTCTCGCGGCGAGTTTCG
>Ga0180437_10006070_pt1 | contig 16287 bp, 11 predicted proteins | sample SS_ome_4_FD_132410 | JGI IMG/M metagenome (GOLD analysis project Ga0180437, IMG submission 132410) | Hypersaline lake sediment archaeal communities from the Salton Sea, California, USA - SS_3_D_1 metaG | ecosystem: Environmental > Aquatic > Non-marine Saline and Alkaline > Hypersaline >...
TCGTACTGGTGACCACGGGTGTCAGCATGCGACTCAACATCTCCATCATCCTCACAAACATGATGCTGGGTATCGTGGCTGTAAACATGCAGCCCCCGGGTGTGATCCAGAAGATTCGCTCTGTGCTCATAGAGACAATGCCGCTCGTTTTCGTGCTCTTCTTCATACTCGCCGGTGCATCCCTCAATATTGCAGCGCTCCCGGCTATTGGACTCCTGGGAGCTGTGTACATCCTGGGAAGGGCTTCGGGTCTCATTGGTGGTGCCTGGCTCGGTGCAGCTCTGGGCAAGGCAGAAAGGAAGCTGAGACGTTACCTCGGGATGGGTATTCTCTGTCAGGCGGGGGTGGCGATCGGGCTCGCGCTGGTGGTGAAAAACGAGTTTTCAGGGATGACACCAGGCGGGGTGAACATGGGATCCACCCTCATAACCTCGGTCACTGCGACGAGCATTTTTTTCAATATCATCGGTCCGATTTTCACGCGAATCGGACTGGTAAAGTCGGGCGAGATACAGCAGCACACCATCTCCTGATACCCGATCCACCCAATCAAGAAGAAAGGCTTTGAGAAGAGGGGCCCGGAATTGTGATGTCTGAAGATTGTCTGACGGTGATGATCACCCCTTCTCTTTAATACTGGAATCCACTCCCGCCGATGAACTCTCTCAGAATCGACGTCAGGGGAACGAATTCAGGGCTGATATACACGAAATTTGCGCTAAAGTGCAAAAGTCGTTTCGCCTTCGTATAGATCTCATCGGTTTCTTCGATCTCCTTCAGGAGGGGCTCCACATACCCCTTCAGTACCGACATCTCGTACACGAGTGATGAATTGAACATTATATCCGCTTCTTCCTGGAAGGGGAAGATGTTCTGCTCTTCTCCTTTGCGAACCTGCGACCAGTGGGCGATTGTCTGTCGAGCGGAATAGGCTCTGTATTTGAAATCGCGTACAATCCTCCGGATCAGCCTCACCATTGAAGTCGGAATGCGGTTGATATAGTCGATGTTCAGCTGAGTGAGCGCGCTTATGTAGATCTTGAGTTTCTCATCCCTGGGTATGCTGTTTGTGAGGGTTTCGTTCATTGCATGGATACCTTCAAAAATGACTATCTGATTTTTTTGGAGCCGTACGATGCGTGCGCTCCTGGTGCTTATCCCGGTTTTGAAGTCGTAATAGGGCACATCGATCTTTGATCCGCTCAAAAGGAGCCGCAGTTGCTCCTGTACAAGCTCGATATCAAGCGCATAGAGGCTTTCATAATTGATGTGCCCAGTTTCATCTCTCGGCATCTTCTCCCGATCCATATAGTAGTTGTCCAGGGATATTACCTCAGGATTGATCCCATTTGCGAGGAGCTGGATGGTGAGCCGCTTCGCGAACGTGGTCTTTCCAGAGGAGGAGGGACCTGCGAGCATGATGATTCGTTTGCTGAGAACATTTTTTGAAATGGTGTCCGCGATCTGGGCGATCTTCTTTTCGTGCAGTCCCTCTGACACCCAGATCAGGTCATCGATGTTGCCACGGATGATCAGGCGGTTGAGCTTTCCCGCGGAATCTACATCAAGAATTTTACTCCACTCTCTCTGCTCTGAGTAGATCTGGAAAAGTTTTTTCTGATCGATGGAAACTGGCAGAGCATCTGGGTTTTCGATCGTGGGGAAATAGAGTATCAGTCCTGGAGGATAAAGTGTCAGCTGAAAAAGTTTCAGGTACCCTGTGGAGGGAACGACCGGCCCCTGGGCCAGGTTTATACACTCACCGAGCCTGTACACTATGGTTCTGGTGCGATCGGAGTACTTCAGAAGGTAGTATCGATCCCACGCACAGATTTTCTCGAAGATGTCAAGAGCTTCCTCTTTTTCATATTCCTGCTTTTCTATGGGTATGTCCAGCACAACTATCTCGCGCATTCGATTTTCGATCAGTGAGGTCTGTTCGTGTGTGATGGGTTCAGAATCGATGTAGGAGTAGAAGTACCCTTTATTCAGGGAGTGTTCTATCTTCAGGCGCTCACTTCCTCTGAACACGTCCAGAAAGGATGCCTGGAGGAGTATGGAGAGGCTTTTTCTGTAAATACTTGCCCCCTCTTCAGAGCCTGTGGTGACGAACTGAACCGAGCAGTCCCTGCTCAGCTCATACTCGAGGCCCATAATGCGGTTGTTATAGAGCGCGCCGACGATGGGAACGAGAGGATTTCCCTCTATGCCCATGTGTTCTTTCAGTTCGAGAAGCGACATTCCCCTCCGCACGGTCTGAGTCCCGTGCCCTTCGATCTCAACCTTTACTGTACTCTCCACACTTTTCTTCAATGTGAACACCCTGCCTTTCGAGAAGGAGTGAAAAAGGTTATTCCTTGCCCTCATTTACCCGTATATTAGTGCGTACACTAAATATAGTATCTCTCGACCTCACAGTACAAATTTACGATAATTATACTGAGTGCAATGATCAGGCGGACATTTTTCAAGTTTCTTCTTCTCTCGATGAGCAATGTGAAGCGGCTCGTTCTGGTGAATATTGTTTTTTTCCCCCTGCTCTCTGTCTTTTTGTACTGTTTCATCCACGTGCTACCGGTTGTTGTGCATTACATAGATTCCATGAACATATCCGTGCTCCAGGTATATTCCGATTACGGAAAGCTCGCAATCGTGGTAGTCGGTTCGCAGGGAATGGACGGTGATCATGATGTATACGTATTCGAAAAAAAAACTCTCAATCGACTTCGCCGCCACCTCTTCGCAAGGGAGTTCGATGGTTCCTCCAAACAAACGCTGCGGAGAGAATCAATTACATACGGTGTGATCAAGTATCCGAAGCAGCAAATAACGCTTCTGGGAAAAGGCGGTCAACCAGTCATCACTCTACGGGTGGAGTCTGTCAAGGAGGGAAGCATAGAGATCCTCTTTTATAATTCTCGTATTCCCGGTGCAGAACGGCTGCTCGTGATCTACGTTGTCGGTTTGACTGTAAGCTTTCTCCTCCTTGCCGGTTCGTTCTGCGGGATAAACGATTACACGCAGCGGGTGGTGTTTCACGAGACACGGGGCCTTTCCTATCTATTCAGATCCATTCTGAGAAGCTTTGGGAGGTCGATGATCATCACCGTCTTTTTCTCTGTCATTATCGGAGCCATCATCGCGAATATCTACTTCTACATTTTCATCATGAGCACTGATGTGTCGGTGTTCATCGCCGCGATTAATTTCTGGATGCTCGTATTCTTTCTCCTGATATTGCTCTGGGTGTTTCCCATCTCTGCGATACGCAGGGACGAGTCGTTATGGAGAGTGATGAAGAAATCACTTTTCGTCTCCTTCGATAATTTTGATTTCACCCTCCGCGCCCTTCTGCTTCTCATTCCGATGGGAATCATTTCATTTCTCACGATTTCTCTGGTTCCCGGTGTCTCAGGTGTCTTTTCCTTCCTCAACTCCGCACTCAAGGAGCTGTCATCGCGCTACAGCTCTGTGGAGAATGTAACCCCTGCGTGAATGGCCCAAACATTGCGGTATTGCGAAGAAGGCTCGCTCGAAACTATTCTCTTGACAATTGGATGGGTCTGGAGCATACTACAGGATGAAAACTTGGAGAGATGAGAATGTACCGCAAAATTGAGTATGGGTATTATTATGACAGTTCAGTCCCGTAATCTGCAGAAGGCGCATTTTTCAAGGGCTGCAGATTCCTGCAGCCCTTTTTTTTAAGGGGGGCACGTATGGTAGTCGTAATGGAGCCGCATGCATCCGAGAGCAATATTCAAAACGTCATAGAGCATTTGCGAGATCTGGGATTCGAAATCCACAGATCCGATGGAGTGACCCATACGATCATCGGTGCCATCGGCGATAAAACAGGAATAGACACCAGGCAGCTGGAGGTGCTTGACGGGGTTCACGAGGTGATACGCATCTCGGAGCCCTATAAACTCGCTTCCCGCTCTTTTAAGAGGGAGGACACCGTCGTGAAGATCAGAGATGTTTCAATCGGCGGTGATGAGGTCATCGTTGCTGCTGGTCCCTGCTCCGTAGAAAGCAGAGAGCAGGTACAGATTATTGCAGAGTATGTGCAGGCTGCGGGTGCGCGCATCCTGCGCGGGGGGGCATTCAAGCCCAGGACCTCCCCGTATAGCTTTCAGGGGCTGGGTGAGGAAGGTCTCAAGCATTTGAGGGAAGCAGGGCAGAAGTACGGTCTTCCTGTTGTCACAGAGGTGGTCGATGTCGGGCAGATTTCAATGGTGTGCGAGTATGCAGATATTCTCCAGGTGGGGGCCAGGAACATGCAAAACTTCATGCTTCTCGGAGAGCTCGGAAGGGTGAGAAAACCGGTAATGCTCAAGCGGGGAATGTCGTCAACGATAGAAGAGTGGCTCATGGCCAGTGAATACATCCTGAAGGGTGGAAACGAGAACGTCATCCTCTGTGAGCGGGGCATACGAACATTTGAACGATATACCAGAAATACGCTCGATATCAGCGCAGTGCCGGTGATTAAAAAGCTGAGCCATCTGCCTGTATTCACGGATCCATCCCATGGAACTGGGATCCGCGACAAAGTAATGCCCATGGCCCGTGCGAGCATAGCGGCCGGTGCAGACGGCATCATCGTGGAAGTGCATCATGACCCGGAGCACGCAAAATCTGACGGGGCGCAGTCGCTCTATCCGGAACAGTTCGAGCAGATGATGAAGGAACTGAGGATCATTGCACGGGCTGTCGGGAGGACCATTTCCTGATTGTGAGAGAGGAGATGCGATGGACGAAGAAAGGGTTACAGTCATCGGTTCCGGTCTGATGGGCGGCTCTCTCTGCTCCGCATTGAAGCGCAAGAGTAAAAGAATCAGGGCTGTGAGCAGCAGAAAAACCCTTGAACGGGCGGGGGAGATGGGCATAATCGATGAGGGGTACGATTATTCCCGGATAGAGGAAGCGGTGCGGGAGTCCGATTTTGTATTCATATGCACTCCCCTCATGGATATTGGAGAGAGGTTACCACGAGTGCTTCAAGGGGTGGATAAGAATACCATAGTCAGCGATGTGGGAAGCACGAAAAAGGAGATCTGCACCCAAGCGGCCGCGATGCTGCCACGGGGAGTGTATTTCATCGGCGGGCATCCCATGGCGGGAAGCGAGAAGAGGGGAGTGGATAACGCAAACCCCTACCTTTTTTACGATGCGGTGTATGTCCTGACTCCCACGCCAGGGACACCGAAAAGGGTGATCAGGAGGCTTTCCTCTCTCGTCGCACTGCTTGGAGCCAAGGTGATGATCCTCGAACCGGACCAGCACGATCGAATCGCTGCAAATGTGAGTCATCTCCCACAGCTGCTCGCTGTCCTGCTCACAAATCATCTCGCGTACAAGAACAGCGATTTGTACCGGAATCTCGCTGCGGGCGGATTCAGAGACATGACGAGAATTGCGACTTCAAGCTATGAGATATGGCGAGACATCATACACACAAACCACGGTCAGATCCAGGAGGCGCTTGAGGATTTTCAGAGGGAGCTCGCCTCCCTCATAGAAAGTCTCCATGATGACAGATACCTCGGAAAGGCTTTCGAACGGGCGCAAAACGAGAGGAAAATAATCCCACGATACAGTAAGGGCTTTCTGCGACCTCTCTTCGACGTACGGGTGACGGTAAACGACAGGCCTGGAGAACTCGCGAAGATCACCAATATCATCTATTACAGCGGAATCAATATCAAGGACATAGAAATCGTGAACATACGAGAGGGTGAAGGAGGAATCCTTCGCCTCGGGTTTTCACAAAAAGTCGAAGCGCATGCAGCCGCCTCGGCGTTGAAGGGCGTGGGATATGAGGTTTCTGTTGTGGAATAAACGCCTATGCGCCAATTCTCCTTTGTTCTCCTTTCCCCATGTGTTATACTATTTCACTTGAGAAGAAATCAGTGAGGGAGATGCAGGGGTCAAAATATATTTGAGTATCCCCCTGCCAATTTATTATACTCTTTGTAGGTGATCGTGAAAGGAGGCGCTGAAATGAGATTTTTTCTGCTTTTCATTGCACTTTTTGCTGCATGTGTTCTTTCCTCCTGTGCAACGGTTGCTCCCAGAACAGAAGAACCGGCCCCAAAAGGAATTCCATTAACGCAACAACACGAGCGGCAGGAAGCTGAAAGACTCAAGATAGTGGAGTATGCGGAGAGCCTCCTCGGTCGAAAGGACCTCAAGAGCATAAACAGGTGGTTTCGGAACGATTGCTCGGGATACGTGCTGGGGGTGTATCAGACGCTGGGTTACAGGGTACGCTTCCCGGTCCGGCCACCCACGCGGCAGATATCCCTACTCCTTCACCATATACTTTACAGGGAAGGACTCACGTATACCGGACAATCTCCAAATATTGCGGATGTGGTTTTTTTTACCGGAACCGTAGATCCGGGTCTGAGCAAGGTGTCCCACGTGGGCATCGTATCAGGGTTCCGTCAGGACGGCACAATCCGAATCCTCAACTACACGTCAAGAGGGGTGACTGTTCTCCACATGAATCTTGACACTCCCTCTTTGCACAGGAATCAGGATGGAGAAGTGAAAAATGATTTTCTTCGAAAAAAAATAATCTCATCTGACAACGGAAAAGTGCTCAGCGGTGAGCTTTTCTGTTGTTTTGGTGACTTGGTGTCCTACTGTAGGTTGTGATCGTCTGTGCTGGATGTCTCCCAGGAGCTGCAGGAAAGCCACCACAGGTTGAGAACGAGAAAAAACAGACGTATCATGTGGGGAGCAGGAAAAGGAAATGGCTCAGCTTGTCGAACGGCTGTTTGAAGCATACAAGCTTCTGGGGGTATCGGCGGACAGCCCGCTTGATGAAATCACCAGGGCCTATAGGAGACTCGCAAAGAAATTTCATCCTGATTCCAACCCCGAACAACAGACCTATGCGCATGAAATGATGATGAAAATAAACGAAGCGTATTCGCTCGTCAAGGACAGCTACGGCTACTCTCGGTCCGAAAACGGGAGACCGGCTGGGACTGCGGAGTGGAAAACGGATGCGGGTGTGGACAGAACGCTCTGGGCATGGATACTGAGGTTCGAGCGTCAGAGGGAAGAACAGAGGCTGAGACAGCAGCAGGAAATAGAGAGGAAAAAGAAGGAAGATGAGGCGCTGAGAAAATTCTGGGAGAAAATCATCCAACAGCGGCAGCTGGAAATAGCAGATCAAAAGGCCTATGAAACCATTAAAAAGTATGCATTCGAACTTCTTGCCAACTTTTATGAAAAGAATTATCAAAATATCCTGGCGGTCCGGAGGCGGTATCTGGATAAGGATTTTGAGGAGTATATAGAGAAGTTTAAGTGTTACATGAAAAGGATCAGGAGTCTCGCTGGTTCCAGTCAATCCAAGGGATACAGAAAAAAATCGACTGCGCTGTACAGATTTTTAAGATCCTTTATTCTCGATGCAGTCAGGGATACCACTTCAGTCACGGAGCGGAGAGCTTCTGCGTTTGAAAGCTACGGGAGTGCGACACGTGACCTTCAGAAGTTTCTTGGATCATACTTTTCTGTGCAGACCATGAAGAAGGAGGAGCTCAAGGAAAAGTTCTCTCAGACTCTGAGGTACTTTGAAGAGTTCCTGAGCTCCTATCCAGACAGTCCGCTGATCGAGTATGCGAAGGGGAAGATCGAAATTATGGAAAACTTCTTCTTTTCCTATATGAAGGAGTAAATGTAGTGGCGGCTACTCGCCGGAGCTGAAGAGAAACTTTTGGATCACCTCTGCCACACCGTCTTCATTGTTGGTGTGTTCCGTGACGTAGTCCGCTTCCCGGAGAACAGCCTCGAGCCCATTTCTCATGGCAATGCCGAGCCCAGCCCAGGTAATCATATCAAGGTCATTGTGATTATCGCCTACAGCGATCACCTCTTTCTGGGCAATACCGAAGCGTGTGCACAGGTAGTGAATTCCGTTCGCCTTCGAGCAGTTTTTATCGAGAATCTCAAAAATCCAAAATTTCCATCCCCTGAAAAAAGTATCTATGGTCCTGATTCTGTTTCCAAATCGCTTCTTCAGCTCTGCATGAAGCAGTGGAACATCGTGTTCTCCTGTGACGACACTCAGGCGCATTACATTATCCCACTTTCTCTGGGATAGGTGAGCTATTTTTTTCAGCTCACTCTCGAAGTTTTTCGAGAAGGATAAAAAATCTTCTGTGTATCTGCCAAAGGTTTCGTAGTATTTGTACCCGTCTGCAGTATACACCATGGGAGAGTACTCCATGTCGCGAAGAAACCGAAAAAGCTCCTGGAGCAGACCGTCCTTCAGAGTAATCTTCTGCAGGATTTCACTTCCATCTCGAATCACCGCGCCGTTGAAGGCGATGGTTGGGTGGGGGACATTTATTTTTTCGAGGTACTGCTTGGCTGAATTGTAGCTCCTTCCCGTGGTCACGATGATCCTGACACCCTTTTCTGCAGCCTTTTGAATCCAATAAATATTATTATCGCTGATGTTCTCTTCGTCGTCCAGGAGTGTTCCATCAAGATCGAGTGCAAGAAGTTTGTACTGCATGTTTTGATCCTTTTTGCGGGTATTCTTTGCCACAGTGTACTATATTTTTAATATGAATATATACGAGATGACTAATATACGATGATTCTGGAAGATGGAGTAGTGCATTCGTGGTGCTCACAGATCGTAGATACTTTCTTGAAGCGAAATCTCACAATTATATAAAGCCAAATATTGTCGATAAGAGGAATTAGAGAAAACCAATCTTTTCGAAAAGTACGTATGGAGAACCGACACTGGAAGGAGATATTTCTCATCATCGCGCTCGTTCTCTACTGCTGCACCTCTGTGTCGGTTTATTCCCGGGACAAAGACATACTGCGGGAAACGGCGAAGCAGATCGAGGAGGGAAAGCTGCTGTATGCAAAAAAAGATTACTACGGGGCTGTTGATAAATGGAATGAAGTTCTCAAAGTCGACCCGTGGAATGAGGAGGCAAAGAACCTGATACGGAATGCGCTCCAGAAGATCGATAATCTCACTGAAAAGCTCGGTGAGGGATTCGAACTGTTGGATTCCGGAAAAATCGATGAAGCCTTCGAACTATTTCGTTACGTCAAGGAGAACAGCACCCCGAAATCGGTAGAAATCTACACACCGCTCGTAAGCGGTTTCAACACGATAGAAAAACTGAAAAACCGCGATCGATTCAGGATAATTGTCGAGCACGGAGATGAGCTCTTCAATGAGGGAAAGTATGACGATGCGCTCATGCTTTACTCTTTTGCTTACAAGTTCAACCCCGAACAGGGAGTGCTTCTTTCGAGGCTTGGTGAGGTGGAAAAAACGAGGATGCTCTTCGAGTTGAAGCAGGAAGCAATTCGGCTTTTTAACATGGAAAAGCTTGAAGAATCAAAAGAAATGTGGGAAGAGGTTCTCGAGATCAATCCCAATGATGAGGATGCACCGATATATCTTTCGAAAATCGCATTCAAGGTGAAAGAGCGTGATCAGCTGCGCGCGTTGGCAAGCGGGTATTTCGAAAACGGGGTGCTCCTCTATAAGAGGAAGCAGTACGAAGAAGCGATCGACCAGTTTGAAAATGCCATTGCAATGAATTACCGGGTGGAGGAATCGAGAAAATATATAGAAACAATAAGATCCGAGATGGCCAGGATCGAACGTCTTGAGCGGGAGAATCTTACGGAGAAGGTTGCATACTATCTCAGGGAAGGGATAAAGTATTATAACCTCGATCAATACAGGAAATCACTCTCGTTTCTCAACGAAGGGCTGAAGATCGACCCTGACAATACCCAGATCCAGGAGTACATTTTGAGGGGTATAATCGCCCTCAAGCGGGAAGAAGAAAAAGAGGTATCGCCGACCTCTCCTTTCTACAAGCTCATAATGGACCTGAAACGTCTCGGCAGAGAGGCATATGAGAGAGAGGACTACAGGGAGTCGATAAAGTACTGGGAAGAAATACTTTTGATTTTCCCATTTAACGAAGCAGCACGACTGAACCTGACAAAGGCGCTGAGCAAGTCGGACCCTGCGATGGCACGAGAGATACTCGGCACCATGATGAACGAGGCAAAGGAGCTCATCGCAAGAGACAAGAAACGGGAGGCAGGTGTCAAGCTGCGGCTCATACTTGATGTCGATCCAGGGTACAGGGAGGCAAAAAACCTGTTGAATCAGCTGGAAAGCGAAAAAACAGAAGAAAGACGGGTTGTCACACCAGCGGAGAAAAAGCGATCCCAGGAGCTTTATACCGAAGGTCTCGAGTTCTACAAAAAGGATAAGCTCCAGGATGCGGTCAACGCCTGGAAGCAGGCTGTCGACCTGAATCCTGAATTCGTCGAGGCCCGGGTTTTTCTCTCCAGAGCTGAGACGAAGCTTCGGAATCTCCAGAGGTTCAGCGAAGCATCCGCACGTGGAACTGAGGGCCCGGAGGATGAGCTTCGAATTAGGATAAAGAAGCATTACCTCGACGGCATCAATTACTACATGAACGGTATGTACAAAGAGGCGATTTCAGAATGGGAAGAGGTGCTGAAGATAGATCCGGAAAATGAGAACGTAAAGGTAAATATTCAGAGAGCAAAGAAAAGACTCGGATACGACACGGAGCAGGGAAGCTCATGACCTGTGGGGAACGCTCACTCATGAACAGGATTTTTCCTATCTCAAGCGCCATCATTGCTTTTTTTCTCTTCTTTGTGCCTGTAATGGGCTCTGCATCCTATTACTGGGATTATCCACGCTCTATAGGGAGTAATAAAGGGGGGCGTATGCTCTCCGATGTCAAAATCATCAGTGTCGAAGATCACTTTCTCCTCTTCTTTCTCGAACAGACGGCAGGTACTGCGAATATCAAGTTCGTAAAGAGTAATGATTTGCACGCATTTTCATCTCCGTATATTGCAAGAGGTGATATCAAATTGAAGGAGGGTTTTTCTCCCCACTTCGACGTGTACTTTACCGGCAGTTTGCTTTTGCTCGTGTGGAATACCATGGACGGACTGCTCCACTACTCTATCAGCAGCGATGGGGGTAACAGCTGGGAAACTGAGAAGGTTCTGGTGAGAAACGAGAATTTCTGCTTCAGACCAATGATCTTTATGGAAAATGACACCATCTATCTATTCTACCATATCGAGAGTGAAGGCAGGAGAATCGATTTTTTCTTCATCTCGAGCCAGGATATGGGGAAGGGATGGACGGCTCCATATCAAATCGCGAAGGGGTTTGCCGGATCGTTCTTCCCGTCCCTGCACCAGTACAAGGGAACTCTGTACGTGTTCTGGCAGTCTCGGCCTCTCTCTGAAACCGAGACACCGGTGTTCAATATCTATTTCTCCACGAGCACCGATAAGGGGAGAACCTGGTCCGTTCCTCGAAGCATCATGGAGAGCAGCTTTGGGGAGAATGCCCACCCTGTGGTGTACTTCAGCGATGACAGGTTTCATGTGATCTTTGAAGGCGACAGAGGGGGTGTCACGGGCATATATTACAGGGAATACACGCCCTCAGGAGCTCCTCTCACCGATGAGCGAAAGGTAAACAATTCACTTGCGACAGCAATAAGCCCTGAAATTCTCGGTCCCCGAGGGCAGCTTCTGATATTCTACCTCGATAGAAGAGACGGAGACCAGAGGCTGTATTATGCCCTGCTTGAGAACGGGGACTTCATCGAGGAGGGACCTTTCGGACGAAACATCATCCGATTCCTGCCCTTCTGTCCATCCGCAGGACCCTTCAAAGAAGGGGCTACTCCCTTCGTTTTCTGGCAGGACAGAGACGGCATCAAATATCTGGGACCGGATGAACGGGTTGACAGAATCACACTGCTCCCGCTGATGTATCCCTCTGTCGGGAAAAACGGTTTAAAGATCAGCTGGAAAGAAGGAAAGGATTCTTCGGGCATCGAAGGCTACTGTTATTCATTTACCAGGGAGAGGGAAGATGTACCAGAAATCCTGAATCTCTCCCCCTTTGCGAACAGCGTCACGGTTACCGCAGCGGAGGAGGGCACCTACTACTTCCACATCAGGGCAAAAGATCGAGCAGGCAACTACTCTGAGACCGTGACCATTCCGCTCACTGTGGATGTAACGCCGCCACCCGTTCCGACGATCCAGCAAGTTGCCACCGACACCGAGGGATTCGCGGTGAGCAACTCCCCGATATTTCAGTGGAGCGTGAAAGGTCAGGATGTGGCCGGATATAACTACAGCCTTTCGAAAAAACAGGTTACCATCACCAGGTCCCGCATACGAACTACCAGAAGGAAGGCGAAGTACAGCTTAGTCGAAGAGGGGAACTGGTATTTCAACGTTGCAGCAATTGATAGAGCGGGGAACGTGGGACAGACCGCCCATCTGAGACTCAGGATGAGGCCGCTGCCTGAACAACCGTCGCGCGTATCAGATGAGCAAAAAAGGACCGTGAAGCTTGCTCCACCCTGGATGTTGAGACGGGAGACCTTTGAAGTCAGCCCGGTGCTCAATATTTCACTCTACCTTGTCCTGGGTGGGCTGCTTTTTGTTACCACTCTTTTATTTACGGATGTGATCTCCAGGCTGATGATAAGGAGAGAAGGAGTTCCAATGACCGAAAAAGAATCTATGGCACAGATACGAAAAAAGAGGTTTGGGCTGCGTTTTAAATTCAGCCTCCTCATTGTTTCACTCATACTGATCCTCACCATCGGAATCTCGAGCATACTGAGCATCGTGAGCACCGAGAATCAGAGAAAAGCACTTGCGGACCAGATGATGGACAAGGCCCGGCTCTCTTTGGAGAATATGACGAACGTTGCGCGGGAGGGGATTTTGAACAATGACGAGCTCCTCCTTCTCGCAGTTATTGCGAAGACGATGGAAAACAGGGACATCAGCTACAGCAGCATCCTGGATACCGGGAATAGAGTCATCGCCCATTCGGATATCAACAAGAGAGGTGAGGTCTTCGAGGACGAGCTTTCTAGGCGTGCACTGGAATCGGATGAGATACTTATTGAGCCGGACTATGACCCGGAGGAGCTCGCTCCTCTCTATATACTCGCCTCGCCGGTGAAATTTGCAGAAACCCGTTTGGGGACCGTGCAGATCGGTTATTCCACAGATAGTATTTTCAAGACCATCGATGAAGCGAGAAGAGAAAACCTCTACAGCGCCCTGATCGTCACGGGTATTACCATTCTCGTGGGTATTCTCGGAGCCGTTCTCATGGCATCCATTACCATCAAACCGATTAAAGTACTCGCAAGGGGAGCAAATATCATCGGTGAGGGACGACTCGATTACAAGATACACATAAAAGCAAGGGACGAAATAGGACTCCTCTCGGATGAGTTCAACAGAATGACCGATCGGCTTCTTGAGTATCAAAGAAAGATGGAGGAGAAGGCAAAGCTGGATGAGCAGCTCGAGATTGCACGGAAGATACAGCAGGACCTTATTCCGCATTCCGGGATCGAAAATACCTCTGTGAGCATAGACGGTTACTACAAGGCTGCCGCAGGTGTCGGTGGAGATTATTACGACTTCATACAGATTGGGAGCGATCGGTACGGGCTCATCATGAGCGATGTCGCAGGCAAAGGTGTTCCCGCCTCGCTCATGATGATCATGATACGGACCGTTTTTAAGTCCCTCATCAACTCGGGGGTGATCGAACCATCACGGCTGGTGACTCTCATGAACGATACACTCGCCTCCGACATTCAATCTGACCGATTTGCCACTCTGCTCTTTGGCGTTTTCAGCTGCAAGAACAGGCAGTTTCGCTACACGAATGCCGGATATGGACCACTTCTTGTGTACAAAAAGACGAAGAATAATTGTTTTTTAGTGAATCCGCCCCAGGGATCGGTTCCCATAGGAGTGATGCCGGAGGTAAAGTATGAAGAGGAAAAACCGATACTACTCGATGCAGGTGACTCCCTGTATCTATTCACCGACGGTATTCATGAGGCGCGCAACGGGAATGAAGAAGAGTATGGCATGAAGAGGCTTGCGGGGATAATCCCTTCATTTGCGGAGAGAGAGTCCAGAGAAATTGCAGGAGCAATCGTTGATGATGTGTCACGATTTGTCGGGAACGCCGAGCAGTATGATGACATGACCCTTACGGTCATGAAAGTGAAGTGAGAAAAGAGATGTAATTCATTGAGAAATGTTGTATAATAATGTACATAATATGCAAATGACGGAGAGGTATGTGAATGGAGGAAATTACAATAAAGGATTCTCTGAAGATAACTCCGATGCAGGTCGGTGGGACCGCTGATACAGTCCAGCTCGTATTGAACGGATACCTGGATACGTACAACTCACCCGAATTTCAATCTCATGTGAATTCGCTCATTGGTTCCGGCGTCACGAGTATAATTTTCAACTGCAACGGTTTGAACTATATCAGTAGTACCGGAATCGGAGCGTTCACTGCGTTCCTGAAGCTCATCAAGCAGAAAAAAGGCGACATGGCACTCTTCGGTCTGCAGAAAAAAGTCATGGATGTATTTCAGCTGTTAGGATTTACGAAATTTTTTAAGATTGCAGATGATTTCGACTCCGCCCTGGCAATGCTGCGAGGGGAAGAAGGAGATCAGAAAGTGGAGGCACGTGCCGCAGTACGGGCTGCTGCAGCATTTCCCCTCGTTTTTGGATGCCCTCATTGCGGTAAGAAGCTCAAGACCGCAAAGGCTGGTACCTTCAGATGCTCTGGCTGCAAGGGAATCATTGTCGTTGACGAAAGCGGAAAGGTAAAGTCGACATAGGGCGAGGAGTCATTGGCGTACATGAAAAGCGAGACCATTTATCTGGAATCAAGCCTCGTGAATCTCTCCAAGGCGCGGAACTTCATTTCGAAGATGGCCAAGGCTTGCGGTGCGAACGATGAGGATATTACCAAGATAGAAATATCATGTGATGAGTGGAGCGCAAATATCATAGAGCATTCACTCGGCCATGATGCCGAGAGAGGATTTACAATCCAGTGTGTGAAAAGCGAGAATAAATTCATCATCACCTACGAGCATGAAGGGGAGAAGTTCAACCCCATTGAACAGGAAACGGTGGATCTCGGTGAACATTTTTCTTCCTTGAAGGAAAGGGGTCTCGGCCTGTACATCATGCGGGAAATGATGGATGAAATCCATTACGAGTATCTCAACAACAGAATCAACAAGCTCACCCTTGTAAAGTACATATAACTGCCATTCGATGTTTCCCCTGCACAGTTGTGTGCCAGTAATTCGCTTGATGTTGGTGGAAAATATTATTACCATTGAGCTATAATTACGACAAAAGGTGAAGGGGAAATCGATGCAAAGAGAAATGGTACCGATGGATGGGAATACTGCTGCTGCATACGTTGCACATGCCACCAGCGAGGTAATCGCTATTTATCCAATTACACCATCCTCCTCAATGGGAGAGCTGGCCGATGAGTGGTCTGCGAAGGGAAAAGTCAACATCTGGGGAACCGTTCCCTCTGTTACAGAGATGCAGTCTGAGGCTGGTGCTGCCGGGGCCGTGCACGGTGCACTCACCACTGGAGCACTCTGCACCACGTTTACCGCGTCCCAGGGATTGCTTCTTATGATTCCCAATATGTATAAGATCGCGGGAGAGCTCTGTCCGACGGTGTTCCATGTGTCCGCACGTGCGGTCGCTTGCCAGGCGCTCAGCATTTTTGGGGACCATTCAGACGTGATGGCAGTTCGGGCCACCGGGTTCGGGTTGATCTCATCGGCATCCGTGCAGGAGATCATGGATATCGGCCTCATCGCACATGCAGCAACACTGAAGGCGAGGGTCCCCTTCGTGCATTTCTTCGACGGATTTCGTCTTTCCAGTGAGATTCAGAAAATAGAGCAGCTCACGTTTGATGACATAGGAAAGATGATCGACATGGAGCATGTGCTCGCCCACAGGATGCGTGGGTTGAACCCAGAAAATCCCAAAATTCGTGGAACTTCACAGAACCCGGACGTCTTTTTTACCGCCCGGGAGACGGTGAACAAATATTACTCAGCGGTTCCAGGAATTGTTCAGGAATACATGGACAGGTTTGCAAAAATCGTGGGACGAGAGTACCACCTCTTCGACTTCGCCGGAGCTCCAGATGCAGATCGAGTCGTCGTGATAATGGGCTCTGGGGCAGAGGCCATGGAGGAAGTTGTCCTCCACGAAGCGCAGAAGGGCGAGAAGGTCGGCGTGGTGAAGGTGCGGCTTGTCCGGCCCTTCAGCACGAAGGATTTCGTCGAGACCCTTCCCAAGACCGTGAAGGCA
>Ga0180437_10006073_pt1 | contig 16275 bp, 16 predicted proteins | sample SS_ome_4_FD_132410 | JGI IMG/M metagenome (GOLD analysis project Ga0180437, IMG submission 132410) | Hypersaline lake sediment archaeal communities from the Salton Sea, California, USA - SS_3_D_1 metaG | ecosystem: Environmental > Aquatic > Non-marine Saline and Alkaline > Hypersaline >...
CGGTTGTTCCTGCTCTTACTGTTGCTTTGAAAGATGGAGAGAGCAAAGTCAGTTTTTATTCATCCTGGGCGCTGCTGGAAGCTTCTAAAAATGGAGCTGATATTTCCTCATCGATATCTGGTCTGGTTGATTTATTTTTTGATGAAAGGGGCGGAACAAATCATAATGCTTATCTTGCAGTTGAGCAGCATGCCAATAATCTAATAAGACAAAACTACGATAATAAAACAGATACTACTAACATGCTTTCCCATATCAAAGACGTGACTTCAATTGTCATGAAAGCATATAAGGGACAAACAAGTTATTACCGTGTTCGAGATAAGAAAAAACTGCTTTCATTGCTTTCTAACTCCACTTCAAAGGTTCGTGATTCGATGGAGGAAAAGAAGAAATTCCATAAGCCAGACAGAAAGCAAGTAAGAACAACACAGCTAAGGAGGGTTGCAAATGGATAAACAGAAAATCTGGAAAAGACTTACTGATTGGGAGAAAAGTCCGGTTCTGAATTTGGTCAAGGAAGCATTTTTGAGAATTAAAATCCAGTGGTATGCTGAAGTAGTGAGGGAGAATCCATTCTGGAAGATATATTATAATATTGGTTCGGTATCCTTTAAACTATCTCAAATAGGAACACCAGCAGTTCCTGCTCTTGTGAAAGCATTGGAAATCGGCGATGAAAAGGTACGGGTAAATGCCATCCGCTCACTTACATACATTCCTGATAAATCAATAGTTCCGCATATTATTGATTCATTGGGAGACAGCCACGAACATGTAAGGCGCCAGGCAATTCATGCCCTGTTCATTGTAGCTACTCACTCTGCCTTGGTGGATATCGAATTTGTTAGTCCCTACTTACTTAAAATGCTGAAAGATTCAGATGAATATGTAAGATTAAAAGCCAGCGATTCACTTGCAAAAATATCCGGTTATTTAACAGAAGAGGGAAACTGCGAATCTGCCCTTAAACTCGTTAAGCAATCAACATCATCAGTCATGGCGGTTTATAGTGGAAGGAAAGGCCTTTATGATATTTCTGATAGGAGAGAGATGCTGAATAATTTTGCAGAAGTTACAATCAGAATAAAAAATAAAATGAACAAATCTAAAAAACAGTCAAAAGCCAGACGGGATGTCCTCGCTTCGTGAGGCAAACCTTTTTAAAATTTCTTCATATAATCTACTTCTACCTTATTTTGAGGTTAAAAAAATATTAGTATGAGGAGGTATGAATATGGCAAAGAAAGAGCACTTGAATTTAGTCTTTATAGGCCACGTCGACTCTGGTAAGTCGACTAGTGTAGGAAGAATCTTGTACGAGACCGGTGCTGTCTCAGAGCAGGTTCTAAACAGGCTGAAGGACGAAGCAGCAAAAGTAGGTAAAACCACCTTCGAATTTGCGTTCGTTATGGACAGCCTTAAGGAAGAGAGAGAGCGTGGTGTAACAATCGATGTTGCACACAGGGAATTCGAGAGTTCAAAGTATTACTGTACTATTATCGATGCTCCCGGACACAGGGACTTCGTTAAGAACATGATTACTGGTACCAGCCAGGCAGACGCAGCAGTACTTGTTGTCTCAGTAAAAGACGGTATCCAGCCGCAGACAAAAGAACATGCATTCCTTGCAAAAGTTCTCGGTATCAACCAGCTGGCGGTAAACCTCAACAAGATGGATGCAGTCAACTACAGCGAGGCAGAATACAAGAAAGTAAGAGAACAGGCAGAACAGCTGCTTAAGGGAATCGGATATGATGTATCAAAAGTTCCTTTCATACCGTGTTCAGGTTATGCAGGAGACAACGTAACAAAGAAATCAGAAAAGATGGCGTGGTACAACGGACCTACTCTTCTTGAGGTTATTGATACTTTCAATGTACCTCCGAAGCCGGCAGACAAGCCGCTCAGACTTCCAATTCAGGATGTGTTCACTATAACAGGACACGGTACGGTTCCGGTAGGAAGAGTTGAGACAGGTGTAATGAAGCCGAACCAGCCCATTGTCGTAATGCCCTCTGGTGCAAAAGGAGAAGTTAAGAAAATCGAAATGCACCACAAAGAGCTTACAGAAGCAGTCCCTGGTGACAACGTAGGTTTCAACCTGAAGGGTGTTGACAAGAAGGATATTAACAGAGGAGATGTTGTTGGTTCTACAGACAGCGTACCGACAGTTGCAGCTGAATTCACTGCACAGGTAGTTGTTCTTAACCACCCGACCGCAATCTCTATCGGTTACACACCTGTATTCCACATACATACAGCACAGTTTGCAGGAAAGGTAATCGAAATAGTTGAAAAGAAAGATCCTAAGACAGGACAACCTGTTCCAGGAAAGCCGGACTTCGTTAAAACGGGAGATGTAGCTGTTCTTAAGATACAGCCGCTTAAATCCGTTGTAATCGAAAAGTTCCAGGCATTCCCGCCTCTGGGCAGATTTGCAATCAGAGACATGGGGCAGACGGTAGCAGCCGGTGTCGTACTGGACGTTGTTCCCAAGAAGTAGTTTCTTTTCTTTTTTTCTTTATTTTTATTTTCTAATGTTTTTCTGGTGTATCTGTGAATTTTGATGATTTTATTGGCGCTTTTACCGATGCTATTTCTTTAGTTGAAAAAAACTGGAAAAGCCTGCTTATTGATTTTACAAAAGTAACCCTGCTTAGCTATATTCCTCTTCTTATAGGATTTATTTTGCTTTTCGTAATTGGTTTATTCGAGCTGTCTTCAGGAATAGAGGGTATAATTGCTTTGATGCTTTTTTTGATTGGCTTTATCGCATACTTTATCATAGATTCAGTATCTTTGAATGTTCCGGATAATATAGTAAATGGAAAAAGAGTCATGCTTATCGACCAGGCAGGAAAAAATGCAATTCCAATGGTGCAGCTCTCGCTTGTCATAATACTCCTGATTACTGTCGGAATAGCGGTATGGAATGTTGGCTTTATCCTTAGCATTATAGTGCTTATGGTGGCAATAGCCGGATTGTTCATCTTCCAGTTTACGATGTATGAACTGATACTTGGAAGAAAAAGCTTTATAGCATCTGTGGCAGGCTCACTGGAGCTTGTAAAATCAAACATACCTAATGTCATCGTATTCGATATCGTTTTTCTGATAATAATGGCTTTGATGTATTTTGCGGAGCAGGTAATATTCGGTGTTTTGGCATCGCTGGCAGCACTTATCACACTGGCATTCTCGCTCGACCCCCTGCTGATGTCCGCCAGTTCACTCATTCTTCTGATAATATTAGTTTTGGCAATTATTGTGGGTGCGGTAATATCATATTTCCTATATGTTCTTCCCTTCTACTTCTTCTGGAGCAGAATCACTAAAAGAATACAACCCGTGAAGCAACAGGAAAATATTAAAAAACCAACAACCCAATAAGTTCCTCATGCTCAGAAAATTCAGTATTAAAGGCAGGAATACAGGCGAATTTTTCCAGGTAAAGGCAGGATGCTTCAAAAGCTTCACCGAAAAAGCGAGATGCAGGTCACGAACCGAAACAGTGAGGGCATTGAGAGAGGGAAAGGCATTCTTCATGCAGTCAAATGGCGAAGTAGATTATTGTACAAGAATGGGCAATCTTGGAAAATTCAATGTCATGATTGAGGCATTGAGAAACCTGAATAATACTGAAGGAAAAGATTCATACGGGGTATGTTTTATGCTTTCTGACGGCAACCAGTACTTCCATACTTCTTTTCCTGAAAATCCGTCTCCAAAAAGGGAACTGGCTAAGATGTTCAATGAAGAAATGCTGAAAGGAGCGGTAATCCTGATATCCAAAAATCCTGAAAAATAAAATTATGGAAACCCTGAAAATTTGAACTGGCTTGCGCTAAGGAAATAGGGTAGAAATCCCCGAAGGGATTTCTGAGTGGGAGGATATACATGGCCAGAACGGGTACTACCATAATAAGGATGAGGGGGTTGAGAGGCGGGAGGTAAAATACCCGATTCTGAGCCTTGCCTTTTTTTAGAAAAGCATAAAATATTAAGGAAAGAAGTAAACCTTCTTCCCGACTTGCTTCTTTCGAAGAAGTCCAAGTTCATACAGGCGGTTAAGCCTTGCGGATGCCGCGTTTTTTCCCTTGTACTGAAACCTGTTTCGCACGTTTTCAGCAGTCACTTTTCCAGTTTCCTGGACGAATTCAAGTATCTTTGCATCCACTTCTGGCAAAAGCGGTTCTCCAACCTCTTCCACCGGACTTGGTCCTTGTTTTTCAAGTCTTTCGATTTTTGTCAGCAGGTTTTTGAGTATCCTGTTTGTGTTTTCCCTCTCTTCGAGGAGTTTGTATATCATTTCACCGAGTACAACCGGGTCACGGAATTTATCGACGTTTTCCTGTATATCACGTTCGATTTCCTGTGAAAATCCGCTTCCAGTCACGTTAGTTTTATATACTTTGTCGTTCTTATCCTTCACAGCGATCACCTGTCATGGTCGCGCTAAAATCGCGCAACTGTCATGATATAATCATGATAATATTTATAAAGGTATCGGTGATAACTTGACATTTTCCTCGCTTGTAAACTCTTTGTATAACAACTTTAAGGTAAAAAAAGAAAAAAAATTAAGAAAGCTGAAAGACGATTTCCTTGATGAGGCCATAATAAGAAACAGCAAATTGTTTTTCGAACTCTCAGTAACTTCGTATGTTCTTTCAAAAATACTTTCAAAACCGAAATTTCTTGTTGACAGGTACAAGGACGAGCTGCAGACCATTGAAAAACACCTCAGGAACTTCCGTGAGGGAATGGGGAAGAAATCAGACCAGCAGTTCCTTACGATCATTAATGACATATACTCCATAATCAAAAAAATGGAAGAAGAGGACAAAAGATTTTTCAGGGATATCATTTCAAAGGGAAGAGTGAAGATGGCTGCAACCATGTATGCCAAGGGAGTATCCGTCGGAGTGGCCTGCGCAATGGGCGAAGTAGACCAGCAGGAAATGCTCGATTATGCAGGGGAAACAATGATGTTTGACAGGGTAAAGGAAGAAGTTCCTATAAAAGAAAGGCTTAAGAGGGCAAGAAGATTGCTGGCGTGATAATATGCGGAAAAAATACTTGGTGTGCGATGCAGGCTCCCTTATTTCTCTTACAGGTTCATGCCTTGCTGAGCTGCTTTACTTCTTCAAGGAAAAATACAGCCTTAATTTCGTGATGCCTCCTGCGGTAGAAGAGGAGACGGTTTCATATCCGCTGAGGAAAAACATCAAGAAGTACATGTTTTCAGCAATAAGAATAAAGGATGCGATAGACGACGGCGTTATTGAGATAATACGCCCTGAAAACATAGACAAGGAAAGAGAGAGGGTAATGCATGCGGCAAACAACATCTTCTATGCCAGGGGGAAGCCGATAAAGCTGATCCAGCCAGGAGAAACAGAGATGCTTATTCTTGCAAAGGAGATAGGGGCACAGAATATACTTCTTGACGAGCGTACGATGAGGCTCCTTGTTGAAGCGCCTTTCAGCCTGAAAGACCATATGGAACAGGAATTCGGAGTCAACCTGATGATAAACAAAAGCAATCTTTCCAGCCTTTCGGATTATACCTCGGATATGAATGCATTCAGAAGCTCCGAACTCGTGATGCTTGCCTACGAAAACGGTTTTTTCAAAAAATTCCAGAATCTGGAGAGGCAGGCTCTCGAAGCCGCATTATACAGAATCAAATTTTCAGGATGCAGCATAAGGTTCGACGAAATATCCAGCTATCTCCGGTGGACAAAGTGACTTTTTCCGAACTTGCGGTGCATACGAAGGTCAAGATAATCGTTGATGTCCGCGAATCCGTTTTATTTGACGAATTATTCGATGAATACGGGGCGGTTGTAAAAAGGCAGCAGCTTCAGGTGGGCGATTTCCTTTGCTCTGAAAATCTTGTTGTTGAAAGAAAGACAAGGGATGATTTCGAAAGTTCGATAATAGACGGCCGGCTGTTCAGGCAGCTTGAAAATCTTCTGCACAATTTCAAAAGGCCCGTATTGGTGGTTGAAGGCGAATCCGATTCGGAAAGAATAAGAAGAGAGGCTCTCCTGGGAGCATATACAACCGTGATATCTGATTACGGTGTTCCTATATTTTTTACAAGGGATAAGGAAGGAACTGCGGAATTGGTATTTTCATTTGCAAAACACGAACAGCTTTCCAAAAGGCAGCCCATGAGGCTTGCGGCAAAAAGAAAAACATTGACCGCATCACAGCAGCAAAGGTCGGTTATAGAAATGCTCCCAATGATAGGCCCAAAAATCGCAAAAAACCTGCTCAACCAGTTCGGTACTATCCAGAATATAATGAATGCTTCCGAAAAAGAGCTTCAGGCAACTCCTGGAGTAGGGAAAAAGATGGCAAAACTGATAAGGGCACTTGTTATTTACGAATACAAAGATAATGAAGACAAGTTCAGTAACGGCGACTGATTTCAGCGTTCAAGAACCCAGCTGCACTGTTCATCCTCGCTCCAGAATCCTGAAATAAACAGCTTGAGATATCCGAGATAGGGTATTCTTGTTATAACCTTCCCCTTTACGTTTCTTTCAGGCACGGGCTGGTTTCCCATTTTTGAAGAGCATTCGTATACCTGGTTGTCCAGCACCGGGTTGTTGTCCCCTCCGGTAAGATAGTAGGCATCATCTCCCACTTTAAGCCTGACGACAGACCTGTGGACTATGTCTCCTACCCTGCTGTAAAGGTCGGTGCTTCTTGAGTTGTATACGATTACATCATTTGACTCATCCGCAGGATAAAATTTCATGCCATTGATTTCGATATAATCGACGCATCTCATTTTTGCGGGTTCATTTCCGTTCCTGTAATTTACATCGCACCAGGTATGGTGGTATGTAACCGGACCAGAAGTTTCGTAAAACTCAGCATCCGAATTGAAGAAAAGGCTGCATGCTTCATGAGCCGGGTTGCAAAGGCAGAATGTATGGAACGGATAAGTGCTGTTAAACTCAAAACCGTCGCTTTTCACTGAAAAAGGCCCGTTGGTTATCTGGCTAAGCTCTTCCTCGGTTATCTCAACTTCATTAACCGTTACGCTTCCTCCATGCACGACAACGAAATCACCTCTCTCGAGTTCGGTAAGCATGCTGCATGAGACTACGCCCGAGATGGGGGTGGTTGTTCCAAGAACCGCCTGGGCTCCGAACCATATGGCAATCGCAACTCCTATCGCAATCAGCGTATCTATTATCTCATGTTTCCAGCCGCTTTTCTTCACGCCCTGCTTTATTTCAATTATTACAAGGTATATTATTTCGAATACGATTATTGCCCCGAATAAAAGGTTGACCCAGTCGAACTCCTTTCCGGGAAGAAAACTTTTTATGACTACATATAATAAAAGAGTGCCAAGTACAAGAGCGATACCCCAATTTTTAAGTATCAGCTCCTTTGCCTTTTCTGCAAACTTCATTTAAGCATCCCGGAGAATTTCTTTTTGAATTCTTCTGTATCGCTTTCCAATTCATCCAGTGCTTTTGCCAAAACGGCTGATGCATCGCTGGCCCCTTTTGTCTTTACAATTAGTTTCGGTTTTCCGACCATCGGATGCTCAAGCTTGTATGCCGCCATTTCGACTCCTTTGCTGCCTGTAAGTTTTTCAACCAGAGCATTAAGCAAAGAAATATCGACTCCGACAACTTCTATCTCTACTGTGTTTTTTTCTTTAGTAATGAATTTAACGTCCATTCTGCCTCACCTGATTAGAGAATTAAGAATGCGAATTCTTATAAATATACATTGATTTAGAAATCCGGTGGTTTTGTGTTGGGAAGGTTATTTTTGGCTATTACATTATTTTCATTTATAGTTTCTTTCGGATGTCTTTTTCCTGAGGGGCAGGTTCAGGAAAACGAGACTGAAGAGCCTGGAACAGATGAACCTGCGGCAATTGCCAACCCGGCTGCAGTAAACTGCAAGGATTTGAGATATGACTATGAGATAAGGACTACTGAAGAAGGCCAGACAGGATACTGCATGCTTGACGGAAACGAATGCGAGGAATGGGCATTATATAGGGGAGAATGCTGCCTTACGACAAACGACTGCGATGCAAGGGAATGCGACGGCACGATGGAATGCATCGATACGGAATGCATCTGTGTTCCAGAGCCTGAACCGGAGCCTGAGCCGGAGCAGGTGTATGAAACATGGGCAGGAGACACCGAACACGTCATAGATGAAAGATTTGATGCATGCGATTCGCTTTTCTATTCGGAGAATTCAGGAAGTTTTTCGATAAAATACTACACATGGGCGCAGGGAAACATGAGCAATCCCCCTGACCAGATACCCATAGGAATAGGAGGGCTTGAAAGGGCCGTTTTGTTCAATGACAAATCAATAAGCTCGATAATCGCACTGGGTTTTAAGACATACGACCCTTCGGATACGTTTGATGAATGCGGTGTTGCAATATTCAATGCGCACAGCACCGTTCTTGACACGTATGATGCATTCTCAATAGATTATAACCCCGGAACTCCGCAGCCGAGCAGAAGCTTCAGCGGATGCGAGATTACTGAAAAGACGAATTACATTTCCGGAGATGACAATATAGCGGTATATGAATTCGTATGCGATTAGACCGATTCGGTTTTCTCAAGCGTGGTTTCAATTATTTTTTCTATTTTTATTTCTTTTTCTATTTCTTCAACCCGTTTTATCTCCGGCTTTATGGAAGGATGCTTTTCCGCAACAAGGGCGCAGCAGTCCTGGTAGGGCTTTATTGAAATATCATAAGTCCCTATCCTCTTTCCGATGTCTATTATTTCCTGTTTGTCCATTCCTATCAACGGGCGGAAAACAGGGATGGGTGATACGGAATTAAGAGCCCCAAGATTACCGAGAGTCTGAGATGCAACCTGCCCAAGGCTGTCCCCCGTCACTATTCCCTTGGCATTGATTCTCTTTGCAATTTTGCTGCCCAAACGGAAAATGAACCTCCTGAAAACTATCATCCTGTCGCTGGGAGTTATATACTCTATCTTATCATAAAATTCGTCATAGGATGCTGCATGGAGCTTAAGCGGTTTTGGTGAAAATTCGGAAAGCTTCTCAACAAGCTCGGCTATCTTGCTTTTTTTTATTTTTTTATTGGTGAAAGGATGCATGTGGAAAAATTCCATCGAACATCCCCTTCTCATCATCAGCCATGCGGCAACAGGGGAATCAATTCCTCCGGAAAGCAAAGTAAGAAGCTTTCCGCTTGACCCGTAGGGAAGCCCGCCCAAACCCCTGATTTTGTCTAAAGTCACAACCGCCTTGTCTTTCAGAATTTCAACAAGAATCATCTTTTCATAATTCTTAACTACGGGGTTTTTGCCTTTTTCATAAAGGTATTCGGCAACTTCCTGGCTTATTTCAATCGATGTTTTGGGAAACTTCTTGTCTATTCTTCTTGTCTCTATTTTTACCGCACTATCGCCTATATTTCCGGCTATGCTGTCCCCTATTTTTTTAATGTCTCTGGGAACTTCCACCGATTTTGAGAACCATGAAATCCCGAAGACTTTTTTCAGGGATTCAAGCGCGTAATCAGGCTCTTCGGAATAAAGCAGAATTCTTCCTCTCAGCTTTTTTATTTTAGATTTTGGGATAGCTGACTGTATATTGTCCATCAGCCGTTTTTCGAATGCCGTCCTGTTTTTCCCTTTAAGCGTCAGTTCCCCAAGGTGGATATTTACTACATCACTCACAGATTTCCCTTTCAACTATCTTTGTTTTTGTTACGTTCTGGCATTCCGTAGCTTTTCTGGTGACCATCCTGCAGTCCTTAACAATCGCTTCATATATGACTGTCAGAGTGCATGTGGCCATTTTCGGGTTTTCAAAACCCACATCGTATATCTGCGTGAAGTCAAAGGTGTATGTTTTTCCTGCCTCTATTTCAGCACTTTCAGGGTTTTTAATGAATGAAGCTCCGTTATAGCTGAATGTAGCGCCAACGGTCCATGTTCCGTCATAATCATCATCATTGTTGGTTATATCCATCCTGCATCGTTTCATTGCCCTTGTGCACTTATTGATGCATTCCCCAAGGTCTTTTCCTACGCATGAAGACTGGCCCTGTATGCATAAATCCGTTATTTCCAAGTTTCCGGAAGTATATTCAAGCGCGCGCATCTCGCATTCTTCTTCTGAATACGTTACATCCTCGCATTCTTCCTCAACATAAGGGACTTCTTCTGTTACTGTTCTGCATGATAAAACCGGCTGTGCGTCATCAGCTGTCCAGTTTTCTACCGGTACTCCCAAATCCACACATCCTGCAAAAACCAATACGGCTCCTATAAGCATGGCAAGATATTTCTTCACAATGATCACCAACATTAACTCGTGTTGTGCATTTAAAAAACTACTTCTTAATGCTCACTTCTTATAGTATCTTTTTCTCCCTGTTCCTTTTCCTACAGCAAATATCGTTCCTGCAAGAATTATCGCTATTATCACAATCAGTACAATAAGCAGCAGCCACCAGTACCAGCAAAGACCGAACAGGCTTGCGCATATTCCAAGGAAGCAGCATTCTTTTGCAGGGGGAGCTTCAGGTTCTTCCACCACAGTTTCCTCTTCTTCTGGGATTTCCTCAGGTACTTCTTCCTCTATCTCTTCGGGCGGGGCTTCTTCGGTAACTTCTCCAGGCTCTTCGGCGGGAGGTTCCTCTTCCTGTTCTTCCACCTCTTCAGTTTCCTCTTCCTGTTCTTCACAAAGCGTTATGCCGATTACATCTTCATGTCTTTCATAGTTGTCTTTTGTTCCAATCAGCCTGTAATCCCCTTCATCGCCCAGATAAAACTCAACGATTCCTTCCGAATCGGTGTATTTGCTTCCTATCGAGCTGAAGTATGCTCCCATATCATACTGCAGTGTTATTTCTGCATTTACAACCGCTTCGCCGTCATTTGTTATTGTTATTTCAAGAAGGTTGTCCGGGCAGATTAATTCATATTCAACATCCATTCTTTCGTCATCGCCTCCATTGGGCGGAGGGGATGGCGGAGGCGGTGTTGGCGGAACGAAAGGAGTAAATCTTATGATTGCATATGAAGAGAAATTGTTGGTAATGAAGCTCAGCTCTCCGTTTGAAGCATTGTATGTGAGATTCTGGCATCTTGAAGAATTGCACATGGTTCCATTGGCCAGTACGAGGGAGATATTCCTTGTGAATTCAGGATAGTAATAAATTCCGTCATATGTTCCTATATTCTCGAATACTATCGTAACGTTTCTTCCCGCGAGGAACGTGTAATTGGTATTGTTCAATGCTATCATGCTGTTTTCGGTATGTATGTGGTCTGAAGAAAGGTAAATGTCTCCGGTTACTGCAGTATTCAGTCCCCATATTATCGCATATGCTTCCTGCTGCTTAAGTTTTACATTGAAATTATAACCCATGTTCGTAAGCCTCGTTGTTGCATTTTCCAGGCTTATGGTGGGTCCTTTGAGTGTATTGTTGAATCTTATGCTGTCAAGTATGATATTCGGTGAATTGGTGAAGTAGAGCCAGCAGTTAACAAAAGTCATATTGGATTCCTTCAGCTTGAAATTCGGAGCTCCGTCAACAGCGAATCTGGCGCCCTCATCACAACCGAGAGGAAGCTCTGCAAAGTCAAGGTCCAATTCGGCTATCGGGAGTGAGGTATTGCTAACGCCCGGGCCCCACCTTGTAAAGTTCATGGTAAGGTTTCCCCTGGAGAGATGCATGTTATTCATGTGCGCATTTTCAAAATCTCCGAAAAGCATCAGCGTGGTGTATATCTCAGAATTTATTATGTCACCGCCTATCATAAGACCTCCGACGACCTTGGAATTTTCAATTCTTCCGCACGGCAGGTCCCCCCACGGAAGCACTACCGGTCCCAAACCGGCATCCTCCAGCGTCTTGCTGATATTTCTGGATATGTACATCAAACCAATAATTTCCGAATCGCTTACATCTGCACAGTCTATATCTGATGCGATTATCTTTGAATTGTCTATATTGCTTCTTCCTATTCCTGTTTGGTATCTTATTGTTGAGTCGCTTATGTTTGAATCATAAGCCATCCATGAAAACATGCTGTTGTCTATGCTTACGCTCGGATTCGGGCTTGAATACCCGATAAGACTTTCATAGCTTATATTCACTATCGAAATATCCACGCTTCCTGCGGTATCGGAACTTATATCGAATTCGAATTCCCTGTTCCATTCATCATCGCAGTCGCATACGATAACATCGGCATATGCATATCCGGGGGGAACTTCGATCCACAGGTCTCCCGAGCCGTTTATTTCAGCCATTACAGCCACTCTTATATCTTCGATTGAAAGCGTGCCCGCTTCGAATGTTTCAACCGTGGAATCGGATGTCAGTGCCACAAACAGCGTTTCATTTACGGGTGCACAGCTGCCTATATATCCTCCGTTTACGTACATTTCAAAAGTTTCGTTTGTCGATAAAAATCCGAAGGTGTAATTTCCGGGAGGAACGGAACCGCCTCCAAGCACCGTACCGTTTGGGCATATGGCTACTCCGTCAGTTCCGTTGAATACGAATCCTCCCCTGAATGAATCTTCAAGCCATGTCATATTTACGAAAGGCGGCCATGTGAAATTCATAGAGAAGAACCCAAGCGAATAATCCGTTGCATTGGCATCGGAAGTATCCATATTTACGGTAACTTCCCAGCCCACCTGCTCTATTGTGAATCCTGTGAAGTTGGTATAGCTGCTGAAATTCATCTGGCTTACATTCTGCGCAAGTTCGTTGGGGTCGAGCAAAGGCGGGTTTATCAGGTATGCTATTATTCCGCTTGCATTTGAAGGCGAATTTGAATAAAGCCACAACTTGCTGTCATCAAGTTCATAATATGCAAAGCTTTCATTTACGGCAAGCACAAGCCATTCATCAGTATCAAGCGGGGCATCGAAATCATCGAACATCGCATCGTCCAAAACGCCTCCGACATAAGTATTGGCAGCCCCCCATTCAACAGACATATTTCCTGAAAGCTGGTTTGTAAGCGGGTCTGATGAAACACCTGCATATAATGTCTTATTCGTGAAGTTCGTGCAGTTCAAAACGCTTACTCCGTCAACAAAATATTCCTGGGTGTCATTTGTGAAATTAACTGCGAAAACGTGCCATCCCGGGGTATACAACCCGACTGCAGGAGGTCCTCCGCCCATATCCATATCAGGGCAAACAGCGCCCCAGCTGTCATTTCCGAACATGAACATTCCGTTTATGTACGGTGTTACCCCAACATCTGTTCCCGGCTCTATAGTCTCGTTTGCAAAGAATACTATTCCCAGATTGTTCGATGCCATCATGGTGCCTAACGTAGCGGTTGAAACATTGAATCCCGCAATAAAGTAATTGTTTTCATCAACTATCAGCCCAGTATCATAATACATGAGTATTCCGCTTCCATTGCTTGTTGAATACAAATCAACAGTGCTTGAAGTCCAGCTGTCGTCGTAATATGCTATCTCAGGTCCGGTCTGCGAAAATACCAGCCAGGAGGCGTTAAGCGATGCTCCGTCAAAATCCTCATAGAACATGGTTTCGGAATAATTCACGCTTGCATTGTCCACGCTGATATTTATTTTTTTAATTTCAGCACGATATTTTCCCTCCGCAAGATAGGGCGGGCAATACATATCATATATGACTGCAGATGCATTGATTAATCCCGTAAACGGCAAAGTTCCTATCAAAGGCAGGGTAGTGTTTGGTGCCAACGCGGAAGTATTTATGAATTCCGCATACTGCGTTACATAACGTATGCTGTCCCCATCATAACATGTATATCCGATACCGTATATCTCATTTATCGTTATGTTCATTCCAGTCATATTCGAAATCAGGTCGCTTGGCAATTCATAAGGCCCGACCATGGTGAACCATACCTCTTCAGACACATCATACATGTGCGGTTCCCTCAGCATCATGGTATTGTAGAATGAAATGTTCGGAGTGCCTCCGCCGAACATCTCTATGAAATTTATCACGGGCATCATTTCTGTTTCAAAATAAGGATCAAAGCCGGAAGTATCAACATTTACATTCTGGCATCCCACAAGATTTCCCGCCCACATAAGGTATGAATTATTTGTATACGGCCAGTAGATTCTGAGGTTTGAAGGAGTTCCGGCAGTAGGGCACAACTGAACCGTGAAATTCCTGAATATTCCATCGCTTGTCCAGTTTCCTATTGCCGCGTATTTTGAAATATTGAATGCAACTGTCTCATTGTCTCCCCCTGCGAAAGTAAGCGATTCGGTAGGGCTGCCGCTATTGAACTCTTCAACTTCTACGATAAAAGGCTGGGTAAAAAGACAACCGAATAATACCGGAACCATCAGCATCGCTACAAGATGCTCTTCTTTTATCCCTAGAAATTTTCGAGTGCTGCCGCATGCATGCTTGGGGGAAGTCATGCCAAAGTTCCTCTGTAAAACTTTATAAAACTTTTACTCGCCCCATATTATCCTTATTTGTGATAATTCCTGTTCTGAAAAATCACCAAACCATTCCCCGAAAATTATATATTTCAGGAAATAAAAGTAAACTATCACCAGCGCATATGCTATAAGCACCTTGAAAACAATCTTCGCATATCTTGGTCTTGGAAATAAAACAAGGAATCCGGCAAGAGCGGTTGCAAAGCAGATGGTTACCAGGCTTAGCAGGGATTCGTATCCGCTGTTCAGGAAAACAATCAGGCCTACTGTAAATACTGAAAATGAAAAGATTGCAGGCGCTCTGGGCCCTAAAACAGTCGCAAAAGTCGTCTCGCCTATTTTTTTATCGGAATCCATGTCCATTATTGTTGTTATTGCGTGGATCCCCGAAATGCATAGAGTAGCAAGAAAAACATAAGGGTGAAGATATAATGTGGAACCTGAAAGAGAAGCTCCCAAACCAAAGCAGACATATCCGTAAGCTCCATTTACCAGCGAATCGATTACCGGCCTTGATTTCAATCTTAAGGGAGGTGCAGAATAGTAATAGCAAATAAGCACACCCAGTACAGCGAAAAATATATGCATTGGATTAAGCGTGACAATTGCGGTTCCTATCATCACTGCTGCAAAAAACAATGCCGTTTTCTTAACCCAGGGAATATCCTCTTCTTCCAGCCTTACCCCCCAGAATCCTCCTTTTCTGGGATTTTTTTTGTCGCTTTCGAAATCATAAACATCATTTATTCCGTAAAGGAAAAACGAAACGGGAAAAGTAAGAAGCAGTATCTCCCAGTTCTCAAAAGGCCCGCGCATTGTTCCGCCAAGAATTATTCCTATGGCATATGCAGCAGGCGGGGCAAGCCAGAAAATAGGCCTGCTTATCGAAATCGCTTTTTTTATTTTTTCCATAAATGACATATGAATCACATCAGGAATGGAACCCGTTTCTTGTACTCCAGATACTTCCCTCCGAATTCCTTTTCAAGTTCTTTTTCTTCGGTTCTTGCAAGCCTGTAGTATACTATAAGCATTATAACGCCCATTATCGCAGTAAGTATCGTAGGCCATGCAAAGAGCCATGATACGATTATCATTCCCATTCCGAGATACTGCGGATGCCTGGAATATGCATAAATGCCGTCGGTTACGAGCTTATCCGCTTTCCATATTTTCTTCCATCCGCGAATAACGATTATTCCCCCGATTATCGAGACTATTCCTGCTATCAGCGATGTTGCAAGAAGATAATACTCCTGCCCAAGGAATTCAAAGCTGAATACTGTTGCAACCGCTTGTTCAGGAAGCGGAACCGAAGGAAGAAATGTTGAAAGAAAATAAAGCGTCAAAGGAAAGCCGAACATTTCAGTGAAAAGCGCAATTATGTATGCAAGGTATACTCCCGAATATTTTTTCCATTCCCCTCTTTTTCTCGGATAAAACAGGAAAAGGGAAAATACAGAGAATGCACCTATCCATATCAAAACAACTACCCATTGCCCTGATGCAAGTATATTCAGCGAAGCAGGATTAAGCAGGTAGGAAATATTCGTTTCGAAAAACGGAGCCACTGCTACGATAAACAATATTGCCAGAGCGAATAGAACTATCCTGTATGTTTTCATTGAATCACACTGAAAGAAGTATTATTACTACTGCGCATATTGCTCCTGCAAGAAGAAGCTTTATTGCCGATATCAATATATTCGCTTTTGATATCCTTCCAAGATATATCCCTAACAGGATAAATACTGCAGCTGCCATTACGAATGAAAGATAATATACGATGTGCGGGTC
>Ga0180437_10006074_pt1 | contig 16273 bp, 7 predicted proteins | sample SS_ome_4_FD_132410 | JGI IMG/M metagenome (GOLD analysis project Ga0180437, IMG submission 132410) | Hypersaline lake sediment archaeal communities from the Salton Sea, California, USA - SS_3_D_1 metaG | ecosystem: Environmental > Aquatic > Non-marine Saline and Alkaline > Hypersaline > Sediment...
GAGACGGCCCCCCGAGCCGTCTCGCCGTCGTCCGCCGCCGACGAGGCCATCCGCCGGGCCCTCGACAAGCCCGTCTCAACAGATTTCGTGGAGACGCCGCTGGAGACGGCCGCCGCATTTTTTGCCGACACCTGCGGCGTGGCGATCATGCTGGACCGCCGTGCGCTGGACGACGTCGGGATTGCGGCCGACACGCCGATCACGGGGCGAGTCCCGCAAGCCCCACTCCGTTCGGCGCTGAGGCTGTTGCTTCGCGACCTGGACTTGACGTTTATGATCGAGGAAGGCGTGCTCGTTATCACCACGCCGGAAGAAGCAGAGATGCGCCTGGCGGTCGTTGTCTATCCGGTCGGCGACCTGGTGGGAGCCGGCCCGGAGGCCGCGGCCGCTTTCGATCGTCTCGTCAAGGTGATCACGTGGTGCGTCGAGGCGACGACGTGGGACTCGGTCGGAGGGCCGGGCAGCGTCGTGGCCGCCCAATTCCCGAACGTCGACGCGCTGGTAGTTGCCCAGACGCAGCAGGTCCATGACGAGATTGCCGCGGTTGTCGAGTCGCTTCGGGAACTGATGCGGCAATCCGCCGAGAGCCGGCGTGCGGAATTCCTCTTCGTGCCGCCCGACACGCCCGCCGAGAAAGCGATCTACGAGGCTCTTGAGAAACCGGTCTCCTTTGACTTCGCGCACGCCCCGCTGGCCGTTGCCCTTGACCACATCGGCCAAACGGCGGGGATCAACGTGGTCCTGGATCGCCGGTCGCTCTTGGATCTTAACATCGGCGCGAACGTGCCCGTGACGCTCCGTGTGAAAGACGTTCGATTGAAGGCGGCGCTCGAGGACCTGCTGGGGCCTCTCGGGCTGGATTGCGTGGTTTGCGACGAAGTCCTCCTTGTCTGCTCCTGTGAAGAATCGGAGCGGGCACTGAGAGTGGGCCTCTATCCCGTAGACGACTTGATCGCCGGCCGCGAGGATCCGCGTAATGCGAAGCGCGACGTCAACTCCCTCGGGGAGCTAATCTCCATGATTATCGAGTCGACGACGTGGGATGATGTCGGCGGCCCGGGTGTCATTGAAGCGTGGACTTTCGGCAACGTCGATGCGCTGATGATCTCCAATACCCGCGAAATACACGCCGAGATCTTGGCGCTATTGCGCGCCCTCCGGCTGGTTGCCGCGCGAAGCGGGACGGCGCAGGCGACGGAATGGGTTTGCCTGAACCATCGGCGGGCGAATGAGGATCGTTCAACGGAGGCGATCCTTGCCGCGCTGGAAAAGAAGGCGGAGTTCCGCTTCCTGGAAACGCCGCTGAAGGATTGCATCGACTACATCAACCGCACCTGGGGCATCGAATGCCGCTTGGACCTCCGGGCTCTCCGAGACGTAGGTCTGGACACCGACACACCCATAACGAAACACGTGAAGGGCATTTCGCTCGGCAGGGCCCTGCGGCTAATGCTGGACGATTTGGATCTCGTATACCTGGTCCGCGACAGAATCCTGTTGATTACCACGCCGGAGGAGGCAGAAACACGGCTGACCGTCGGCGTCTATCCCGTCGCTGATTTGTTGGCAAGTCGCGACGAGGACGACAACCCGTTCGATCCGCTCCTACATGCAGCTACGTCGTGTCTCGGACCGACGACATGGGACTCGGTCGGCGGGCCGGGCAGCATCGTGGCCGCCCAGTTCCCGAACGTCGACGCGCTGGTAGTCGCCCAGACGCAGGAGGTCCATGACGAGATCGCCGCCCTGCTCAGCGCCCTTCGAGTGATAAGCGGTCGCACAGGCGGGGAGAACAACAAGAAGCCGATCCTCCTTCACGGCGGACAGTACACAGAAAACCCGCCGGCTGAGGAGATTCGCAAGGCGCTTCGAAAGAAGGCAACTTTCGACTTCGAGGAGTCGCCTCTTACGGACTTCGTCGACTTTATCGAGCAAGCCTTCGGAATTCCGTGTTTTGTCGACGCCCGCTTGCTCGAGGACGTGGGGGGCCTGAGCATGGATACGCCGATCACGATCCACATCTCGGGTGTTTCGCTCGAATCGGCATTGAAGCTCGTCCTTCGGCAGCTCGATTTGACTTGGGTAATCTGCGACGAGGTGCTGTTGATCACGACGCCGGAGGAAGCGGAGACGGCGCTCCTCGTGGGCATCTATTCGGTCGCCGATCTGGCCGCATGTCGAGATGAAAACGACGAATTGTGGTACGACTACAACTCGCTCGCCAAAATAATTGTCACGAGCGTCGAGCGGGAGACATGGGACGAGGTCGGCGGTCCCGGCTCGATCGCAGGCGGCACGTTCGGCGAGGCCAAGGTGCTGGTGATCCGCCAAATCCTGCCGGTCCACGAGAAGATCAACTGCCTGCTGGACGTGCTTCGCGGCATTGCGGCCGCCGGCCCGCAAGACGCCCCCCCGCCAAGACGCGCGAAATCGCCCTCGGGTGGCGCAATGGGGGGGCTCCACGGCACCGAAGCCGCCGCGCCAGCGCCGAGCGGCCGGGGGTTCTTCTGAACTGCTTGGGGCAGGTTGCCCGTGTCCTTTAGGTCCCGATCGGACTTTTCTCGGCCGGGCGGATTCGTCTACAATCCGCAGGCATCATTTGACCGCGAACAACCATCCCTTCCTGGAAAGGAACTCCATGCGAACGTTTCTTGTCACCGGCGGGGCCGGGTTCATCGGTTCCCATATCACCGAGGCACTGGTGCGGCGCGGCGACCGGGTCCGCGTGCTGGACAACCTCAGCACGGGGCACTTGTCGAACCTCGCGGCGATCCGCGAGCGGATCGAGTTTGTCGAGGGCGACCTGGTCGACGCCGAGCTCGTCGCCCGGCTCGTCGACGGCGCCGATTGCGTCTTCCACCAGGCGGCGCTGGCCTCGGTGCCACGGAGCGTCGAGCGGCCGCTGGACACGAACGCCGCCTGCGTGACGGGCACGGTGACGCTTTTGGACGCGGCCCGGCGGGCGGGGGTCCGGCGGGTGGTCTACGCGGCCAGCTCCAGCGCCTACGGCGACCAGCCGTTCAGCTCGAAGCGCGAGAACGATCTGCCGGCGCCGATCTCCCCCTACGGGGCGGCCAAGCTGGCGGCCGAGTTCTACTGCCAGGCCTTCGCGGCCACTTACGGCATCGAGGCCGTCGCGCTAAGGTATTTCAACGTCTTCGGACCACGGCAAGATCCCGCCAGCCCCTATTCGGCCGTGATTCCGCTATTCATCACGGCGATGCTTTCGGGCCGGCCGCCGGTGGTTTTCGGCGATGGCGGCCAGTCCCGCGATTTCACCTTCGTGGCCAACGTGGTCGAGGCCAATCTGCTGGCGGCCGATGCCCCGGGCGTGTCGGGCAAGATGTTCAACGTGGCGGCCGGCGGCTCGATCACGCTCTTGGAGCTGATCGACGCCTTGAACGAGCTGTTGGGCACGAAGGTCAAGCCCCGCCACGATCCCCCCCGGCCCGGCGACATTCGCGAGAGCATGGCCGACATCAGCCGCGCCCGCGAGCTGCTCGGCTACGAGCCAAAGGTCAGCTTTCGCGAGGGCCTCGAGCGATCGATCGCGTACTATCGCCAGCTCAGCAAATGCAAGACGTAGGCTGGCGCCCCTCTCCTAGACCCAACTCGCTTGGGCGTCTAATATGATCAGGTTGGGCGGTCCGCGCGCAGGAATTGCCCAGGCTGCGCATATTCTCCATAAACCCAGGACTGCGGGGCCGATCTAGTGGTCACCCAGATCGAAGATGGCACCTTGTGTGCCACTGCTGGCTTGTCCAGCAGTGCCCAAAACACGGTTGGACAAGCCAACCGTGGCACCCGTCAACTTGAACTTCGCGTACCCGCAGCCGGCAAGAGCCAAAGGTCACGCCGGAGCCCCGACCGCAACCTCCAGCCGGAGTATGACCGTATCCCTCCAAGGTGGAGTTCATGACACTGGATCGTCTCGGCCCGGATGCCCAAAAGACCCTGGCGGACGTGCTTGGGTATCTGAATTTTTCGTCCGGCGCTGAGGACCCGCGTTTTCTCAGCGGCATGAACGCTCTTTTCGGTCTCATTGCCGGCACGCCCAAGCAAGGTGAAGCGGGGGGCAAGCCGGCCTGGCAGCGGCTCGGCGAGGTGATTCTCTCCGGCCTGGAGGATCTCCGTCCCCGCGTGGCCGCTTTCCAGCAGGCCGAGCAGGCCGAGGCGGTCGTGCGGCTGGTGTTCGACCATCTCCTGCCCGGCTATCTGGAGCATCACCGCGACCTCTTGTTCCACCAGACCGCCGAGGGGATGTTTGGACCGTTTTTCATCGGGCGGGCGTGCGAGGCCGTGCTCGCCGAGGGCGGTCCTTGGCCCGAGACCCAGCGGATCATCCGGGGGGCGCTCGGGCGGCTGAACGACTTCATCGGCTACCGGCCCGTCGCCGTGCTCAGGAGCCGGCAGAAGCTCCAGCCGTACGCCCACGAGTGGGTGCGGCCGATCCCGCTCTACGTCGAAGGCGCCGGCGTGGCCGTGGGGCGGTACCACGACCTCATCACGCAGGCGTTGGACCTGTTGCGAAAGACCGACGCCGACCTGCTGCGGCAGGCGTTTTTCGATCCGGATCTGTTGGCGGAACTGGCCGTGGATCCCCGCGCGTACGATTTCGATCATCCCGTCAACCGCCGGCCGAACTACCATTTCGGCACTTGGGACCCCCACAAGATCGACAACAAGGGTTTCTACCGCCGCTTCGTCTTGCAGCAGGTCACGTTGGACGCCCTCTTGGAGCGGATCGAGTCTCGCGACGCCCTGCCTTACGAAGAGGTGCTCTTCGAGGAGGCGGCGGTGCTGGCGGGCACGATTCTGATGGGCGCGGGCGTCTCCGGCAATGGGCCCGACGCGCACAACTCGCAGGCCGCGCTGGCAACGCTCCTGCCGGGGATCGCCGGCTACCGCGACGTCTTCTACGAGGATCTGATCGACAAGCTTTCCGGGCCACACCGCCGGCGGCTGAAGGCCGAGGCGAAGCGGCTCCACCAGCCGTTCGGAGCGGCGCGGCAAGACCTGAACCAGAAGCTCGCCCGCCGCCGCGCCGACCAGTTGCAGCGGGTGCACTTGGCGCGGCTGTTCGCACAGATGGGCTACACCGACGCGGCCGCCCGCCAGGCGCGGCACGTCCGCGTGGCCTCGGCGCGGATGCGATGCGAGATCGACTGCCGGCTGAGCGCCGCGCACCTCAACGTCGATCGGGGGCGGCTGGCCGAGGCGGCCGCCCTGCTGCCGGAGATCGAAGCGATCACCCGCCGGGCGATCGAGTGCGGGGCGCTGGTTGATCCCTGGAACATCCTCGGCTTCGGCGGCCAGTTCAGTCTCTTCCCGGCGGTGGAGAACAGCGTTTACGATCATCGCATCGACGAGCTGATCGACCTGATGGAAGACCTCTTCAGCCTCTACGCCCGGGTGCAAAAAGAGGCGGCCGCCGGCGGCAAGACGGCGCTGCAAGCGGAGCTCAACAGCCGGATGCAGGCGCTGGCCCAGTGGTGGGACCAGTTTGCCAGCACCGAGGTGGGCGGCGTGGCGGGGTTTTCCGGCCGCCAGGCGTGGGAATCGGCCGACCAGGTGGCCAACGCGCTGGTCGCCTGGCAAAACTCGGCGGCGGCCGCCGGCGACGTCGGCTTCTGGCGGGAGCACGTCGAGCGATTCGAGTCGCCCAAGGCGTTTACCCTGCTGGTGGAATCGCTTTTGGATAACCGCGACCTGGTGGCCTCGATGGGCTTGTTGAGCTATTGGCTCAGCCGGGCCGGCGAAGTGCCCCTGGCCGAAAGCGATTACTCCTTCTTTGCCCTGGCGGGCCGCTGGATGGAAGACCTCTGGTGGGGCGAGCCGCCCGACGCCGCCGGCCGCGAGGAACCGCCGGACGCTGAATGGTGCTGGGCACTAAGCCGGAAGTTTCTCGACTATCTCGAAGCCAACGCCGACGAATACTGGCACGTGCCCGAGCTGCAGTTGTTCGGTACGTCTCCGCCCGACCCGTCGCAGGATGAGGAACCTGCGGACGAGGCCGACGGGCTCTTCAGCGCGGCGTACGAAGGCGTCACCTACCGCGACACGACCGACGACGGTTTCGAAGGAGAGACGATCGAGTGGGGCGAGGACGAAACCGATTTCGAGCTCGCCGCGGAGGCCGAGCGGATCAGCGATCGGCTGGCGGTGCTGGCCACGGTGGCGAGGCTCTGGAAGCTGGCCGCCGAGGCGTCCGCCGGCATGGGCGTGGAGGCCGGCGACCGAGTTGAAGTGCTCGCCGGCTGGCTCTCGAAGGCCGCGGAAAACCGGCAGCGGCTCTTGGGGCTGCTCGCGGCCGTCCACCGCTTTGCTCTGCCCGAGCCGAGCGGGACCCACGAGTCGCTGGTCGATTACTCGCGGCGGCAGGGGATCAAGGAGATGCTCCTGGAGCGGGTGGTGGCCACGTGTCTGGAAACCGGCGACGTGGTGCGATTCCTGCTGGTGGCCACGGGCGGGGACGCCCGTGGGGCCGAAATGGAGCCGTGGGAGTTGCCGGCCGAGCAGGTGTTGCAGGCGGCTCAGGAAGAAGAGGCCGACGCGGTGCGTGCCGCCTGGCCGGCGCTGCTGGAGATGCTCCGCCGCCAGCCGCTGCTCTACGTGCCCACCGCGCGCGGCGGAAATCCCCTCCGCGTCGTCGCCGCCAGGAACCTGGCGCGCGTGCTCGGGCGGCTGTTGACCTGCGCGCCCCGGCTGGGGCTTCTGAGCGAGACCTACCAGTTGTTGGCGGGCATCCAGCAAATGGAGCGCAATCATCCGGCCGGCCCCGGAGCGGTGACCGAGTTCGACCGGCTTTTCGAGACCGGCTGCAAGGGGATCGTGCAGTGCGTGGTGAGCTCGTCGGAAGCCTGGGAACGGATAAAAAGCGGCAAAAGAAGCGGTCCCGCCGCGGAAGCCGAGTTGATGGAATGCCTCCAGAAGGTCGTCGAGCGACTGATGGCGCTCTGGCTCTCCCACAGCCGCAACATCCGCATCTCCGTCATGGAGTCGGTCGCCGGCGACCGGCACTGGCGGGCGCTGCTGGCCTTCATCGAGCGCTACGGCGGCGGCCTGTTCACGCAGCAGTTCATGAACTACGGCAACATTCGGGCGATTTTGCACGAAGGGGTGGCCACCTACCTGGAGCGGCTCGGCGAACAGCCCGGCGCCGCCGACGAACTCCGCCTGGCGGCCGAGCTGGGTACGGCCCTCTCCCACGAAGAAGCCCAGCAGTACCTGGAGCTGATCCTCGAAGCGATTGCCGAGAACTACTCGGAGTACATCGACTACAACAGCACCACCACGCAGTCGGACCGCGGCGAAATGCTCTACACGCTCTTGGACTTCCTGCGGCTGGAAGCGAGCTACGACCGCGTGGCCTGGAACCTCAAGCCGGTAGTGATCGCGCACGAGGTGCTGGTGCGCAGCCGCCGCGACAAGGCGGCCGCGATGTGGCGCGACGGCGTCGCGCGCCGCACGGCCGCCGTCGCCGACGATCATCTCGTCCGCCTACAGCGACTAAGCCGCAAGTACGGGATGCGGCTGCCGAGTGTCGCCGACCGCCTCGGCGAGCGCTTCGTCCGCCCCTTGGCCGTCGATCGGCTCCGCACGCTCGTCGGCCCGTCGATGAGCGAACTCCGCAAACAGCGCAAGTGCAAGTCGTTCGAGAAGCTCGAAGAAATGGTGGCCCGCTTCACGGCGGAGCCGTCGGGCGTGGGCTTCGAGGTGCCCCCCTGGCTGGAATCGCTGCAGAGCGAAGTGCAGCGGGCCCGCTTCCCCGAGTTTGACGAGGACGAGCCGCTGGAGCCGGTGTTCGAGCTGCCCCAAGTCCGTCTCAGCCGGCGCGAGATCGAACGGCAGATAACGAGCTGGACCGCAGAGTGATCGCAGCGGTCGGCGAAAGATTCGCGGGTATTCTGCCGATTTTTCTTGACAAGCGGGCCGTCTTCCTTTGGCGTTCCTCTTCAGAGCATTCAACGCCCGCTGGCGGCGATTAAGTCCCCTCGGCAGTCGGACATCCCTCTAAAAGAGGGCGGTGGCGCCTATTTACCCCGATTGCCCCATCTTTTCTATGCGAATTTTGTTGCAGTCTTTATGGGGAGGGTTATACTCTCATATCCGGGGCGCAAAGGGAGGGGAATCGCGGCGCCTTTGGATGGGACCGGTGACTCCGAGCCGTCTGAGGAGTTTTCGCGATGAAGATTCTCTTGGTGAATCCGCCTTGCGGCCCGCGCACGATCGGCATGCGCCACATCGCCCGAATCGAGCCGCTGGGGCTTGAGCTGGTCGGAGCGGGCGTTTCGGGGGAGCACGACGTTCGGCTGGTGGACATGTTCGTCCGCCCGGCCGACCTCCTCCGAACGCTCAAGAAGTTCACGCCCGACGTCGTCGGCGTGACTACCGAATGCGTCCGCATGGAGCCGGCGCTGGAGGTGCTGCGGCAGATCCGCAAGCTGGTTCCCGGGTGCCTGACGGTGATCGGGGGGCATCATCCGACGATGTATCCCGAGGAGTTTTACGACCCTGCGCTGGACGTGATCGTGCTCAACGAGGGGGTCGAGGCGTTCCGGGAGATTTGCCAGACCCGCGCCGGCGGCGGCACGCGATTCGACCACATTCGCGGCCTGATGATCCGCACGCCCGACGGGCTGGTGGCCACGGAGCCCCGCCCGTTGCCGCCGGATCTCGACTCGCAGCCGTTTCCCGACCGCCGGCTTACGGCCCGCTACCGCAAGCGCTACTTCTTCCTCACCGAACCGTCGGCGGCGGCGATGAGAACCGCTTACGGCTGCCGCCACAATTGCACGTTCTGTCCGGGCACGCTCTACTTCAAGCGGCACCTCGTCGTCCGCGATCCCAGGCTGATGTTCGAGGAGATCTCGACCATCAAGGAGCCGTTCATCCAGTTCTGCGACAACGGCACCTTCCACGACCCGGAGAAGATGCAGGCGCTGGGTGAGATGCTCATCAAGGCAGGCATCAAGAAGCGCTACTACGCCTACACCAGGGCCGATGTCATCACCCGCAACCCCGAACTGATGGAGCTCTGGGCCCGCGCCGGCCTGTCGATCGTCTTCATCGGCCTGGAGGCCTGCGACGACGAGTCGCTCCGGCGGATGAACAAGGGTAGCGGCGTGATGCAGAACGAGGAGGCACTGCGGGTGCTCGACGAGCTGGGCATTTCGGTGACCGCCGGCTTCGTCATCGACCCGGCGGCCACCAAAGAGGACTTCCGCACGATGCGCCGCTACATCAACAGGCATCGGCCGATCCTCCACGCCGAATTCACGCCGCTCACGCCGTTCAAAGGAACGCGCTTCTACGAGCAGCAGAAAGACAACGTCGTCACGCACGACTGGCAGCTCTACGACCTCCAGCACTTCGTGGTCAAGACGCTGCTGCCGCCCAAGGTGCTCTACCGCTACATCTTCCACAGTTATCGGCGGATCGTGCGGCGGGTGATCTTCAAGGAGCAGCTCTGGCGGCCGGTGAAGGCCCTCCAGTGGCGGAACCTGAAGTTGATCTACGGGCTGGTACGAAACGCCATCGCCCTGCGCCGCTGCGACGAAGGAAACCGCGTGTCCCGACGGGAGTCCTCAGCCCCGCGACGCGGAACGCGCCGAGGCGGAGAAGCAACTCGTCTGAATCTGCGTCTCACCAGGCTTTGGTCACGCCCGGTACGGCGACGGGGTAGAGGCCGTCTGCGCCGGGGGCAACCGGCGCCGGGGCATCGAACGCCAGCCGCTCGGGCAGCAGCGACAGTTCGGAGCTGAACGCTTCGTCCCAGGTCACCACCTTGCCCGAGTAGGTGGCCATCCGGCCGAGGATGGCCGTCATCGTGCTCGTGGCGCCGTACTCGGCTTCCATGTGAGGCTTGTCGTTGCGGATGGCGTCGAAGAGCACGTCGTGCTCGATCTGGTAGGGGTTTCCGAGGCCCTGCTTCTTGCCCCGCGGGGCGCGAAGACTCCACACTGTCTCCCCTCCCTTGGCGATCGATGAGCCGCTGACGTCGCAGTGGCCCTCGGTGCCGTGGGCGTGCTCGGTGACGCTTCGCCAGCAGTCCTGGATCTGCCGGCACTGGCTGAACATCTTCGTGCCGTCGGCGTAAGTGAATTCGACGAAGTGGTGGTCGAAAATCTGCCCCCAGTCGGGGCCCGTGCGGACCTGGCGGCCGCCCATGCCGTTGGCCTCGACCGGATGGCCGTCCATCACCCAATTCGAGACGTCGAGGTTGTGGATGTGCTGCTCGCAGATGTGATCGCCGGAGAGCCAGGTGAAGAAGTACCAGTTGCGGAGCTGGTACTCCATTTCGGTCTGGCCGGGCAGGCGCTCGGGTTGCGATTTGCCGGGGTAGCCGGTGTTCCAGTAGCATCGCAGGATCATCAGCTTGCCGATCTCGCCGTCGTGGATCCGGCGGATCGTTTCGAGGTAGCTTTGCTGGTGGTGGCGCTGCAATCCCACGCCCACCTTGAGGTTCTTGCGCCTGGCCTCCTTGGCGGCGGCAAGCACCTTGCGGACGCCGGGGGCGTCGCTGGCCAGCGGCTTTTCCGTGAAGACGTGCTTGCCTTGCCGGACGGCGTACTCGAAGTGCGCCGGCCGGACGCCGGGCGGCGAGGCGTCGACGACCACGTCCACGCCGCTGTCGATCGCCTGCTGGTAGGCGTCCAGGCCGACGAACCGCCGCTCGGGCGGCACGTCGACCTTCGCGGCCAGGCCCTCGGCGCTGCCCTGGCTTACCTTGCCGCCGCCAGTCAGTGATGCCAGGCTCAGCTCCAGCCGGTCCGCGAACGCGTCGGCCATCGCCCAGAGCTTGACCGGCCCGGCGGTGTTCAACGCTTGGGCCGCTGCGCCGGTGCCGCGTCCGCCGCAGCCGATCAGGGCGATTTTCAGCTCGTCGCTGCCGGCGGCATGAACCGTCCGCCCCAGGGCAAGTTGCGCGGCCGCCGCCACGGCAGCCGAACGTTTGAGAAAATCGCGACGGCTGGCACCGCCGACGGCAGACTGCAACCTGACGCTCATCAGAATCTCCCTCACAAATGAAGTTTCTCAGCAACACGACCACGCGCGACCGCCGGTCACCGGGCCAACACAGCCCTCGCCGCCCTTTGTAACCTGGACGCCTCGCGGTGGCAAGCAAAACCGTCCGCCCGCTTGCCGGCCCGTTCGGCACGGAGTAAGCTGCCGTTGGGCATTCCGGGGCTTCTTGGGAGGGCTTGGCCATGCGATGGGTAGCGGCTGCGATGGCGGGTTGGTTTCTGGCCTGCGGCATCGCCGGGGCGGACGAGACGCTCACCGTGCTAGAGCCTGCGATCGACGGCACGGCGCCGGGCGAGATGATGCACGCCTACCTGATGCGGCTGGTGCGCGAGGCGAGCGACCGCCGCGACGCGGAGTTCGAAAAGCTCTTGACGCCGGAGGAGATCGCCGCCTACCAGAAGCGGCTGCGGCAGTTCTTCATCGACCAGCTCGGCGGCTTTCCGCTCCGTACGCCGCTCTGCGGTCAGGTAAACGGCAAAGAGAGCCGCGACGGCTATCGGATCGAGAAGATCCTCTTTGAAAGCCAGCCGCGGCATTACGTTACCGCAATCCTCTATCTGCCCGACGCCAGGCCGCCGTATCCCGGCGTGCTGGTCCCGTGCGGGCACAGCAGCAACGGCAAGGCGCGCGATCTCTACCAGCGGGCGCCGATCCTTCTGGCCAAGAGCGGGCTGGCCGCGCTCTGCTACGATCCGATCGACCAAGGCGAGCGCCACCAACTCTTGGACGCCGACGGCAAGCCGCTCGTGACCAGCAGCACCATGGGCCACAACCTGGCCGGCGTGGGGGCGATCCTGCTGGGCCGCAATACGGCCACCTACCGCATCTGGGACGGGATGCGGGCGATCGACTACCTCGCCTCCCGGCCGGAGGTCGATGCCAACCGGATCGGCTGCACGGGCATCTCCGGCGGCGGCACCCTGACCAGTTACCTGATGGCGCTGGACGACCGGATCGTGGCGGCCGCTCCGGGCTGCTACCTGACCAGCTTTCGCCGTCTGCTGGAGACGATCGGCCCGCAGGACGCCGAGCAAGACATCTTCGCCCAGATCGCCTACGGCATGGACCACGCCGATTACGTGCTGATGCGCGCCGCCAAGCCGACCCTGATCATGACGGCCACGGAAGACTACTTCGACATCGACGGCGCCTGGCACAGCTTTCGCCAGGCAAAGCGATGCTTCGCGCGGCTGGGTTTTTCGGAGCGGGTGGACTTCCTGGAGACGGACGGCAAGCACGGCTTTCCGCAGCCGATGCGCGAGGCGGCCGCCCGCTGGATGCGGCGCTGGCTGCTGGGAATCGACGACGCCGTGACCGAGCCGGAGTTCGAGGTCGCCAAGGACGAAGACCTCTGGTGTACGCCCCGCGGCGAAGTGATGCTGCTCGACGGCGCCCGCAGCGTGTACGACCTGAACGTCGAACTCGAAGAAGAGCTGGCCGCCAAGCGCGAACAGTTCTGGCGCGAGACGCCGCCGGCCGAGGCGCTCGAGACGGTCCGCCGCATTACCGGCATCCGCCCCCTGAGCGAGATTGCCGAGCCGAAGTGGGAGCAAAAGGGCATCTTGCGGCGAGAGGGCTACCGGATCGACAAGATCGCCCTTGCGCCCGAGCCGGGCGTCTGGCTGGCGGCCCTCGTCTTCGTGCCCGACGAGCCCCAAGGCGAAGCGTGCCTGTACCTTCACGCCGAGGGCAAAGAGGCAGAGGCGGCCCCGGGCGGCGAGATCGAATCGCTCGTCCGCCAGGGCCGAATGGTGATGGCCGTCGACCTCCGCGGCCAGGGAGAAACGGCTCCCGCCGGCAAGCATTCCTACCGCGGATACCTCCCGCCGGAGTGGCGCGAATGCACGATCGCCTACCTGTTGGGAAAGTCGTATCTGGCGATGCGGGCCGAGGACGTGATTGTCTGTGGGCGCTTCCTGGCCGGATATCAGAACGACGGCCGACGGCGGGCCGTGCACCTGCGGAGCACAGGCCGCACTGGGCCGCCGGCGTTGCACGCGGCGGCGCTGGAGCCGGGACTCTTCGCTTCGCTCACGTTGCACGGAAGCCTGGTCTCCTGGTCCAACGTCGTCCGCACGCCGATCTCGAAGAACCAGCAGGTGAACCTCGTCCACGGGGCGCTCAGGGCGTACGACCTGCCTGATTTGCTGGCGACGCTGCCGGCCGCAAAGCTCACCGTGACCGAGTCGGTAGACGCCGCCGAAGAACCGACGGCGGCCGTGCCCTGATGCGCATTCGTTTGCACGATATCTGAACTGGCCGTCTGCTGAGAAATCAAGAAGGGGGACGACGATGAAGACCGTCCGAATGAATCGACGCGACTTGCTGGCGGCGGGCGCGGCAGGCGCCGCCGGCGTTCTTCTAGGAGCACCTTCCAGAGCTCTCGCGTCAGCGCTCGCATCGGTCTCGATCGAAGAGCCGTTCCACGGCGCCGTGCTCAACCGCCGACACGGCAAGGCGGTCGACGGCGGGCTGGAGATCGAGGTCCGCGGCCGCGCGCCGCTTCGCGATCGCGTGACGGTGGGCGGCACGCTCGCCCGCCGGGCAGGCGGCACGTTCGCCGCTCCGCTCGTCCTGCGGGACAGGGAGACGGAGATTGTGGCCACGAGCGAGGGAAGCTTCGGCCGGCACGAGCACCGCGTCCGCGTCGTCTGGGACCGCAATTCGTTTCCCCGCTACCGCTTCTCGATCGACGACAACAGCTTCTTCCTGCGAGACGTTGCCCAGAAGGGCTACGCCTCGCTTTTCGACTGCTTTTATCTGAAGATCCTCCGCGACCTTCACGAGAAGTACGGCACTCGATTCACGGTGAACATCTACTACACGACGGGCGACGATTTCAACCTCACGCAGTTTCCCGACCACTACCGCGGCGAGTGGCGCGACAATGCCGACTGGATGAAGCTCGCCTTCCACGCCCACGCCAACGATCCGGCCCGGCCCTACCAGCACGCCTCGCCGCAGAAGCTGATCGAAGACTTGGACCTCGTGGCCGCCGAGATCATCCGCTTCGCCGGGGAAGAGACGTACGCCCCGCCGACGGTGATCCACTGGGGCATGGTGCAGCCGGCCGCCCTCAAGCCGCTGGCCGCGCGGGGCGTCCGCGCGCTGAGCGGGTATTTCCGCCCTTCGGCGAGCGGATGGGACGTCAACTACCTCTTCGACGACGACCGCTCCGAGTACCTCTCGCGGCACGACGCCTTAATGGATTTCGCCAGCGGCATCGTTTTTTCCAGGGTGGACATCGTCTGCAACAGCACGCCGGTCGAGAAGGTCGTGCCCACCCTGGCCCCCTTGGCCGAGGACCCGAACACGGCCGAGATCATGGACCTTTTCACCCACGAGCAGTACTTTTGGCCGTTTTACCACAATTACGTCCCGGATCATGCCCTGCGGCTCGAGACGGCCATCCGCTGGGTCACCGAGCACGGCTACAAGCCGGTCTTCTTCCACGAGGGATTCCTCGGCGCCCCGGAGTAGCGAGGCGTAAGAAGAGGGAAAATGGAAAAAGGGAAAGAGGGGAAACGAACAAAGCAGGAGCAAAGGTTGTGAGACGAGCTTCCTTCGCGGCACCCCTCGTGCTGGTCGCGTCCCTTGCGCTGCTCATCCCGGCTGCCCGCGGCGAGCCGCCGGCGCCGACGGTGGCGCCTTTCCTGGAAGCCGACGTGCCGGTGTTCGTCAACGACGAGACGAAGATGTACCGGCTCCCCAGCCTGCTGGTGACCGCCGAGGGCACGGTGCTGGCCGCCTGCAAGCGGGAGATCGGCACCACCGACAACGATTTCGCCCGCAGTTGCCTCGTCCTGCGGCGGAGCCCCGACGGCGGCAAGACGTTCGAGCCGGAAGAGACCCTCTATTTCCGCGAGGGCTACGTCACCTTCAACGGCAACCTCGTCGAGGACCGCCAAACGGGTACGATCTTCGCCTGCTTCATCACGTTTCCCTTCGCCCAGCGGTCGACGTGGTTCGACAAGACCTGGGTGCCTCGTGGCGGCGGCTTCTGGATCGTCACCAGCAGCGACGACGGCGTCACATGGTCCGAGCCGATCGAGGTCATGCCCGAGCCGAACGCCGACGGCTGGCGAGGCGGCGGGGCCCTGAACTGCAATCACGGCGTCCAGTTGCAGCACGGCCCGCACGCCGGGCGGCTGGTGATCGCCGCCCGCACGATCAAGCGGGGAACGTACGAAAAGCGCGCCAAGGGCGGCCTCATCTACAGCGACGACCACGGCCAATCGTGGCGCGTGGGAGCCGTGGTGCTGCGAGAGTTCGGTTCCTGCAACGGCGAGGTCGCGCTGGCCGAAACGGCCGACGGCGAGGTCTACGTCAACAGCCGCAACACGACCAGCAAGAACGACGCCCTGAAGAAGATCTTCGCCGAACAAGGCGAGCTGCCCGGCGGCATCGTCCCCTTCCGCCGGATCTACTCGCGAAGCCGCGACGGCGGCGAGACGTTCTACGAAGAAGGCTGCCAGGAGGAACTGCGGGATCCGCCCTGCAACGCCGGCTTGACCCAATGCGCCATGCCAGGACACGGCCACCTGCTGCTGCACACCAAGCCGGCCGCCGAGAAGCCGGGCGATCGCACACACCTGACCGGCTACGTCAGCCGCGATGGCGGCCGCACCTGGATCCGTGGGCGCGTGATCTCGGCCGGCTCCGGCGGCTACTCCGACGTGGCCGTCACCGCCGACGGCACGATTCTTACGCTCTACGAGAACCGCACCGACCGCGCCGTGCTCAAGGGCATGCTGTGTGCGAGATTCGACCCGTCTTGGCTGCTGGCGGAGAGCAGTCTGCCACGCTGATCGAAGAAGGAGAAGACAACCATGCCGACGCAGCGATCGAAAATCGGGCTTGTGCCCGGCACCCCTTGCGGCCTCCTCAGTCCACTTGTCAACCGGGCGTGGGCTGTGACGCTGCTCGTCGTGTTGCCGGCCGCCACGGCCGCGGTCGGCGCCGCCTGCGGGGCGGAGCCGCTGCCGCCCGAAGCCCGCCGGCCGGCCGACGAGGAAGAACTCCGCTATTGGCTTGCGAACATGCACGTGTACCACCGCTTCAGTCCGGAAGAGATCCAGGCGGCGACGGGGCTCTCGGGCGAGGAGATTCGCGCGGCGCTGGAGCGGTTCGGGTTCAGCGCCGACGACCGCCCGCCGCGAAAGTCCGGCGATCCGCTGGTGGTGCTTCCTTATCCCGGCGGGCGCCATCCCCGCCTGGGTTTCCTCGACGGGGCAGTCCGGCCGCA
>Ga0180437_10006075_pt1 | contig 16273 bp, 13 predicted proteins | sample SS_ome_4_FD_132410 | JGI IMG/M metagenome (GOLD analysis project Ga0180437, IMG submission 132410) | Hypersaline lake sediment archaeal communities from the Salton Sea, California, USA - SS_3_D_1 metaG | ecosystem: Environmental > Aquatic > Non-marine Saline and Alkaline > Hypersaline >...
AAGATCATTCAAAGTTTCAACAGAATCCAGCTGATCAAACTTGCGTACCGCTATTGGTCCCAGCTTATAGGGACAAACAGTTCGTGCAGCTCTGGAGTTGCGGCCGTTGAAAACGTCCTCTGAACCCGGATTGGCAAAAGACTGGATCATCGTAACATTATAGCACGGCTATTATGCTATATCAAGAAGCCTTGACTATCTTTTTCCCCATAATAAGTTGTGAGAGCACGTGGGAGGAAAAGGAAAACCATCTGAACCGTTGGAAATGGCGCCGGTCGGGTTCGACTCCTACGGCACCTCCATTTTCATACTCAAGATTCATGGTACCGTGAAACCAGGCTCTGCATAGGCACAGCTGAAGCAACGAGGAGGGAGGTGCGCAGCACCGAAGTTGCGGAAGCCCTGGGTACGGATGGCCGGCACCGCAGCCGATTTGATCTGTCGGCCAAATATAATTATGTTTAATGAAACCAATAGGAAAAGGATAGCAGAACCATGCCAAGAGAAAAAAGAAAAAACATACATCTCAAATATTCGCTGCTTCGCGATGAGTTCCGGTCGACGATCGGCAAGCGGCGGACCCGGAAGCTTCGCGGGGCCATCTCCAGCTGGACCGAAGACAAGAACCAGGAGAACGCGGAGCAGCTGGTGGAAGCCTATGTCGATTCGATTGCGGCCTACTGGAAGAAGACCGACCTGGCCGACGTCAACCGGGAGCAGGCCCGCAACGGCTATCATCTGACTGTGGATCTGGTGTACAAGAAGGGTCGCAAACCGAATACGGTCCGCCTCGAAGACAACCCCAAACTCAAAGAAGAGCTTCATCAGCTGGCCGCACAGTAGCTTGCCAAGACCGGGATTCCCCCTTCCCCTTCGGAAGAGGTCTATATTCGAATCCGAATCCAGTCGAGCAGAGTGAAATACGAGCAGGTCTACCGGGAGGCCGATGCTCCGGCGTGCTCCCTGGTCTGCCGGCCGCCCCCACGACGGCCGGCGCCCTGCCCGCGGAGGGGAAGCCTGCCAAGCGCAAAGGCGAGTCCATAGATCATCGACATTATAAGTATGCCCACAAGGACGGTGGCTATACGGTTCCAGTTCGCCTCAGGCAGCTTTGTGGAAAGGAGATGGTCTATTGCCTCCTTGAGAGACGCGGCGCTGTGCTGTAACCTCGTTTCGTCGGCTTTGAGGCTGACTTCCTGAACGAAAGCTTCTTTTTCGGAAACACCCGTATTGACAATCGGCTCTTCTCGTACTTCAGCGCTGCTCTCGCTCGTCTCTACGACAGCAGCATTCTCATTTTCGATCCGACGCGATGCTGCGGGCTTCTCCCCGGCGTTTTTTCCGTCGCCGATAGAAGCGCAGCCGTTCAGCAGAATACCTGCACATATCGCAAGCACTACCATAAGGATGGTTATCATTAGGGATCTGTTCAGCTTCATGCAATACCCCTGGTCCAAATATATCACGCGGTTACGGTTCCACCATAAAAAATACTTCCGGTCACTTGTCCCCATCCTTGAGTCAGTAGCTCTTGCCTTTCGATTACGGAGCACCTTGCCAACGGGTTGTACGCAGGAGCAGCCCGTCAATGACCTTGGGGACAACCTCTCGTGAGGCTGTACATCATCCCCGAGGAGAATCGTCTATGTTCCTGATCGGTTCAATGCGGTAGTGGTGCGGTCATACTCTTTCTGAAGCTTGGCGAGATTCAAAGCTCACCTGGCACTTGTTATCTCGAGACAGGAATCTAGCGGATCTGAATCAATTTATCCCTGACAGTGAGTTGTGGGAAGACGCGGAAAAAAACACCAAACCATATGCAATCGATTCACCGTAATATGGAGGGTTAGAAACTCAGCAGAAGTGCCGGCCAACCGTTAGATGGGTTCTTTCTCCATCTGAATGGTGTTGTCGACGTTCAGCAGTTTGAGAATCTCCCCGACCGAATCCTGATATCCGCATATCCTGATGGTTCTGTTTTCGGTCGCCAAATTCTTGTGGCAGTGCAGTATATGTCCCACAAAGAGGGAGCTCACATCAACGACATTGGTGAGATCCAGAGTAATCGTCTGGTAGCTGCTCTTCTGCAGTGAATCAAGGGCCCGCTCGAACAGGCCCACGGATTGCCCGGTCATCGAACCGGAAATAACCAGGACTATTTCATTTTCTGATACTTTTTTTGTCTTGAACATCTCGCTTGCTTTTGACGAAACATAACCTCAAAATTGACGATTTTAATCTGGCACACTACAATAATCCGTAAAGATGTGTAAAAAATCAAGATGCCCTTCGATTTTTATTGAACCCATATAGTCCTTGAAATCAGCAAAACCCTTCAACCCCCTCAACCTAAGGCTACGCCGAGAGCGCAGGTGTATTGACCTATTTCTATGCACGGTGGATAATTGCTGTGAATCTCCGCCGGATCGGTGTTCCGAAGGTTCCCCCAGATGGGTTGTCCGCATGCGTGTTATAATTCTCATTTGGGTCTAGAATTACAGAGATTTCACGATATGGCACAGAGCTTGCTTACCAAGATGTCATGAAGGTCTCTACTTTGTTTCGAAACACCAGCCCCTTTGCCGGTTCACGGAGCCTGCGCTTCTTCGGCCTGCTGGCCATCGTGGTGGCGGTCGTCGAGCTGGTCCTTTGTTTCACCGGTCCGTTCAGGTTTGTACAACGACCCACGGTTGTACTTTTTCCGCCCTTCACCCACAACCTGACCCCCGAACAGTCCATGGAAGTCTCTGCATTCATCGAGAAACAAGTCGCTCTAACGAAATCCTATTCGATTACCAGCTACAGCTTCGTCGAAGAGTACTTCGTCCGTACCGACCCGGATTTCGATGAAGCCAAGCTGAAACCCGTAGATTACAAAGCGGCACAAGCACTGGCTCAGGAACTGGAGTTGGATCGTTTCGGTATTGTCTGGGTCTATTCATCAACGGATCATTTCGAAGTCAACGTGTCGATTCGGGACGTGAAGGAGGGAACGATCCTTCGCTCGGGTCGCTTTGTCTCCGACAGCTACGAGAATATGCTCCAGGGGATGGGCAAGGAGGGCGAAGTTTTAGATGTCCGGGATGAGCTTGCCGTAGAGATAGCGGCAGTCGGTTTCACCGACTGCCTGGTTCTGGTGCTGCTCGCCCTCCAGTTCGTATTGGGTCTGTTGGCGCTGTCCGGAAAAGAGCCGGGGGTTCTGGTTGAGATCGTGTGGGCCCCGGCACTCATCCTCTTCTTATTCGCCTATATTTGGGCACGCAGTGCCAATATGGACTATGTCCAGCGGTATATCGCGAGCAGCGGTCACCTGCAGCTGGCTGAAAGTACTGCTGCTGAACAGTTGTACGCCGCTCTGCGCTACGGTCCTATTCTCATCCTGAACGCCCTGTACTACATGGGGCGCAGATTCAATAAAGCAGTATCGGCTGGTAGAGCTGGCGGAGAGAGTTGGTTCCAGCTCTACATTGCCAACTGGGCGCTGCCCTGGGTCCTACTATCCGCAGCACTTTTCGGTTTTTCCTTTCCCTCCGTACTCCGGCTGGACGGGATCGGTCTGCTGGCATGGATTGCAATCGTGCCACTGCTGTTGGTACTCATAACGTCCAAACCGGCCATGGCGGTTTTCTACGGGGTCGTGTTCGGCGCACTCCAAGCCTTGATCATCAACTATTGGCTCGGTACGTACAACTACGTTACCCTCCACCTGATCACGATTGCCTTCATTGTCGAGTTTATGCTGTTCATGATTGCCCTGGTTCTGCTGATCAAGCTCAGCGGCAAGTGGGGATTTCTCATAGTACCGGCAGCCTGGGTAGCGTTCGACTACGTCCGCTCAATAGGCATTCTCGGCTATCCCTGGGGTATTATCGGCACGACCCAGTTCCGCTTCCTGCCGCTCATCCAGATTGCCTCTCTCGGAGGCGTGTGGGCTGTGGACTTTGTCGTGCTGCTGGGCAATGCAGCAATAGCCTGGACACTGGCATCTTCCGTACTCGGCTGGAAGTGGGTAGGAAGAGACACCGTCCCTGGTCGATCAAACAGGTCCGAAGGAGAAACATGGGTTCACAAGCTCAAGGGTAGAATCATCGGACTGATTTACCGCCCGCAAACGTTATTCCCCACGGGAGTATTTATCGTGGTTTTGTGTGTATGTATCGGAGCCGGCTCCGCGGTACTCCTTACGGTGCGGCATCGGCTTTACGGGCAGCCGGAGGTGGATTCGGCGACGGTCGTGCTCCTTCAACACAACACGGATCCGAGGAAGCGCGAGTACAAGGAGAACTTCGAGAAATTGATGGAGTTGACCGATCAGGCATTGCGCGGACTGCCGATGAGGCCCGATCTGGTTGCCTGGCCCGAAGGCGGATTTATCTTGGATATCCGCTGGTGGTCGGCACCAGAGCGGGAGAAATCCTACTGGGGACGGGTGGTTCGGGAGATGCGTGACTACCAGAAAGGTCTAGGTACCTGGCTGATAACCGGTACGCAGGATCACAAGATGGTACTTAATCCGGAAGGGGATCGAATCCGGCGCAACTTCAATTCCTCCGTGATGCTCGACAGGGATGGGCGGATCAACGGGTTCTACCACAAGATCAACCTGGTGCCTTTCTCCGAGTACTTCCCGCTGGATGAGGAGAAGTACTCCGGTTTGTACGAAACGTTCCAGAAGTACGATATTTCCAATTGGGGGGTCGGTACCGACAGGTACGTGTATCAACATGAGAAAATGCGCATTGCCACGCCGATCTGCTTCGAGGATGTATTTTCCGATCATGTGCGGCGCTTTGTGGTGCAGGACGTCGACGTGATTCTCAACATGAGCAACGATTACTGGTCCCTCTCTCCGGTTGAGGGCCGCCAGCACGGAATTCTTTCTCTGTTTCGTGCCGTAGAAAACCAGCGGCCGGTGCTGCGGACCACTTCATCCGGCTACACCGTGTACATCGATGCCACCGGGCAGATCCAGCCGGGAGCATTGGAACATTACAGCGAAGGATACGTGATCGCTCGTGTTCCTCTGCCGGAGAAGAGGTTCACCCCCTATACGCGTTGGGGGGATTGGTTTCCGATCGCATGTTTGTTCTCGATAGCGGCTTTCACGGCCTGGGCTACGGTCTCGTGGGTCGTGAAGACGATGCGCCGGTACAGCTTCGTGCTCGGTCGGGACTCGGTGCACGGGACATCCGACGAATCTTCTTAAGGGGTGACCCGAAAACGCCGCAAATCGAGGAGCAAAACCCGGGAGTTTCGCAATCTGTTGTAGTCTCTGCGTTTATCCGCCGGTAGATCCTGTACACCGCCTTCAGTAAATCCGAATTGCAGAAACCAGTCTGCGGTCTGAGTCGTCAGTACGTACAGATGCTTGGTGCCGAAGTTCCGGGCCCTGTCCACCAGAAAGGAAAGAATCCGTTTACCAATGCCGAATCCTTTGTAGGTACGATCCACGGTAATCGCGGCGATTTCTCCCCTCCCCTTTTCCTCCACCGAGGGAATCATCGCGCCGCAGGCATGAATGATACCGTCTACTTCGTACACGACGAAATGATCGAGTTGTTCTTCGAGCTCCTGCTCCCCTCTGGGCAGGAGGATCTCCTCCTCCACGTAGGGGCTCATGATGCGCAGCACTTCCGGGATATCGGTGAGTTGCATGGGGCGGATGTTTTCATGCTCGTTTGTGTAGATCATGGTGCCGCAGCCCCGGCTGGAAAAAATTTCCTTCAGAATGACCCCCTCACTCTCGCCGTTGACGATATGCACGCGGGCCACGCCTTCAGAGCAGGCCTTGCACCCCAAGCGGATCAGCTCCACCATTTCATCCTGCTGCCTATCCCCGTTCAAACTGAGAAATTTATTGGCCTGATCCACACTGAGGTGCGTTGCGACTCCTTCGGAAGATACAGGCACACCATCGGGAAGTTTGTAGTCCTTCGCGTCGACCCCCACATACCGGGAGATGTAGAATAGCTTCTCCGCCTTCAGGGTCCTGGCCAGGAGGTAAGCCAATTCATTAGAGGAAATATTGTACGGCTTCCCGCTGCCGCTCCAGCCGATATTGGGAAAGATCGGGATCAATCCCTCATCCAACACCTTGCGCACCAGTTCAACATTGATCTTTTCCACCGTACCTGTGTCTTGATAGTCGACTCCTTTGATCACGCCCAAACTCCGGGCTCGGACCCAATTGCCGATGATGGCACTGGCATTATTCTCCGCCAGCAGGGTCATCAATCGGTTGGAAACGTCAAAGGCCGCCATCTTGATGAAGGGAATCGCTTCCGGAGTGGAAATCCTCACGCCACCTATGCTTTCCCAGGGGATATTGTAGCGCTGCAGGACATCGTCGATCCGTTCTTTGGCTCCGGGAACCAGAAGTATTTGAATACCCTGCCGGTGCAGGAGAACCAGATCTTTCACGAGCAGGGGGAGAAACGGATGATTCATCACCGAACCGTCGACTTTTAGAACGATAGTCTTTCCTTTGAACAGCTGCACGTATTCGAACGCCTGCCGAATCAGTTCCACCTGCTCCTGCATTTTGTCACTTTCCATTGGATTCGATATCCTTTTCGTAAATTCTATATATCTTGTAGATCCTAACCGGAAAATGCTTCAACGAATTACGCATCGAGTAGTTAGTTTCCACGATATTGGACATTTCCACTTCTCGGTATCCGTGCTTCCTGGCATTTTCCACGATGTTCGTGTAGAAAGCGATCTCGATCCCTCTATTCCGATACTCCTCGAGCACTCCCATAAGGATATGGCGGAAGCGATCGGTCTTCCTTAAACCCCACAGCATGGTGAGAAAGCCGAAGGGAAAAAGCCTTCCGTTGATCTTCTTGATTGCCACGTTCGCATCTGCAATGGAGAGAGCAATCCCTACGGGCCGGCCCTGAATTTCGGCCACGAACGACAAATCGGGAAGGGCAATGCGTTTCACAGCGTCAACCAGTCTGTTGAACTCCCTCTCCGTCCAGGGCACGTGTCCCCAGTTCTGGCTCCAGGCTGGCTTGAAGATTCCGTTGATTATGGCGGCTTCCTTATCCACCTGCGTTAAATCGATCTTGCGCAGCTGAATCCCGCTGCGTTGTATGAGTCTATCCTTGAGCGCGAACAGCTTCGGATTCACCTGATCGTGATCTTTCACATAACCATGATAGGCGTACCAGTCGATTGCTTTCTTGAAACCCAACTCCTCCAGAAGCGGACCGTAGTAAGGTGGATTATGCAGATTCATTACAATCGGAGGGGTGTCAAATCCCTTTACCAGGATGCCGATCTCGTCATAGACACCGAAGTTCATCGGTCCTAGAATCCGGCGTTTCCCCCTGCTTCTCAAGTAGCGCTGCGCTGCAGTCAACAGGGCCTGTGCCACTTGAGGATCATTTACGCTTTCAAAAAAACCGAAAAATCCGGTTTCCGCACCGTATTGCTCATCGTAGAGGTGATTAACATGAGCGGTGATTCGACCGACGGCGCTGTCATTCTTTCGCACGAGAAACAGCTTTGCCTCACCGTGGTCGAAAAATACGCCTTTTTGGGGATTGAGATATTCCCTCTGGTCGGAAATCAGAGGGGGCACCCAGTACGGATCATCCCTGTACAGGTCCCAGGGCATCTTGATGAACTCTATCCGCCGGCGGCGGGTTTCAACGGGTACGATCGTCACCGCCTCCTGCACAGCGATTGCCATACACCCTATTAACGGCTACTCGCTTCTATCTGTCAAGTTGCCGTTCCCACAGGATCTCCAGATTGTACTTGTTATTCGCCCGCTTTATGGGTAAGGTAGACGAACCTTTTTTCAGTAGAGGTGCATGTCAAGTTGACGGACAAGCGACCTTTTTTCATTGTCAATCCCCACTCCGGTGCAGGGAGCACGGGCCATATGTGGCCGGACTGGCATCAACGGATTCGACGCGTCCTTGGAAAAGTTGATTTTGCCTGCACAGAGGGAAGCCTACATGCCATGTCCCTTGCCCGGGAAGCTTTACGTAGCGGACACGATCGGATCATCGCCGTGGGCGGTGACGGGACCCTCAATGAGGTGCTAAACGGCTTCTTCGACGATGGAAAACCTTGTTGCCCCGAGGCAGCATTGGCCTACATTCCGAACGGTACCGGTGCGGATTTTTCCAGAACCCTCGGCTTCCACGATCGAACCATAGATGAGCACATCGAGCGCCTGCTCTCAGCACCGGTTACACAGGTGGACTGCGGAGAGGTCCGCTTCGTCAACGTGAAGGGGGAGGAAACGAATAGGCTGTTCATCAATGAGTCGAGTCTGGGTTTTTCCGCCAACACCGCAGATGCAGTCAACAAAGCATCAAAACACTTCCGGGGAAGGCTCCCCTTTCTCATCGGCGTGGTACGGTGTTTGAGCACATTGAAGAATCCGCTTCTCCGGATATCGGTGGAGGGGGAACTGGTGCATGAGGAGCCTACCCTCCTGGTGGCCGTAACCAACGGGAAGTACTTCGGCGGAAGCATGATGATAGCCCCGGATGCGGAGATCAATGACGGGCTGCTCGATATCATCGTGATCTCCCGTATGAGCAGATTGACCCTTCTGCGCAAAATCAAGTCGATATACTCGGGACGGCATCTCAATGAGCCGGAAGTAGCCGCGTTTCGGGGTAAGACCGTTCACATCAACGCCGTTGAAGATGAGGTGCTGCTGGAAATGGACGGGGAACAGCCGGGGAAACTGGCCGCAGACTACCGGATAGCGAAAAAAACGATTCCCTTCGTGTACTAGCGGCTCGTATGGGTGGCGGGATCCCGTATCAACTCTCACCGAGCAGCTTGATCATGTATATTTCGAGATAACGGGTAAAGTAGTCCTTGCGCTTGATTCGGGCAAACGATTTGTTTGCAGCCAATTTCTCCGCCAGCGACCTGATACGGGCTGAATCGGGAGGCGTGATGCGAAATGTACGCCGAATGTTGCGCAGATAATCCCGAACCATAGCATTTACATCTTCTACGAGGTTAGTCCTGGCCTGTGGATCGTACAGGGGATTCCACTTCTCCATAAGCTCGCTCAGGCTATCCGCTATAGTCTTGTCACTGCCGACGAACTGCTCCTTCAGATCACTGATCGCCCTGCGATAGGCAGCCAACTGCTGACTCGTCACCGGACGAAGAGTCGTTGAGCCCACCTGCTCCGCAGCTCGGGCAGTGGCAGCGGCGGAGGTCGGGGCGGTGCCATGGGATGTTTCAGATTTGGGGGCGCCCGGCATAGGGGCGCCCGGTCTGCCGGTACGAGCGCGCTCCCTCGATCTCTGCAATGTTTTCTTGATACCCCGAAATATGTTCTGAAAGAAGTAAAACAGCCCGCGGAATATAGTTAGACGTCTCCAGATGGGTACCCGGAGCTTGGCATCGTCCATCACTTCTTTTCTGCTCAGTCCCAGAATTTTCGGCAGAGGCTGCAGTTGTCCCTTTTTCTCATCCAGAACCTGGTCCATGGTTCTTGCCATATCGTAGTTGATTTTCCCCTGTTCTTTGGCCAGATACAGCAGGCTGTAATTCAACAATGAGTAGAGAAAGGGCGCCCGGTTTTTCAGGGTTATATCCAAATCTCGGGCAAACTCCTGATCCTCGGTCATCGCCGTTATACGCTTGTTTTCTTTGAGCAACTTCACCCACTCTTCAACATAGTAATCCTTTATCTCTCTGGCCTGTTCATAAAGCATCTTCACGAACAGAGGCACAAGGAGATCCTTGTGGATATAGTAGTTCTTCCCGTGTACCGTCTTCAGTTGAACCAGCTCGGGAAGGGTTTCATAACTCTCCGCTTTGGTCTTTTTCTCCAGATACTCCAGGAACGTATCTTTTGTGCTTTGTCGAATCAGCGGAACGCCCTTTGCATCCCGCACGTTGTACAGATCTTTGAGCGTGTAGGCATAGGGGTATTTGTGAAATTGGATTTCAAACTTTTTTGCCAGGGAGGATTTCTCATTCTGCTTCTGCTGGCGCCCGCGGAAATGAACGTTGTAGAAACCGATAAGATATGCGGCTTGACAGAACGCATGTTCCTCCGCCGTTTTCTCGGCGATGTCCTTGTGCTCCTGAAGCACGAGATTAGCGAAGTGAGCCCAGAATCGAAACGAAAAATCCGAGGGTTCCAGAATTGTGCCGATCGCCCGACCCGGTTTTGTCATCACCGCGGAAATCATATCTCTCAATCCGCGCTCGTTGCCCCGCAGCGCCGGATGCAACCTGTGGGCGATGTAACTGGCGTTGTTTTTGCTCTCCAGATAGACCCGCAGCTTGTGGACAGAAAGTTCCATCAGCTTCCGTTCCACCAAATCCGAGGTCACAAAGAGCGGATTGACCAGCTGCGGGAAGGTTACACGGAGTATCTGCGTTTTTTCCTCCTGCAGTTCTCCCAGGGCAGCGACAAAATCTGTCTTGATGTTCAGCTCCGTAATCAGATGCTCGGGTATCGTGATTTTCAGGTCTTCCGCAGATGGAAAGGGAATCTGAGGTTTCGCCTCTACCGCTTTGTAAGCCTTGTGCAGGGCTTCGATGAAGTAGCGGGGGAAGAAGATCCAGCGGTCTTCCTGTCCCTCCTTCTCCAGGTTGCACAACCCGCGTTCGGTCAGTGTCCGCAAATAGGTGTCCACCATACCCTCGGTATGCTGAACGAATGACTCCATCTGGGGAAATTTAAGGGTGTACCGTCCGGCGTAGTTCTTTACGAAATCGACGAACTCGAGTCTATCGACCCGGGCGCTGCGATGATTCGCCGTGTAGATCCGCAGAAGGTGAAGAAGTGCTTGGGCATTGGGATCGAGTCCACCACGCCCGCCTTCCTGCTCGATACTCTCCAGAACAGGAACATCTTGGGAATCGGACGCCGAAGAATCGCTCATTACTGAAAAAGTATCACCAAAGCCCACCTCTGTCCACACTGAGATTCCAGGCGGGCGAACACACAGCCTGTCAGCCGGCTCACCTGACCTGGCAGGCGGGACAGCTATACGTGCCTCTCCCGGCCACCTGGCTCTTCACGATCCCGGCACCGCACCTTCGGCAGGGCAAACCCGCTCGGGAATACACCAGGAGGGAGTCTTGGAAGCTGCCCCTTTGACCCCGGGCATCGACATAATCGGATATTGTCGTCCCTCGTCGCCGGATCGCGGACCGCAGGACGGCGCGGATAGTGCGGCGAAGCGAAGCAACTTGTTCAAAACTCAGATCGGAGGCCTTTCTGAGCGGGGAGATTCCCTCTCGGAACAGGATCTCGTCCGTATAGATATTGCCCAGACCTGCGACAATCCTCTGATCCAAAAGGGCAGCCTTGATGCTGCGGGAGGTCTTTTGAAACAACCGATGCAGTTGCATAGTCGAGATCTGCATTGCATCAACTCCGAGTTTCTTGTCCTCTATGAACTGGGCGACACTCCCGGTCAGCAGTCTGAGTCTGCCAAACTTTCGGACGTCCCGAAAAACGATCTTCCTTTTCCGGTCCGACAAAAGCAGTTCCAGATGGGTATGCTTGTCAGCCGGTCGGATTCGGGGTACCAGCAGAAACTGACCGGTCATGCGCAGGTGCAATGCCAGCACCACGTCCCTGTCGAGCGAAAAGAACAGGTATTTCCCGTGTCTGTGGAGCTGTTCGATGCTGTGGCCCCGCACGGCTTCGGCAAAACAATCAGGATCCGGCCCCACAATTGCGGGGAAATGACAGCGAACATCCCGTATCGTCAAGCCGAGAATCTGAGAAGCCAAACCCCGAGCCAGATGCTCCACTTCCGGCAGCTCAGGCACCGGAGCGATCCTCCACCGAGGAGGCGAGAAACTCGTAGATCCTTCGGGCCGTCGGTGGACAGCCGTCGAGGGATTTCGAAAATCCTCTGGTACAGGCTCCGATCCCCAAACCATCGGCCCTCTTGCCCCTATACCCCTGACCCAGGTAGATCCTGTCCTTCAAGTCTCCCAATTTCTTCGATTCCTCAAGTCGCTGCAAAGCGTAGATCGTGCTGCCGTAGCAGGCCGAACAGGCCTGACGGTCGGAAATACGGGCCTTGAGCCGTTTCAGCCTGCTGTTGTCTTGACGGGGAATTTTGCGAAATCGGGGTTCGCCGAACTCTCGAATGCGGGCGGAGGCTGTGTCCATGGTACCAACCCCGCCTTGGGCAGCCAGGGCGATGTGCTTTATCATCTCCGGGCGATAACCCATCAACTCGGCAACGTAGCTGTCTACAAGGACCGGATCTTTGCCCAGGATCGCCCGGTCCATCTCCAGAGGATTACCCCCCGTTTCAGAGCTCGGATCACCGCAAAGACCATCGACTAGCACGAGATCCTGCCCGATTATGGTATTGAGCACAGCGATGGGTTTATGCAGCCCCTCCGCGTGATACCGCCGCTTCTCCGAATCAGGAATACAGCCCTTTAGATTCTTCAACGCACAAGTCAGCTTAGTCTCTCCGTGCCCCTTCAGCACCGGGAGATTTATCAGGTAGTCCGCCTCCAAAATGCTGCGAAACACCTTGAACCGATCTCCCCGGACAGGAAAGACTTGGACGGAATCGGTCTTCAGATCGAGCAGTTGCAAGCCGAATCTGCCGTACTCCTCTTCAAGCCGATCGTATCCGCAGACCCGAAAAGCCCGGCGCGTATCCCCTCCGGCCCAGCTGCTCTCCGCAACGGTGATTCTCCTCACACCGGCATCCATGAGGTAACGTATCACCCCCTCGACCAACTCCGGATGCGTCGTGATACCGGTGGAAGCTTGCCGGGCCATGACAAGGTTGGGTTTGAGTAGGACATGCATTTGGGAAGTGAGCTCTGAGGCGATGTCCGCCTCCTGGAGCAGATCTAAAGCGAGTTGACAGCCATCTGTTCCATAGGCGACGTATAGCTCTTCACTCTTCATGTGCCGGCCGCCGCCACGGCAGCCTCAATGCCGCGACTGCAGTGGGTAAAGGTGGGATCATTCCCGCATATTTCGTCCTGTACCTCGGCACGGTACACGGCTCTGCGCATCTCTTCGGCCGACTTTGACACTGCGTCGGAACGAAGGTCGATCGGTCTCATCGGCTTCTCTTTTCCTCCAGCAATGACTGCTTGGATCCCCGAATCCTCTGCAGTCGCTGTATCTCCTTCTCCCCTATCGATATCTGTGCACGAAGTGTTTCGATTTCCCGGCGGCGGGTTTCGATATCCCCCTCCAACCTCGAAACTCGTTCGGCCAGATTGCCGAGTTGGTTGTGCAGCGCATCGATCTGCAATGCTGCATGGAGCCTCTCGATCCGCTTTTTCTTCCTTCGGGTATCCTGTTCGATTTCCCGCATCTGGTGAATGAGACTGGCGGCTTCCGTGTCCTGAAGCTCTCCGGATTGAGTGTTACGAAAGCGCGTCCCGAGAGCCTCGAAGGCGTCCTGCAGCTTCCCCTCGATCCGCTGGATTTCCGACTCGATCTCCCGAACCCTTTTTTGATGAGACCGATGGGCACCCAGGGTTTTCAGCTCATTCCACTTCTTCTCCTGGTCTCCAAGAAGTTCTTCCAGCTCCCTGTGAAGAGTAGTAATTTTCCTCTCATTTGCTTCGTAGGGAGCCAGAGCCTCCTGGAGCTTCCGGTCCTCAAGTTCCTCTTTCAACTGAGGGGAACCGCAGATCTGTTTTCCTACCTCGTGGTACGTCTTTACAACAGCTTTGCGCCTGAGCGAGAGCAGACCTTTTACGTATACCGATCTACCGGTTTCTCGAAATATCTTGAAGAACTTTCCTCCCTTCCCGTGCTCCTGGAGTGCCCGTTGCTCCTCTTCAAGCTCGGCCAACTCCTGTTCCTGTTTTGTCAGTGAGTCGAACAGATCCTCGTACGCTTTTCCCGAAACCGGAAGGGTCTTGTAAGCCCGGAAGGCGGCCCTTCCGATAGCTTCGCATATCTCCCGGTTCTTCTTGGTGAGCTCGCTGATCTGGAGCTTTCTGCCTCGGATCTCCCGCTCCAACGCTTCGTTACCCGCGACGGTTTGAAGAATCTTCTTCACCTGCTGGCGACTATCGGGAAGCTGACGTCGAAGTTCCTGGATCCGATCGTGAAGCTCCTTCATCGCCGGGTCAGGCATTGTTTCGGCCTCTTGATACGACAGATACTCCCCGAGTTTCTTCAGGCAGAGGCGCAGCTCTGCGGAATCCTTTTCCATATCCCTCTGCAGCTCACTGATCGCCCCTTTGTAGTCGTGCATAGCCGGTAGGTTCACGTCTCCAGGCCCAGAGCGGTATCGATGATCGCTTTGGTCACGCTCAAGACCTCTCCTGTTTCGACCCGTAGGAGCTTTAAAAACAGCTCATACCCTTTGGCCGTTGAATAAAGCTTTCCGATTATCAGCAGCTCCGCTCCCATCAGTTCCCCGACCTGCGCAGCTCCCTGTTCCTCCGCCAAATCCGAAAGCTGCAGCTCGAGTTCCGTAAGTATGGTCTGAAGATCCTTTCGCTCCACGATGCGGAACAGTTCCCTGAACTTCTCATCTTTGCCGAAGCTCAAGATCAACTGCTCCGTGAAATACTCCGAGTTGAGGCCAAGACGGCTCTGGGCAGGACTGAGGGGGAGCACAGCCGCCGCTGTTCCCCGATCGATCTGTACCGTAGAGTAGTCGATGAGTTGAGAAATTGCCATGGAGAAGAGCTTGTTCAGGGTCTCTTCACGCTGCTCTTCGCCAATCTTGCTGGCCGTGAAGTACTCCTCCTCCTCTTCAATCGGCTGATCGGATATATATGACAACTCCTCCTTGGCGAAACGGATAATGATGGCCTCCAGCTTGTCCGTTTGATAGTTGGCTCCCGTATGATGGCTGACGCTCCCGGGAGTGCCTCCTTCGCTCTCCCCGGTTTCCCCGTAAGTCAGGAAGATGTACTTCGCCGAGGTGTACTGAGCGATCTGTCTCAACACCACCTCGCCCAGCAGATCGAGCCCTCCCGTGCCGACACCGAAGATTTTGATGCCCTTTCCCTTGGCTTCCTCCGCCGCCCGGGCATAGGTGTAGCTCTGGCCGTAGTCCAGGTGCGGAGGCGCATCGGTAACAATAAATCCAAGGCGCACTCCCCCCCGATTCCAGGACATCTCCATGGTTGCCTGGAGCGCCGCCTGCAGGTCCTCAGGGGTGTCTCCGCCTCCGGAGGCTTCGACCCGTTCCAGACTCGATTGAAAAGACTGAAGGTCTTCGGTAAACGGGACGACCTCGGTGAGGTACTCATCTCCCCGATCCTTGTACAGCACCATGCCGAAGCGCACCCTCGGTCTTGTCGACAGGGAGGAGAGGTTGAGATTGATGAGCTCGATCGTAGTTTTCAGCCGCTGAATTTCTTCGCCCATGCTCCCCGTAGTATCCAGGATGAACAGCAGATCCAGAGGAACCCGGCTCAGCGCAGCACGAGGCATGTTGAAGGTGACCTCAATCTCCCGCCTTCCATAACGATCCAGGGAGATTCTCTGACGCTGCTGGTTGTATACGATCTCGACGTCGTAGCTCTGCTCGCCCCCGTACGCGGCGGGAAAAAGCAGGTACGATCCATCCGCATAGGTCACGCCCTGCGAGAGTACCTGACCCTGCGATTCATACACACTGATCTCGGCGTTGGGTATGGATTTTCCTTCACTGTCCTGAACTTTGAGAATGATCCGTTCTTCGATTGGGATCGGAATATGACTCACCTTGGGTCCGTACTCGTTGATGAACTGTACGAAGTAGTTGAACTGCTTGTTGTCATCGGCGAATCCTGCTTTCAGACCCGAAATTTGAGGTCTTCCGGCTGATGCAGCGGTTGATCGAGTGGTTCCGGATGCATCCTCTTTCTTCGAAGGCAGTGCCTCAGCCACCGCAGGTGCTTCCGATTCCTCGCTCCAGGTGGACTCATCCCTCTCCTCAGCGGCGCCCTCTCGCATCACGCCGCCTGACGATTTCGGCGCATCCCCTGCTGGGGGTGATGAATCTTTCTCCCCCGAAGTGAACGGCGCCACGTATTCCGGTCCGCTCTCTTCCATGCCCGCACAGGACAGGAGAACCACCAGGATAAAAAGCAAGAGTGCCGGCCTGTACATTATCTTAGTTCGGTTCATCAGCTGTCTCCTTTCCGCCCCTCACCGCTTCCGGACGGACTGTAACGAAGATGCTATTAGCATAGCCAAAAAACAGGAGGTTGTAGAGCCATAAATGGGCAAATATCACTCCGAGTTTGATGTCATAGGGAAAAAGTTACGGGCCGCGAGGATTCCCGGGTCTACTGTTTGCGATGCATACCCTGTTCGATATCC
>Ga0180437_10006077_pt1 | contig 16262 bp, 12 predicted proteins | sample SS_ome_4_FD_132410 | JGI IMG/M metagenome (GOLD analysis project Ga0180437, IMG submission 132410) | Hypersaline lake sediment archaeal communities from the Salton Sea, California, USA - SS_3_D_1 metaG | ecosystem: Environmental > Aquatic > Non-marine Saline and Alkaline > Hypersaline >...
CTTCCGCGACATGGGCTACAACGTCGCACTCATGGCCGACTCGACCAGCCGGTGGGCCGAAGCCATGCGCGAGATTTCCGGCCGACTCGAAGAAATGCCCGGCGAGGAGGGCTACCCCGCCTATCTCGCCAGCCGCATCGCGGCCTTCTACGAACGCGCCGGCCGTGTGCGATGCCTGGGCAGCGACGAGCGCGAGGGATCGCTCAGCATCATCGGCGCGGTCAGCCCGCCCGGCGGCGACCTCTCCGACCCGGTCGTGCAGGCGACCCTGCGCGTGGTGAAGGTCTTCTGGGGACTCGACGACGCCCTCGCGGCGCAGCGCCACTTCCCCGCGATCAACTGGCTCCGCAGCTACTCGCTCTATCTCGACGTGACCGAGAAAGCGGCCGGGAAGGAAGTGGACGAAGCCTGGGGTCCCAACCGCCGCGAGGCCATGGCCCTGCTCACCCGCGAGTCGGAACTGGAGGAACTCGTCCGGCTCGTCGGCGTGGATGCCCTGCCCGCGGCCGACCGCCTGGTAATGCTCGGCGCGAAGATGATCCGCGAGGACTTCCTCCACCAGAACGCATTCGACTCGGTGGATACGTACACGTCGGAGAAGAAGCAATTCCTGATGCTCCGGACCATCATGGAATTCTACCGGCACGCGCGCGAGGCCTTCCAAAAGGGCGCCGACGTCCTCGAAATGGACAAGCTCCCCGTCCTGGAGAGCATCAGCCGCGCGAAACTGATTCCGGAGGAAGAACTCGACCGCTTCGACGAAATCCTGGAGCAGGCCCGCAAGGAAACCGCCGACATGGCCGCGACCGAAGAGCCGGTTACGGAGGACGAGAGCGAGACATGATTACCGAATACAAAGCCGTTCGAGACATCGTCGGCCCGCTGATGCTCGTCGAGGGCATCGAGGGCGTATCGTACAATGAGCTGGCCCACGTCAAAATGCCCGACGGCGGCATTCGCATGGGACAGGTGCTCGAGGTGGACCGCGACCGGGCCCTGGTGCAGATCTTCGAGGGCAGCCGCGAGATCGCGCCAGACGACGTGAAGGTTCGCTTCCTCGGCCACGGGCTGACCATGAACCTGTCGCCCGACGTCGTCGCGCGCGTCTTCAACGGCATCGGCCGGCCCGTGGACGACGGCCCCGAAATCGTGCCTGAAAAGACCGAGGACATCAACGGCAACCCCATCAATCCCTGCGCGCGCGACTACCCGAACGAGTTCATCCAGACAGGCATCTCCACCATTGACGGCCTCAACACACTCGTGCGCGGGCAGAAGCTGCCTCTCTTCAGCGGGTCGGGCCTGCCGCACAACCGCGTGGCCGCGCAGATCGCCCGCCAGGCACGCGTACGCGGAACGGGCGAGGGCTTCGCCGTCATCTTCTGCGCCATGGGCATCACCTTCGAGGAAGCCGAGTTCTTCATGGAAGACTTCCGCCGCACCGGCGCGCTCTCGCGGTCGGTCCTGTTCATCAACCTCGCCGACGCCCCGGTCATCGAGCGTATCGCCGCGCCGCGCTCGGCCCTGACCACGGCCGAGTACCTCGCCTTCGAGCTGGGCATGCACGTGCTGGTGATCATGACCGACATGACGAACTACTGCGACGCCCTGCGCGAAATCTCCGCCGCGCGCAAGGAGGTCCCCGGACGACGCGGCTACCCCGGCTATCTCTACACCGACCTGTCCATGCTCTACGAACGCGCCGGACGCATCCGCGGCAGGAAGGGGTCCATCACGCAAATCCCCGTCCTCAGCATGCCCGACGACGACAAGACCCACCCGATCCCCGACCTCTCCGGCTACATCACCGAGGGCCAGATTTACATTGACCGCACCCTCCACGGCCAGGGCATCTATCCGCCCGTGGACGTGCTGCCGTCGCTGAGCCGTCTGAAGGACAAGGGCATAGGCGAGGGCCGCACGCGCGAGGACCACTCCGGCGTGCTGAACCAGCTCTACGCCGCATACGCTCGCGGAAAGAACGCGCGCGAACTGGCCGTCGTCCTGGGCGAGTCGGCGCTGACCGAAACCGACCTGCTGTTCCTCAAGTTCGCCGACCGCTTCGAGGGCGAATTCGTGACCCAGGGCGAGGACGAGGACCGGACCATCGAGGAGACGCTTGATCTCGGCTGGACGCTCATGGGCATCCTGCCGAAGGCCGAACTCAAGCGCGTTCGGCCCGAGCAGATCGAGAAATACTGGAAACCGGCCGAGGAGGAAGAAGCCCCGGCCGAAGACGAGAAAGACGCGGACGCCTAAGCCATGAAGCAGCGAATCAACGCCACTCGAATGGAGCTGATGCGCGTGCGCAAGCGCCTGGCACTCGCGCAGCGCGGCCACAAGCTCCTCAAGGACAAGCTGGAAGGCCTGATCAAGGAACTGACCGACCGGCTGGCCGATTACAAGACGCTGCGCCTGCGCGTGGACGAAGCCTGGCCGCGCATCTTCGGCCGGTTCGCCATGGCCGGGGCCGCAGGGTCCGCGAGCGCGACCGAGACGGCCATCGCTCAGGCCCGGCCGAAGGTGAAGGTCGAGACCAGCATCGAACGCATCATGGGGATCGCCATTACGCACGCCGAGGCGAAAATCGTCGCGCCCGGCGGTGCGTACAGCCTCATGCAAACCTCGCCCGCCATGGACGAGGCCCTGCGGGACCTTCGCGAGTTCCTACCCGACCTCATCCGCCTCGCGGTCCTGGAGCAGGCCGTGCGCGCCCTCTGCGCCGAGGTGGAAAAGACTCGCCGTCGCGCGAATGCGCTCGAGTACGTCCTTGTCCCGGACCTGAGCGAGGCGCGCAAAATCATCGCCGGCCGCCTCGAGGAAATGGCCCGTTCCGACACCAGCCGCCTCATGAAAGTCAAGCAGATGCTCCTCGAACGCGAAGAAGCCGCCGCGCGGGTGTGAGCGGCGCGGTGACAGGCGAACGTCCAATATCCAACGCCGCACACGGGGCGCTCACGCAACCACCAAAAGCACAAAGGGCGAGCAACGCAACAGCGGAACAACACGGGAACAACCCTCGCCGCTAATGCTCGTGCATCGCCGGTTCCGACACCCGGCAACAGCGAGATGGTCACGCGGAGCCCGTGCTGCACGGCCAAGCGCTCTTCCCACAACCTCTTTCTCCATTTCGACACCATCTGCCGAGACAAGTCGAGTCCCGCGCCGATCTCCTTCTTGTTCAGGCTATCGCCGGCTGCGGAAGCATTTCCGGCGCGCATAACGATGCAGTACCATGACGTATTTCAGCTCCCGACGACCACGAGAGCTTCTCGCTCCTCTTGGCTAAGGCCAATCAGATAAGCCCTTGCTTGTGGACTGTCGGCCTTTACTCGTCGAAGGCAGCGATCGGACAACGTAACCGTACTTGTCACGTTTATACGTCATCGTATATATACCGGTATGGCCTCGGCTCGCATGGCTCGCGATATTTGCCGGTGCAAAGCGAAAGGTTGAATATGCAAGACGCGTGTCGGCGCCGGACAAGAAAATTCCATGCGCGCCAGCCGTGCCAACCGGCGAGAGCATTCCTCACAGTCTTTGCATCCGCAGCGCCCCTATCGCAGCGCGACGCGCTGCGTTCGATACGATGGAATGCGTTGATTCGCGCCATCGAAAGACTCACAGAGAAACCCGCACATGCGAGCGACGGGACGCGTATCCGGCGCGTCCCTCACGCCCTGATCTTGAAGCTAGGTTACCGAAGATAGATCCCTCTGTGACACAGGCCCTCCTTGGCCTAAGAAGCCTTGGCGAAATGGGCTGGCCTGTCAAGACGCGAACAGGGCGTTCCCCACGGCCCCCGCGACCGTAGGAGGTTACTTGCCGACCTCAGCGTGTCGAAGGCTATTCGAGATGAGCTAAGACCGGGGCATGACGGAGATACGTTGAGAACTGCGACGGCGGTGTGCGCCGCCCCGGCCAGAAGCGGCCCCGGCAGTTGGCCAAACAAGCCTTAACGGGGCTCGGTCCGACAAGAAGGCCCTGGGAATTCGCTTTTTTGAATAGCCCTCCGGCCACCGGTTGGAAGCGGGTTCAGACTCAGGCCGATATGCCAAGGATATCGAGAACGCGCTGAAGGTCGTCGTCGTTGAAGAAATGGATGGTAATTCGCCCTTTCTTGCCGGAGGCGTCCAGGGCCACTTTGGTCCCGAGGCGTTCCCGGAGACGATCCTCCAAGTCTCGAATATGAGAGGGCTTGGGGCGCTTTGGCGCGCTTTTGGCCTTGGATTTGGGCGTACGCAGCTGGGCGACCAGGCGCTCGACTTCGCGCACGGAAAGGCCTTCTTCCTCGATTCGAAGGGCCATAGCCTGTTGGGCCGAGGCGTGGGGAATGCCCAGGAGCGCCCGGGCGTGGCCCATCGAGATTGTTCCACGTGAAACAACATGCTGCACGCTCTCCGGAAGGTCCAAGAGACGGATGAAATTCGCGATCGTGCTCCGGTCCTTGCCCAGCCGCCGCGCCGCTTCCTCCTGCGTAATCTCAAACCGTTCGATCAGATCATGGAACCCCTTGGCCTTCTCCATCGGATTCAGGTCTTCGCGCTGAAGGTTCTCCACGAGCGCCAAGGTCAACATATCCTCGTCGCCGGCTTCCCGCTCAATGATCGGCACCGTTTCCAGGCCAATCAGCTGCGCCGCGCGGAAGCGACGCTCCCCCGCGATGATTTCATACCCTTCGCCCCGCCTCCGCACTATCAACGGCTGCAATATCCCCACAGAGCGAACCGACTCCACCAATTCCGACATCTCGCGCTCCTCAAACCCCAAGCGAGGCTGCATTGGATTCGCGCGAATGCTGAAGAGCGGCACTTGCCGCGCCCCGATATCCCCGCCATCCTGTGCCGTCTCGGCTTCTTCACCTCTCCCCAGCAACGATTCCAACCCGCGTCCAAGTCGCCGTTCTTTCTTCACCCACTCGCCTCCTATTCAAACTTTCGTGTCCTCCTCACGACACAGGTATACAACAATCCCGCCGCCAGTGCAAGTGCGGATTCCAGCTCACGATGGTTGAAGTCCCGCCACGAACCGAGCCCATTGCAAAACTCTTCGCCCTATGGTACCCTTTTCACAAAACCTCCGAGGATATCCGATGCGAAGAAGAATGGCCATACGCTTCACGGGAATGGTTCAAGGCGTCGGCTTTCGCTATACGACCCGCCACCTTGCCGCAGGCTTCCCCAGGATCGCGGGAACGGTCCGAAACCTTCCCGACGGCAGCGTAGAAGTCATTGCCGAAGGAGACGATCCGGACCTCACCTCCTTCGCGGACAGCATCGAGGACCGCATGGGCGGGTATATCCGGGAGGCCAAACGAACATACTTGCCGGCCACCGATGATCTTATAGGATTTCGGATCCTTCACTGAACATCATCCCTTTATTCGCGGCAACGCCGCCGAGGGTCACGACCCCGATGCGCTACGCATTCATTGCCGACATCCACGGCAACGCCCAGGCGCTAGCCGCCGTGCTCGGTGAAATTGACTCCCTCGGAATTGCTTCCATCTTCTGCCTGGGGGACATCGTCGGCTACGGCGCGGAGCCTTCGCGTTGTATTGCGACGATCCGCGACCGTAACATCCCTACGATTGTCGGCAACCACGATCTCGCCGCAGCCCGTGCGCTTTCCATCGAGAACTTCAACGATAACGCCAAGGCGTCCGCCGAATGGACATACAATCATCTTACTAACCTTGAGAAAGACTTCCTCAAGGCCCTTCCCCTCGAATTCAAGAACCACGATTTCCAGCTCGCGCACGGGGCGCCAATGGACCCGGCAGCGTTCGATTACATTCTCACTCCCGCCGACGCCGTTCTCACCTTCGGCGCGATGGAGCGCGCCCTTCTCTTCACCGCGCACTCGCACGTTCCCCTGGGTCTCGTCTGGAACGGCAAAGAGATATCGGCGTCCCCCATGGGTTCGGTGGTCATTCCCCCCAACGCTCGCGCGATCGTCAACGTCGGATCGGTCGGCCAGCCGCGCGACGGCAGTCCCCTCGCCGCCCTCGCCCTCTGGGACTCCGAGTCTCGCGAGGCGAGCGTCGTTCGCGTCGAATACGACGTGGATACCGCCGCACGCAAGATTCTCGATGCCGGCCTGCCCGAAGGGAATGCCTACCGCCTGTCCCTCGGTCGTTAGCGTTCAATTTCCGAACGTGCACGTTCCGAAATCCAATAGCGGCCGCTCCCCTCGCGTATTCCCTTCCGGCCCCACAATTCCACCCCGCGGCTGTTGCCACCGCCGGCTCGCTTGGCCTGTCGATTTGCTCTTTTCGCCCCTCACCCAGCAAATCACCTACAAATCCCACATCCTTGGGAACCGACAGCCGCCGGCCCGCACGAGGGCCATCGTCAGCGCGCAAGCATCCGCCATATCAGGGCTTACGCCGAGCGCGGCCTTCGCCTGATCCTTGGCCTCGAGCCGAATGCGGCCGCGACTGTCGAAGCCATATGTGAGAGCACTGAGTTGGCGTGCGAGTTCGGGCTCGCGCGGCAGCCCGAACCCGATGTCATTCTCGGGCGAAAGCACCGTGCGGAGGCGCCAATAGATTTCCGCTCGCGTATTCGCGAAGGCTGGGTTGTCAGGCCGGTTCGCGCCGTTGATCGCCCGGACCGACCACCCCTGTTCCCGCAGCCGATCCGTCACGCCACCGCCCACGCCCGCGTCGTCTATGGCAATGGCCTCGGGAGCCACGTCGAACTCTCGCGCGCTCGCGATCGCCCAACCCGCCGTCTCCATTGTGGAGAGACCCGAGCGGCAACGAACCGCGAGCACGCCGCAGTCGTTGGCAACGGCCAGGGCCGTCCGGTCCGACCCGTAGCGCGCCACGTCCACACCCAAGCGATGTTCAGAACCTGAACAGGTCGCGCCGTCTCTCGCTTGAGCCGCGTGAATCCACGCGAGGGGGATCAGCCGCGCGCCGTGTTCGCTTGGGAATTCGCCGAGCACGCGCGCCCGGAAGGCGGGGGAGTTCTCGCCCCACTCGGCCCGTTGGGCCTCGACCCACTCCGCCGTCACCAGCGAAGGGTGCGTCACTCGCCCGAGCCGCACGTTCGGACAAGCCGTACAGGGGATGTGGAGGGTCTTCCACCCAGGGGTGCGAAAGGCGTTGTAGAACGGCCCCGAGGGTTCGGTGGGGTTCCCAATCAGGAGAATCCGCGCGTGCCGAGACGTCAGCAGCCCGCGCGCGGCCTCGTAGATCTCCGGCGAGACGCCGGGGGCTTCGTCGAAGACGAGAAGGAGTCTCTCGGCGTGGTATCCCTGGAATCGCTCCGGCTCGTCCGTGGCCAGGCCCAGCGCAAACCAGTCGTCATCGAGGCGAATGCCCGTTTCAGTTATTCTGCCGCCGAGTTTGTATGCCGCGTTGCGAGCCTGTTTGCGAATCTCGGCCCAGAGAATGGAACGCACCTGCCGGTGCGTGGGGGCTGTGGTGAGCACCACGGCGCCCGGGTGAGAGTAGAGAAACCACAACGCGGCGCGCGCGGCGATCCAGGTCTTGCCGACACCGTGTCCGCTTCGGACGGCAACGCGCTTTCCGTCGCGCAGAGCGCGAAGAATATCCGCTTGCCGCCGCCACGGCCGCGGGCCGCCGAGGACACACTGGCTGAAGAAGAGCGGGTCGCAGCGACCCTGGCTGAGGATCTTGTGGCTGGCACGAGCGCGGTAATCTGCAAGGGTCTTGTGTTTCAGGACAGGGCGCCTCCACTGGCGGACCGCCGAGAACCGTGCTTCCGAGCGACGGTTCTTCGGGCGGACCATTCGATTGTTTGATCGGCTTGCGGACGGTTTCAAGCCCCGGCCGGGATGCGGCCGGCCTGCACGGTTGCGTTGGACACGCGACACGCGTGTCGGTCACGCGCCGTCCCCGCAGGCGTCTTCCGGCGGCTCGTCGAGTTGCGATTCGTATTCCTGCGCAAGCAGGGCGAGCTCGCGGAACGTCCTCGGGGCCGCCTCGTCGTCGGATTCGTCCTGCGCCAACCGATCGGTCAGCAGTTTCGCCGCGGTCAGGTTCCCGCCGCGCGCGGCGCGGAACACCACGGCCCAGACTTCCCACATGCGGACGCGCAGAAGACGCCGGACTTCCCCGCCGAGCCATTCCGCGAACCCGGGCCGTTTTCGCCAGCGGGCGGCCTGCGCGGCGGTCACTCTCGCCGCGGCGAGGCGCGCTTCGGGCGACGTCTCGATGTCCGGGTCGGCGCAGGCGGCCGCGTAGCGGCGCATGGCCGGCCGGGGCTGGAACGGCTCTTCCGACATGGGGACTCCCTTAACCCGCCTTTCTCGCCAGAGTTCGGCGTCCGGCGACCGCTTTTGGTGGGAGGCGGCGTCCTCCGCGCTCGCGATCCTCGACGTATCTCCGGATACGCCTCCGGCCGATCCCTTGTGCGTCCTTGCCTCCCGCCAAAATCGCCTCGCCGGTCGGCACACGATGTTCTCGTCAGGGTCGGTCCATTCGCGGCGCAACGCGGGGCGCCTCTTGAACTTCCCGCCTCGCGCCGGCAAACCTAGCGAGAAAGGCGGGTTAGGGCCTTCAGGCGCGTTTCAGGCGCCGCAACGACGGCCGGTATCCATTAATAGTATGTCGCCGGGTCTGACAGCGGGGGACGGGGGGGCCGCGGGCGCCACAAAGTTTTTCCGAAATTGCGGTTGACACGGGCCGCACAGCGACTATAATGACATGAGCGTGAGGTATGCGTTATGCCCACGGCAGGGGATGTCTTTGGCAAAAAGGAAAGGAGGTGAAACGAAATGAGAAAGTGGCTTTCAGCTTTTACCCTCATTGAGCTCTTGGTCGTTATCGCCATTATTGCTATTCTCGCCGGTCTGCTTTTGCCGGCACTAGCAAGGGCGCGTGAGGAAGGCAGGAGGGCCGTATGTAAGGAGAACTGCTCCCAGGTCGGCAAGGCGATCTTCGCCTATACCCAGAACAACAACGAAATGTTCCCGTTCTGCTGGGGGGACAACGTCGATTGCATCAACGCGGACGCGACAGGCTCCTACGGCAACGAGACCATGGCCAGTATCGGGTTGCTCTATCCGGAGTACCTGAATACCGACAGGGTCTTCCGCTGTCCTTCCGCTGAGAACGGCCCGCATCTTCTGACCGCGCTGGATAGCTTTAATAACAACGAGAACGAGGATCCGACGACGGGTTTGGACCAGAACACGCCCTACGTATGGTCGAATCGCATTTTCACGTTGTACGATTCGAGCTACGGGTACGACTGCCGCATGCTCCCGAGCGCCGCGTCGAGCCATGCGATCTTCGGCGACATGGACGGCACGTACCAGTACAACCGGGATACCTCGACCCAGAACCACACGACCGGTCAGAACATTCTGTTCGTGGACGGCGCCGTGAGGTTCGAGGCGAGCAACTACTCCAGCAACGAGGCGATCGACAACATCTACACGGAGACCGGCAGTACCACCACGGACGACATCTTCTGGCACGCCGACACGGACAGCTACATCAGCCGGACGATCGACGATCAGATCTTCGGCGGCGGTCCGAACGGCGGCCCGCTCGATGCGAGCGGCCCCGTCAACTTCACCGACCTCTATGACTGACAACTGAGTTTCCGGGGAAGGCCGCTTGACGCATTCGCACTTGTCGTACGTTCTTAAAGCGGGACGGTCGAAAGGCCGTCCCGCTTCTTTTTCCGCGCTCCCGGCAACACGGTCCGTCCCGGTGTGCCCGCCGGGGCCGGCTCTTTGGGGCATGGGGCAAGGCGGGCCGGTCGTCGCTTGCGGGGGCGGCGAATTCCGCCCCGGAAATTTTTCCAAAATTGCGGTTGACATGGGCCGCACAGCGACTATAATGACGTGAGCGTGAGGTATGCGTTATGCCTCCGGAAGGGGATGTCTTTGGAAAAAGAGGAAAGGAGGTGAAAAGAAAATGAGAAAGTGGATATCGGCGTTTACGTTGATCGAGCTCTTGGTCGTTATCGCCATTATCGCTATCCTCGCCGGCCTGCTTCTGCCGGCATTGGCCCGAGCTCGTGAGGAAAGCCGCCGCAAGGCCTGTAACAGCAACCTTGGCCAGATCGTCAAGGCGTGCATCACTTATCAGGAACCGAACGGCGAGTTCTTCCCGGCACACTGGAACGATTCCCGTCACTCTTGGGACACCAATATTCCCGACTCTGGCGCAGGTGGCCCATTCACGCCGTGGGAATCGCTCGCATTGCTCTATCCGACGTACGTCGACAATGTCCGCGTCTTCCGTTGCCCGTCCACGAACGAGGACCCGAAGATCGTCATGGAGTACATCTCCGGCCATCGTGTCAACTGGTTCGGCGACGATATTGACACCTATGTTGGGGGTACCCCTCGTGTAGTCCTTCAGCAAGGGTGGGGTGACCCTCAATCGGTCAGCCCCAATAACGAGTCCACGAAGCCGAGCTACCTGTACGACCCGCTGCTGCACTTCCGCGACGTGGGACCCGGACAGGCCATCGCCACCGACGCGAACGGTTGCGCTTGGCGCGGCCCCGACGGTAAGCTGGTTCCCCAGCCCGGCGACTGGGCTCGTACGCCCGGCAAGCCCAACCACGACAGCGGCCAGAACGTGATGTATTTCGACGGCCACGTGCGTTGGACCGAGGCGAACTTCGGCAGCGACGACGTGACGGACAACATGTTCGTTGTCAACTGCGTCCAGCTCGACGTAGATGGCGTCACGCCAATAGCTCCCTGGGCCCCGGACACAGACGCAGCGATCTGGGACGGCACGGACATAGGCATCCCGCAGCCTGAATAAGGCCGGATGCTTCGTTCATGACGTTGCCTTTTATGACCCCGATGCGTGAACATCGGGGTCTTTTTTTCGCCTTGCCGGGCCGTATTCGAGTGGCCGCCGAAGACGCCTTGCGCGCGCCAGGGTTGCCTTAGCAGCGTGCTGAAAGCATAACGCGCGCTTGAAGGTGGGGCCAGCCGGCCATGCAAACGGCCGGGGCGGAGCCCGACAGTCGCTCGCCGGTTAACAACGATGCGATCGCCTTGGCGGGACGCGCCGATATTACGGCTCCAATTCGTATACCGCCACGATATGCCCCTGGGGCGGGACGGGACGCGTACGCTCGGTGGTGTAGTCAGCAATGAATGCCGGCCACGCGCTCCAGTCGTAACGGTCCCCTGGCGCCTCTCGGGGCCAGACGATCCGCGCATGGCGGCCCAGGAACGCATGGAACAACCCCCAGTCGAAACCGTCCAGCATACCCAGACGCGCGGCCTCTTTGTAACGGTAGCGGTAGCTCTCCTGAAGCCGCGCCAATTCCGCGCTATTGACGAGGATATGCGTGACGCCTCTTTCCTTCAACGCCGCCCCGATGTCCTCGGGCGTGCGGGCCGCGGCGACGACCCCCTCGATCGGATTCCGGTCGAAGACCGTCGGCGCGATATAGTCGCGCCGGCAATAATACGGCCTCGCCTCGCCGAGGAACATGACCTTCACGGGCGAACGCTCGGGGTCGTTGAGGAATGCCATGGCGCCGTAGACGGGGGGCGACAATTCCGACCGCCCCGCGTTCGTCAGGAATTCCCGCCGCGCTGTGGCTCCGAGCGCCACATCGGCCGAGTTCCACGCCTGGACATAGTTGATCCGCCTCCCGGGCGCGGCCAGCAGCAACACAAGCACAAGCGGCTTCAGGGCGGGTCCGAAGCGCGTTCGCAACGCCTCGCCGAGCCCCATCGCCGAAAGCGCCCCGAGTACCGTAACGCCCGCTTCCATGAATCTCTCGTTCTGCTGCGTGAAGTAGAACCACAGAACGTACTGAGACACGGCCAGCACGAGAAGAAAGACAACCGCACCGCGGCGTCGCCGTTGGGCAAGCAGCAGGAAAGGCACAAACAGGAAGAGAAGAACGGAGGCCTGGTTGCGATACCCGACGCGGTAAACCTCGGACACTTCCGTGCCCAGCCGGGCCAGGCTCAAATCCTTCGGGGAGTGCGCCGTCGTCCAGCGCGCATCCTGCTGATCGCTCCAGTGCGAACTCCTGAAAACCTTATGCAGCAGTGGATACACCGGGTTGCCCGTGTTGATGGTGCTGCGGAGCAGCCACGGCGCGAAAAGGGCCAGCGCGACAGCGCCGAAAAGAACGCTCCGCTTCACGGCCAGAACAAGCTTTCTGCCTGTTGTCAGCGTCAGGACGAACACCGACACGCCAAGCGGAACCAGCACGAGCAGTGCCGCGGTATACTTCACACCGAGCGCCAGGCCCGTCGCGATGCCCCCAAGCGCGATCCAGCCTGCCGGCCCGGGCTTCGTTCGCTTGCGCCGCCACGCCCACACGACCGCCCAGGCCGCCAGCGTCGCGTAGAATATCAGCGGCAATTCCACGTATCCCATCCCCGCGTAGGCCGTCACGCCGGGCCAGGTATAGAAGATCGCCGCAGCGGCCGCGCCTGCGTCGCGCCCCGCCAAACCGGAGACCATACACCCAGCCGCCAGCGCGGCCAGCAGGCCCGTCAGCCCGCACAGGGCCATACCAACCGCCGCCCCCCGGTCAACCGACCTGGTCAACCGCATGCCGAGGAAGTGCAACATCTCCGCGTTTTGGGGGAAATTCGCATATACGTTATCCCGAATGAAGAAGACGCGACCCGCCTGGTGGTAGGCGGCCGGCGCGGCCAAGTGATACTCCAGCGAGTCGTAATCGGACGGCGGGGTGAAGGCGCGAACAAGATTCAGGATCACGAAAAACGCGATCACGCCTGCAACCAGAACGCGAAACCATGATCCCCGGCGGCCCTGTTCGGCGCTCCTGACGAGCGCAGGTAGAAACCGACGAAGTTGTGGAAGGCCCGCCACGGCCATGACCGCCAGCACGGCGAGTAACACGGGGAAGTCAGCCACGCCGAGTACGCCGAGGAAAAGCGTCAGCAGGGAAACGATGCCCAGGCCCGCGCCCAGCCCGAAAAGGGCGGCCGCTCCCGGCCGTTTCGGAAGCAGTCCCAAGCGCCGGAGCGCGAAACATCCGCCGCCGAGCGCCGCCAGCAGAACCGCCCCGGCCCAAAGCAATGTGCCCACCCGGTCCACGAAGACGGCAAGAACACCCGCGAAACGGGTCTGAAAGACGTGCGCCACAAACAGCACGCCCGAAAGCAGGACGGCTATCGCCCCAAGGACGGTCGCCCAGGCCTTTCCGTTTTCTCGCCTCATGTTGACTCACCTGGCTGGAAACGATCGCCGCCGGAACGCAACACACGCGACGGTATCTTAGTGTAGCGGGCGGACTTCGGCAAGGGAGAATCGGGAAATGATTGACTTGCCCGCGAAAGCCTCGTTATACTACGCTTGCGGCGTCGAGGAACCATGAGGCTGTCGCGGACATGTCCGTTCCGGCGCCGGTCCTCCGCTCGCCCGTCGCGGTTCAGCCCGTTCCCTTCCCGGTGCGGAGACATGGAGCGAATGGAAAAAGAGTCGCGCAGCCCGCTAACGAATAATGCAGAAGGAAAGAAAGCGGGAGAGGTCTCGAATCGTTCCGAGGCGCGCGCTCTTCAGACCGAACTGAACCGGGCGCAGTCCATGATTGAGCAGCTTCGCGAGGAGCTGGAGACCGTCCGGACGCGATCCACGCAGGGCGAAGACGCCAAGGACGCCCTGGTGAAGCTCTCCGAGGAGATGCGCAAGCGCGACCTCGTCGGCGAGCGCGAACTCGCCATCGCGCGCGAATTTCAGAAGCGCTTCCTCCCGCTCGCCCTGCCCCGTTTCGACGGCGTCGCGTTCGCCGTGCGGTATCTCCCTTGCGCCTGCGTTGGGGGCGACTTCTACGACGTTTTCGACATGGGCAACGACTGCGTCGGCATCCTCATCGCCGACATCGCCGGCCGCGGCCTCCCCGCCGCCCTTGCCACCGCCGTAACCAAGACGGGTTTCGATACCTTCCGCCAGAACGAGTACTCCCCCAAGGTCATCATGGAAAAGACCAATGTCCACGTGGCGAAGTCCACCGTCAACAGCCACTTCATCACCGCCTTCCTGGCCGTGCTGGACGTGGAGACCCTCAAGGTCAAGTACGTGAACGCCTGCCACCCGTCGCCGCTCCTGCAGCGGGGAGAAACCCTCGAATTGCTCGACGCCGAGGGCCTCTGCTGCGGCATCTTTGACGAGCCCAACTACGAGGAGCGCCAGCTGCAATTGGAACCGGGTGACCGCCTGATCTTCTACACGCGCGGTCTTGTCACCGCCGTCAACGCCGACGGCAAACCCTACGAGAATACGCGGCTCTGCGAGTTCGCCCAGGCCCGCCGCCAGGAGCCGCTCGACGACGTTCTGGACGGCCTCATGGGCGACTTCAAGGCGCACTTGGACGGTGTGGAGCAGACCGATGACGTGATCCTCGTGGGCGTCGAACTGCGGCCCGTTGCCCGGGAGGAAGAACGCATCGTCATTCCCAGCGACCCCCAGCAACTGCGCCGCGTGGAATCGGCCGTCATCGCGCGCCTTCAGCAATTGAACTACGGCGAGCGCGCGATCTTCGCGGTACGCCTCGCGCTCGAGGAGGCCGTCGTCAATGCCATCAAGCACGGCAACAAAATGGATAAGGCCAAGAAGGTCACGGTCACGTTTTCGGTCGATTCCAGGGAATGCCGCATCACGATCACGGACGAGGGGGCGGGCTTCGATCCTGACGCCGTGCCCGACCCGACCATGGAGGAAAACCTGGAAGTCCCGCACGGCCGCGGGCTGGTTCTGATCCGCGCCTACATGGACGACGTCACCTTCACGGAAAAGGGCAACGGCGTCACGATGGTGAAGAAGGCGCCCTGGACGACCTGACAGTGCGCGGCGCGAAGCGGTCCGGCCGGTTGGATCGAGGAGAAACCAATGGTCCAGCATGAGAACGAGGACATCGCAATGGAACGACGCGGCGATATCTGCATCGCGCGTCCGCGGGGTCGGATCGCCGAACCCGAGGCCCTGCTGCTCGAAAAGGAATGCCTGGCGGCCATCGAGGACGGCGCGAAGTCCGTCGTCGTGGACCTCTCGGACGTTCCCATGCTCTCCAGCGCGGGGCTCGGCGCGTTGATGGTGGCGCACAAACAGTGCCGCCCCGCCGGCGGCGGCGTCTGCCTGGTCGACCCGCAGCCGCTGGTTCGGCAAGTGCTCGAGATCACGAAACTGACCAAGCTGTTCAAAGTCCACGCGACGCTCGACGACGCCCTGGCCGCCCCCGATCGTTGACATCCGCCGACGCGTTGCGTACGTCCCGCCGGCGCGCGGGACGCGGAATGCGGGCTGCTCGAGGACCTTTCCCATGGCCCGGACCCCGGTCATGCGACAATACGAAGAGATCAAGTCGCAATACCGCGACATGATCCTCCTCTTCCACATGGACGACTTCTACGAGATGTTCCACGACGACGCGAAGGTCGCCGCGCGCGTGCTCGGCCTCACGCTCACCTCCCGCAGCAAGGGCGAGAAGGCCATCCCCATGGCCGGCGTCCCCGTTCACTCGGTCCATAATTACGTCAAGCGCCTCATCGAGGCGGGCCACAAAGTCGCCGTCTGCGATCAGGTCCAAGACCCCAAAGAAGCCAAGGGCATCGTGGACCGCGACGTGACGCGCGTCATCACCGCCGGCACCCTCACCGAAGACGCCCTGCTCGAAAGCAAGGACCACAATTACCTCGTCGCCGTCCTCCCGGGCGATGGCCAGGCCGGCCTGTCCTGGGTGGACCTCAGCACCGGCGAATTCAACGTGGCCGACGCGCGCGTCGGGAAGCTCGCCGACGAACTCGCGCGCCTGAACCCCTCCGAAGTCCTGCTGCCCGAATCCATGCGCACCGAGCGCGAGGACGAGATCGAACGCCTCCGCCAGGAAACACGCGCGATGATCACCTTCCGGCCCGACTGGGCCTTCGGACGCGACGCCGCGCGCAAGACCGTCCTCGAACACTTCGGCGTCAAGACGCTCGACGGCTTCGGCTGCGAGTCCCTCGGCCCCGCCCTCTCCGCCGCGGGCGCGACCCTGCAATACCTCCAGGAAACGCAGAAGATCCCCCTCGGCCACATCCGCCGCCTGAAGCGCTTCAGCGACGACGACCGCGTCGCCCTCGACCGCCCCACCCGGATCAGCCTGGAACTCATCCGCACCATGCGCGAAGGCGAGAGCCGCGGCACGCTCTTCTGGCTGCTCGACAAGACCGCCACGCCCATGGGCGGCCGCCTGCTGAAGGAATGGCTCATCGGCCCCCTGCGCTCGCGCGAGGACATCCTGACGCGGCAGGACGGCGTCGAGGAATTCTTCCGCGACCGC
>Ga0180437_10006078_pt1 | contig 16260 bp, 14 predicted proteins | sample SS_ome_4_FD_132410 | JGI IMG/M metagenome (GOLD analysis project Ga0180437, IMG submission 132410) | Hypersaline lake sediment archaeal communities from the Salton Sea, California, USA - SS_3_D_1 metaG | ecosystem: Environmental > Aquatic > Non-marine Saline and Alkaline > Hypersaline >...
ATGGTCAGGAGCTAAACCCTAAAACTTACGCTATCTCAAAATCAGACATGTTGATTAAGGGCGAGGATGCCAACAATATTAAAAAGGGCAACAGTTTTTCACAAGACCAGCTGGAAGATGAAAAGTTTGATTTTATGCTTTCTAATCCTCCTTATGGCGTTGATTGGAAAAAGGTCGCCAAACAGGTTAGGGCCGAGCATGAAAATCTAGGGTTTGACGGCCGGTTTGGCGCCGGCCTGCCGCGGATCAGCGATGGCTCCCTGCTTTTCCTGCAGCACATGATTTCCAAGATGAAGCCGGTCAGCGACAGCGGCAGCAGGATCGCTATTATTTTTAATGGCTCACCCTTGTTTACCGGCGATGCCGGCAGCGGCGAAAGCGAAATCAGAAAATGGATTATTGAAAACGATTGGCTGGAGCTGATTGTCGGCTTGCCGGACCAGCTTTTTTACAATACAGGTATTCATACTTATATCTGGATTGTAACCAACAACAAGGCTAAAGAAAGGCAGGGCAAAATTCAGCTGATTGATGCCCGGAAAATGTTTGAGCCGATGCGCAAAAGCCTTGGTAATAAACGCCACTTTATAAGCGATAAACAAATCAAAAAAATCGTCAAAATCTACAAAAGTTTTGAAAATAGAGGCAAAAGCAAAATTTTTAAAAACAGCTTTTTTGGCTTTCGCAAAATTACTGTTGAGCGGCGCGATACATCTTTGCGGGATTACGAAAGAGTATTGCTTACTCAAGACATTCATCAGTATTTTGAAAAGGAAGTCAAACCTTATATCCCTAATGCCTGGATTGATGAAAGTAAAACTAAAACAGGTTATGAAATAAACTTTACCCGCTATTTTTACAAATACAAGCCTTTAAGGCCGCTGGATGAGATTGAAAATGATATTAAAAAATTGCAAAAAGAAACAGAAAAGTTGATGAAAGAATTGTTTGAATAAAAACAAAAGTTATGAAAATAATAAAAACTTTTACTTTTGTTGACGAGAGCGGAGCTCTTAATCCTTTTCGGTCCGGAAAATCATACTTTGGCATTGGGGCTTTTAAACATACTAAACCAATAGAATTGATCGAAAGGATTCATCCTATATATGAAGGTTTGTGTTCCGTGTTAAAAAAAGATGAGACAAGAGTAGAGATGAGTTTTAAAAGCACAACTTCTTCCAGTATTAAATTTGACCTTGCCCTTATTGAATCACTTGATGGCGATTACGATTGGGAGTTTAATTGCCTTTACTTTGATTCCGGCGATCCTACTTATATTCAGCCAAAAAATTCAGCCCAGCGCTGGGAAAATTACGTAACCTATCTGAAACTATTAATTGAAAAAAACTTGTGGCGAAGTGAAGAAACTATTGTTATTGCCGATTTTCAGCGTAAACCAAAAACGTCCAGAAAAAAATTTGAATTCATTGCTTTAGACATACCATCGGTTTATAGCGTCCTTCAAGTAGAGTCCCATGGCGTGCTACCAGTTCAAATTACCGATATGCTCTTAGGGGGATTTTTGTATTCATTGAGTCCTGAAACAGGTGATAAAGAAGGGAATAAAACAGCAATCGCTAACAAGGTTATCGATCTTAAAAAGAAAGTAGGGAGAAAGAAGTTTAATTGTTGGGAAATAGACTGGAGTAAGCGCAGGAAAGAGAGGGTATAGATGCAATCTATGCCTCTCGGTTGATGGGTATTACCCATCCAACCTCCTGCACAACTATTTTATAACGACGTAAAAAAATATGTCAATAGTTAAACAAAAAGTTAAACAAAAAAAATACAAAACCTACAAAAAATACAGGGATTCTGGGACAGGCTGGCTGGGCAAAATTCCGGCGGGGTGGAAGGTTATGCAACTTAGAAGAATAGCTAGGGTTGTTGGTGGTTCGACGCCAAAAACTTCACACGAGGATTATTGGGATGGAAATATTAGTTGGTATACGCCCGAAGATTTGGGTAAATGTCATAGTAAATTCATAGAAAGCTCTAAGCGAAAAATTACGAAAATGGGATACAAAAGTTGTGGTACAGAATTAATACCAAGGAATAGTTTAATCTTATCTACCCGCGCTCCAATAGGACACCTTGCATTATTAAAAAATAATTCTTGTTTTAATCAAGGCTGCAAAGGGCTGTCTTTTAAAAAAAATCTAGTTTCATCCTACTATTATTACCATCTATCTTCTGTAAGAAGTGTCTTAGAAGCACGGGGGCAAGGATCAACATTTATTGAATTAAACACCTTAAACTTAAAATCATTTTTTGTTTTATGCCCAGATTTTAAGACCCAGAAAAGGATTGCCAATTTTCTCGACAAAAAAACCGCTAAAATCGACAAACTTATCCAAAAAAACAAAAAACTCATCAAGCTTCTTGAAGAAAAACGCCAGGCAGCCATTACCCAGGCAGTTACTAAGGGCTTAGATCCAAATGTGAAGATGAAAGATAGTGGAGTTAAGTGGATTGGGGAGATTCCTAAAACATGGCAAGTGATAAAATTAAAATTTATTGCTAATAATATATTTAGCAATGTTGATAAAAAAATAGACAAGAAAGAAATACCAATACAACTATGTAACTACATCGATGTTTACAAAAACGATTACATTACAGACAGTGTTCAATTTATGAGCGGTACAGCAACTTATAACGAGATTGAAAAATTCAAAATTAAAACTGGTGATGTGCTAGTGACTAAGGACTCAGAAACTCCTGAAGATATTGCAATGCCAGCGTTTGTGAAAAAAACCTCCAAAGACTTGGTTTGTGGGTATCATCTTGCTATTTTAAGGCCTAGAAAAAAAAGAATTTTAGGAAATTATCTTTTTTGGCTTTTTATGTCTAGGTCTTTCAATCAATATTTCGAAACATCAGCGAAAGGCATTACAAGATACGGATTAAGTATAAGTGCGTTTAATGATGTTAAAATTCCGTTGCCTGACATCAAAGGACAAAGAATCATTTCAATTTTTCTTGAGAATATATCTGACAAAACACATAATTTAATGTCTAAACTAGTTGAGGAAAACAAAAAACTCGCCGAATACCGCCAGGCGGTTATTAGCAATGCGGTTACGGGGAAAATAAAAGTGAATTGATATGAAAAACTTAAACTATTTTTTTAGGTCTTATAAAAATGAGATTATCGCACACACTGTAAATATTATTGCTCTTGGTTTGGCATACTTTCTTCAAAGTAATACCACAATTTTTATTTTAAGCTCAATCATTTTTATAATTTCTCTCTTTACTGTAATTTATATCAGAACTAAAGAAAAAGAATTTTATTTTATTCCGTTTAATAAGCCTCAAAATAAAGATAATTGGATTGGCAGGGGACAATTTGAATATTTAATTTCTGAAGATAGTTTTGTGATAACTAGAGCAGACCCAGGATATATTTTCTCGAACTGCTTGAATTGGAGTAATTATAATTGTTCATTTGAGTTTAAAATTATTAACTCTTGCCTGGGTGTAGTTATAAGAGCAGTAAATCTTTCTAATTATGTAATGTTACAAATCGGGTCAGATGGAATAAGGCCTCACATAAGAATAAATGGTGCATGGCAAGTAACAGAACACAAAGAGGCGGGTTTAACTTTTTCGAAAGAACTTAAAAAGGATAGTTGGTATAAATGTCAATTAACTTGCGAAAAAGATTTTATAAAAATACTAATCTATGACAACAATAAAACTATTTTTAACAGGCAATGGAATATTCCGTCAGGACAACTAGCATTCGCATTTAGAAAAAATGAAAACGACAAACCTATTAATATTCCATTTTCAATCAATTTAGAGTATGGTTCTGCAGGATTTAGAAATTTTGGAAATGAAAGGGCATTAATTAAGAACTTTTTGATTGAAAAAATTTGATATGAAAAAGATTAATATTTCAGAAAAGAATTTTGAGGTGGGGCATGTGGTGAGAGTGCTTAGTGAGGAAAATGGCTATCGGGTAAGAAGGAAAAGAGATTTTGACAAAAGGCTGCTTTTGGATACTGGTTTGGTTCTGGAGTTTATTAAAAACACCCAGCCCAAAGAGTGGCAGAAATTTGTCAGCCAATACCCTTCAGCTTCCAGAGAAACTTTTGTCAAACACTTGAGCAAACACATTGACGAATACGGCACTTTAGATGTTTTGCGAAACGGCTTTAAAGACCGCGGCGCTAAATTTGAACTGGCATTTTTCAAACCAGTCAGCCACCGCAATCCCGAGCACCAAAAGCTTTACCAGCAAAACATCTTTAGTGTCATAAACCAGCTTGAATTTAGCCAAAAAAACCACAAAAGCCTGGACCTTGTTCTTTTTTTAAACGGTTTGCCGATTATCTCTAGCGAGCTTAAAAACCATTTAACCGGCCAAAATTATAAAGACGCTATCCGCCAATACCGCTTTAACCGCGACCCCCGCGAACCGTTTTTCTCCCGCTGTTTTAGCCATTTTGCTGTTGACAATGACACCGCCTTTTTCACCACCGAGCTCCAAGGAGAACTGACAAAATTTTTACCCTTTAACAAAGGTTTAGTTAATCCTGAGGATCGGCGAGGTTTCAGGGTGGCCTATCTTTACCATGATATTTGGCAGCCGGACAGTTTGCTGGAAATAGCTGGCAAGTTTGTCCAAACCATCAAAGAAACAGATAAAAAAGGCAAGGAAAAACAAATCACCATTTTCCCCCGCTATCATCAGCTGATTTCTGTTAGAAATTTAATTAAAACCTCTTTCAGTGAAAAAGCCGGTAAAAATTATCTAATCCAACACAGCGCCGGCAGCGGCAAGACCTTTACTATTTCCTGGCTGGCCCACCAGTTGTCGCAAATGCATGACAAGGACGACAAGCGCATTTTTGACAGCGTCGTCGTTGTCTCCGACCGCCGCGTCATCGACCGCCAGCTTAAAGAAGCCGTCAGCCAGTTTGAAAAAAGAAAAGGCATTGTCGCTACGGCCAAAAAGTCAAAAGAGCTGCAAGAGTTTTTGGAAGAAGGCAAAAATATCATTATTACCACCATCCAAAAGTTTCCTTTTGTTGTTGACAAGATCAAAAAATTAGGCGGCAAAAATTTTAGCGTCATTATTGACGAAGCCCATTCCAGCCAGGGCGGCGAAACTTCCAAAAAGATGAAGCAGACCTTAAGTTTTGTTTCTCTTAAGGAAGCCGAAAAAAAAGACACTAAAGAGATCGATGTTGAAGATAAAATTTTGCAGGATATCCGCTCACGCGGCAAAGTCAAAAACGTCAGCTTTTATGCCTTTACTGCTACTCCTAAAAAAGAAACCTTGGAGCTTTTTGGAGAAAAACAGCTTAACGGAGAATTTATCCCCTTTTCTCTTTACTCAATGAAGCAGGCCATTGACGAAGGCTTTATTTTGGATGTTTTGGAAAACTACATGACTTATAAAACCTATTTTAAACTCATCAAAACGATTGAGCAAGACCCGGAATTTGAAAAAAAAGAGGCCGTTTCCATGCTCCATCGCTATGTCAGCCTCCATGACCACGCCATCAAGGAAAAGGTAAATGTCATCCTCGACCACTTTTTCAAAAATACCCGCTGGCAAATTGGTGGCAAGGCCAAGGCAATGATTGTAACCCGTTCAAGACTGCACGCCGTTCGCTTCAAACTGGAAGTTGACCGCCAGCTTAAGGAACGCGGCGCAGACTTTGAGGCTTTAGTTGCTTTTACCGGAACTATTAAAGACGCTGGCAATGAATACACTGAGGCCAAAATGAATGGCTTTGGCGAGTCGCAAACCAGAGACAAGTTTACGAATGATAAATACCGAATTTTGGTCGTTGCCGAGAAATTCCAAACAGGCTTTGACCAGCCCTTACTGCATAGCATGTATGTGGACAAAAAATTAGCCGGCTTGCGTGCTGTTCAGACATTAAGCCGTTTAAACCGCACCCATCCGGGAAAAGACAGCACCTTTGTTTTGGATTTTGTCAATGAGGCCGGGGATATTCAAAAAGCCTTCCAGCCTTATTATCAGACGACTATTTTGGCAGAAGGCGTTGATCCAAACAGGCTCTATAAAATGCAAAAGAAAATTGATAAATTTGAAATTATCGACTATGAGGATGTTGAGAAGTTTGCCAGGCTTTGGTACACCACTGAAGATCAGTCAAAACTACACAAAAGCCTAACACCGGCAATTGAAAGATTTAAATTGCTTGACGGAGAAGAGGAGGCTAAAGAGAAGCAAAAAGAGTTCCGTGATTTGCTGAGGCGATTTTCCAAACTTTACACCTTTGTTGCCCAGGTTGTTACTTTTGAAGACCCGGATTTGGAAAAACTTCACCTTTACTGCCGTTTCTTGTTAAAAAAACTTCCTTTAACCGGCAAGGTTTTACCTAAAGAAATCTTAGACGCCGTTGATATGAACAAATTCCAGCTAAAGAAAACCTTTGATGGCGTTATTTATTTGCGTGATGAAGATAAGCCATTGTCAGGAATTGTCGCCGAACCAAAAGGAAAATACAAAACAGAAAAAGACAGGCTGTCAAAAATAATTGAGGGTATTAATGAAGTTTTTGGCAAAATCTTCACCAAAGACGAAAGAGAAAAAATAGTTGAAATGTCAAGAAATATAAAAAGCGATAAAGACTATGCCGCCTCGGTTAAAGCGGGAAATCCCCGCGATGCTCTAAGATTGGTATTTAGTGAAATTTTTGATAAGCAGTTTGTCAAAATGTATGAGAGAGACTTTAGTTTTTTCAAAAAAGTTGAGGAAAATCCAAAGGTCAAACAAGCCTTAAAAGAAGGCTTGTTTGAGGCAATTTATCAGACAGCGTAAGCAATAAAACGTTTAGAAGGCAGGAATTCCCCCCAAACTGCCCCTGGCGGGGCATCTGAAATCCTAAACTATCCCCGTGTCGGCGGGGGCTTGCAAGAAAAAGATAAAACTGATTCGCGCCTAACCTTCTTCGGCAATCGCCGGAGGCAGGCCTGGTTGGCCCACCACCCACCGACAGCAGCGGCATTTTCTATTTTGGCTGTGGTGCGATAAGATCGCACCGTTACCGCTTCTTGATTTTTAAAAAATTATAAAGTAGAGTGATAATAACATATAAAATATGGATTTTAAAATTCCATTTTAAAATCAATTCCTAATTTCTAATATCTAATTTCTAAACAATACCAAAGTCTAAATGTTCAAGACTGTTTATAATTTTGGATTTTGAAAATTAGATATTGTTTCGAATTTCGATATTCGGATTTAGGATTTAAATTCTGGGGGGAGGTGATTAAAAAATGATCAAATATTTTTTTTCTGGTATGTTTTTGTTTAATGGTGTGCCCCACCTAGTTAAAGGAATCACTGGTGAAAAACACATGACACCTTTTAAACGAGTTTCCTCAGCCCACCTAAATATAGTTTGGGCTTTTGTCAACTTTGTTTTTGGGATTTTGATTTTAGGCTTTGATCCCTTAACTGCCAGAGTCAACTGGCCAACAGGGGCTAATATTTGGGTGTTTTTAGCCGGTGGTTTTGCCATCGGCCTAACCGCTGCCCAACTCTTTGGCAACCCAAATGCCAGACTTCCTTGGCACAAGAATTAAATAAGGAATTTTTATCTAGCCTTCTTCTCTGGAGATAAATGCTCGAGGATTTTGAATTGCCATTGTTACCATTTCTATTACTTGTCTTTCATTATCTCCACATCTCAATACTCCTATTTCCTTCGGAAACCTACAAAGATCAATTATTGAACCTGACTCACTAGTCTTGCTTGAGAGTTCTCTAGTTTTATCTGCTAAGATAACAGGAAGATCAAACTCACCAAAATCTTCCACCACTGCTTCATGATTGGTTCTGACAATTTCGCCGCTGCGGTTAGCCGAAGTAGCACAAAATATCTCTCCTCCACCAGCGTCCCTAAAGGCTTGAGTTAAGGAATACAAAGGAGTTCCTTCAGCAGGGCAGGTAAAAGCATGGGTTATTTGTCCTTCTTGGGTAGTTTTAGGGAAAGGCAAACCTATTTCCTTTCTAGTAGGCAGAACTTGATAGCCAACACCAAATATTTTTGTAACAATTTGGGAAACTTCTTCAGCAGTTAAATCTTCGCCTCGCATTGAGTCTAAATCTGTCACTTTTAAAACATTTGCTAAATTAGTCACTTTTATCGGAGGCTTATTGCTAAAATCTCTTTTTATTCTTCCAGAAGATTTCATTTTACGAATTTCATCAAAAGCCTTCTTGTTTCCACCTAATCCATAAATCCTCCCGCCTTCTTTTACTACAGCAAAAGCAATAGGCCGACCCCCAGCTGCTATTTGAGCAGCTTTTTTTATATCGTCTTCATCATGAATGCTTAAAATTTCCGGCATTTCTTTTATTTGCTGCATAGTTTAAAAACAACCATCGTAATATAATAAATACATATTAAATTATACTCTTTCCTTTTAAAATTATAAAGGATAAAATCCTTATTAAGACATTTAGCCTATATTTATGCAAAACGAGAAAGTTTTCATTTTCGATACCACCCTTCGTGATGGCGAGCAGTCGCCGGGGGCGGTTTTAAAACCTGATGAAAAACTGGAAATTGCCTTGGCCTTGGAAAAGCTAGGCGTTGATATTATTGAGGCTGGATTTCCAGTTTCTTCTCCAGGCGATTTTCGGGCAGTTAAAACGATTGCCAAAAGGGTCAAAAAACCGATAATCTGTGCTTTAGCCCGAGCAGTTGAAAAAGACATAAAAATAGCCTGGCAGTCTGTAAAAGATGCTCAAAAATCCCGGATTCATACTTTTATCGGCACTTCAGATATTCATATTAAACGCCAATTTAAAAAAACCAGAGAGGAGATATTAGAAGTTGTTGCCCAGCGTATTAAACAATCCAGAAGCTATACGGATGATGTCCAGCTTGGTTTGATGGATGCCAGTCGCTCAAATATAGAATTTTTATGCAAGGTAATAAAAGTAGGCCTTAAGGTGGGAGTACGAACATTCGACGTTGCCGATACAGTTGGTTACCGGCTCCCATGGGAGATCTCGCGGTTAATAAAAAAGATTAGAGAGGAAGTTAAAGCAATCAAAAACAAAACAATAGCTGTTCATTGCCACAATGACTTAGGTTTAGCAACTGCCAATGCCTTGGCTGCAATTAGAGCAGGAGTAAGACAAATAGATTGTACTATTAACGGCATTGGCGAACGGGCCGGCAATACTTCTTTAGAAGAGGTAGTAATGGCTTTAAAAGTTAGACAAAATAAATTAAAGTTAATAACTAATATTAATAGCAAAGAAATTTATCCAACAAGCCGGCTGGTGAGCAAATTAACCCATATGCCGATCCAGCCAAACAAGGCAATTGTCGGCCGCCATGCTTTTGCTCATGCTTCCGGCATCCACCAAGATGGATATTTAAAACATAAGCAAACCTATGAAATTATGCGGCCAACAGACATTGGATTAAAACATTCCCGAATTGTACTGGGGGCACGATCTGGCAGGCACGCTTTAAAATACCGCTTAAGCCTGCTGGGCTTTAGTCCTTCTGATGAACAGTTGGTAAAGATTTACAAAAAGTTTTTAAAAATCGCTGATAAAAAAAGAATAGTGACAAATAAAGATCTTCGCGTCATAATGGAAGAGGAATGATTCACCAAATCCACCTTTTTGTAATTTTGCCTCTTTTTATCTCTTTCACTATTTGGACTGTTTTGCTGGTATGTTGGTATAGATCGCTTTGCAAAAAAAATAAAGATAGTCCGGCAAGGCCGCTTGATTTAACTAAGGGCGGCGGTAAGATTTTAACCTCGCTTTGGAAAGTAAACAAAGCAATTCTGCAGACCTTAAACTTTGAAGAGTTAACAGAGGAAGTAGTTAACGTAGTTTTAAAAGAATTAAATTATCTTCAAATTGGCTATCGTGTTTCTGTTTTGACATTAATAGATAAGGAAGCTGGAATAGTCAGAAGGATTTCTTTCTCACCAACGCCTGAAGCTTTCAGGATGCTGAAAAAGGCCAATATTCGCTTTCACGATATTAAAATTCCTTTGACAGCCAAGGAGAATCTTTTAGTAAAAGCAATTGAAAATCAACAGATTTATATAACTCATGACTTAGCTGATGTTTTGCTTCCTGAAAAAAGCAGAGAAGTTTGGGAAAAAGTACAAGAAGTGGCTGGTATAAAAACCAGCCTTGTTTTTCCTTTAATTATTCACGGTGAAAGCATTGGGGCGATGATTTTTAGCCTCTCAAAAAGCGAAAAAGAAATAACAGATAATGAAAAAGGGATTTTAGGCGGCTTTACCGATGCGGTTGCTGTTGCTTTGGAAAATGCTAACTTGTATCGCCGGCTAAAAAAAGCCAACAAAAAGCTAAAAGAGCTTGATAAAAGAAAAGATGAGTTTTTATCGGTTGCCGCTCATGAGCTGCGGGCGCCGATGACCGCTATTAAAGGCTATCTTTCAATGATTCTCGAGGGCGATGCCGGCCAGGTTTCTCAAAAAATCCGTGAGTTTTTAGATGATGCTGTTTCCGGCAATGACCGCTTGATACGGTTAGTTAATAACATGCTTAATGTTTCAAGAATTGAAGAAGGCCGATTAACTTATGAGATGGGCGTTGTTTGTTTAGCTAAAGTTGCCGATGATGTTTATGATGATTTTATAGCCGAAGCAGAAGAGAAGGGTTTGTCAATTTCTCTAAAAAGCCCTTCTGACATAAAAGACCGGGTTTATGTGGACAAAGACCGCATCCATGAGGTTATTGGAAACCTTATATCAAATGCTGTCAAATACACTGACAAAGGCTCGGTAACGGTGAGGCTTTCAAACCCGACTCCACAAACTATCCGGCTTGAAGTTATCGACACCGGCAGCGGCATTTCAGAAAAAGACCAAGGCGAGCTTTTTAAGAAATTTTCCCGGGCCGAAACCAGCGCCGGCAAGGCAATCGGTTCAGGTCTTGGCCTTTATATCTCAAAGCTTTTGGTGGAAAAGTTTGGCGGCAAAATCGGCTTTGATTCCCAACTTGGCAAAGGAAGTACGTTTTGGTTTGAATTACCAAGGAGTAATCACTAATATACGAATCTATTAAAATATACGAATATACAAATCTATTTTTATTCGTATATTTGTATATTACTCAAAATTCGTATATTTGTGAATACTACAGAGTGACTTCCCGTTTTTTCATAATCCGCGGCTGTTTTATTTTAAGCTGGTTTGGCTACCAGTTTATGTCTGATATGTTGATAAACCAAAATATTAGATTGAAGCTAGATTTTATGTTGGTTTTTGGGCTGGTGTCTTTAGGGATGGGGTTGATTTTAACCTTAACCAAGGAAAACTTAGCCAAACTTGAAGCCTCCTTTATCCTTTCTGTCATTGGGCTTTTTTTAGGAATTTGGGGGGTGGTCAACAGTTTCCCGGCCTTTGCTCGCCTTTTACAAAATGATTTTTATTTTGCCCTAAAAGCAACCACCTTGCTTTTTTTTGGTCTTTTGATTACCTTTTTGTATTTAAAATCAGTTAAAGAATTAATTGGTAAGATTGCAATAAAAATAAAGTAGTATAAAATAATCTTATGAGTCGCCAGTTATCAGTTACCAGTTACCCGAAAATAATATTATTCTTAATATTGGCTGCTGGCTGCTGGTTGCTGGCTGCTGGTTCTTCCTTCGCCCAAGACCTTCCTCCTGAAGAAACCCTGGAAGGCAAGGTAATTGATATTTTGCAGGAAAAGGAAATGGAAACCGAGCAAGGCAAAATCCTTTCCCAACGGCTTGAATTTTTGGTAACCCGTGGCAGTAAAAAAGGAGAAAGAATCATCTTTGATGCTGAAACCTTTCCTGAAAAAAGTCCAATCAAATACAAAAAAGGCAACCGGCTTTTAATAACTTATACAAAAGATTTTGAAGGCAAAGAAATGTATTTAGTAACTGACTTCATCAGAAGGAGAGTTCTTTTACTGCTTTTTTCTATTTTTGTCTTGCTAACCTTGTTTGTTGCCCGCTGGCAGGGCTTAACTTCATTGATCGGCATGGGATTATCTTTTTTAGTGATTTTAAAGTTTGTCCTTCCCCAGCTTCTTTTAGGCAAAAGTCCGCTCTTGGTGGCCACCCTTGCTTCCTTAGTTTTAATTCCTATAACCTTTTATCTTTCTCATGGTTTAAACAAAAAAACCACTGTTTCTGTAGTAGCAACATTGATTGCTTTATTTGTAACTATCGGGCTGGCAACTCTTTTTACTGCTCTTGCCAAACTTTCCGGACTGGTATCTGAAGAAGCCGGCTTTATCCAAAATATAACCGAGCAAAACTTAAATGTCCGCGGCCTTCTCTTGGCAGGAATTATAATAGGAAGCATTGGAATTTTGGATGATATTACTATTGCCCAGGCGGCAGTCGTAGAAAAGCTGTCTCAAGCTAAAAAATTAGGCGTTAAGAGACTTTGCCGGCAAGCAATGGAAGTCGGCCGGGACCATGTTGCTTCAATGGTAAACACCCTGGTTTTAGTTTATACCGGCGCTTCCCTGCCTTTGCTTTTGCTGTTTATTAACAATCCCCATCCTTTTGCCGAAGTGGTAAACTATGAAATTGTTGCCGAGGAAATTATAAGGACATTGGTTTCTAGCATTGGCCTGATTTTAGCCGTGCCAATTACTACCTTCCTTGCAGCAGCAGTTTCCGATAGATAAATGTCAAATCTCAAATCTCAAATCTCAAAACCACATGTCAAATGTAAAATATTGGCATTGTTTCTTTTACTGGTGGCTGGTGGCTGGTGGCTGGTGGTTCCTGCTTTTGCCCAGCAAAAGAAGGAAATTACGGCTTATTTCTTTTATGGCAAGGGTTGTCCGCATTGCGGAAAAGAGATTGCGTTTTTAGACTCTTTGGAGGAAAAATATGATTTTTTGGAAATTAAAAGATTTGAAATTTACCACAATGCGGAAAACGCCAGGCTTTTGCAAAAAATAGGGCAAGAGCTTAATATTGATATCTCAGGCGTCCCCTTGTTTATTGTCGGTGAGAAAAATATTGTCGGGTTTTTAAGTGAAGAAACCACCGGCCAAACAATAGAAGCAGCAGTTAAAGACTATTATCAGGCATCTTATTGCCCTGACCCGGTCGGCGACATTATTTGCAACGAGCAGACAGAAAACGGGCAAAAAAATATAGAAGAAAAAGAGCTGGCTGTTTCTCTCCCTTTTTTAGGCAAAATAGGTGTTAAAAAATTTTCTTTGCCGGCCTTAACAGTAATTTTAGGTTTAGCTGACGGCTTTAATCCTTGTGCTATGTGGGTTTTATTGTTTTTAATCAGCTTGCTTTTAGGAATGCGCGACCGCAAAAGAATGTGGGCCTTAGGAATTGCTTTTATTTTAGCTTCTTCTTTTGTTTACTTTCTTTTTATGGCCGCCTGGCTAAACCTGCTTTTGTTTTTAGGTTTTATCTCGATTGTGCGCATCATAATCGGCCTGGTTGCTCTGGGAAGCGGCGGTTATCATTTAAGAGAATACTGGGTGAACAAAAGCGGTGCTTGTAAAGTGGTCGGTGGAAAAAAACGTAAAAAAGTTTTTGAAAAGTTAAAACAGATTGTTGGCAAGAGGAGTTTTTTACTTTCTTTAGTTGGCATCATTCTTTTGGCTTTTGTTGTCAACTTGGTTGAATTGGTCTGCTCAGCCGGCCTGCCAGCCATTTATACCCAGGTTTTAACTCTTTCTAATTTGGCTTCTTGGCAATATTATAGCTATATTGCTCTTTATATTCTTTTCTTTATGATTGACGATTTGTTTGTTTTTTCTGTGGCGATGATAACTCTTCATGCTACCGGCATTTCCCATAAATACACCCGGGCTTCAAACTTAGTCGGTGGTCTAATTATCTCCATCCTCGGCTTTCTTCTGATCTTCAAACCCGAATGGGTAATGCTGGGATAAAAAAACAAAAATGAAAAAATATTTATTTGATTTGTTAAAAGAAAGCGCCTACAAACAGCTGGAAATCCAGTTTTCTTCTATTGAAAATGTTGAAAATAAAACTGGGGTTTTATTGGCAATAATTTTTGGTATACCGACTGCGTTAGTTACTTTCACAACAACTAAAACCATTGTCTTGCAGTGGAATGATTTATTAACTATTGGCTCTGTTTGTCTGGGTTTTGCAGCAGTTTTCTCTATAAAATCTTTGCTTTGTAGAAACTTTTCCCTGCCAGCAGATGTTGAAATTTTTCTTGCAGAAAATAAAAAATTAAAGAATGCCAAAATCAGAGTTAACTTTATTGATGATTGTTGTAAATCAATAAATAAGAATGTTAAAAGATTAAAAATCAAAGGGAGGGATTTTAATTATTCGCTAGTTATTTTTACCCTTGCAATATTTTTGTTTATTATTGGTATAATGAAACGAGGATAATCAATATGGCAACTAAAAATAATAAAAAAACAAATAGTTATAGAAAAAAGGCTGAAAAAGAGCTAAATACTAAGCTCTTAGCAAAAAAGTGCCTAACAATTGAGGATATTAAACTTTTATCCGGTCTTCCAGAAGATAGAAAAGGGACAACGATAAATATATATAAGGGCCCGGAAAATTTTCTTCAAGAATAAAATAATTTCCTTCTTGCAAACTCAAAAAAATGTGGTAGAGTATACCTATAAAATAGGTAGTAAAAAACAGAGGGAGGTGAATTAAATTGAAATCAACTTTGGAAGAATGGCAACAAGCTCAAGATGAATTTAAATTTTTAGGGGGGGTGTATCATCTGGCGAAACTCTTCTTGATCCGCGAGTTGGTAGAAGAATGCTGGCAAATGCCCTAAGATGTCCTGAGATGGTAAAAGAAAGCCCTATAATGCCAACTTTTGAAGAATTGGCTGGCAGGCAATATGAGAGGTTTGTTGCAGAAGAAACAAGTTAATTTTTTAATTTGTAATTTCAATTTTACAGCTGAAGAAAACTGTGCTGTCTGCGAATTCCGCGTTTTGCGCATTTCACGCAAGGGGGTACCTTCTTTTTGTTAGCCGCTTGCGGCGGGAGAGCCAGAAAAGAGCAAAGACTATTACTATTACCGGCGGAACAAGGATGTTTGCATACTGGACAATTGCCACTTGACTGGGGTTTTTAAACTCAAAAACAGCCTGGCCAGCGGTTTTTCGGGGAATTAGGCCGATGTCTGGGTCAAGCATTAACCAATCAATCGTATTTACCAAAAAAGCCAGGTTCTCCGGGTTGTTTTGGACAAACTGATCGCTGGCCATTTGGCTGTCAGCGACAACCACCAACTTTTCGTTCTCTTTTTCGGCCATAACAGATAAAGTCAAATTTTCATTTAAAGGCATTGTTAAAGTTTCCATTGCCTGCGGCATGATTGTAAAGTTTTCCTCCTGCCGGCCGGCTGCCTTGCTTGTCAGCAAAAGCTTTTCATAAAGTACACCCTCCTTTTCTTCCACATCAATTGAACTTGGCCAGCCTAAAGTAACCGCCTTAATGCCGGATAGGCCGGCAAAATCACTTTTTTCATTAGGCAAGGCTTTTAACCAAAAAGGGTAAGGCGCTAAATAACGGACATTGCCGGCCCCAAAAGTCAAGGTTTCATTTAGCTGTAAGTCATAAACTAGGTCGCTGTTAACTTTTATGCCATAATCCTTTAAAAAGTCCGGGATTTTTGAAGCGCTTGGAGTCGCTGTTAAAACTTGCGGCTCTATATTAACCCCATCAAGTAAAGCCAAAACCTTGCCGCCATCGTCTAAATATTTTTTGATGACACCAGCGGCGGTGCTTTCCTGGCCGCCATCGTCAATAACTACTAAACTATCAAACTCTTTTAATTTTTCCTCATTTCCTAAATCAAGATACTCTATTTTCTGCTCTGTTCCCAGAGCCTCTTCTAAAACGCTTGTCTGCTCAAAGGTGTTTTTATAAAGCCCGATTTTTTTCTGTTTTTCGCTTGTTAGTTTACGGATCAAGCGTGTCAGTTGGTATTCTAAGTTAGTTGTATCCTCTATAAAGGCAATTGTTTCTGACTCATCACCGTAAACAACCTCAAGGCCTAAAAAGCCGGTTTGCGACTCAAACTTGCTGACCCCAATTTTGCTAAAGGTAACTTCTTCAACACCGGCTTCCTGGGCTTTTTTCAAAGCTTCTTGGTCTTTTTCCGGATAAAGGTTTAAAATTTCTAAATCTTTGCCAAAACGCTGATAGTCTTTTAAAAGATCTTGAACCTGTTTTAAGGTTGTTTGCATCTGGCCGGGAAGGTTTTGGGAAACAAAAAGATTAACAGTCACTCTACCAGGCAG
>Ga0180437_10006079_pt1 | contig 16259 bp, 22 predicted proteins | sample SS_ome_4_FD_132410 | JGI IMG/M metagenome (GOLD analysis project Ga0180437, IMG submission 132410) | Hypersaline lake sediment archaeal communities from the Salton Sea, California, USA - SS_3_D_1 metaG | ecosystem: Environmental > Aquatic > Non-marine Saline and Alkaline > Hypersaline >...
CAACGGCCGGTGCCGTCGCAGCGTGGGCAATCGATTCGGAGCGGCTCCTCGTAGAAGCCGCGTCCCTCGCAATCGTAGCAACTGAAGACCCCCTCGCCGTTGCACTCGAAGCACTCGACTTCGCGCCCGTTGCGGTCCCCCACGAAGCCAGTGCCGTTGCATTCTTCGCACGTAACTTGGCCGGTTTCTTCGCACGCTTCGCAAGGGGCAGACACTGCTTCGCCCGAGTACTCCCAACCCCTTCCGGCGCAGTGCACACAGCTCCCCCTGTCGAGGCAAAGGTTGCAGGAGGGCAGAATCGGCACCGGGGGATGCGGGCCGATTTCGACGATACCGGCTTGCACGTCGAGCTTGTAGAAGCCCAGGAGAGCGTCTTCTTCGGAAGGGGTAACTTCCTTGTTGTGGTAGTAAGTCTTCTTCCCCCCAGCATCGAGGATCGCCACCAACAGCCTCGCGTGCGCGAGGTCCCCGTTGAGGACGGTCGGGGTGATCTGCATCGGGACATAGGGCGCGTAGACGTACCCCGCCTCGAGATATTGGCTCCCTTGGCGGCCGCCCACGGCCGGGTAGCGCTGCCCGAGGACGGCGGGGAGCGTGACATTCGAGAAGTGCTCTGTTTGAAAATGCCGTGATTGGCGCTCGAACAACTGCGCCATCATGAGCCGCTGATTGGGTTCGCTCACGTTCTCGAGCAGAGGTGCCCATCGCGCCTCGAGCGCTTCGATGCTCCCGTCATGGAAGGCCGTGAGGCCACGCAGGATCTCCGCGTCGATCTCGCGATCCATATGATTCGCGAATTCCTCCACGAGCTGCGCCTCGCCCTCGAAGCGTTCCTCGTCGGTGTTCGGGTTCGACCCGAGCGCCATGAGGTCGACCTCGTTGGCGACCACCTGGCCTTCTACCACTGGACCACGCTCTGTTTGTCCGACCATGCCGTGAGTGTAGCGGAGGTCTTCTGCTGTTTCCGGCTCCCAATTGACGCGCAGGCGTCCGGAGACGCTGCCGTCTCCGTTGTCCTGAAACTGCATCGGCTGAACTCGGGCGACCTGCTCGGCGATGGAACTGTTCAAACGCGCTCGGATCTCTGCTTCGACCTCCTCAGAGAATGGCAGTCCGTGGTAGTCAGCGAGTTCACTGTAGAACTCGTCCGTCCATCGAACCGTCCTCCACCGCTTCCGACGGCGCCCGATCTCTCGAGAGAGGATGAGGAGCTGGTGGCCTTCGGTCGGAAAGAGCTTGCGTAGGATGGCGACCCCCACGGCGAAGAGGCGGAAGGTCCGCGCCCCGCCGCTCGCCCATCGGAGCACGAGCTCGTTGTCTGACAGAGCAAGGAGTCGAGTGAGCTGCGACCCGCGCTCGAACTGGCCTTCCACGACGCAGCGCTGGAGCTCGGTCAGGAAGGGGACCCAAATCTTGTGGCCCGCCCTGGCGGGCAAGGACTGGCGCCGAAGGCACTCCGTCACGAGGAGTTCGCCAGCTCCCTCGTCGCCCTGCTCAACCTCCCGAGCGAGACGTTCGAAGAGCGCGCCATCGCGCAGGGGGGAGCTCTGGGTGAGGCTTGTATTCATCGGACCATCCCTCGCCGGGTCGATACCACATGCTCTTCTCGACGAAGCCGCGCTTGTCGAAGACCGTCACGGAGTAGCTTCGCAGGCACGGATGCGGCGTGTCGAGTTCTTGCGGGAGGGGGCCGTTCTCGAGGAGGCGCTGGACCTCTTCGAGAGGAAGGTCGAAGACCTGCAGCGGCCACGATTCCTCGTAGCCACTGACCTCGACGAGAACGGTCCTCCTTGAGGTGGATCCGAGGCCCCTGTCTGCGAGCGACATCAGACCTTGCCCTCGGTGATGGCCTCGACCATCGTCCCCCAGCCTCGCGAGGCCATCGAGACAAAGTTGAGCACCTGCGGGCTCCATCCGTAGATGAAGTAGGCCGGGTCCTCGGGCGGCAGCAGAGCCCGTCGGTAGAGCGAGATGTCGACGATGAAGACGTTGATGTCCCGCTTCACTCGGCGACGGTACTCGTCGAGCGCGTTGATGAACGGGCCGCCACGATTCTGCTGTTCGTCCGTGATGAGGATCAGGTTGTCGGCCTCCTCCTTCTCCTGCAGCATCCATCGCGCGATGAGGTCCGTTCGCGTCGAACCGGAAGCCCGAATCGACTGGGCCTGCGTGAGGATGCTGTCACGCATCGACACGGAGGCCTCGGCGAGCATGTGGTTGAAGAGGAAGAAGCGGCCGTTGTAGTCCGTCTTTTTCATCAGCGAGATCGCGAAGATGCCACCGATGAGGAGGTAACGCCCGCTCATCGAGCCCGAGACGTCGAGGCAGACGATGCTCCGCCCGGGGATCTCTGGCAGGTTGGCGAAGCTCAAGTCGAGCCCGTCGCGCAGCGCATCCCGCGCCCACGGCGAACGTACGTGGTCGATGGCGTCGAGGAAGCGGAAGGGCAGGATCTTGGATCGTCCGATCACCTCCGGGTCCGCGAACTTCTTCGAGATCATGGCTCGGTTGGCGTCGAGCACGCCGTGGCGCTCGAGCGTAGCCAGGTTGCGAAGCAGCGCGAAGATCGGCATCTGCGGCGCGATGGCCTCCCACACCTCCTTGTCGTTGCCGGCGAACGTGGTCGCCACCTCGTGCGGAAGCCGCCCCTCGGTGATGGCCGCGATCTTCTCCTTCGCCGTGGTAGCCCGCTTCAGCCGCTCGAAAGCAGCGATCTGCGGCAGATCGGCGAGCTCGGGGGAGCGCCCCATGAGGTACTCCGCCAACGGCGGATTCATGCCCTTCGGGTGGAGGTAGATCATCATGTCCTTGATGGTCCACTCGCCGGGCTTCGCGGCCGAGCCGTACTTGATGGCCCAGTACTCGCCGAGCTTCTTCGCGAGCCAGTTGCCGGCGACACGCTTGATGCAACGACCACCTCCCTTCCAGCCGAGGGAGCGCATGATCGTCATGAAGTCGCGCAGGTCGTTCGGGGTACGAATCGCCTGGTCGAAGGTCTGCTCGAAGAGCCCCTTGTCGGTGTAGAAGAGCTTCGCGAGTCCGAAGACAGACTGCGTGCGCATGAAGCCCTTGTTGCGCGCGTACCCGATCGCCTTGGCGGCGAAGGTCGGGTCCTCGACGAGCATCTTGTCGTGGACCTCGCCAGCTTCCTTCAAGAGGTCGCGCTGGTCGACGTAGAAAGTGTTGCCGAAAGTGTTCGTGAGCAGCGTCTGCAGATACTGCTCCTGGATCGGACGCTCCCACGCGGGATACTGCGCCGGATCGCGCATCGTGGTGGGGGCGAGCTTGCTCCGCTGTCGCGGATTGAAGAGACGAGAGGCGAGACTCATAGGGGCACCTCCTCGAGGGTTGGCCTCGGTATGTCGGAACAGGGGTCGGCCGTCTCAGCGCAGTCAAAAACTACGCCCCGACCCAGGCTCTTGTGACACGTCTATCCGGTCGTCTACCGTTTGTCAAGGGGAGGCGGCACTTGCCTGCAGCGACCGCCGCAGGCGGGGCGCCGCGCAAAAGCAAGGCGCCTGCGCTCAACCGGCATTCGATGCCGGCACGAAAGCGCGGCGCAGCCTTTCACGCGACTGCGTGTGTGATCGTCCGCGGCGTATCGCCGCAGTTGATGCTGCCGCCACAACGGGGCCGGGATTCGAACCCGGACTGCTGGGATCAAAGCCCAGAGCTCTACCGTTGAGCTACCCCGCTTCGTTCTTCATCGTTGCATCTTGGGGCAGTCGCAAGGCTTGGCCCCGCAAGCAGGACAGCTTGATGTTCCTGGGTTATCCACAGGCCCCCAGCCCCGCCACTTTGCGCCACAGCAACCACACGAATAATCGTGGTGGTACTCGGTCAACTCGACCACGAGTCCTTTTTTCGTCCGAACCATATGGTCGACGAAGCGACCTCGATAGAGTCGCACCAGTCGACGATCCCAAGGGTCTGGGAACAATCCATGCCTGTACTCTCCCATGTCCGGTATCGATTTACACGAATCAGTCAACGCCTCCTCCCTTTTGACAGCGCTGCAGCAGAGGGGAGAGGTGCTTGTACTTGAAGTAGGAGAGAAGCTTCTCAGCGGACGGATGAGCCATCGTCGTTCCCCTTGTCTACGCGTTCGTGCGCGTACTCTTTCGCGATCCTCGTGATGTCGCTCTTCGTGACCAGTTCGCCTTCCTGGGATAGGCGGACCTGCACCCAGGTGGCCTTCGTGGCTTCCAGGTAACGAATGAGCCAGACCCATTCGTTGTGCTCGTCCTTCGATATCAGGATCTGCGCTCGGCCGAGCTCGGTCTCGACGAAGAGGGGCCGTGTGCGTATAGCCTTGCGCGATACGAATTCTTCGGAGTCCACCATGCTGGCCTCTTGTGGCGGGTCGAGCACGTCGCGGAAGGGACGATACTCCTCTTGGAGCTGACGCCGTAGCCGACGGAAGTATTGCTTGTCGCGTTCGTCCATAAGGCAACGGTCGGAATCGAACCGACGTTTCCGGCTTTGCAGGCCGGCGCCATAGCCCCTCGGCCACGTTGCCCGAGTGCTCGGCTTCCACGGCTCCGGCCGAGCGGCGGAGTTCGTTGCAGCCCTTGGGACCGGTAGTAAATCGCAAGGACTGGACCGTGAAAGCGGGAGCTGGAATTGAACCAGCGAGGTCCAGGGTATGAACCTGGATCGGGAACCAGCACCCTTCCCGCTATACGCGGGAGATCACGGCCCCGCATGAACCGCCGTTGCGAGTGTGGGTCCGCACAACGGAACGGACGTCGGAGGTCAAGGATGGCGTCCTCAACCTGTGGTCAACTGGAGGCGCCGGGAATTGAACCCGGGTCCGCTAGGCTTCGAAACAATGCGTCTACGTGCGTAGCTCGTGCTTTGTACCCCGTCGCGCCGCCCACGAGCAGGCTGCGGTGTGGGGGTCCTGGCTTTGGTTGTCGAGCCGAGCAGGCGCCCCAGGTCGTGGCTCCCGTTCGCCGTATCCTGCTGATTGACGGTGCTTCCGAACGCGCAGGCTCTGCTCAGTGCACCGGCTCACGCTGCTTGGGCGTAGGCGATTTCGCTGTCGTCGTTGGCAGCTATAGTTGTCTCGCATTTTGCCGGGTCACGAGACCATCCCGGGCACGCGGCACGTCCCTCCATCCCAACGTCGAATCCAGATCGCCCCCGAATGCCCTCGATGTATGGTGGCACCTTCGACCCCCGAAGGGGTCACGCGCGAGGACGGCCGCGTAAAGGGTTGCTCGAGGATGTGTGCCAGAAGGCATGGCTTGCGCCAATCGTTATCTGTTGCTCTGCCATCTGAGCTACCTCCGCACAAGAGCGGAGGGCAGGATTCGAACCTGCGACCTACAGGGTTGGTGTACGAAGTAACCCTCGTAGCTTCGCGCTCGAGCATGAGTCGCCCAGGGATCGAACCCGGTCGGTGAAGCGTTACTGCTCCTCCCCCGCCAGTGTGGGGGCCACGACTCAAACCCTCGAAGTGGCGCCATTGAAGACCGCGTCACGAAGTCCCGTGCGTTGAGGCCTCAACATCACGGAAGACATTCCGAAGTCGGCGCAAGAACCCCTTCGAAGGATTGCGAGCCCGGGGTTCGAACCCGGCATCTCGGGCCATGGTCCCAAGAAGTGTGCCGTCACTACTCGCGATATCCGGCGAGGATGAAAGTTGAGAAGGCTATACGCGCCCGCTGTAGCGGGCCACGCCTCGTGATTATGCCGAAGTAACCCTCTCTGCCGCCTCACCGGAAAAGGGTCGACGAAGTACCCCCGATAGTCGCTTCGGCCAAAATGGAAGACACCGGAATCGAACCGATATCCGACTCGCAGAGTCGGTGCTCGACCTTGAGCTAGTCCCCCGTCACGCCCGAGGGTGAAATTGGCAAGGAACGTTTGGCGCTCTTCCTGTTGAGCTACCCCAGCTCAGAAGCTGGGGGCAGGACTCGAACCTGCAACCTCCCGCGTGGTCAGCGAAGTAACCCTACCTGCCGCCTCAAGCGCGCAACATCGCCAACGATGACCGTGTCGACGTTGTGACACAGGTCTTACTATAGCGCGCTGCGGTTGTCAAGCGGTCCGCTCACGAATTCTGCCCACCACGAGAAAGGGGAGCCGCGAGTTTCCTCGAGCTCCCCCCTCTCCACTCCGAGGAGACGGATTTACGGAGTGCTCTCTATGGATACCTGCCGCGAGACAGACGGTCAAGAGCGCTACCCCTCCAGGGGGTCGGCCTCGTTGATGCGCCGCATGATGTCGCTGCCGATGGTCTCGAAGCGAGCGGAGGGCTGTGGCTCACGCGTGAGGGGCGCAGGAGGGGCCTCAAGAACCTCGGGCTCCTGGAATCGCGCCAGCGGCTCCGGGTCCGAGCTCGGAAGGGGCGCTCCGAAGGGATCGTAGTCCATGCCCTCCCACCTGGTGGTCTTCTCGACCAGGTCGCCCGGCGTCGGACCGGCGAGCACTGGCGCAGGAGCGGCCGGGCTGGCGGTGTCGCCCAAATCTTGTGGGAGTGGACCAGTCGCCGCCCTGCCAGCTCTGCCAGAGTGCGCCGTTGGGTCGGCCTGTTCGATTTGCGCGATGAGCTCGCGATCGTCCACCAAGCCCGGGGCTCGTGGCGGGGGAGGAGGCTCCGGTGCTCGGCGAGGCCGATTGCGACGCACCTGGTGGGGGTACTCCTCCTGGACGGGCCGCTGTCGGCTCAAGGAGTCCTCCCACGTGCGTGTTCGCTGCAGGCGTTGGATCGTCCGATCCTTCTCCTTGATCTCGCGCCGCAAGCCCAGGTTCTCCGCGATCAGCTCTCGCTTCGAGCGCTTGTGGAGTTCGCGTCGTTTCGCGACCTCCTGAAGGCGCCGAACCGTTTGCGATTTCTGGCGCGTCTGCGTCGCGGCCTGCTCCTTCTCGAGAATTCGCGCCAGGATGCTGTTTCGTTCTTCGCGCGTTCGCTCCGCGTGCTGACGAGCTCGCACGCGCCCGCGCTCGATGGGCCGCTCCTCGAGGCCCGCGAGCACTCGCATCTCCTGCATCAGTTCGGTCGTGAGCGTGAATGCCATAGCTCCCTCCTCAAAGAGAGCTTCACCGCCACGCTGCGAGCTGTCAATAGCCGCCCGTGGCCTGCAGGCGTTGGATCTGGCCTACAGCGCGCTCCACGGGGTCGACGTCGGGCGAACTCTGGGATGGCGGGGGCGTGGTGGGGAAGATACCTTCCGGGCCGTCCCAAGGGCCGCTGTGGCCCGACATCGCCGCCAGCTCGTAGGCCTGCTGCTGCGAGTAGACGAGGTTGTCGGCCGCACGGATGTCACCGACCCCGTAGTAGACGCCTCGACGCACCACAAGGCGCTTGTCCTGGGACACGTCGACCACGACGTCGCCGATCTCAAGCCAGGCGTGACCGTAGCGGCTGAACGGCGCTCGCGTGAGTCGGGGCCTCCCGTGAACCAGGACCGTGCCCTCGGCCGCGCCGGACAGAGCCAAGAAGCTCTTGTAGTAGCATTGACCGAGGCGCTCCTCGCTCATCGCATCCTCCCGCTGTGCTGCCAGACGTAGCCGTCCACAAAGACCTCTACGACGTGACCCCGGACGGGCGGGAAGAAGGGGCTCGTCGCAGCACGTCTGCCGGCCTCTTGGTGATTCCGCGCAGCGACCTTGAAGCGAGCACGCAGCTCGCGCTCCGGGATGACCCAGCCGTTCTCGATGCAGCGCTGGACCTCGTCGACGGGCAGGGCGGCGATGATGTCGATCTTGAAGGCAGGCATGATCCGTCTCCTCAGAAGTACCGACCGCCCTTCGACTTCTTCGGCGGCACACCGTGCGGATGCTCGACCCCGAAGGCGGCTCGGATGATGGACGCGATGGCGTCGTTCACGTTGGATTCCTCGACGCGCTGCTTGTAGACCTTGAGGACCGCGTGCTTGTCGGCGGCGACCCCGCGTTCGATCAGCGTATCGACCGCCTTTGCGAAGCTCCCGCCCGCTCGGACGCGCGCGCGATAGAGGTGCTTGCAGGGCGTGCGCTTCTGACCCGCAGGACAAGAGCACGCGATGGCCTCGTCGTTCTTGGTGTCGACCGCCACCTTGTAGATCGCGGCGGAGGAGTCGCTCCGGATCTCGACCGTCACCATCGGCCCCATCGAGGCGTAGTCGGCGGCGGCATCCTCGAGGTCCTCGTCGACGTCGACCGCTTCCGGCAGGTCGGCTTCCTTCCAGCCGAAGGCCCACTCGTTGCCCGCGAGCTTGTAGCAAGAGTAGCGGAAGTCAGCGGCCATGAGCGCTGCCGGCGCTACGGCCTCGCCGTGGTGGTACACGACCTCGTCGGTCTCCGCATCGCGGCCGAGGACGAGCAGGGCATCGCGAAGTGCGTCGTAGCTCTCGAATTCAGTCTTCCGTCCCATCTCCGTCTCCTTGTGGTTCCCGGGGAAGCTCTCCCGTTTCCGCGAAGTGCGCCAGAAGCGGCAAGAGCGCCTGGACTTGGTGCTGCGTCAGGTGCATGCGCGCGTTGATGTGCTCGTTGCGCTCACCCATCGGTCCGTTGAGGTACGGACCCGTGTCGTCGACCCCGAACCAGATTGCGCCTTCCGTTGCGAGGGAGCTCTCTTGCAGGGAGCAACGCTGCGCGTACTTGTCTTCGAAGCGGTAGAGCCCGAAGCCGCGCTCGGTGTAGCCCTTTGTGAGGGACGAGAGCGTAGTGCGCTCGTACTCCTCACCGTCAATCACTTCGACCGTGGTGTCGTTGTTCATCCTCGTTCTCCCTCGGCGGCCTCGATCTCTTGCATCAGGCCCTCGAACTCTCGTGCGTCCATACCGATCACGCGCTCGAACCTTCATAGCGCCCTCCGTGGTCAGCGGTTGTTGATCTCGTCGTAGTCGATGCCGATCTTGGCCCAGAGGGCCTTCTGGGCCTCGTAGCTGGTGTCGATTACCTCGACACGGTGGGTGATATCGCGGTCGGTGAAGAGGGTGGTTTCGCCGGTGTCCACCAGCTCGCCCTTGTAGGCAGTACGGGAGCCGAGGGCGAAGACGCGCACGATGCGGACGAGCGCGTCGCCGGTCTTGGTGGTCATCACGATGTCGTCGGTGTTGAAGCTCATGTTCCCCTCCGTTGGAACGTGCGTGGAGCAACTGTTACCCCGAACCTATACAGTCGGGGTCCTATTGTCAAGGCGCAAAGAGCCCTTTCAGAGACCTTTCTCGTACCAGGACGGAATCGAGCCATCCACGCGGACGACCGGTGGTGGGCTGGCATCCACTGCGCACACGATGACGGTCGGCGCATTGCCGTGGAATTCGGCCATGGAGATGATGCGCTCCCAGCGGTTGGGGTGGTCGTAGAGGGCCTCGTCGAAGAAGAGCGTCTCCATCACCAGGTTCTCGTCACCGGAGCCGGTCTTGGACATCGTCTTCTTCAGGAGGCTTCGCATGCCTCCCGCACCCCTCGAGTTGGTGACGCGGATGAGCCCGGCGAGCGTGGTAGCCTTCCGCCACCCCTGTTCCTTCATGTACCGGAGGCCTGCCGGGGTGTAGTCCTTGAGCCACGACTCGATGCAGACCTGGATGACGTCGGGGTGCAATCCGATCTCCCACCAGCCGGCGAGCAGCCAATCGTAACGGGACTGATGGGGGCGCTTGCCCCGCTTGGCCCGGATCTGTGACGCGATCCAGTCCTCGGAGGTCATCTTCTCCGCGATCTCGTCGCCCCACGCATGCGCGGCGAGCGTCGGAACCCGGTTCGCGATCTGCGCCAGAAGCTCGGGAGCCGTGGCGGCCCACCAGTGCGCGAAGCCGATCGAGAACTCGTCGAGCGAGATCCAGCTATCCGGCGCCCTCGAGAAGACCATCTTCCCTTTCTTCGTCCTCGCCCCGGAGACGAGCTTGAGCAGACCGTCCTCGAAGACGCCCCCCTTGAGGAGGTGCTCCCACGTCGGGCACGGCTTGAGGTACTCCCATGGGCAGTGATCGTAGCCCCACTTCGCCGTGAAGGGCGGCAGCGGGTGCAGAACCGGGTGGTCGCTCTCCGTCAGGATGACGGACTCGGTCTGCACGACCGGGGGGAACATGATTCGAGCGGTCTTCGGCCCGTGCTTGCCGTCCGCGGTGAGGTTCCTTGCCTCCTGCCACGTTGCGATCCCGCGGATCGTGTTCGGCCCCCAGACGCCATCGGTCTTGCAGCCGACGACGCCCTGGATGCTCTTGACCTTCTCCTTCGAGTAGCCGCGCTTCAGGTTGTAGCGGATGGCGGCGTCGATCTGCACCTTCGTCATTGCACCCTCTCGTAGATGTCCGAAAATTCTCGGCGCACTTGGTGGTCCATGTTGATACCAGCCAGCTTGCCGATCTCGCCATTGCGCTTTTCAGGCGTATCGCGATTTTCGTTCCACGGCACCTCCACGACGAAGGTGCCTCGGTCTGCGAGTTTCGCCACCGTAGCTCGCGTGGCCTCGTCGACGTGCCGGAGGTAGTCGATCGAAATCTCCCGCTCGCAGTTCCGTCCCTTCTGGTCCTGCATCCGGGTCTGGATACGATGGAGCGCCACCTCCGGGTCCACGTCGAGGTGGAGGCAGATGTTCGGGTAGAGCACGTGTGCGGTCATGCAATGGTAGAGGTCGCGGTAGGAATCGAATTCACGAGGGGACATGTAGCCGAGGTCGCGCTGGACGTACGCGAAGGCCACGTCGCCGAAGTAGCTGCGGTCGAGCACTCCATGGCCGCGATTGGCCATCACGTGCCACTGGACCTCGAGGTGGGCTCGGAAACGGGCCTGCAGCAGATGAATCTGCATGGTGAAGGCCCACCGCTCTTCGTCGTGGTAGTAGTCTGCGAGGTAGGGGTTCGCGTTGTTCTTCTCGTCGGGCTCGGGGAGGTAGAGCGTGCGGGACTCGGGGTCTTGTGCATCGAGCGCAGTGGCGAGCTCGTCACTCAGGACGGTCTTACCAACTCCAGGGATTCCTTCGACGATCACGGACTTGTAGCGGGGCGACATCATCCCTCCTGGGCAGGTGTTTCGAGGCAATCATCGGGCGCGGTCAGGGTGACGCCCGACAGTCTACTGAAAGCGCGCTGCATCGCCAGCAGGCAAAGCTCGGGCGAGTACCAGACCTGCTCGTGCTTCTCGAGCAAAAGCTCGAGGTCGACGAGCGGCAAGTACCGCCGACATCGATGCGATCCGGCCAGGCCTCGCAAGCTGGCGCCCGTTTCAACCGCCTCCAAATCTTGCAGCGCTTCCCTAGCCACCATGCGCTCCTCGAGTCGCTCCCGAGTCTTCGCCAAGTACGTGGCCCTGCGGTCTGCCCGAAGCGCGTCGAGGACGACCGCGAGCAGCAGCACTTCGTACTGCCCCTGGAGGTCCTCCTGCCACGAGAGGAACCGCAGCGTCCGCTGCACACCCGCCTCAAGTACCGGCATCCCCACGATACCGTAGCTCGCGCCGTAGAAGAAGGGCAGCACATCGGCGGGGAAGCGTTCCGCCAGCCCGTCGAGCAGCTCTGCTGTCCATGCGAGCGGCGGCTTGCGCCTGCGCTCTTGCTCTTCCGGAGGGGCCTCGAAGAAGGGTTTGATGTCTGCCTCTTCGAGCTTGAACCACTCCCCCGATACCCGGCGCTCGGCGAAGTGCGCGTGGAGGCGCTTCTCAAGCGAATAGCCCCCACGTAGCGTGCCGATGAGGTGGAGGCGCTTCGGGTTGGAGGTTTGCAGATTGGCCAAGCGCTTCTTCGGGTCGTTGCTCACCCCGATCTTGGTGAAGTCCCCATCGGTGATGAAATACACGAGATCCTCGGCCATCCTGGCCTCCTGCTACTTCTTCTTGCCCTTGCCGGCGATCTCGCGGCGGACCACGAAGGACCGGTCCTGCGTCGTCTGCCCCCCACGCACGGCGGTCATCACGCCTTCGCTCATGTGGCAGAGCTCCCAGCCCTCCTTTCCGAGCTCGTTGAGCCGCTTGGTGAAGGTCTCATCGATGACGCCGACCGGGGCGCGGACGGTGCGAAAGAGGTACTCAAATTTTCTGCTCATGCGTCTCCTTGGCCGTACTTGGCGATGTCGATCTCTTCCCGGTTGATCTCAACCTCCCGGGCCGCTTCGAATCGAAGCTTCGTTCTTGTTCCGCTTGGCGCGATGTGAATCACTCCGAGCCAGACCTCGTGAAAGTCCTCCCCCACGTGGAAGCGAAGGCCGATATCCTCGTCGTCCCCCATGAGAGCCCAGTTATTCTGGGCGGGCAGCCACTCCTCGTCGGGAAGCGCGACATCGAAAGGGAGGTCCGTCTCGACGAAGATCGCCACGTAGTTCTCGGCGGTCTCTCGACACGCTCGAATGGCGACCCTCCCCTCGTAGCCCGGGAAGCGTAGCATGACTGATTCGTTATGACGACGCTCGATGCTGAGCGCCCCTCGCTCAGGACGCTTTCGCCACGGCATCTTTGTCTCCTTCGAATTCCTGAATCCAGTCGTCGTGCAGGTCGACGTAGTGATCCTGCCACGCCTCATAGGCGGCGTAGCACGCATCGTCGTCGTCGCCAGCTTCCTCGAGGCCCGGAATTTCGCTTCTCTCCGGGCACGTCTCCTCCACGTAGACGCGGCGGCGACCCCCCTTGTAGAGCATGCGCCCGCGCGAGGGAAACTCCTCGGAGAAGCTCAACAAGAACGAGAGCGCGGGGAAGTCGATGCTCGCGTGGCGGATCACACCCTCCGGAGGAGCCCACGCCGTGTTGAAGGTGTAGCGGACATGGCGGTCGTCAACGCGATCTGCGGTCAGCTCGCTCGCTTCCCACTTCGTGCCCCAGTTGTCTGATTGCCACCGATACCCGCTTCCCGGGACGTTGATCCCCCCACCGTTGTAGCCGGCCTCCAGCACGTTGTCTGGCACCGGGGACAACGCGTTGAAGCAGAGTTCGTAGACCTCCGGGTCTTGCTTGCCGAAGCCGTGACGCTTCTCCCACTCGTCGGGCTTGTAGCGTGCCCGAGTACCGCGGGCCTTCGCCACGAAGAGGTCGACGACCTCCTTCGGTCCGATCACGGACAGGATGTTGTTGCACCAGTTGGGCATCGTTCTCTCCTCCTTGTTCGGCGGAGAGGGTGCCAGGCATGGTCGCCATACCGTTGTCGCCCATGTCCCCCTCCTTTGGTTCAGGCTTCTCGCAGCCTATATACACGCCGCGCGATTGTCAAGCCTATCGGATCGCCTGTTTCAGGGCCTTGGCGCGTGCGGAGGCCGGGTCGAATTTGTCGACCTCGATCGCGGCCCAGACTCGAAAGGGCAGCGGGAGCTCTTTTCGCTCCTGGCACCGATCGCGGTAGGTCGTGTACCAGGCGCGGACTTTCTTCGGCATGCGTCTCTTCTTCCGCTTCATGGTTGTTGCTCCTGCACCGGCACCTCGATGCCGTAGCCGTGGATGAGGGACCTCCAGTAGTCCCGCAGGATCTGCACGCTCTCGCGGTACCGCCGATGCCGTTCTTCGGACTGCTGCGGGGTCAGGAGGAGGTCGGAGTTGTAGCCGAGGAAGTCGCGGAGCACCGCGTTCATGATGTTCAGGGCGTGGTTCTTATGAATGTGGTCTTGCTCGACTGCGTGGTAGACCTCTCGGGCAACGAGCCGGAGGCCCTCCAACGTGTCGCCGTGAGCAGCGAGGAGATCACGAGCTCGGTTCCAGGTTTGCCCCATTTCCACAAGCGGCTGAATCGATTCGTCGAGCGCCTCCCTGATGCGCGCATCGGTCTCCTCTCCGTGGGCACGTTCGAGAACTCGGGCGGCGAAGTCGTGTTGTTCGTGGAACAACGCTGCACGGTAGAAGAAGTCCGGCACCGTAGCATCCCCCCGCTCGACCGCATCGTCGATGAGCTTCCAGTAGAAGGGCTCCATTCCCTTCCAACCCCACTCGAGGAGCGCGTCGGTGCCAGCGCGCCGCAACAGGCGGTTGAGGCGCTCGAGCTCCTCGGGGCCGAAGGTCCCGTCGTCGAGGTCGCGCTTGAAGCGCTCGAGCTGCCGTTGTGTATCCGTGTTCATCGTTCATCGCTCCCTCAGAGCTTGCTTGCGAAGTCGAAGAATTCGTCCGGGATGTCGTCAGACAGGCTCTCGGCAGCGGGCGCCGCTTTCTCTTCGGGGGGCGGCTGGCGGAAAGGCGGCTGGAAGTGTTCGATCATCGACTCCTCGGGGATGATGTCGAACCAAGCATAGCCCTTCCGGTCACGGATGCGCCCGGTGTACTCCTTGCGGTTCGTATCGAGAAGCTTCCACGTCCCTCGATGAGCGCTCCTGTGGGCGATATGGATCACTTCGCCTTCGCGCACCCACAAATCACCCTCGCGGATCTCTTTGTAGGTCCGACGCTCGGTGTGGAGCAGCCGAAGGAATTCCGCCAGGGACAGTGACATGGACCCCCCGAAAAAAAAAAACGAGCCCTCCCGGGAGCGCAGGAGGGCGAGGTGGAAGCTACAGGTGTCCTCGAACGCTCCCGGGCGCTCATGGGCCGACACTATACACTCGGTGCCGAATTGTCAAGCGGCGTCCTCGGGCGGGTTCTTGAGTTCTGTGCGCCTCCGCGTGCGCTGCGCGAAGTAGCAATCGAGGACGTAGAGGTCGTGGTCGTCTTCGTGGAGCTGGCCGCCACGGGCATCTCGGTAGAAGCCGATCAGCGCGTACGTCTCCGGCTCGTGGGGGTAGTTCTTCGCGCATCGCTCCGCGTAGTCGAGCCCCTTGTCGAAGGCCCGCTGCAGGCGAGCTCGGTCCCCCGTAGAAGGAACGCTCGGGGCTGCGCACGCCAGCGCGCGCTCTACCTCCTCGCCCTTGGCGTTGACCAGGCGCAATGCCCGTTTGCGTGGGAGTATCGAACGGAGGCCGTCGAAGTAGCCCTGCGCGTAGGACTTGCGCCCTGCGCCGCCGGGGATGTCCATCCAACCTCGAGTCGGAATCCAGAACTGGACTGTCCAGAATTCTTTCATCTCCTCTTGCTCCTTCGCCAAGACGCGACGTCTGGCGAGCTCCGGGAGTACCAAATCTTGAACGGCGCTGAAGAACGCCCCGCGGAGCTCGTCCGCGCGGCTATCGACGTCTCGTGACGCCACCCGGTCGTCACCGAAGTCGATGACGGCCCTCCACTTCTCCGAGCTCTCGCCCCAGAGCGGGTAGAGGACCAGGAGGAAGCGCGCGTCGCCAGCCCCTCCACTGCGAATGTAGTCGACTTCGAACGAGTCCCACGGCGTGTACCAGACCAGCTTTTCGGGCCGCATCAAATCCCCTCGAGTACGCTCCGGACAGGCCTCCGAGTATACCGCAGAGCAGGGCCGCTGTCCCTCGGGGGTCCCGCCTTCACATTCTTCCGAGGCAGGGGCAGCTCTCGTTCGGATCGTCCGGGTTCTCCTCGCCGCAACTCACGCAGTAGAGCGCAAGGAGGTCTTCGAAGAAGGCGACACGCTGGCCTGGCTTCATGCTGGCCACGCCGCCGAGGAGGAAGCGCCGAGCGAGCACTTCGGCGAGTTGTCCCGCCATCATCTCCTCCTCACAGTCCGCCTCGGGACGACGAGCCTTGAGCTTCTTCTGGCGGCGATTTGCCTCGTCGAGGTCCTTCACGCCCTTCCCTATTCTTTTGCGTGTCATCAGTGCACCTCGACGCCTGGCGCGGGAGGGAGGAAAGAAGCGAAGCGTCCCTCGGCTCCCATGCTCCCTTGGTCGAGATCGATGCGAGGACCGAGGGAGGGTTTGCCTTCCGCGTCTCGGTGGATCGGGAAGAGCCAGCGCGTCGCTTCCGGGAGACCGTTCGCGTCGAGCTTCTCGACGACCACCATGAGGTGCTCTTGCACGTTGGGCATGTCTTCGACGCTGTCGAAGCCCTGTCGGATCTCGTCGACGGTCTTGTCGGCGGCGATCTGAGCGGACCAGACCTCGGAGATGAAGACGCAGTAAAAGCCTTTGAAGAGTTGGAGTATGCCGCGGAGGAGCGAGGCGATCCGATTCTTCGTATCGTGGTCCTCCATGTACTCCTGGATGGGCAGAATCCCGGTGCCGTACCTCTGGCACAGAGGCGCGTCGAAGACGGGCATCAGGAAGCCGAAGACGGCCGACACGCCGCCCATGAGTTCGAGCTGCTTCCGCGCGCCCTCGAGCATGAAATCACGGAAGGCGTCGCCGCCCTCGTGTGTGTAGGGCGTCTCGATCACCTCGCCCATGAAGGCGAGGGGCTGTTTGAGGCCGGGGATGGGGATCTCAATCATGGTCCGTCTCCTGGATCATCCGATCCGTTCAGTTGCGAGCCGCTCGCTTCGCGTGTATCTGCTGCACACGTTCTTTCGCCAACCGTTTGCC
>Ga0180437_10006080_pt1 | contig 16258 bp, 18 predicted proteins | sample SS_ome_4_FD_132410 | JGI IMG/M metagenome (GOLD analysis project Ga0180437, IMG submission 132410) | Hypersaline lake sediment archaeal communities from the Salton Sea, California, USA - SS_3_D_1 metaG | ecosystem: Environmental > Aquatic > Non-marine Saline and Alkaline > Hypersaline >...
GAGATAACCGCTGAAAGCATCTAAGTGGGAAACTCGTCTCAAGATTAGATATCCCGTGTTTTAACACATAAGGTCCCTTGAAGACTACAAGGTAGATAGGCTGGATGTGTAAGTGCAGTAATGTATTGAGCTAACCAGTACTAATAGACCGAATGTTTTGATTACGCTAATAACTTCTGTTGAAAAAACACTTAAATTTAAATTTTTAATCTGCAAATATTTCTTTCACAAGAGAAAACTTTTTGAAATTGGAAAAAGTTTCAATAAAAACTTTCTGGTGAGTATAGCTGTGGGGAAACACCCGTTCCCATCCCGAATACGGAAGTAAAGTCCGCAGCGCCGATAATACTTGTCTGGCAACGGACTGGGAAGGTAGGTATCGCCAGGTCTAATTAAAAATCCCGGAGCTTCGGCTTCGGGATTTTTAGTATCTTTTTTTTGTGTAAATTTAAAGAGGATTTTTTGGTCATGAATCAGAAATATTCAATTAACAGAAAACGTAACACTATTTTTCTTGTTTTTGGTTTCGTTTTTCTTACGCTTGCCATTTATTTTAAATGTGTTCCGCTTATTGGCTTAGGGGGCGCGATGGTGGGTGTTCCACTTGCTCATGATCGAAGCTTTAGCGAAGTCCTGAGTAGGCCCTTTAAAACGAAGTATACAAGGGGCGTATCGAAGGGTGCACCATATCGGTCTAAGGCTCATCATATTTTTGTGGCTGTATCTTCGCTGCTTGTTGTTTTTTTGTATATTTTTTTGATGACGTATTTGTTTTGGGGTAGGATTGCGGTTTTATGAACTATCAAAATGATCCAAAATTATATGACTATGTTTTTTATCCAAAAAGTTGGCCTTTTTTTATTATTATTTTATTTTTTGGTGTAGTTTCTCTCTTTGGTGGATTTCTTTTTTTTCTTAAGTGGTGGTACTCCGTCGGCGCATTAGATTTAAAAGCGCTTGCGTTGTTTGTTGGTGGTTTTTTGCTTGTTGTCGCTGGGTTTATCGGTTATTTTCTGGTTGGGCAAAAACTTTATCTGGGCTTGAATCGGAATGGTTTATATGTTCAATATTATGGTTTTATTTCGTGGCATGAAATAAAAGGCTTTAAAATTGGTTGGTTTGGTTTTGGAAATTCCACGCATAAATGTATTTATGTTTTTTTACATGATCCCGAAAGTTTCTTTTCTCGAAAAAAATCTTTAGGGTGGCGCATAAATAAGTGGTCTGCTAAGAGCAGAGTTCTCATTTTTTCAAGCTCTATTTCCATCGGCCGCAAAAAATTACTTTCACTTTTACAAGACTATCACCAAGACGTTTTACAAAATCATTGATTTTTTCCTTTCCAATTTTTTTTACTGAATGCAGGTTAAAATTTTTTTAAAGGGAAAATAATATGGATCAAAATCAAAAACGAATAGTGTGGCTGTTTCCTGCTATGATTTTTGGTGTTTCAGCTTTTGCGCTGCTCATACGTTTTTTTAGTGGGAAATCGTTTACGCTTTTACTTGTTTTATACGATTTTCTGTTTTCTGCAATTTTTACGTTTGTAATAATTTCTCTTGCCTTGTTGTTTGACTATTTTTTTGGAAAAAAGGTTCGTAAAAACCCTCGACCAATTTTTTTAATGAACGCGATTATATTTTTTATAATTGCCGCGGGCAATGTTTATAAAATAGTACGTGACTATATGGCGGCAAAAGGATTTGATTGGGTTGTTCTTGTTCTGCCTCTCTTTTTTTTCTGGGGAAGTTTTCATTTTTTCTATTTAGCAAAGAGAGTAAGAAGAAAAAAATAACTTTTTCTACACCATATAACTAAAAAAAATAGAACTTCGTAAAATCTATTGCCCCACTTGCTATTGATTTTTTACGATGAGCGGCAGGAGTAGTAAGTTTCAAAAAAGGGGCAATTCATGAAGAAGTACCAGTCGTTTTTTATACGTATTTTTTTTCTTTTGTTTTTCTTTATTCCACATGTACAGCAAGCTGATCAACGTATAGCAGAACTTTTTGAACGAATTTGTTTGGGGCAAGATTATAATGTTTTAGAAGATATTCAGACTATCAGAACCGGGAAAAAAGAGGTTTTGCCAGAAAAAGACTGGACCTTGATGCTTTATATTTCTGCAGATAATGATCTTGCTCCGTTTGCTATTCGGAACATCAGGCAGATGGCGGCTGTTGGTTCCAATCAATTTTTTAATATTGTAGTGCAACTTGATATTTGCAAATCAGATGGGCAAAAAGTTACTCGTCGTTATTACATTCAAGAAGATTGTGTTTATCATCTCAATGCGGAGGATCCATACTCTCAAGCGATGGATAGTGGGGATCCGGAAACACTAATTTCATTTTGCGATTGGGCGATCTCTAATTTTCCTGCTCGGCAGTATGGTCTCATTTTGTGGAATCATGGTGCCGGCATTTTAGATCCTGTTCGGTATCGTGCTCTTAAAGCAGAAGAACTTTTCATGGTTAATCCAAATACAGAACGATTAGAGATGGACAGAAGTATTGGGTATCTTGACCGAATGTTGCAACGAGGTATTTGTTTTGATGACACAACCGGAAATTATTTAACCAATCAAGATTTAGATTTTGCACTCAAAACGATTTGTCTTGAAATGCTTGGCAATAGAAAAATTGATTTTGTTGGGTTCGATGCCTGTCTTATGCAGATGGTAGAGGTTGGCAACCTGCTTAAAAACTATGCACGGGTTATGATTGGCTCGCAAGAAGCGGGGCTTGGGTACGGCTGGAATTACGTAGATGTTCTTGAAATTTTTAAAGATGGCTCGCCGGAACTTTTTGAATTTATGAAACACATTGTTGCAATGTATAAAAGAGCGTACGAAAAAATTACCGGTGACTATACTATGTCAGCAATTGATTTGCAGGCAATAGACTCATTGGAAAAAAATATTCATGAAGTTTCCCGTATTTTAATGGTTGGGCTAAAAAATCAAAAACGTGGTATGGTAAAAAATGCAGTCAAGGCGGCGCGAAGTAAATTAGTTTGTACTCACTTTGATGAGCCAAGTTACATAGATTTGCATCATTTTTACGGAAATCTTCTTGCAAATCTTGGGTATATGCAGTTAGAAGATGACGCGCAGCAGGAAAAGTTCAAAAGGAAATTAGAAGAACTTTTAAAACAAGGTAGATCGATTATTGAAGAAGTTGTTTTTGCAAATACTTCTGGTCAAAGTCTTTCCAATGCTCGTGGAATTTCAATTTATTTTCCAGAACGCAAAATTCATTCTTCTTACAGTGAAACATTTTTTTCTCAGCAAACAGATTGGCTTATGTTTTTGGTACAGCAGTTAATTTCGTAAGTTACTTTTTACCATCACCAAATAAACCAAGCAGCTCATACACGTTTCTAAAACGCTGCATTTCACATCCAGATTTTTCAACTTTTTGATTTGCTGCAACCAGAAGTTTTTGAACGCCAAACTTTTCTGCTTCGCGGACATAGGTGTTGATCTGGTTCACTGGTTTTATGTTTCCAGTCAAACTTATTTCACCTAACGCAACAGATTTTTCCGGAATAGGTTGCTGGAAATAGCTGGAAAGTAATGCCAGGGCGATGCCCAAGTCTGTTGCGCTTCCTTTTATTTTAAAACCACCACTGACTTTAAAAAATATGTCATGCATGCTTAGTTTCACCTGCAAATATTTTTCTAAAATTGCAGCAATCAGTACCACCTGTTTGTGATCAATGCCAGAAATAACTCGTTGCGGAATGCCGAGTTTTGATGCGATTGTTAACGCTTGTAGTTCAAGTAGTAGAGGTCGAGATCCTTCTAGAAAACTTATCAATACTGAACCTGGGCTATGAGAAAGTTCTTTTAACAGTTGTTGATTTATGTTTGGAACCTCTTGCAAACCATTTTCTTTCATTTCAAAAAAACCAAGTTCATTGATGGTACCAAATCTGTTTTTTACTGAGCGTAAAACTCTTGTTTGCCAACGATCTTCACCTTGCAAATAAAACACGCCATCAACCATATGCTCCAATGTTTTAGGGCCGGCGATGTTTCCCTGTTTTGTTATGTGCCCACTGACGATAATGGCTATATCGTGTTCTTTTGCTAGCCGCATAAGATGAAAGGCAGATTCTCGAAGTTGTCCAATGCTGCCCGGAATAGTTTGTGTTTGTTGTGTGTAGCAATTTTGAATTGAATCAATAATCAACACATCCGGTTTTTGTGTTTGTGCAATTTCTAAAATAGCTTCTAAGCTTGCTTGATCAGAGAATAATAAATTTGTATTATCACATCCAATTCTACTTGCACGTCCTTTAACTTGTTGCAAAGATTCCTCAGAAGAAAAATAAAAAACGGAATGTTGTTTTGCCAAAGCAGCAGAAACTTGTAGCAACAGTGTTGATTTACCAATACCTGGGTCTCCGGTTAAAATCAAAAGCGAGTTTGGCATAATTCCGCCACCTAAAACACGATCCCATTCTTGCAGGCCGGACAACATCCGTTTTCTAGGTTTGTTTTGCACAGAATCAAGTTTTTGCAAAATTGCGAGTTTTCCAGATGCTTGTCCTATCTGTCCACCATAGCCTTTTGCGAAGGCCGAAGTAGCGCGAATGTCAGGTTTAATTTCTTGCAAAGTTTCCCATTGCTTGCATTCGGGGCAACAACCAAGCCACTTGAGGGTAGTGTAGCTGCAGTTGGAACAAATGAAGGTTGTTTTTTGTTTGTTCATGTTTTTTCGACTTGCTTGTATATAAAAAGCTCCAGCAACTTTAGTTTAAGCAACTGGAGCAAAAATTAAAGGAGGTTTTTTTAGGCTTCGATTTTTTTTCTGTTTTGTTCAATAATCTTTTTGCAGTTAGGGCAATTTTCTTTGCATTTTGGAATCTTGTGGCAGTTGTTGCAACGTCGTTCGTAGAGGTTTTCTTTGCCTACTAGAACAATTGGATCACAGCGATGTGCTGGTTTTTTTGTCACATTTCCACTTTTATCTTTTTCTATGATGAGGCGCTGCATCCACTGGGCTTGGTTTTTTTTGCACATTTTACAGTTTCCTTTTGGCAAATCGAAAGCATGCTCAGCTTTTTTTACAAGCTCAGGCATGGGACCAAATCCGTTTTTGAGAAAATCATGCAGCAGTCCTGCAATTTTTACCGTTGTTCCCTCAGAAGTCATTTTTATTATTGAAGACAGTAGAGTTTTATCATCGACAAAAAACTGTCCTTCATCGATTAAAACAGTGTCAGGTTTTTTATCATTTTCTTTTTGAGCTTTATATTTTTCAAGAATTTCAGAACCAGATTTTACTGCGTCAGCTTTAAAAAAATCTCCGTTTCTGGAGTAAAGTCCTTTTTCTTTTTTGTCTTTTTGTCTCTTTAGTTCAAAAAAATGAAAAACGGCAAGAACATTCTTTCCTTTTTCTTTAGCTTTTTTGCCCTCTTTGATTAAATTTTCCGTTTTCCCCATTCCCATAAGTCCATGAATCACCCATAGATCAGTAATTTTTTCAACCTCAGTTTCTTTGCTATGCATGCCAAAACTATTGCTTACAATAAAAACAGAGCAGAGCAAAATGGTTAATTTTTTGAAAGACATAAAGTTCTCCTTTGGTCCGAAGTAGTCCGGCGTAGCTTTAGGGCGAAGACGGACGTAAACGGATTTTTTTAATTAGTACCACTGGCGCATGGTTAAAAATGTTGGACGTTTATCAATTTGATGACAGTCTCTGCATCGGGCTTGGTAGAACTCCTGTGCGCCAACTAAGATAACCGGATCGTTATATTTTGCTGGTTTATTGTCAACCAAACGTTGAGTAAAGTGTGCTTCTTTTCCGCATACGCAGCAAATAGCCTGTAGTTTTGTTGCATGGTCTGCGATTGCCAAAAGTGTTGGCATATAACCAAATGGAACGCCACGGAAATCAAGATCTAAGCCTGCAACAATAACGCGTTTTCCTGCATCGATTAAACGACAAATTATAGAAACCAGTTGATTATCAAACCACTGTGCTTCGTCAATCCCGATTACATCAATGTCATCTGACAATCCAAGCTTCAAAATGTCTTCAACGTTTTCAACCGCTTTAGCGTCAAGTTTTTTGCCATCATGGGTAACCACGCATTCTATCATATGGCGGTTATCAAGACTGTGTTTGCAGGTAAGAATATTTAATTTTGCAAACTGTGCTCTGCGCAATCTGCGAATGAGTTCTTCCGACTTTCCAGAAAACATGGGGCCACAAACGACCTCAAGAGTTCCTTGTTTTTTTGTACCCTTGGTTTCGGGCATGTTGTACTCCTTCGAAATTTTCATGGGATAAGATAGAGTTCTGAATAACAAGCTTAGAGGGTCGTAGTAGTTTTGCAAAGCTTGAATTTTATTTTGCAACGATAGTTTAATTTTTTTAGCATCTTTACAGATTTTCAAGACTTTTTTACTCTTTCATGAAAACTACAATTTTTTTATTGAAGGGTTTGTTGTGAAAGTGATTTATTTTTTCTGCTTGTCGACTATTTGCTTGTGTGGTGTTGCTTTGGGAATGAAAAAAAAAGAAAAAGAGAAACAAGAGGCATTAGCTTATCTAAAAAAACAAAGGTTGGTCATAGAGAGTAAAAAAGAACTTGCATCGCAAGCTGCTTCTATTAATAAAGAAAGTAGAAGGTTCAGGAAGTTTTTGGATGAAAAAGGAACGTGTGAAGAAACAAAAAAGGTTTGTTTAGATTTGTTAAGCAAAATTAAACAGTATGAGCATAAGAGCTTTGATTTCATTGGTCAGCTTTTTGTGAATACAAGTTTCGAAGATTTTTTTCAGGACCAAAGAAATAGCCTTGATGCATATTCAAAAATGCTCAGAACCCTCTATTTTTCGTATGGTGCAATGGGTGGTAAATGGCATGAACTTGAGGAAGGAGGGAAGAAGTAAGTTTTTTCTTTTTTTGTTTTTCACATTAACTCGCCTTCAATTCTAGGGTATCCTAATAAAACTATGAAAAAACAAAATCAAGAAGCGTTTTTAATGCCTCTCAATAAATATCTTTCGTTTTCCGGAATTTGTTCACGCAGAAAAGCTGTTGAGTTTATAAAAGCCGGGTTGGTTAAAGTAAACGATAAAGTTGTAAAGATTCCGCAGCGGCGTGTGGCAGATGACGATAAAGTATACTTTAAAAACAAGCTGGTAGTTCCAGATCAAAAAATTTACGTTTTGCTTAATAAACCAAAAGACTTTGTTACAACATTGTCAGATCAAAGTGGCAGGAACACAGTAATTGACTTGGTTAAAGGTGCAACAAAAAAACGAATATATCCTATTGGCAGGCTCGATCGTGCAACAACCGGTCTTTTGCTTTTAACTAATGACGGTCAACTAACTCAAAAACTTGCACATCCAAAATATGAAGTAAAAAAAGTTTACGCTGTTGTTTTAAATCGCCCTTTAAAATTTGAAGATATTAAAACAATTCGTGAAGGTATAACGTTAAAAGATGGTGTTGTAAAAGTTGATCGAGTTCATTACGTTGCCGGAAAAAGCAAAACGCACGTTAAAGTTGAGCTGCATAGCGGAAAAAACAGAATCGTCAGAAGAATTTTTGAACACTTTGGTTATGGCGTTGTAAAACTTGATCGCATTAACTACGCTGGACTGACAAAAAGAGGTGTGCGTCTTGGGCAATGGCGATTTCTGACCAGTTCTGAAGTAAAACAACTAAAAACGTCTGGTTTGGTTTCACCCCTTTCTCCTAAGACTTCAAAAAGTAAGCAAAAAAAAACGAACCCAAAAAAGAAGCAAGGAATAATCCATGCAAAAAGAAGCAGTCGTAGAAAATAAAACTCCATCGATTGAGCAACAAGAGCAAATAGAAAAGACTGCTGTATATGTTCGTCAAACATTGCAAGGAGAGGCCTCTGGGCATGATTGGTGGCATGCTCATCGTGTTTGGAGTTTAGCAAAAAAAATAGGGCAGGCTGAAGGTGCAGATTTTTTTATTGTTGAGCTTGCTGCATTGCTTCATGATATTGCAGATTGGAAGTTTCATGATGGTGATGAAACCATTGGGCCAAAAACGGCACAAACTTGGCTTGAGAGTATTTCTGTCGAGTCAAATGTGATTGAGCATGTTTGTGAAATTATCAAAACAATATCTTTCAGAGGTGCCGGTGTTTTTACTCCGATGAAAACACTTGAAGGAAAAGTTGTGCAAGATGCTGACAGACTTGATGCGATTGGTGCAATTGGCATTGCTCGTTGTTTTGCGTATGGCGGCTCAAAAGGGCTTGGTGTGTATGACCCTAAAAAAAAAGCAGAACTTCATCAATCTGCTCAGGCATACAAAAATAGTAAATCAACCAGTCTGAATCATTTTTACGAAAAACTTTTTCTGGTCAAAGACCGAATTAATACAAAAATGGGGCAGGTTATTGCCAAACAACGTCATGAGTATATGAAAGCGTTTGTTGACGAGTTTTTGGCAGAGTGGAATGGTTGCAAATAAAAATTTCTAAAAAAGGTTCTTTAAATGATCAACGAAAAAATTATTGTCGAGCAATCACTTGATCTTTCTGGCCAGGTGGAGCTTTCTGGTGCAAAAAACGCTGTTCTAGTTATTATCGCATCTTTAATTTTGACCAGTGGCAAGTCAAAACTGAAAAATGTTCCAGCTTCAAAAGATGTATTTCATATGATCAACTTACTGCGGAGCTTAGGTGCAGAGATTTTTTTTAATGAACAAGATAATGAACTAGAAGTTGATACGACAAAGGTTTTACGTTACAAAGTTGCACCCGAAATTATGAAGAAGATGCGAGCGTCGGTCTTGGTGATGGGACCGCTGCTCGCTCGCTTCGGGTGTGTTGACCTTGCCCTTCCTGGCGGCTGTGTTATCGGTGCGCGTCCTATTAACTATCATTTAACGAATTTTGAAAAGATGGGTGTTTCTGTTGATATCAAAGGTGAGTTTATCTCTGCTCGTGTACAAAAATTGTTTGCACAAAAATTGGTTTTGGAATATCCAAGTGTTGGTGCAACAGAAAATCTTTTGATGGCCGCGGTTCTTACAGAAGGGACGACGAAAATTGTTAATGCGGCAATAGAGCCGGAAGTTTTAGATTTAATTTCTGTCCTACAAAAAATGGGTGCAAAAATAAATGTTTTACCTACTTCATCCATAGAGGTGATCGGGGTCAATAATTTAGAACCAATTGAGCATGCTGTAATTCCGGATCGATTAGAGGCTGGTGGTTTGTTGCTTGCCGCGGCTATTACCGGTGGTGAGATTTATTTGCCAGATGCTCCGGTCGATACGCTTGATATGTTTTTATTTAAACTCCGTGAAATGGGGCATTTTGTAGAAATTGGTGATAATGACATTGGGATCAAATTGCGAGCAACAAAAAATCCACGAGCTGTTTCGTTCAAAACGTGTCCGTTTCCTGGTTTTCCAACTGACCTTCAGGCACCAATGATGGCAGCACAGTGTTTAGCGTCAGGAACAAGTGTGATCCAAGAAACAGTGTTTGAAAATCGTTTGCTCCATGTGCGGGAACTACAAAAAATGGGCGCACAAATTAACGTTGAGCATAACACAGCAACAATAACTGGGGTTGAAGAGCTGTATGGCGTACCGGTGATTGCCACCGATATTCGTGCGTCGTGCGCATTAGTTCTCGCTGGTTTGGTTGCAAAGGGTAAAACGGTTATGTCCGGAGTGAATCACTGGCGGCGGGGGTATGAGGCGCTAGAACAAAAACTAGTGCGGCTTGGTGCTCGTGTTGCATTGCAAAAGGGCGATGGTTTGCTTGCTCATGATTCGGTTATTTCTAAAGACAAGTCCGCAAGGGTTTAATTTTTGTGCCCTACGTTGACATTGCAAAGCTCAGGTAGTAAGGTCTTTCAAGTTTATCTGGCAATGTTCTGCCCAATATTCCGTCTACAGTATTTTTTCATCTCGTGATTCAAAAGGAAGATTGATGAATTTCAAAAAATATTTCAAGAGGTTGACTGTTATCGTTTTAATTTCTACCAGCCTGTTTTTGGTTGCATCGGTTGGAGATAAGTGGGACGATTGCAAGGCCTTTATTTCTGCAATAGGCAGAAATCCAAAAGAGATGGGCGCTATTTTGCCGAGTTCCAAAGATTTGGCAGAAAAAATAACTCGTTTGGTTATGTGCAAAGGTGCCCCGGTTGCTATTTTAGAAGTTGGTGCAGGTACCGGTTCATTTTCTGCAGAAATTATAAAAAAAATGCGTCCGCAGGATCAGTTGGTTTTAATTGAGCTTGATCCGGAGTTGTGTAAGCTTTTAAAACAAAAATTTGGAAGCTACAAGAATGTACGGATTTTATGCATGTCATTTTTAGATTGGGCTCCTGAACATAAGTATGATTTCATAGTTTCAGGCATTCCGCATCACAATTTAGAAACAGAAATTTTGCGACAGTTTTTGAAGCACTATAGGGTTTTGCTAAAAAAAGGTGGTATTGTTTCTTTTTTTGAATATATTGGGGCATCAACAGTTCGATCTGTTACCGCTTGGTTCAAGGATGATTCTCCAAATTCACGGATGCTCAAATATTTTGCCAGTCGGTTTGCTTTTCAAAAGGACCATGCAGTTTTGAATGTTCCTCCTGCACGAGTCCATCACCTGCGCATTTCATAGTCAAATAATTGACTCTCAAACGTGGTCAGCGTAAACTGTTATTTTGTCCAATTTCCAATCTAATCTTATCTTTTTGTGTTTTTGGGCGGGGTAATTGTTTTATGTTTGATTTTTTCACGTAGTTTGCGTGTCTTGTTGTCAGGAGGAACCGATGTTCAATCGAATGGTTCAGTTTTTGTGGGGAAAGTTTGAAAGCAAAGAGGAACTAAGAAAATTTTTTGTTCTCGCTGCAATTTTTTTCTGTATCATTGGGACTTACTGGGCATTACGACCGCTTAAAGATTCTATTTTCCTATCTATGGTTGGTAAAAACTGGCTACCCTGGGCTAAAGCTTTTTCTGTTTGTCTTTTGATTCCGCTTGTTGTTTTGTACACAAAATTGATTGATTCTTACGAGCGACACAAAGTGTTTTACATCATGATGCTTTCATATGGGGCTATAACGCTTATTTTTGCCTTTTTGTTGGCAAATCCTGAGTATGGTATTCCAAATACTTCAGAAAGCCCGTTTCGCATTTTAGGTTGGGCATGGTACGCATTTGTAGAAAGTTTTGGTTCTTTGCTTGTCGCGTTGTTTTGGGTGTTTACCACAGACGTTACCTTGCCAGAATCTGCAAAACGAGGTTTTCCTGTCATTGCGTTATTTGGTCAGCTTGGCAACATAGCTGGCCCGCTTGTTTTACGTGCAAGTCGATTTGGGTTTGTAAACAGCGCTCCGATTGCCGCAATTTGTGGTGGCATCATGTTTTTTACTGGTTTTTTGATGTGGTTTTTTATGCGTACAACCCCAAAAGATCAGATGCAAAGTTATGTTGCGCGTGATGGACAGGAAAGGCAACAAGAAAAGAAAAAGAAAAAAAAAGGAGTTGGCTTTTTAGATGGACTCAAACTTATTTTCACCAAAAAATATTTGCTTGGCATTTTTATAATCGTTGCGTCGTACGAAGCGATTTTGGTGATTTTTGATTTTCATTTCAAAGTTATGGTTTCAACAGAGTTTTCAACAGAAGCTACTCGTGGTGCATATTTGGCAAGCTATGGTGTTTGGACCGGTATTGTTTCGTCATTGTGTGTTTTGTTTGGTATCAACAGTATTCAACGAAAACTTGGTATGACTGCATCGTTAATTCTTTCTCCAATTCTGGTTGCTATCGCGACGGTTACAATAAAATTTTTTCCAGAGCTATCAGTTGTTTTCTGGATTATGGTTATTGCAAAAGCAGTCAACTATGCGCTTAATGCACCAACGGTCAAACAGCTTTATATTCCAACGACTAAGGAAGCTCGTTACAAATCTCAAGGTTGGATAGAAATGTTTGGCAGTCGAGCTGCAAAGTTCGGCGGTTCGATGATCAACATGACTCGTGGTGTTTTTCAAGCAAAATACGGCCCTGTTGTTGGTATCAGCTTCTTCTTGTCTCTGACGACCATAGCGTCACTTGGCATTGTTGTTGGTTGGCTTTTTGTAGCAATGTTTGTTGCCAAAACGTATAATGACGCACGGGCAAAAGATCAGTACGTTTGTTAGTGTTTTTTATGTATTCCAAAATTCATGTGAGGGTTGCGTAGGTGGCTAGCGTAGCCCCGTGTTTGTATCCAGTATTCAGTGATGCCGATTGTTTTGACTAGAAAGGCTTCAAGTTCTAGTAGCGCTGCTTTTGGGTCTGTAACTTGTTTTTTCATTTCAACTTCAACAAATGTTCCGAGATTTTTTACGTCATCGATAACAATTTCATAATTATCGGCTAAAAATTTTTGTCTTTTTTTTTCTACCCAGGTCTGATTTGTGTAGCTAAGCTGTCCAAGCAGACTTAGTAATGTTTCTGGGTTTTTAACATCTGTTTCGTACTCATCACAGTGGGTTGTTTTGCCATTTTGTTCATACCATTTTTTCAGGCATACTGATCCATTTTTGTTTGACCATCGAATACGTAAATAATTTAGCGCGTCTTTTTCACCGCTTGGCTTTGTAAAAAAGAATGTTGCTTGGGGGTTGTCCAAGTATACTTCTTTGTGATGCTCCGCTCCCTGAAATTGGGCGTTTTGTTCAAGCCATTTTTCTAAAATACTAATGTATTTTTTTGAGGTTTTTATTTTAATTTCAACTTCTATAGAGGTGGTAGTGTTTTTTTTAGGTTGCAAAATAGCCTGAGGCATTGTGGCTCCTATTTTTTGACTGAGGCGGGTTTAAAAACTAAAAGCTTGCAGAAAGTTCTGTTAGTTCACGAGTAATTTGTGCCTGACGCAGCTTGTTGTATTGTAGCTGGGTTTCTTCGAGCAGAGTTTTAGCATTTCGTGTTGAGTTGTCCATAGAAATAAATCGTGCCGCTTGTTCTGCAAGTAACGATTGAAACAGCAAGTGATGCACTTTTGATGTTAGATACTGAAGTGCCAAGTCATCTAAAATATCGTCTGGGCTTTGTTCCCAGCTGTATGGTTCTTTTGGCACTTCTTGTGCAAGATTTTCATCGAGTTCCATGCTAAGAGGAAGAACCGTTGTTTGCATCGGCTTTTGTACAAAAAAACTTTTGAGTCCGTTGGCGATAACAACAACGGAAGAATAGGGTACTTTTGCCTGTGAGATAAGTTCAATAATACGGCCGGAAATTAAAGAAAGGCGAGGTGTAGAAAATTGGTCAAACGTTTTAAGGATTTTGTTGGTTGGTTGTTTGTTGATAAAGTCGACCGCATGCTTGCCAACTGCAATGAATGTTGTGTTTTTTATTTTTTTTTCTGGATACAGTTCTTGAAACACTCTAAATAGGGCAGAGTTGAAGTTTCCGCACAATCCTTTTTGGGATGCAACCAAAATAACGAGTGGATTTTTTTCTGGAGCGGCTTGTGGAAACATGGTTGCATTTTTCCACTGTGGAGCTGCTAATTTTACCTTCTGGAACATTTTAGTGACTTCGTTTTGGTAATTTTCAAAGACAGGAGCTTTTGCGCGAAGTCGTGAATGCATCGACATGGAAATAAGCCGCATAGCGTGCGTGATTTTTTTTATTGTTTCAATTGCTTTAATTCGCTGTCGCATTTGAATCAGTTGAGCCATGCAGATTCCTTTTTACAAAAGTTTTTTGCTTAATTGTCTCTGCAAAATACTTTACTCTTGTGACGGTTGTTTTGCAATGATGTTTTTTTTTTGGTCAAGGCCAACGGTTCGAGGTATCCTTAAAAAAATCTATATGAAAGAGTCGGAGGCAAATATGATCTTATTGATCGATGGATATAACGTACTCAAGCAGGTTTTTCCTGCTGAAATTGTTGGACAGCGCGAACGGAAACGCTTTATTGAGCATTTGGGCAAATATGGAAAAAAACGGCAGCATAAAGTTGTTTTAGTTTTTGATGGTGGTCCCTATGAGCGAGACTGGCAAGAAAAGGTTGCCGGTGTTTATGTCGTTTATTCGGGTACTTTAGAGACAGCCGATGACTACATAAGGCGTTATTTAGAAAAAAACAAAAAGCTTGACCTGTTATTGATCTCTTCTGATCGTGAGCTTAGATCTGCAGCTGCACGATTGAATATTGAGTCAATGCATTCTCCGGAGTTTTACAAGATGGTTGTTGCGACGTTGAGATCAGGTAGCAAAAAAACAGCGAAAGAAACAGAAGTAGTAAAAACTTCTGAAGGGAAAAATGTTCAGCTTGATGAAATTATGCGTGAAGGTAGCAAGAAGGTTCCGAGTAAGGTAGAAGATCTTATAAGGCCAGAGAGGTCTCGTAAAAGTAAAGCCCATCAACCGAAAAAAAAAGAACGGAAAAAACTGAAAAAGTTAAAAAAATTGTGAGCCATGAAAAAAGAAATTAAAATTATTGCTGGCCTGGACGAGCTCTCAACAGTCGTTAAATACTTAAAGTCATTGATGAAGGTTTGCGAAATTTTCACGTTTACTGGTTCGCTAGGCGCAGGAAAAACAACTTTGGTGCGCGCCTTATTGCGTGAATGTGGGGTTACAGACACCATCACCAGTCCAACGTTTACCTATGTAAATCGATATAAAAACGGATCAGGCCAAACGTTTTATCATTTCGACTGCTATCGACTAGAAAGTTTGGATGATTTTGTCTCGGCTGGATTTGATGAGTATTTGGATGAGCAAAATAGCTGGAGCTTTATCGAGTGGCCGGAAGTGGTGATACCGTTGTTGAAAAAAAATGTTTGTCATGTCAAAATCGAGCATAAGGAATTAGAGAGTCGGAAGTTTGTGATTGAGGTTAACGAATAATTCATCAATGAAACAACGAAAGGCTTTTCGATGAAAAAAAAATTATTTGCAGCAATTCTTTTTTTGGGAATAGTTTCTGGGTGCTGTGCAATAGAAAAAAAGATATTACCGATCGCTTTGTATCAAAGGTTGACTACAGAGGCATATTCGGAAAAAATAGTTGCTGTTATGGCAGAAGCGCAAGCGAATGGAAAGGACTATTTTTATACTGTGTATACAGATGGTCTTCATGAGAGTGGATGGGAGAAGAACGAAAAAAGTGATGGCGTTGAAATTTTAGACGAGAAGTCCTTGTTTGCGACTTTGAAAAGCATTGTGTATGACTACATCAAAGACATGGTGATTGCAAATTCAAAAAAAAAGGATTCGCTTTGGGATTTCGATTTAGGACACTCAATATGGCGATCTTGTAAAAAACAGGCAAAAAAGTTGAAATAGAATCGAAAACGCTTTATCATTGAGGTCGTTGGGATGAGTGGATAAATAGAAAAATTGACATTTTTGGCGAGATTCCCGAGCGGTCAAAGGGGACGGACTGTAAATCCGTTGGCTCAGCCTTCGCAGGTTCGAATCCTGCTCTCGCCATACTACGCTCCTGAGGGGAGCTTCGTATGGCACGGCCATCCTTTTAAAAGTGGTTTTGTCAGAATTGAAATATTTATCGCTAAATGCTCTGATAGGTGTGTACCTTTGAAAAAAGTGCTTTCCCTTCGTAGCTTTAGCGAAGTAGGGCGGGAGTAGCTCAATTGGCTAGAGCGACAGCCTTCCAAGCTGTAGGTTGCGGGTTCGACCCCCGTCTCCCGCTCCAAAAGAGAAGCGAAAAAGCTTCGATAAGAGCATCTAGAGAAGTTTTGAGGCTGGCGTAGCTCAGTTGGTAGAGCAGCTGATTTGTAATCAGCAGGTCATCGGTTCAAGTCCGATCGCCAGCTCCAAAGGCTCAGGGTGCCTTTTTTCATTAAATTTAAGTTGTCAACTTCTTTTTTTTTCTTTAATCTGAATGGTAAATCGTGAAAGAGGTTGTGGTGCCCACGTAGCTCAGCTGGTAGAGCACTTCCTTGGTAAGGGAGAGGTCACCGGTTCAATCCCGGTCGCGGGCTCCAAGAAGAGAAAACATGTTTTGGTAGGTTTCAGGCAAGGTTCAAAACACTATGGCAAAAAACAGACAGACGACACAATTAGCTTGCACCGTGTGCAAAGAAAGAAACTACTCGCAGGTTGTGGGTAAAAAAAGGACAGCAGGATCTTTAAAGTTGAAAAAATTCTGCCCGCGATGCCGCAAGCATGTTGAGCATAAGGAAACAAAGTAAGCTCACAGGCCAGTAGCTCGAATTGGTAGAGCGGCAGACTCCAAATCTGCGGGTTGGGGGTTCGAATCCCTCCTGGCCTGCCAAAC
>Ga0180437_10006081_pt1 | contig 16258 bp, 15 predicted proteins | sample SS_ome_4_FD_132410 | JGI IMG/M metagenome (GOLD analysis project Ga0180437, IMG submission 132410) | Hypersaline lake sediment archaeal communities from the Salton Sea, California, USA - SS_3_D_1 metaG | ecosystem: Environmental > Aquatic > Non-marine Saline and Alkaline > Hypersaline >...
AAAGCAGAAGATATTGCTAAAATACAGGAACGGATTGATAAAAATTGGGAAGTACTGGAGAGTGAGATGATATGAGCTGGAACTATAAGCATGATGTAACTGAGATAATTCTTTTTGGTCGAGGCGGAATGGGCGTAGTAACAGGTACGGAACTATTAACAGAAGCAGCAGCTCACGAAGATAAGTATGGTCAAAGCTTCCCCCTTTTTGGATTAGAACGTCGGGGTGCTCCTTTCCGAGCATATGTGAGACTTAGTAATGAGCCAATTCATGTTCGAACAGAAATTCATCAACCAGACATTGTTATTGTTATGGATCAAACAATATTGAAATTGTTGGATGTTACCGAAGGTTTGGATTCTCAGAATGGAACACTAATCATTAATAGCACACATTCTCCGTCTGAACTCAGATCAGAATATGGTTTCCAATGTAAAGTAGCAACTGTTGATGCGGATCACATCGCTATGAAAGAATTTGGACGTCGTATAACAAATACGCCAATGATTGGCGCGTTTTGCCGAGTAAGTGGATTAGTACAACTTGCATCGGTATTTAAGGCGGTATCCACCCTTTTTGGTGAATCTGCTATTACTGAAAAGAATATTAATGCTATAAAAGAAGCATATCACTCCGTTAAGATGGAATAAGCCTTTCTCAAAATGTTAAAAGTAGGATCGCTCATTCTACAACGAGGATGGTCAAAGTGGAAAACTACAAACTCTCTTTAACAGATATTCTCATTGTTATCAATATCATCGTTTACGTTATCCTTGGAGTACTTGGTGGAAATATCATTATAATTCCTACACCACTGTTAGCGCAATTTGGACAATGGAACAGAGCAGTCCTTGAGTTCGGTGCATATTGGCAACTGTTCAGCTCAATTTTCGTTCACGTAAATATTTTGCATATTGGAGCAAATATGTTCTTCTTATGGATTTACGGAAAACGTGCAGAAGAGATTTTTACTTTCTATTCTTTTCTAACTATATATTTTGTTGGTGGACTTTTAGGAAGTTTATTTACTCTTCTTCTCCCTCTAGACACTGTTTCAGCCGGTGCTTCTGGAGCTATTTTTTCGGTTCTTGCCGCTGTTTTAATCAGTCTAGGTCGTAGATATGGAAAACTAAAACATAACATCCTTGTGGCAGCATTGTTTTTAATATTTAGTATTACAGTGGGATCAAACATACTAGCACATTTTGGCGGAATTTTATGCGGAGCACTTCTTGGTTACTATATTCCCTCTAAAAAGAAATAAAAACACAATCCAGCTTGCTAAAACTATGCACTTTATTTATTATCTGATAGATTAGTCCAAGTAGCATGTCGTGCTACATGTTCTTTTACATGTGCTTTAAATTTTTCAACATTTTCTTGCAATTCTCTAGCAGCTTGCCTATTCAGAGGATCGCTCGGATTTGGCGCCGTTAAAAGAATGCGAAGAGTTTCAATAACATCTATAAGACTATTTGACGGTGACCAGTCTTTTCCGAGTATGCCAACGCAGACATTTTTATTATGAATATTCGGATGCCAGGTTTTTGTAAGCCATCTCACTTTTGGGGGTCTATACGGAAAGTTTCTTGGTAGTTCGATTTCAATTTCAAAAACTCCTCCATCATAGAGTTCAGTGCCTAGAATAAAGCCTCTTAACTTACGAATATCATTTTTTACAGCTGAGAAGGTTGGTTCTTCTCGCTGTAGTAACTTAAGTTCATATACAAGCCTCGCCGCGAAGTCTTCATCAGAGAGCACTTTAATACTACCTTCAAGATTTTATATAAGAAATCGATGATATCCAATTGAAATGTCTTTCCATGTTCTAACTGCTATGAATGATTCATTAACACAACTATCTCTTAGAAATAGGTGCATTTAATTATTTGTAGCTAAACAAATGAACGTTAAAGAAGTTTTCTGAGTTTCACCAAAAAACTTAAACGATTTCTAATGATGTTGTTGATTGCCAGAATGACATATTCTGTGACTGAAGTCTGTAGAATTCTAAGTAGTGTGGTATTAACGCATTGAAAATCTTAGTTGTTGACAATTCTGTCATGGGTAGGAAACAATATGAATGGCTAGGTGATCTAATTCCAAATTATCGTGAATCTATTGATGTATGGATTACTTACAATTGTGAACCTCCTAAAACAATTGATCAATATGACCGTCTCATTTTACTAGGTTCTGAAGCCTCAACTTTAGATGAACATGATTGGCTTAAACCAGAAATGGATATCATTCAAAACTCAATTGAACATGGGATCCCGCTTCTAGGAATCTGCTTTGGTCATCAAATAATTGTTCATACTGTGCTTGGTCGTGAATATATTAGAAGAAGGTCGAACCCTGAATTAGGATGGCCCGAAATTCGAATTTTGAAAAGGAATAAACTTTTTCGTTGTATATCCAGTCGTTTTTTTTCATATTCTTTCCACTTTGACGAAGTAATCAAGTCATCCACTCTAGAAATATTAGCAAATTCAGATAAATGTAATATACAGGCCTATAAATTGAAGAATAAAGATGTGTGGGGAATTCAGTTTCATCCCGAGATTAATCTTGAAACTGGTGCACAAATCCTTCGCGAAGCCGCATCTATTTTTGGATGGAATAATATTGAAGAGATTATCAAAAAAGCAAATGATTCCAATATTGGATCACAATTACTTCTCAACTTTTTAAACGAAATTTAATTTATATTTCGTATTTAATTACATGAAAGTACGCTTTCACGCAAAACCGATGAAATTATAAAACCTCATACGGCGCTTTCTTTAAAGGTTTTTCTTCCTTTCGATTGTAAACTCTTTAAGTACAGATTTCATACATTACTAGTAGACCAACAAGATAATACGAATTGCAGAGTAAGGACTGGCAATTTTATTTTTACAGTAAAAGAAATCTTTTAGAATTGTCACTCATTAAATTGAAATATCAATATCTCTGGCCTGTCTTATCGACGATACTCATTGAGATGCTCTTGCACATTGTTTCAAATAGTCAATTCTAGTATATGACATTCTATTTTTTTATATAATATTGAAAAATCACAAAATATGAGAATGTTTACTTGTGAAGTAAACATTTTTTGTATTGAATGCGGAAAGTTTTTTGAGAAAACTTAAAAAATACCTTAAAATATGGTTATATATACTAATAGTATCGCAACTCAGAAATATAAATATTGAGATTGTCGCAATTAATGATAAATGATTCTATAGATGAGGGGAAATCTACTAATGAACACCTCTAAATTTAGATATTCTATGCTATCTCCAGGCACCGATTAAAAATGCTATTCCGACAAGATCAATTATATTTATGATGGTGTCTAGAACATGATAGACCAAAATCAAGAAATCTCAAAACTTAAGACTGTTGACGTTGGCTTTTCAAAAATATTTAAATCAGAGGTTATTTATAAAAAAATACTAAATGAAATGCCTTATTTGATTAATATAATCGATTTGGATCTGAACATTATCTGGGCAAACACAGCAGCCAGGGAAAATTGGGGAGATATTACCGGAAAAAAATGCTACCAAGTTTATAAAGGCCAAGAGAGCGAGTGTACAAATTGCACAGCGCGAAATGTGCTTGAAGAGGAAAAAATATTAAATTCAGAGCGTTCTGTTAAATATCCAAATGACTCACAAAGGGATTTTATTGTTACTAGTTCTCCCCTTAAAGATTTAAATGGAAATGTTTTCGCGATTATGGAGATACATACTGATATTAATGAACTTAAACAGGCTGAATCGGCTTTAAAAAGAAGTGAATTGCACTTTCGTACGCTTATTGATAATATCACAGAAATTATTACAGTATTGGATTCTGATGGAAAAATTATTTATCAAAGTTCTTCGATTGAACTAGTTCTTGGTTATTCAATGGAGGAAACCATTGGAAAATCGTGTTTTGATTTTGTAAACCCTGATGATATTCCAATGCTCATCAAAGTTTTCAAAGATATTGTCAAAAAACCAGGAGCATCTCGTACTATTGAATATCGTTTTCGGCACAAAAATGGCTCGTGGCGCATTCTTGAAGTTACTGGAAGAACGTTTATTGATGATTCGGGATCAATAAGTATTATTGCAACTTCCCGTGATAGTACTGAGCGAAAGCATCAGGAAGAAGCGTTGATAAAAGCTCAAGCAGAAGCGGCAGCCGCTAAAATAGCAAAAGAAACAATTGATAGTATGATGGATCCAGTTGTCATTACTGATCTTCTGGGAAACATAACTCAATTCAATAATGCTTTTACGGATTTGTTAGGTTACAACTCAGAGATGATTGGTGAGCATCCCACAAAAATTGTTATTGAAAAGGATTTTCCAAAAGTTCAAAAGGGAATAAAAGAATGCATTAGGACTGGATTTGTGAAAAATTTCGAATGCACTGCGATGAGTAAAGATAAAAAAGAAATCCTTGTTTTATTCAATATTACACTGTTAAAGAACTCAGCGGATAACCCTACAGGCTTAATCCTAGTTGCAAGAGATATTACAGAACGAAAAGAAGCAGAACAAAAATTAAGGCAGACTTTGGAAGATCTTGAATGTTCCAATGCAGAACTAGAACAATTTGCCTACGTCGCATCTCACGATCTACAAGAGCCACTTCGTATGGTAGCAAGTTTTTTACAACTACTGGAACGACGATATAAGGATAAAATCGACGAAGATGCAAATGAGTTTATTGCATACGCTGTTGACGGGGCAAATCGTATGCAGCGGATGATTAATGATCTGCTACAGTATTCGCGGGTCGGAACACGGGGCAAACTTTTCGAACAAACTGATAGCAAGATTGCCCTTGACCTGGCAATTAGAAATCTTATTGTTGCAATCAAAGAGAATGATGCATTAATAACTCAAGATGCTCTACCGATTATTATGGCAGATTCGATTCAACTAATTCAAGTATTTCAGAATCTTATTGGAAATGCCATTAAATACCGGGGAGATGAGCCATCAAAGATTCATATTTCTGCTAAACGTAAAGGAAATGAATGGATTTTCTCTGTAAAAGATAATGGCATAGGTATCGAATCAAAGCATTTTGATCGGATTTTCTTAATCTTTCAAAGCCTTCATAATAAGATTTCGTATCCGGGTTCTGGTATTGGTCTTTCAATCTGTAAAAAAATTGTTGAACGTCATGGAGGAAGAATTTGGGTGGAATCACAGCCTGGAATGGGCTCGACATTTTATTTTTCAATTCCATTAAGAAGAGGAGAAGGAAATTCATGACTGTGAAAATAGGCCAACCTATTGAGATTTTGTTAGTTGAGGATAATCCTGGTGATGTTCGTTTGACGATAGAAGGTCTTAGAGAGGCTAAAGTAACTAATAAACTCAATGTAGCCTATGACGGCGAGGAAGCTATAGCTTTTCTACGAAGGGAAGGTAAATTTAGAAAAGCATCTCGCCCAGACCTTATTTTACTCGACCTCAATTTGCCAAAGAAAGACGGTCGTGAGGTGTTAGAGGAAATAAAAGAAGATGCAGATCTGAGACGCATCCCTGTGGTGATATTAACGACCTCTAATTCAATTAAAGATATCCAAAAGACGTATTATCATCACGCTAACTGCTATATCACAAAACCTGTAGATCTAAATCAGTTCGTTAAAGTAATAAAATCTATTGAAGATTTTTGGTTAAGCATTGTGAAATTGCCGAAGAAGGATGATGGTGATTAAATGGCAGATAATAAAATCAGAGTCTTATTAATTGAAGATAACCCAGGCGATGCACGTCTAATACAAGAAGAACTTTCTGATTCGCTGCCTTTCTGCTATGAAAATACCCAATTCTTGCTATTACATGCTAATAGACTCTCACAAGGCCTTGAATGCCTTTCAAATGAAAGGCTTGATATAATTCTCTTAGATCTCGGATTACCTGATAGCCTAGGGCTAGATACATTCACAAAACTATATGAATATTCGCCACAAGTACCTATTATTGTCTTAACTGGCTTTGATGACGAGAAACTGGCAGTTAAGGCTGTAGGAGATGGTGCTCAGGATTATCTTGTAAAAGGAAAAATTGATAAGAATCTGCTGACACGTTCTATATTTCACGCTATAGAGCGCCATCGTTTGCTCTCAGAACTTAGAGATTATACCGAAAACTTGGAACAACTTGTTGAAGAAAGAACAAAAGCACAAAAAGATTCAGAAGCTAAACTACAGGCAATTTTAACTGGAATTGGAGACGATATTACTATCCAGAATAAAGATTTAGACATCATCTGGGCTAATAAACCCTTGAAGGAGAGATGGGGAGATATCCTCGGAAAAAAGTGTTATAAAGTGTATAAAGGGCTAGAAGAGAAATGCCCTAACTGTACTGTCGATAAAGTGTATAACAAAGGTGGGACAGTTGTTTCTGAAGCGGTAAATACTCTTCCAGATGGACGTTCGGTAGATGTTTTGGTCACAAGTTCCCCGATAAGAGATGATGCGGGAAATATTGTGGCTGTCGTCGAAGTGACGAAGGATATTACAAAACAAAAGAAGTTGGAACGGCAACTAAGAGATTATACCGAAAACTTGGAACAACTTGTTGAAGAAAGAACAAAAGCTTTAGGAGAATCAGAGGAACGGCTTAAGGCAATTCTAACAGGAATTGGTGACCTTATAACTATTCAGAACAAAGGATTAGATATTATCTGGGCAAATAAGGCAGTAAAACATATATGGGGAGACATAATTGGAAAGAAATGCTATAAAATCTATAAAGGATTAGAAGCACCTTGTACTGACTGTACAGTTGAAAAAGTGCATAATAGGGGAGAAATTGTAGTTTCTGAACGATTAAGCCTTCTTCCTGATGGAGGAACTATGGATATGTTGATCACGAGCTCCCCTGTAAATAATGCCGAGGGAAATATTGTTGGTGTTGTTGAGGTAATTAAGGATATAACTGAAAGAAAAAAATTGGAGAAGAAATTGAAAGAATATGCTGAAAACCTTGAAAAAATGGTTGAAGAGAGAACAAGTGATCTCAAGGAGTCAGAGGAGCGCTATCGTAGCTTATACAAATCCTCCATAGATGGTATTGCCTCTACAAATATGGATGGAAAAATCATTGAATGCAATCAAGCAGTTGCAGATATGCTCGGTTATACAAAAGAAGAACTTTATAACGTGAGCATTCTGGAACTCGTAAGTAACAAATGTCGTGATATGACAACAAAAATTATCTCTGAACAAGTAATTCCACAAGGCTATTCGGATGAGTTTGAAATAGAATTCATCAAGAAAGATGGCGAAATCGTCCCAATATCTGCAAGAATGTGGGTCACCAAAGATAAGGATGGCAATCTAACTGGAATATGGGGTATCGTTCGGGATATCACGGAAAGATATAAGATCATGGAAATGAAGGATCGGTTCATATCAGTCGCCACTCATGAACTTCGAACACCACTTGTCTCTATTAAGGGATACGTTGACTTCCTTCTCTCTCAAAGTTTGAACGTAACAAACGAGTTAATTGAATCGAGCCTGAAAGTGGTGAGGCGCAACACCGACCGGTTAATTGATCTGACCAACGATCTGTTGGATATCCAGCGCATTAAAGCAGGACGAATCTCCCTGAATTTGGAGTCTCAGGATTTTATTGATATCATAAATCATTGTATAGAGGAAATTCAGCCCTTTCTTAATGAGAAAAAACAAAATTTCGACTTGGAAATCCCAGAAAGTCCCTTAAAGGTTCGAGTGGATCGTATTCGGCTTAGTCAAATTATCATGAACCTTCTTAATAATGCAACTAAGTTTACGCCAGAAGATGGAGACATAACGCTTGCCGTGAAAGAGAAGGACGGTGTCATACAAGTTCAAGTTTCTGACAATGGAATTGGAATTCGCGAGGAGGATTTAGAGAAAATTTTTCAGCCCTTCTGTGATATAAAGAAACCAACCTTCATCAAGGGCACAGGTCTCGGTCTCAGCGTAACCAAAGGTCTGGTGGAATCGCATGGAGGCACGATCTGGGGTCATTCAGATGGAGAGGGTCGAGGAGCAACTTTCACTTTTACCTTACCAAACACAAAATCAGACCCAAAACTAACAGTAGAGGAGGTAAATCAATCTTGCCAGATAGGATTTTAGTTGTAGATGACGAACCTGATACTGTCAACTTAACAAAAATGATTCTTGAGAGAAAAGGCTACAAAGTATTGAGCGCATCTGATGGAGAGGAGGCTCTCCAGAAGGCAGATTCGGAAATGCCGGACTTCATATACTTGGACATGGTCATGCCCGGTAAAAGTGGCTTAGAGGTCTGCAAAATTTTGAAGTCCCAGCCCAAGACCAAGAAAATTCCCTTAGTGATGTTTACGGCTCTTGGGCGTGATGTTGATAAGAAATTAAGCAAGGAAGCAGGGGCTGACGGTCATTTCTTGAAGCCTTTCACAGCAGAGGATTTAATTGCTGAGATCGAGAAACATTTGGAAAAGATACGCCCTGAAAAGTTTTCCAATGCCCTGGAACTTGATCATGAACGGTTAAAGGGTCGAAAGATTCTGTTAGAGTTTGATCCTGCAGCCCTTTACGAAAGAGTGGTCAGAGATTTCGTGGTGGAATGTCATGCTCACGAAGAAGTAATGGTTCTCTTAGGAAACAAGGCAAGCGTTATCTATCAAATCCTTCAAGAAAAGGATGGTCTTGAGTTTATCCCTTTAATCCCTCAACCGATCCTGACTCCCATTTTAGAAGCCAATGATGGGGCACCCATAACCATCATCTGTGATAACCTAACGGATCTTATATTCTCTATGGGCTTCAAAGCCACTTACAACTTCGTAAAACACACGTTAGAAAGATTAACCACTGTTTTATCGACCGGTTTGTTTCTTTTAAATCCTAACGCTCACCTATCAAACGAAACTTACAGTATCAGAAGTCTTTTCAGCGACCATATAGCCTATGGAAACGATGGGCTGATCAGAAATAAATTAACTTAACCTAAAGGTAAATATTTGCAGTTCGATCTCGATATTTAAAGAACTCCAGGGATAGCATCGCAAAACTTTGAGGGCGAACTCAGGAGGATACCATAGATCCAGAAAACTAAAAAAACCATAATTCGACAAAAGATCGATGTTGATGCCATACCTTAAGGCCCGATGAGGCGACTTCGCGAGATATATGAACTTCGAATGAAAAGTACTCGACGATCCTGTAAAAAGTAATGATGATCACTCTTGCCTTAATCATGTGAATGACCATATTTGAATAAAATCACAAAAGATATGAATAAGTTAAGTAATTTGTACTTAAAGTATTAATTCCCGTTAATTTAAGGACGCGGGAGGTAGTTCCAGTGAAACGTTTGAATACAGGAATTCAAGGGTTAGACGAACTTATCGATGAAGGTATACCACAGTCATGGGTTATTCTCCTTAAAGGTCCGCCTGGCTCTGGAAAAACAACTTTTGGTCTTCAATTTTTGTGTTATGGCGCAAAAAATGGTGAGTATGGCATTTATATAACTATAGGTGAGCCTATATCACATGTAAAAAAATATGTTCGATTTAACTTGAATCTGGAAGAATTAGCAGAAGAAGGCACACTTATTCTTGTTGATACAAAGCTTATAAAACTTTCTGATCTTAGCGTAATTTTGAAAGAAGCGATAGATAAGTATAACGCACAAAGAATCGTCATAGATTCGTTTACCTCGCTCATTTCACTTTATACAGATGAATCGGCACTTCGTCAAGAGTTTTCTAATTTTCTGGAAGTCGTACGAAATGTTGAGAATGCCACATGGATGATTATAGAGGAAGAGACAAAACGATCTCCTTATGTCCTAAGTGAGTATATGGCAGATGGAGTTATTACTCTCACTTATGCTTTACGAGGAAATCACCGCGTTAGAGGTCTGGAAATTGTTAAGATGCGTGGAAGCGCGCACTCTGAAGGAATTCATGTCTATAAACTTGAGGACGAAGGAATTGTGGTGTATCCTGAGGAAAAAGTGTTTGAAATGTAATTAAGATCATAGCTGTTGATAGCTTTTCTTACTGTGAATTCAAGATATATGTCAAATCAATTAACGTAAGATAAATGATACAATTTTCAAGTCAAATAATTATGATTAAATAGAGGTTATGACAGGTGTTTCTGCTCTTGAAAGTGATCGTTGTTGGCGACGGTGCTGTCGGTAAAACAACTCTGGCAACACACTTTACCTACGGCAAATTTATTGAATATTACAAGATAACAATTGGAGTGGACTTTTTTGCGAAAGATGTGACTATAGGAAATGATGTAGTCAGGCTGCAAATTTGGGATGCAGCAGGTCAAGAAAGGTTTGCATTCATACGTCCTAATTATTATGAAGGTTCAAGCGGAGGGTTTATGGTATTCGATGTAACTCGTCCTGATACCTTTCAGAGTCTTGATAAGTGGCTAAGCGAGGTATACAAAAAATGCGGGAAAATTCCCCTTTTTTTGTTAGGGAATAAAATTGATTTAGAGAGCCGCAAAGTTAAAAAATCGCATGCTGAACGATACGCGGAAAAACAAGGGTTGCCATATTACGAAACCTCTGCGAAAACAGGAGAGTTCGTCTTTGATGTCTTTTCTGAGTTAGCATATACGTTATATAACAAATATCTAGAGTCTGGGAAATAAATCGTAAGGTTGATAAGGATTTTGAAGGGCATAGCATTTAAATCTCAGTATGTATTGTGGAAAAAACGGAGAAATTAGATTTGATTTTAAGCGTTTACATTATAAGTTCTTTCTCCGGTCTTTGCCTTTTATCGTGGTCAAGAATACTAAAGAAATTTGAGGATACTCTAATTGGTGGTTTTCTCATTGCTATAAGCAGGTTTGGTCGAGAAATCGGAGGGGCAGATGCCCAATTTGTTGGTTTTAGTGAAAGGAAATTCGTATTCGCCTCCAAAAATAAGTTGATTTTTGTTATTGAAATAACAAGTACTAGAGAAATAGAAATTGGGCGTAACATTTTGCAGCAAATAATGGTTGCCTTTTTCAGAGACTATGGAACTGCTGAGGAAATAACTGCTAATGCAGATATATCAATATTTTGGCCTTTTCGTGAGAAAATCGAACAAATGATTTCAACCCAGATTGTCAAATTAGAAAAACTACTAGATGATGTTCAGAAAAGCTCAAAGGCTTCTGGTGTAATAGTGTTAAATTTAAGTGGAGATGTATTTAGTGCAGCGCCAAGACAAATTGCAGATCTTAGCGAGCCGTTTATTGCAAGCATTAAAATGGTAATTAATGCTCACGAGGCAACAACAAACGATAAGACTCCATTGGAGGTTTTTATTAGTGGTCTTAGTAATACTCTCTACATTCGTCGCGTAAGTGAAGATAATTTTCTTTTGATCTACGGGTCAAAGGAAATGGCAGAACTCGATTTAAAGAACTTAGTTGAAGGCCATTTGGATGAAATTGGAAATCATTTAACAACTTTTGGTCATATTAAGCCAAAAGCGGATGTGACAGAAGCTATGATTCTTAAATTTTTAGAATGGAGTTCTAAGCATACTCTTTTGTCACAATTAAGTCTTCAGGAATATGAAATTCATTTAGATATCATATTAAAAGGACGACAAGGACTTTACGAGTTTGATTGTGTCTTAAAATCACCGACCAATATTGCTTTCATTCGAATTTATAATCATCTAAGCCAATCTGATGGTAAATTCGTACAAAAATTTGTAGATGATGTTAATTTGTTGTGTAAACAATTAGATTCCACACCAGTTTTATTTTTGACTATAAATAAAAATAATTTCTCGAAGGCAACTAGAGAATTCGCACGACAGGCTATAATCCAATATGAAGACATGTACTTTAAATTAGTTCTTTGTGAATACAGTAATGAAGAATTCCACATTATTGAAGGATTAAGAGATACAAAAAGGAAAGGAGGAATTCTTTGAAGAAGGTTCCTACCGGAATCCAAGGACTTGATAAATTACTTGGAGGTGGCTTTCCAGAAAACTGGGGAATTCTATTGACTGGCAGTACCGGAACAGGGAAAACAACTCTTGCAATCCAATATCTATATAATGGTTGTGTGAAATATAATGAGCCCGGAGTATTTGTTAGTTTAGAAGAAGACAATCAGAAGATTGTGCGTGTGATGAAATCATTTGGATGGGATCTTGAATTTCTACAGAAGGACAAGAATCTTGTAATGATAAATGCTGTTCCAAAAAGAACTCCTGGCAAATCAGAATACGTAATTGAAACCCCATTTTTTTCTCGAACCTTTAGCTTTGATTCAATTTGCGATCTATTGGAAGACAAGATAAAGGAAACAAATGCAAAACGTGTTGTCATTGATGGCTTAAGTGGTCTAACGCTTCAATATCAAAACGAATTCGAAATTCGACAAGGCCTTTTAGATATTACAAACGTTATTGGCGAAGCAGGCTGCACCTCACTCTATACTTCGGAAATACCTGAGGGAAACCCTGGGATCAGCAGATTTGGAATTGAAGAATTCATTGCCTCTGGTGTCATTGTTCTTTATTATCTTCGTGAAGGAGGAAAGAGGATACGCGCCATAGAAATTCGAAAAATGCGAGGTAGTAAGCACGACCAATCAATACATCCCTATAAAATTACTGAAAAAGGAATCGTTATCTTTCCTGAAGAAATAACTTTTATTGAAAAAGATGTTTTATAAAAAGAAAATAAATTAACAAAAAAATCTAATTCTCTTGATGATTTAAAAGATAGACTGGCCTCAAATTTTCATCCACACACTGTCAAGGAATATATCTGACTCTAACTGCTTTCATGTTGGTTCTCTTGATTTTTTCATATTCTTTCCACTTTGACGAAGTAATCAAGTCATCTGCTAGAAATATTGGCAAATTCTGATGAATGTAATATACATGCCTACAAATTAGAGAATAAATATGTGTGGAGTATCCAGTTTCATCCTGAGATTAATAATGAAACTGGTGTACAAATCCTTCGCGAAACCGCATCAATTTTTGGATGGGAGAATGTTGAAGAATTGATTTCAGAAGCTTATGATTCTAATATTGGGTCTCGAATACTTCATAATTTCATAAACGAGATCTGATGTCTGAGGCAAAGAAAATTTTAGTTCTTATCTTATATTATATCTCCCTTCCAGTCCTCATTTTAAGAAATCTTAAGTTACTCGCTATAGAATTTTAAGTATGACTTTTAAATTTATAATTCAACCATTTTAATGGAATAAAAAACGCAAAAACACTTTATATGGTGATAAAAACAAAAAGAAAATAAGAATTCTTGCAAAGCCGCGCCTTTTTATGATAAATTTGCCTTTAAGTTGATCATATTTGTTTGTGGAACTCTGATTCTCTTGTGATGCGGATTAATTGCTTTTCACAAGTCTATCTAACTTTTTCTGTAATCTAAAATACTTATTTATTTAATTTTCACAATTTAATTTTAATATTTCGCAAAATAATAGAGAAGTAGTTATAAAGCTTTGAATTATCTTTTTAGCATTAATATATTTTGAAACAAATTTACAATTTAAAAAGATTTTAGAGGAAACTTGTACTAGCTAGAGATCAATTCTTTATAGAAATCGCATTTTTTTTTGGGATAGAGCAATATAACGTGAAATCACTTAAGAAAATCGCGAATATAGTCAAATGACGATTATTATTCTCGGAATTTTTTTACAGAAACTTAAAAAGTGAGATATTTGCATCATAATACTCATACTCCTTATGAAGGGTCATAAGGCAATAAACACAAGAGTTTAGGATAGAACCGTAGACGCAAAGTGTCTAACTATTTAGTCAATAACATGAGCAAAAATCTGTAAAAAAATCCGGAAAGGGTTAATTTCATTGAACACAGATTGTAGAACTAATAAGTCACTATAAATCGACGATTAATTAATTTTTCATATGGAGTAAAATCAACTAAAAATGATAACAGAAAACAAAATTTGGATAATCTTAGAGAGGCATAAGCAATGTCAACTACTCCACCCTGAAGGGTAGGGGCTTGAAAAAGTTCCCATAACGGGGTAGGAGATTAGCCTAAGAGATGTCTCCTCTAGGGTGGAGGCAGATGTACTCGGTTCGAGGTTGAGTGTGTGAAAATCATCGTGGGATGTCCCCCCAAGTCCCACGCTCTGAAAGACATGGTGGACGACCCAGGTCGTTATCCCGAGACCTGCACCATCATCATGTCCTGTACCTGCCTCAGCATTGGCGATGGGGACCTACTCCCTTGGTGTTGGGAGCGACGGGACTTGAGAGTACCCGTCATTAAAACACCACCTGCGGTTGGGTACACCAACTCCTGTCCTCGCAGGAAGGGTTGTGTGAGCAATGCCTGACCTCAATTCATTCCGCCCTGAAAGGCTGGAGTCTCCTTGAGGTAATCTTATGAATATAATTGCTTTCTTTTCTCTTTTAGGTGGCATTATTGCATTCATTCTAGGGATTTTAGTATATAAAAAGTTTTTAAAAAATACTTTGGAGATCACGGCACTTCAAAATCCGATACCCACTTTTTCTGCAGCTGCAATAATGGATGGGTCAGATGAAACAATAGTATCGACAAATCAAGCAGTAATTAAACTTCTTGATTTTAAAGAGGATGAATTAATCGGCTGTAAACACACACAAACTTCAGATAAGGAGAAAACTAAAAAAGATCCTATTATTGGTACTGGAAATATTCTGATCATGGAAGATGACGATGTTATCAGAGAGGCTTTAGGAGAGATATTAACCCATTTAGGCTATCAGATTGAACTCGCTAAGAATGGTGAAGAAACTATCGCTTTGTATAAAGCTGCAAAATCAGTAGGACAGTCTTTTGATGTAGTAATAATAGATTTAACAATTCGTTGTGGGATGGGCGGCAAAGAAGCAATTGAGCAATTGCTTGAAATAGATCCAAATGTTAAGGCTCTAGTTTCCAGCGCCTATTCAATTGACCCAGTTATATCTGACTATAAGAGATACGGATTCTGCGGCGTTGTTACCAAACCATACAATATTTCAGAATTAAGCGAAATCATATATGAAACAATTGAAAGAAAAGACGGATGTATGAGTTAAGAAATCAAAATATGATCAAAATATGTAATTGAGACTCCCTTTTTCTTGAATCTTCAACTTTGATACATTGTGAATGGTCTTAAGATATTGAATTAAGGACTCAAAATTTACACCAGTTGCGTAAAATGAGCCTTTCATCAAATGTAAATTGCACAAACGGTCTATTACTATTTTTTATGCGCGAAATATCCACAAGAAATACAGTCTAGCGTGCAGGAAAATCGAGTTTTTATTCCGTCCACAATTGTGAATTATATCCCTAAAAAAACGTCTCCGTCGTTCTCCTTTTTGCTCTTAAAATATTCATTAATAAAAAAAACAGAAAAGAGGAAAAGAATGATTAGGTGTAAAAGTTATCTTCACCTATTGGAATATTAACACCCTTCTTAATCTCCTCTACTTTTAATATCCCACTTTCCTCTAATTTTTTAACAGTATCATTCATCCATTTAGCAGTTTGAATAAATGTAAGGACAGGCATCCTTGCATCAACTATTACCTCTCTATCCACTTGTTTTATACGTAGTCCACCTTTTTCATCTGTTGTTGGGACCCCTGTATCTAGATAAAAAAGCAATCTACCTTCCATGGGATTAAGACCACCGAACGTTCCACTAACATGGAAATGTTGCAGTTTGTCATTTCTATAAACAATTTTGGGTTTTTCTTTTTCCTTTCTCTCTGATTTTTCTTTGTTTCTTTTCTTTGTTCTTCGATTTCTTTCAGACAATTGATTCACCTCCCTTTATTTTTTACTAAATCAAATATTGATTGATTTAAGACCTTATAAGAAGTTCTAGTAAAATCCTCCGCAATTCAAAGAGTAGTTTGCTTATTGATTCATTTTAATCAAGTTTTGGAGATCTCAATTTTCAGAATGAATCGAGTTTACAGAATAAAAAAAACCGTCTCTTCTCTTGATATTTTGTCGATTTTTTTGGTGAAATACTCAGTTTATCTTTCTATATTTTTAGTTTCGTATGCTTTCAGAAATGTATTATAAGATATGACTCTTAGATGACGCTAAATATCCATAACAGAAGAAACTGGATCCCTGAGTAAACAACTGCATATAATGTTAAATTTCCTGGAATTGGAATATCTGGTTGAGACTCAATATAGTCTTTGAATATCATTGCTCTATTGAATAAGT
>Ga0180437_10006082_pt1 | contig 16254 bp, 39 predicted proteins | sample SS_ome_4_FD_132410 | JGI IMG/M metagenome (GOLD analysis project Ga0180437, IMG submission 132410) | Hypersaline lake sediment archaeal communities from the Salton Sea, California, USA - SS_3_D_1 metaG | ecosystem: Environmental > Aquatic > Non-marine Saline and Alkaline > Hypersaline >...
ACAATGCTCGCATGCTACTCAAATGCTTATGTTTAAATATATGGAATTCAAAATCCAATCTATGAATGCATCAAATAATTGTTTACCACCATTTTCTCGTGAAAAATATAATTTATTCCAAGAGTGGTTTGATGGTGCTTTTACGAAGGTTGTTTTAAAAGCTGATGAAAAACAATGGAAAAAACTAAAAGAAGAATTTTCTGAACGTGACAGAGTGTTGGTTGTTGATGCGGGCTTGACAGAATTGGAGCCTAAAACTGAAACATGCATAGGTTTTTTACCTATTAAAAAATCTGATTGTCCAAAATTAATTTCTAGGCTTAGATTGTTGTAATGAACATATTCGTTTTACACAGAGATCCAGTAATTGCTGCATCATATCAATGCGATGAACATACCGCGTTGATATATATATCTATATGAAAAAATGTTCTAAGTGTAAAACTAATAAAAATTACAAGGATTTTCATTCGGATCTTTCAACCAAAGATGGGTATACTTATCAGTGTAAAGCATGTAGGAATAAAAGTTCAAGAAATTATCTAAAAACTGAAAGAGGTAGGTATGTTCACAGAACCCAAGAAAAAATTAGAAGGTCTGTAAATCCAAAATCAATGCTGTTAAATTTAGCAAAGCAAAGAGCTAAAAGAAAGGGTCTTGATTTTTGTCTGAGGTGTTCTGATTTTGATATACCAGATATGTGTCCGGTATTAGGAATTCCGATTTTTTCTTCAGAAAAATTAACAGATAATTCTCCAACAATAGATAGAATAAATAATACTGTTGGGTATGTTGCTAATAACATAATGGTAATTTCTTGGAGAGCTAACAGATTAAAATCAGACGCTTCGGCTTCAGAATTGGAAAAAATATTAACTTACATGTATGAAAATTTACCAGAGTATAGAACAGCAACAGGGGTTAGAAGGCAAACAAGACCAACGAAATTTTATACATTAAATGGAAAGTCTCAAGGTTTAATTGATTGGGCTGAGGAGTATGATATTGCGTATTCTACTCTTAACAGTAGAGTCAATAGATCTGGCTGGTCTTTAGAAAAAGCACTTTTAACTCCCGTAAGAAAGGTAGTTAAAAAATAAACATATTCGTTTTACACAGTGATCCTATTATTGCTGCATCATATCAATGCGATGAACATGTAAAAAAGATCATTATCGAGATTGCTCAAATGCTTAATATGAATTCCATCTTTTTAGGCGGTGATTCATATAAAAGAGAATATCCTCCGTTTACCAAATACAAGATGAACAAGAGGCATATCAATCATCCTGTAACTATTTGGATGCGTCAAAGTTTGGATAATTCTTTGTGGGCAATAGAACATGGTTTAGCTTTAGAGGGGCAATTTATTACTCGATATGGGCATGGTCATAACTCCGCCAAAGCTATTAGGTGGGCTAGAGATTTTGGTACTCTACCTCAAAGAAAAGGGTTGACTCCTTTTGCTATTTGTGTTAGAGATGACTTGAAAACAATAGATCCCGTGGAGAGTTACAGGCGCTCCTATTGTTTTGATAAGGCTAGTTTTGCTTCATGGGACAAAGGTGTGTTACCTCCAACTTGGTTTAAACCATATAGGAGTTTGTAGATGGAAATTCCCACAATTGAATTCATAAAAGATAAGTATCAGTTCAATCTGTTATCAGAAGAATGTTTAAGCATTTATAGTAGAGCGAGAGAAAAGTCTACAAAAATGAATGACTTGGTCGTTCGACATGGAAGAGCGGGGTTTTTCGATAAATCTCTAGCTATAATTGGAGAGCTTATATCAGAAGGTGCAGCTTATGGTTCTACCCATTGTATCTTTGCTTATAAGACTCATGGCTTTTTGGTTTATCATGCTTGGAACGTTTCTATAGAATCAGTTCTATCTGAACAAGAGTTGAATAGATTTCAGTTTTTGGTTGTACAGCAGTTAAAGATACTTGCTGGCATCTTTAATAGATTTGGTTACCAAACAGAAGTTTGTCCAGTTAAGCTTGAACTAAAAGTTTATGGATGGGCTCCAGAAAAAATGAGTTTACACTAGGAGGATAACATGAAGATCTTTGGAGCATTGAAACATTTCTTTGGAGCATTACTTGGTTTGGTTGTCTTAGTTGTCTGTTATGTATTGAAAATTGAAAGGTGGTAAACAAGAATAAAAAGATTCCTCTTGACAAGATAAAAATCTTGTGATATAGTTGAATCATAAACATGGCGGCTTCGTCTAACTGGTCGAGTGGTAACAAGTAATGTTGACTATTCTTTAGGACATCTCCTTCTCTCGGAGAAAATGTAGGTTCGAATCCTACCGCCGTCGCCAAGCTCAAATGCCGTTTTGGAATACATTTGACAGTTAATCAAAACAGAATCTAAAACATTTTTGTTGAGCTTTCTAACTTGCAACAAAAACGGTACTACACAATAACTTCATTGCTTTAATAAATAGACCACATAAGTGATGCATAGTGAGGCGCGAGAGTGTAGGCTAGAGAGTGAGGGCTCAACTCTTTGATTGTCTAAAATTGACCCATTCGTCTAGTGGTTAGGACAACAGGCTTTCAATCTGTAAACACGAGTTCAATTCTCGTATGGGTCGCCAACGAATGAAAGGAGATATAATGTTCAATCCTATTAGTGAGCAATCAGTTGCTGTTAAAAGTAATTGTTCAAATAATCTATTGAAAGCAGCGATGTATACAGGAATTGCTATTGCTGTATTTAATCTAATTGTTTTTTCAATTGAAGCTAATTATGTTACCGGGGCTATTTCTTCCAGTCTTGGTATTGTTTTGGCTGTTGCAATGAGAGTGTTTATGGTGAGAACCGGTGGGACGCAATCAACAAAGACAAACAATTAGAAGTTCTCTTGGCAAGATTGTACGTATAACGTATTATCGTAGAGATAACAATACTTCAAAAGACTCTGTCTTTAACAGAGAAGAAACCTACGAAGGCGTATTATCTACGCAAGTTTTCAAATCAAAAGATAATTCCCATTTCAACGGACCCGTTACCGTGGTTGGTTGTATTGATGGTAAGGATGGAAAAAGGTTTCCTATTCTTCCATTAGATGGTCCATTGCATGATACTTCAATATGTGGTGTTGCTGGATATGATGGCAAGCATAATGGGTATTGGGAAATTGAAGTTCTAGTTGAGGAATAAAAATGAAACACCTGATCGCTTTAAGTTTGGTTTTGGTTTGTGTTGTTGGTTGTTCTCCAGATGTAACACATGTTGGTGTTGGTGATCTTAATTATGATGACGGCTTGCCTGCCTATTCTATTGAAGGTCACGCTGGTGTGGCTTTTACAATTGCAGGGCAAAAATGCCCACGAGGTTATTCTCTTCTACGAGAATATATTACAGACACTAACTATGCAACATTGATAATTCGTTGCAAATAGAAAGGATCGCATAATGGATCAAGTCTTTTCAATCTTAGAATTTGTTGTTTCTTTTTTGGGAACTGCTATTTCATACTTCTTATATTTTCTTTTGAGTTCGGTTATACTTGGTTTTGGTTACCTTCTTTATAGGTCTTTTGAAAATCAAGACTCTAAGTCCGCTTTTGATTTTGACAAGCTAAATGATTTGAACAACACACATCAAAGGCTTGTTGGTGAGGCTAATCTCTTAAGGGAAGAAATGAAGAAGGAACAGAAGGAAGCTGCAAAGAAGGAAGATTGGAGTAGGTTTTATGAGCTTGATAAAGAGTTGAGCGAAAAGAAGGAAGAGATTATCGAAATCATCCGAGATATTCATGCGATGGAAAACAACAAATACAATAATCTTTCGAGGAAGGAATTGTTGCACTTTGATAAGATGATTAGAGGAGACGCATAATGTGTGACTTTGTAGTTTTTGTATAGAAATTAGCAATGATGTCCTCTTGGAATGAGGCAAGTCTTGCAAAATTCAATTATAGAAAGCCGTCTAGCACCTCTAGGCGGCTTTCGTTGCTTAATGCCTTGGATTGGTAAGGGGGGTAAAATTGAGATTGTAGGAAACATAGCGTAACTTTCCGTTCCCATGAAAACGACATTGGGTCGAGAAACCGTGTTGACAATCCGACCGAGTGATGATAGACTATATCTAGAAAGTGAGGGAGAGGGCAGCAGCAAGGAAGTTGAGAAGGGACAAGTAAGAAACAAAAAAGCTCTTGACAAGTTAGATTGAAGTTGATACAATTCATCAAGTTTTGAAAGAAATGATGCCCGCTAAACACAGCGGGCGTTAGGCGGTTAAGAAAGTGACCTTGGGTAACAGAAACTTCGAAAAAAGTTGTTGACAGTTGTTCAGGGTTGTGATAGAGTAGAGACACAACAGAGGGAAAACAACCTCAACATGAGTTGGGGTAGACACTAAACAATGCTATGTAAGACATAGCGCTAGGAGGTACAAATGGCTAATACTGAGAGAACAAATGTGGATGTCAAGGCGTTGGTTACCGAGCTTGGAATCAAGAACGAGGATAAGCAAGAGTTGGTCGACAAGGCGAACAAGGCGCGCGAGGCTTTTGAGGCTGCTCAAAAGCGTCTCGATGCGGCGAATGCAGCGCTTACCGCTGCTGACGAGCAGCCCGACGTTGTTTCGGATGCCGTCAAGTACGGTGAGAAGCTTGCGGACTTGGGTCTTGACGAAAAGGTCATTCGATCCACGCTTCGTACCAAGTTTGCTCCCAAGCGTGCGCCGCGTCAAGATGATGGCGCGAAGATTACTGACGAAATCAAGACCGAGATGCGTCAAGTTGTCGATAACACCGGAGCCGAGGGCTTTACCGTCTCGCAACTGGCTGAGCAATTCAATGTGAAGCGTACGCATGTCGCGGCGTGGGTCAAGGAATTGGTCGATAGTGCCGAGGTGGTTCAGACCGGTATCAAGCGTGCGACCAAGTATTACTTGGCTGGTATGCAGCCGGCTGAGGAAGCTGCTGAAGCCGCCGCGTAATCCAAATACAGTAGCGCAAAGCTACTAACCAGTCTTATTGCTTCGTACGGTTACATTTTTTGGACCGTACGAAGCTTCCGTTTAAGCCCTTTTTTCTTTTGAAAGGCGCAAATGAAGTATTTCACGAAAATCCTAATAGGATTTATATTAACATGTCTTGGGGTAGCTGTAATTGGCGGTATTGTTGCCTCCTGCACTCACTATAGAAGCATAGACTGTAAATCAGCATGCGATCCAAATGGTGTTGAAAGTTGCGGGTGGACTATCAAATGTATAGAGCCAGTTAAAGTAGAAGAAAAGAAGTGCGGAAGTAATGAGTATCTATGATGCCGTGAGTATATTGTTTATCACTGCATTCATAGTTATGATATTTTGGAGTTATTTTGCTAACGGGAGACCAAAAGAATGAAACGCTATCCATCTATTGATGGTATGCCCGATAAAAGAAGCAAACTCGTTGCGCTGCCCACGATGTTCAAAATCAAGTCGGACGCGTGGAGAAATAAGCTCAAAGAGAAGTGTCAAGGCGATACAGCTTTATTTAATAAGCTTGTATAAAGGAGGTTATCGTGACTAATCCATACAGAGACGGTCCAAATCCGCAAATTTTCAAGTTACAGTATAAGGAGAAAATAAAATCATTGCTTGGTTTGCTCAAGTTCAATATGTTGCAAGCAACTTTATTTATTATTATCTTATCTGTATTAGCTTTTTTTGGATATGTATATTACCAAGATATTTCTACCCATGATGGGTGCCATATCTCATATAACGAAGAAGGAAATTACTGGGGTTATTATGAAGATGTTTTATGGCAAAGAGAAGACAATCTAATTCGTGGTGGACAACATTGGGAAGTGTTGGTTTTTCAAAAACATTACAATTGTGAAACAAAAAACCTCAACGAAGCTTATTACGAGGATTACGAAAAAGAACTTGATAAAGCGCATCGTAGAGGGTATGAGACAACTCGCCATACATCTTTCAGATGTGATACCATATATGACAAAGAAAGCGATCAATGGCATTATCGTGAGGTTTATTATCACGATGGTAAAGTTATCATAGTATTCAGTGGTACTATGGAGGAGATAATAGACTTCAATAAACAATACGACTGTTACACGCATTCGTTCAAGTAGGGGTAAATATGGATAATTGCGATTTTTGCGAAGGGTGTGGATGCCCAAAATGCTTAGGTATTGGATATGATTTATCTAAAATCATAGAAGAAATAAAACACCCATTAACCAAGGAAGTCTTCAAAGTAGAGGATTACAATAATCTAACGGTAGCCCAACAAAGAGCCGTTAAAGATTTGATTCATGCACTAATCAAAGTTAAACTATAACACATACGCGCACGGAGAGATGCATGGAATTTGTCCCGCTAATACTTATGTTATTGATTTTTCTAATCTCTGATATCATAATCTTTATGATATTTGCGGCTGTACTTCTGTGTCTATTTATTCTTGGTAAAAGAACAAAAAGAATTGAAGAACGACAAGAGGTAAATGCCCAATTAGAAGAGATTGCTGCGTCCCAAAAAGAAAATAAACAATCCAGCTTGACCTCATAACTCTAATATGTTATGATGGAGGAGAATGATTATGGCTGTACCAAGATCTATACATGGCAATTTACCATTATCGGATCCAGCGATATTCGCCATTGCAGAGCGAATTGTAGACGAGGATCACTGTGTTGGTCCTAAAACCTTAGAATGGTGGTTAGCGCATGAAATGCTAGAATTAGCAGCCGCTCTTGAATGTTACAAAACTGGATGGGGTGTTAAGTGTAAAGATTTGCGCGAACTTAAATCATCATTAGAATACACTGACTAATGAGAATTATTTCTAAATTTCGAGATTACTACGATATAGGTTTGAGCTACGGACTCGATCCTAAATTGGTTTATGTACGCGATACCCGCGAAGTCAAACGAGAAGATTTTGACTTTTCAGAAATTATAGACGCGTATGGAAACCTGTGTAGCTTCTCATACCAAGATAGAAGAGTGCAAAGAGGCGCTGTAGCTTTCTGTGGAAAAGTATATCCCTTCTATTGCATATCAGATTTTCATACATATAATCGTAACACAAACACCGTATTCGGTCAATACTTTTTCTCCTACCAAGCCTTCGAAAACTTCGTCAAAGCAAGCAAAGACTTTGATGAGCCGGATAGAGTTAGATACCGAAATAAATGGATAAAAAGAGAAACAATCAGGAAAAGATTGGAATTGCTGACAAAGGCTACTGATGATATGTTTTTTGGTCGGTATCCATCAAAAGCCGAGTTTGACGAGAAATTCGTAGGCAAGAGAATTTCGGATAATATCTTCATACAAACAGGTGTACCTATTATATTAATTTATAGTGATGCTGGTAATCCTGTGATATTTAATCCAAGGTTACGCGAATTAGGTTTTGCTTCGGTTATTGATCCTGTTACGGCATTTCAGGAATTAGCTATGTATATTGGGAATAATCTTGCGAAGCAAGTAGATCCCTCTGAGGATTTTTCGGATGACATGAAGAGGGATATTGCTGGTTTTGACAAGTGGAGTTTTAGAAAGAAGTCTAAAAAGAAAAAATAGAAAGAAGGTGTATTATGCTTAGAACTAACAAAGATAAACTAGTACAAATGTCAATGCAAGCGTCGGTATCTCCTTCGGAGCGAGGGGCGGCTTTTTGTGTAGATGCGGAGGGTATGCCATTTTTCCTTCCTGGCACTGGTGGTATTTGTTATAATGTTTTAGCTGGTGATACTGCTTTTGGTTGGGCGGCGGATCATGCAGAACCGGGTGTATCCACACGTGCGGGTGAAGACGCACATGGGCATAAGAATGCTGCTTATAACTTTTTGGCTTGCATTGGTAACAAGGTAAAGGTTGTATCTGGGGAAGCCAAGGGTAAAATGGGAACTGTTATTGGTAAGCATGGTGGTTCCGAAAGAGTTATGGTTGACTTTGATAAGGATACTTTGGATAATCTTACTCATGACGATAAGATGATGGTTAAGACATGTGGACAAGGTCTGAGGCTTTTGGATTATCCAGACGTTGTTCTCTCAAATATCGACGCTTATCTTTTGGAAGAGCTTGTTGAGGAAAAGAATGGTCAGCTTTATGTTGGAGTTACTCACATAATCCCAGGAAAGATAATGGGTTCTGGCATTGGAACTACAAAGATAGGCTCTGGAGACTATGATATCACAACACATGATCCAAAGATGCTAAAGACACATAGTCTAGAAACGCTTAGATTTGGAGATGTTGTAGCAATTAAGGATCATGATTGCAGATTTGGTAGAGAATATAGAGGTGGTGCAATTTCTGTTGGAGTTATCGTGCATTCAGATTGTAAGTTCGCTGGGCATGGTCCTGGTGTTACAGTTTTTATGACTACGATTAAAGAAAACGTTATCATTCCTACTCATAACAATAACGCAAACATTGCCGAAGTTCTCAAGCTTGGCGTCTACAGGAAATGATACAGAAGTTATACCAGTCAAGATTTGTTGATATACGGGATATTATGCAGTATATGTGTTTACCGCATAATTTCCCTATAAAATTTGCTGGAGGAGGTTATCCTTTTGTTTTAAAAGAATCACCTCCGTTGTCTGCTTACACAAGATATGATGAGTACGTATCTAAGATAATTAAAATAAACAGAAATAATGTATCGGCATTTAAACCTGATGCTTGGTTGTACATCAATTCAGAAGCATATGGTATAGTTGCGGTAGAAGTTTTAAATAGATTTTATGGCAGACATAATCTTTTTGGTCCAGCTATGATACATTATAATTCGCTTATATATTGTGACGTTACAGTTTCATATTATGATCGCGGCTATAAGCACAGAGTGGGTGATGCTTATTCGAAACGTTATTTGAAAGGTAGATTGTGTTATGAACAATATAGAATAAAAGATAGACTTCATAACAGTGTTGGACCTGCTATCAGAGAGTTTATAGATGGTCGCTGGTTTAATAAATTCTATATAAATGGTAAACATGTAAGCATTGATCGGGTACTTAAGAATGTTATTATCTAATAAATATAGAAGAATGTTATTATCAAATAAATCTAGAATAGAAGATATTCTTTCATTTATGAATGTGTCGCTTAATACTCCGATTCAAATTCATGGCATTAGATTTATATTGGGTAATAATCCAATAAGAGAGCACCCAACTTTTGAAGATTATTCAAATACTTTAATAAGAAATAGAAAAGCCACCGCTAAGGTGGATTATGGAGAAAAAACCATAGAGGTTGTTTCTGGATCAGATGGTATTTTTAGAGTACATTGCGGACACTTTAATAGTCGCCAGCCGCATGAATTTGTTGATCATAATGAAGATGGTCCAGCCGTATTAACTTTTGATGATCATATTGGTGACGAACAATACCTTTTAAAGTACGTGAAATATTGTATAAATGGTGAGAAATATAGGTTTGGAGCCCCAGCTTCAATTGCATATAAGCATGGTGTTGTAGTTAGTGAGGTTCATTACCAAAACGATGTTTTGCATAATTCTATTGGTCCCGCATATAGATTTCGTCATAATGTTAATAGTGATTGGCAGAATGAATTCTATATAGATGGTAGACGGATAAGTATTAATAGATTCTTTGAGTTGTATAAAAAGCGAATGTCTTTAGGTTGAGTTTGATACTCAAGAGTAAAACAAAACTCTTGACATTTAAACGGGTTTATGTTATTATCATTGCAAGAGGTGAGTGAAAAATGATGGAAGTAGCAGAGATAATGAATCTAGAGCCGGAGGCTTATTTAAATCCAAGCCTTTTTATTACAGATGATAAGTCGGAAAAAGACGAGGTTTTTCTGAGGCGTCAATTTGAAATTGGCTTTACGCATTCTTCAAAGCATCATACTGTTGGGATCATGTATAATGGTTCTTGGTTCTCTACATCTAGTGGCGTGTATAACATTACAGGTCATGTAGTTGGTAGGAATCCAGGAACGGCTTCTCTTTTAAGAGGTCTATTAAGAGGTCCAGCTAGGTTTGTTGTTTATAGGTTACATGGCGCACATCCAGGGCAAAAGCTTACTACAATAAAGGAAGTTGGAGAACACTTGGTTGTAGAGAAGGATGTAAGCGATGTTTCGGAAGTTGATGAGTATAACGGAATACAAATATACAGAGGAGCCTACAAAAACATAGTTCATTACTTCTTCTGTAGAAATGGAAGAAAACGATTTTTCTCAAGTATGGAATACACAAAGCAAATGATAAAATATATGGAGGAAAAGAATGACATCTTCTGAAGCTAAACTCCTTAAAATGGAGGAGCAAGAAAGGGTTCTTCGTGATAAGCTAATCAGTGCTTTAGGACGTGCTTCTGCTATACATGCAACTTTTCGTAGTCGGTATAGTGTACGCGAGCGTATTGATGGCATCATAAATGATATAAGATTCGATCGAAACAATCATTTTGTTACACTAGCTGCCGGTCCTGATGGTAGGATTAGTTATGCTAGGAGTTTTGGTGATCGTTTTAATCCTACAAAAAAGAGCAGACTGGCTCTTGCTAGGTATGTCAGAAGGGTTCTTAAGGTTTCTGATAGAAGTATTCCTGATGTAGATTTGGAAGCTTTTCAAGAATCCTTTAAGCTTGCTATTCAATCTTCAGAAGAGTTGAGCAAGCAAATAAAGGTTTTACGAGGCAATGCTGTTTCGGATTACTATCGAAATACATACATAAAGTCATGTATGACAGGCGAAGGTAAAACAAAAAAGATTGAACTATATGCTATCAATCCTGACAAGGTTGGTCTTGTTGTGATAGGAAACCTTGCTAGAGGTTTGCTTTGGAGTTGTGATGGCGGCGAAACCTATTTAGATAGAGTATATGGCTCTAGAATGGGATATGCTATTCTAAAAGATTGGGCTCTAAAAAAGGGCTATCTAATTAAAGGAAAACATGATCTTCGTTATCTAGAAGTAACTCTTAAGTTGTTTGAAGACACTGGTACTCCTTATATGGACACCTTTTATTATGGAAAGGTAAAAAGAGACGATAACAGACGTATCGTAGGAGTTTTAATGAAGCCAAACAACTTCCCAGGTTATGATGTTCTATTTTCAGACACGGGTCTTGATTGGCGGTAATATGTTAGCTGGAATTAGAACAGTCTTGTTTCCTGTAGAGGTACTTTTAACAGCGCTATCTCCATATAGGAAAGATAAAGATTACAGAAACAATGGGATCTATAAAAGAAATGCTAAGATTAGGAAGAAGAATGGAAAAAAGGTTTTATTCGGATAGGGTTGGTGTAACAATCAACATGTATCCCAAACCCGCATTATGCAGACCATTTTCTATAACCGGTGATCTGTACGAAACAAAAGATGTAGCAACACAAACAAGAGAATTCACCACTTTTGATTTATCTGTTGTTATCTTCGATAGAAAGTTGGACCTTTGGGTTAGAGTAGAAGATAAAAGAATCTGCTTGACATGACAAAGACGTTGTGGTAGTATTGTCTATACTTAAAGTTTTCCGTTGCTAATGCGGACAAGGGAAAACCCAAACGATTACGATTGCGGCGGGCAACGCAAGGTGCGCCCTATAGGTGGCGAAAGTCTTTCTAGTAGAGTTTGTGTATAGCGAAAGCAATGACTACACAGTAAATCGAAAGAAATAGTATTAGTAGTCGGGAGGCGAAAGCTTATGTTAGTAGTCTTTAAACGAACCTCCTGCCGTTGATCCAAATCGAAATTAGCTTGCAGTCTTTTAGGTTCCATGCGTAAAACTTTGGCGAGCTTGCTCAAAACCTAGTTTTTTGAAGGAGTTTTTATGAAGGATATTGTAGAAGAAGTTGAGGCTAGATTCAAAGAATTAACATCTAAATTGGATGTAGTTTTTGCTATTGCCATAACTATTATAGTGGTTTCGTTGGTTTGTATATTCCTTACAATATATGGAATAAGAAACGATTCTACATGTGATGATGGTAAATGTCCAGATAATACAGAAGCTCATTATACTTTGAGTGATGAATGTTACTGTGTAATTCCAAACGAAAACAACAAAAAGAAGTGAGGTAGATATGAAAGTTGAACATAATCATAAGTTGGGCGTGGCTGAGGCAAAGAATCGTATCAACAAGTTCGGTGACTTTTTGGCTGAGCAAAACATCGCTTTGAAGTGGACTTCTGATACCACGGCGTCTGTTAGTGGCAAATATACGGTTGTTGCAATTGATGCAACCGTTACGGTTTCGGATAACAACGTTTTGATTGAGGGGAAGGATCCTGGTTTCCTCTTCCGCAAAGCGGCAGAAAACTTCCTAAAGGAAAAAATGAAGGAGTATCTTGCATGAACGAAGAACAATCTACCTTAAAAAAGATTATCTTTAATCGAGGGCTATTCTACGGCTCTCTGATAGGCTTTACAATTATAGTGATTGTGTTGCTATCAGTCGCCCATTGTTAGGAGTCGCCATGAATGGAAAACAAAAAGAGTTTCTTTACGTGTTTGTTTTGCTGGTAGTTATGGCGATAATTTTCCTCGGACTCGATTTCTGTTAATCTTTTTAGCGGTATTGTAGTTTTGTAAGGAGTTGTAGATAATGAAAAACAAAGAAGCTGTGATTGATTTTTTTGACTATTACCGCGTAAAGGAAGCGTTCAGAATCGTATTCTTCTTTTGCACATTGCCAATATGTACGTTAGGAGCAGTCCTATGTACTGTTTTCTCTACATTGCCAATGTTGCCAGGCACAATTTCAGTGTTTGCTCTGCTCTCACTGATTCTTTTCGTTTGTTGCTATTTTATAATGTATTTCGCTGAAGTGAAGTACAAGAATAAATAGGAGACTATAATGATAGATCATCAAGATTGTAGCTGCGATACATGCGTAACTAACAAACCTAAAAAGGTTAAGCGTAGCCAAGAGAAAGAAAGACGTCAAAAGAACAAGACTCAAAGACAAGCTAGGAGACGCCAAAGGCGTAAGAAGTAATACTTAACTTAATGAGGGGAAGATAATATGCTTAATAAAACAATAAAGGTTGGAAATGTAATAAAACATACTTGTGCTTGGGTTGCTATGTTTGGTGTGGAATTTGTCCTCCAAACAAACCATCTTCCAGAAAACCCAAAGGCTGTCCCAGATGGTGCAATTATAGATGTGGCGGTAAAAGCCTATAGATCAGCAGAAAAGGGTATGATTGAAATTTACAAGATTGATAAGGAAAGCGCGGCGCTTCTTGCCGAAGCCGCCAATGAACACTGCTTGACTGAATAATTGTTAAAATAGAATGAGGATAAAATGAATAGTGGTAATGGCGTTGTTGAATATGCAAAAGACTCCATGTTCCCAACTATGGGGGTTTTTAGCGCATACTTGTTTCATAATTCTACCGAATACTTTGGTAATAATCCTCTTCTAACAATCATAGCGGTTTACCTTACCGTTTTTACAACATGGACTATAATTAGAACAGTATCGTCATTGGCTTCAAGAATATTGAAGCCAAAAGTTTTATCTTTGTTGAAGAGAATGGTAAGATGATTTCTCAATCTAAAAAAAATAAGCTTATTCAAAAACTGAATAGGGCTAGCAGAAAGAGATACAAAACTAGACTATATATAGGATACATCAAATGTCGTCATAATATTACGCATGGTCTTAAGCAAGAACTAAAAAAAGCTGAGAAGCGCAAGATATTTTTTGATCAAGAGTTTGATGATACATATGACAAATTAATTGCCGAAGGTGTTGCTAAAGAATATATAGAAGATAGGATGTGGTATAACCAGCTATAGTTGGTCTTTGCTTAATTTGAAGTATATTTCAAACAATCTTATTTGTAATGTACTCCAACCTTTTATTTGACCAATTACGTTAGATACTTCTTGAGTCATTCTATCGTATTCTTCAGGTTTACCACCAGAAGCTTTTACTATCTCTTGCATAGTTTGTTCTAAGTCTTTTAGTAATTCTGTTCTTTCCTTTTGTTCCATATATTTCATAACATAATATTCATAATTGAAGTCAAGGTAATTGGCATCTAATATATATTCAAATATGTTTCCATCTTCAGATTATTTAAAAGATACAGCAGCTTATGCTAAGTCAAACAACGAACTATTCAACTTTGTTCCTTATAAGAACAAAGGTCATTTTATGCTTGCCAATCATAATTTGGGGTTGGAAAAGACTTTAAAACGAATAGGCATGGAGGCTCTTGCTTTAGCGAATGCCGGCAAAACCAATTTTGAAATAGTTTTATTTGACCATACTCCAATTTTGATTTTTGATGGAGATTTTGTATTAACTAGCAAATCTAAAAAAGCTTTATATAAGAAGTTTAACAAGATAGTGATTAGAAAGTCTGAGATAATAATTTCTGTTCTGTCAAGATTTGGGCACAATGTTGCGTTAGAAGCTATAGGCGATCTAAACGAGGATAAATCTTGTAAAACTTTAGTAAAGTTTGATTTGGAGGATTGATGGCTAAAGAAACAGAAAGGAAGTTTTTAGTTAACATCTCTAAACTTCCAGAGTTAAAGAATGGTCTAAATAGGGATCAGGGATATCTTTCTGTTGATCCGTGTGTTAGAATCATTATAACAAACCCAACAGATGAAACCCTTAGAAGATCTCTAATTGCTGTTAAGGGAGATGGCACGATTGAAAGAGATGAGTTTGAGTATTTAGTACCTAATAAGGATGGTAGAAGTATATTTAAGCTATCTAAGTATGTTATAAACAAGACTAGATATCTCATTAGAGATGAAGAGCAAGGTTTAACTTGGGAGTTAGATGAATTTCATGGTAATTTATCAGGTTTGTGGCTGGTTGAAGTCGAATTAGAATCAAAAGACATTAAGCCTAAACTACCTGAATGGGTTGGTAAAGAGGTAACAGAAGATATAAGATACTATAGTATGTATCTTGCTATGAATGGAAAGTGGTGGACATGATACCTAGCATAGATTTTGTAAGAGATTTCACTGAGTATTCTAGAATCACAAGCGAAGCTGTTCGCATATCTGGTAATCATAAAAAGGTGATGCCTTTTAAAACCATATTAGATAGGATCAGCGAAAAGATAGACGACAAAGCAGACAACGGAGAAGATGAGTATGTTTTGTTGTTTGGAAACAATAATAAAAATGTAAAAGGTGAGGAGCTAAAGAAGCAGTTCTTTGATAGTAAAGTTAAAAGAACTGAGATTTTAGCAAGAGTGTTCAAGAGATTTGGTTATGACGTTGAGTGCTCCACTCAAAACGGTCTTCCGGCTTTAAGGATTTCTTGGTGATGTATGCTCTATTCATTTGGTTTACATGCATAATAGTTTCTGCCGGAATTGTGGTTCTATACTATCACGCTAGAGGTATTGTATGATAACTCCAAAATATGCAAGAGATAGAGCCAAGTTCTCAAGAATAGCATCAAAAAGAACTCTTAGAAACATATTGCTACCTAAAGATTTAAGTAGCGTTTTAAATAGAATCTTTCTGAAATTAGATTCAGGCACATTACCAACCCGTCATCACGGTTCAATGCGTTCTACGGTTATAGAGGTTTTTAGTGTACAATCTCTCCAATCTTCGCATTGTGATGTCCTAAATAAAGACATTGAGGAATATCTATTGTTTATTGGAGAACTATTAGAAGAGCTTGGTTATAGTGCAAAAATAGAAGGAAAACATCCAAAAAAACCAAACTTTACTTGTGGTTATCGTCTTGTAATAGATATTGGAGATTGATATGAAAATACTTAATCCAGAATATGTAAAAGATAAGTATAACTACAATAAAGCTGTAGAAAGTCTTCAATCAGAAGGGTTGCACTTTCCTCATTTTGATCAAACAATGCAATCTATAGATGAGCATATTTTCACTTCTAGCTCCAATGGAAAGTTTGTTTCAAAGTATTTGTTTTGTTCTATTGAGCGAAATCTAAATGAAGAAACAAAAAATAAAGTATCAAAGTTGATTGATATACTAACTTCTGTTTTGACCCGCTTTGGGTTTAGAGTATATTTGTCTAAATCCACGAGGTATGGCTATAACATATCAACACTTGTAATAGATTACGGAGAAAAAGAATGAGAGTTTTGTTTGCATGTTTAGTTGTTTTGGTTGTTGGTTGTTCACCATATCAAGAGCCACCACAAAAAACCGATACGTGTTTTGATTATGAGTCTTGCCATAGAGCATGTTATCTTCTAGATAACAAAAAGGCTTGTAAAGTCATGGGGCACTATAAACAAAAATAGAAAAGAATCTGATTGACTTCTAA
>Ga0180437_10006085_pt1 | contig 16246 bp, 11 predicted proteins | sample SS_ome_4_FD_132410 | JGI IMG/M metagenome (GOLD analysis project Ga0180437, IMG submission 132410) | Hypersaline lake sediment archaeal communities from the Salton Sea, California, USA - SS_3_D_1 metaG | ecosystem: Environmental > Aquatic > Non-marine Saline and Alkaline > Hypersaline >...
AACAAGTTTGATAAAAAACTTGCAAAAGCGATTGATAGCATTACAAATGACCTTGAATCTGCTGGAATGAAACTTGATATGCTTGGAAAAAAACTTAAAAAAATGAAACCTGAAGAAAAAAACTCTTATAAAAAAGCTATCAAAAAAGTTGGCAAAAAATATGAAGATGAGTTAGGCGGCATAACTAAAACAATAGAAAGAATTGAAAAAGATACAATCCTTCTTGGCAATTTATCATCAGAAATTGGATGGAAACACTTCCAAATTAAACCAAAAGACACAGATCCAATAAAAATGAAAGCTGCTCAGAGAAAACTCAAAGATGCTCAAGCTGCTGTAACTCGCGGCACTGTCGCTACAACAGCCCAACAAGCCGCTATCGACAAAGCACAAAAAGAACTTCAACTTCTTCCTATTAAAAAATATATTGAAGAAGGGTTTGCATCGCCAACAACACTTTCTCAATTTAAAAAAACCGCTGAAAATGTGATCAAAAAGGCAAAAGAATTATCAAGATAAAATAGACAAAAAAAAGAGCTGCCTAAAAAAGGCAGCTCTTTTTTTTGTCTATTTTTTTATTTTACAATTTCATAACAACGGTTACACAATCCATGTTCATGTGAAGTTTCTTCCCATTGCCAGCACCTTGGACACTTTTGTCCTTCCGCATGCTGTACTTTTACAAACAAACCCTTCAAGTCTGTGCCATCGAGATTGTCTGATTTTGGCGCAATTTCAAGCTGAGATACAATTAAAAATTCTTTGAAAAACTTAATAGGATCATGCTTGCCTTGTTCAAGTTGCTTGTAAAACAATTTCATAGGCTCAAATGTTTCTTGTTCCATATCAAAATAAACGGCTACACGAGCTTCCAAAGAATGTTTTAAAACTTCTTGTTCTCGCTGCAACTCAATCGCTTTTAAAACTGCAGAGCGAATATTTTTGAGCAACTCCCAGGTTTTTTCTTGGTGCAAAGCATACTGTACAGTCTCAACCATTTTATTTGCTTGCTGCTTAGGAATATAAGATGGTGCAAAATCGGAGAGATCCATTTTTGTATACTGCTTTTCTAATTGTTGCTGCATAGGTTCAAGATCAACAAACGTTTGCAAATGAATCGATTCTTTTTTTTCTTTTTGATAATGATCAGAAACCTGTTCTGCGGTAAAAGAAAAAATTGGAGCAATAAGTTTAGTCAACGTATCTAAAATAATCGCACACGCCGTTTGAGCAGAACGTCGGTATAAACCATCAGGCCTTTCAACGTACAAACGATCTTTTACAATATCTAAATAAAAAGAACTCAGGTCAACGGCGCAATAATCCGCAAGCCTATGAAAAACAGCTGTAAAATTATATGCCTCATACAAGTCGAGAACTTCTTGGCTCAGTTGACAAAGTTGTTCTAGAGCATATCGATCTATTGGCAATAACTCTTCAAGTGAAATGGCATCATGTTTTTTGTCGTAATCATACATATTTGAAAGCAAAAAACGCAAAGTATTTCGCACCTTACGAAACACCTGTTGTACGTTTTTAACCAACAAATCAGAAACTACTGCATCACCCTGCAAATCAATACTTGATGCCCACAAGCGCAGTCCATCTGTTCCAAGTTTTTCAATTAGTTTTTCAGGAGGAACAACATTGCCCAAAGACTTGGACATTTTGCGCCCAGTTTTGTCTACGGTAAACCCATGGGTAATTAATGTTTTCATTGGCGCAACACCTTCTAGCACCAATGCAGTAAGCAAAGAACTCTGAAACCAGCCTCTATGCTGATCTTTCCCTTCAATGTACATGTCCGCAGGGAAAGAAAGATTTCGGTTTTTTTCCAAAACAGCATAATGACTTATGCCAGAATCAAACCACACATCAAGAATATCTGTTTCTTTTTTGCATTTTTTACCAGAGCAATGTTGACACGAAAATCCCGATGGAAGAAGCTGTGCAACCGTAACAGAATCCCAAAATTCTACTCCATGCTCTTTTACCCCTTTAGAAACTGTATCGATAAGCGATTTGTCAATAAAGGGCGTATCGCAATCTTCACACAAAAGTGCAGGAATTGGCACCCCCCATACACGTTGACGAGATAAACACCACTCAAGTCTTCCCTCAATGGTTGCTTTTAAACGATTGATAGATTTTTTTGGAACTGCTTCAATTGAATGACACGCATGCAATGCTTTTTGTTTTAAATCATCTTTAGATAGATCACAAAACCATTGCTTTGTTGCACGAAACATGAGTCCTTTTCGGCATCGCCAACAATGAGGATATGGATGTCGCATTGATGTTTTGAACAAAAGTTTATCAAGCTCAATCAGCTTTTTTAAAACCCAGATTTGTCCATCGGCAATCGACATATCTTCAAGCTCTTTTGGCTCAATGCCCTCTATATACTTACCATCAACACTAAGTGGAGAAAAAATTTCTAAATTATTTTTGAGTGCAATTTCATAATCTTCTGGGCCACAACCTGGTGCGGAGTGTACACAAGCGGTTCCTTCATCCATCGCAACAAATTGATCAAACAAAACAGGAACCGTTAAGCCAGAAACAAAAGGATGTTGCACCCGCAAACCAGATAGTTTTTTAGAAGAAAATTCTTCAACAATTTTTTTCGGAACACCAATTATTTCTGAAACCTTTTCTGCAAGCGCCTTACCAACAATAACGAGCTTACCTTTTACATCAAGCACAACATATTCAGCATCAGGCTTTAAAACTACCGCACGGTTAAGCGGCAACGTCCATGGTGTCGTTGTCCAGATAAGCAAACTTAGATTTTTATCTTTTAAGAGAGGGAAATTTTTTTCAACATCTTCAACACTCAACGGAAACTCAACATAAATTGATGGATCCTTACGCTCTTCGTACTCAATTTCTGCAGTTGCCAATACTGTTTTGCAAGAAGCACACCATGGAACTGTTTTATTTTTTCGTTCAATATATCCACCAGCAACAAACTTCCCAAACGCTTCTATAATTGAAGCTTCATACCCATAATCCATTGTTAAATATGGATTCTCCCAGTCCATTAAAACACCAAGCGCTTTGAACTCTTCTTTTTGAATGTCTACCCATTTTTTTGCATACTCACGACACTTTTTTTTCAGAGCAGGACCAGAAAGCTCCGGAAACTCTTGGGTTACCTTCAATTCAATCGGTAAGCCATGACAATCCCATCCCGGTGTACAAGGAACATGTTTTCCAAGCATACGCTGAGTTTTAGTAATGATATCTTTTAAAATTTTGTTATAAGCGTGACCAAGGTGAATGTGGCCATTGGCATAAGGAGGACCGTCATGCAAAATAAATTTTTCTTTGTCTGCGTTGTGAGCAAAAGAAACGCCATACAAGTCCTCGGCTTGCCATCGCTCAAGCGTTTTTTGGTCATTTTCTTTGAAATTGGCACGGATGGGAAATTCTGTTCGCGGTAAATTGAGCGTATCTTTAAAACTTACTTTCTTTTCCTTATCTGCCATCCGCATATCCTTCAACCTTATTTGGGCCTTAAAAACACCAACAAACAGCTTTTAGTATACGATTTTGGCAGATTTTTGCCATACGCAAGCCAATCAGCTCTAAGAGAATGGATTGTTGCCAAAAACTTTAACTCTAATCAGCATTTCTTCAGACAAAAAATCTGGATCACCTTGAGCTTTAGACCTAAAGGTATCAATGCTTATTTCGTCGGCAAGAGAAAATTCCACTTCTTTTTTTGGCTGACGAACAGGCTTATAATTTAATATCGGGTGCACCATAGCCCGCCAATTACGATAAGGTACAAAAAAATTCTTTTTAAAACTCTCTAATATTGCCACCGACACCATTCTTTTTCTATTCAAGCAAGACTTTCTTATCTTTTCTCTTTCTATTATAAGGTTATGGGTATAGTAATTTGCAATCCCATTTGAAGAATTCAAATATTTTGAGCAACCGTTTCTTCCCGTCGCTTTTCCGCCAAAAGATGAGGCCACATATAAAGACAAAAAGAAAAAAGAAAAAATCCCTACAAAAAAATTAAAACGTTTCATGAATTTCCAATCTGTTAAAAATAGCTAAAAAAAGCCTTAACTTTATACAAACGTAGACTTTTTATAGATTTTTAACAACAAATTTCTATACTTTGTGTTTATGAACAAAAAAAAAAACATCGGAATCTGGGGCTTTGGCGTTGTTGGCAGATCTGCTGCCCGATATTTTTCCGCCCAAGGATTTTCTGTTCAGATTTTTGAGCCGTCTTGGACGCCTCTTGAGAAAAAAAAACGGACAGATCAAAAACCACAAACATCTTTCACTTCAAATTTAGAAGATTTCTTACAAAACAATGACAAAATTTTACCTAGTCCTGGCATAGATTTGCGACCATACAAAAAATATCAGCATAAATGGATTACAGAAGTTGATATTATTGAAAAAAACTTCAAAAAGCCGATTGTTGCGATCACCGGAACTGTTGGCAAAACAAGTGTCACCCACCTGCTTTCTGATCTTCTAAAAAAAAATGGTCTCAAGGTATGGACCGGCGGAAATATTGGTGTTGGCATGCTCGATCTACTTTTACAGAAAAAAAAGATCGACTTGGCAATTTTGGAGCTTTCTAGTTTTCAACTTGAGCAAAGTAAAAAATTTGCACCGGACCTGGCAATATGGACAAATTTTTCTGAAAATCATTTAGACCGGCATGGAACAATACAACAATATTTCGCAGCCAAAAGAAAGATTTTTGAACAACAAAAAAAAGGTCAATACTCCATTTTGCCACTAAGTATCAAAGGGAAATTAGAAGATTTTCAGTTTTTATCTACTTCCTTATTTTTTTCATCTGATTATTTGACAGAACAAGAACCTGTTATGCGACACGTAAAAACGCTTTTTCAATTTTTACCACCAAGCACTTTTTTTGAAAACCGCTTAATAGTTTCTTTAGCTGCGCATGTCATTTCCAAAAAACTAGACAAAAAAATAATGAACCCTATCAAATCTCGTCAACTTGAACACAGACTAGAAAAGGTTGGGGAGATTAATGGAACAACTTTTTTTAATGATTCAAAATCAACAACTCCTGCTTCAACCCTAGCGGCCTTGCAAAAACTCTCTGATAAGCCAGTTTTTTTATTTCTTGGAGGGCTAGACAAAGGAATCAATCGAACTCCCCTTTTTGACTCTCTTGAGAAAAATATAAAAAAATTATTTTTATTTGGTAAACAAGCACAAGAGCTTGCAATAATAGCAAAGAAAAAAAAACATAAATTTGAAGTTTTTTACAACCTCGATTCAGCTTTTGCTGCATGTCTTAAGCATATAAAACCAGGCGATACGGTTCTTTTTTCTCCTGCCGGTTCTAGCTTCGATTTATTTAAAAATTACAAAGAACGAGGAAATTATTTTAAGAAATTAATAAAAAAAGCCCTTCGACACGCGCCCTGTGCTGCTACTACCAACCTCAACAACTCCTCGACAAATAGACATAGCAACTCTACTTAGTTAAAAGAATTGCTGAAACGATCAATATTAATATATTCTTGAAAAAAATGGGATATTAACGGAGCATAAAAATGGTCAGTGCCAAAAAAACTTTTACTGATTTACATGTTTTCCTTGGTGTTATCATAACACTTATTATCATTGGATTCGTGTTTGTATTTTCTTCTAGTTCTGTTTATGCACTAGAAAAATTTGGCTCTTCTCATTATTTTGTAAAAAAACAGTTAATTGGCCTTATTTTAGGCTTCGTTGCTTTTTTTATTATTCGAGTTTTACCGATCAAGTTTATAAAAGCTTTGAGTCCTCTCATTTTTCTTTCCACCCTTGCGCTAACTGCACTTACCAAACTGCCACAGTTTGCTGTTCACATTCACGGTTCTAGTCGTTGGCTAAAATTGCTTGGTTTTACGTTTCAACCAAGCGAGATACTGAAATTTGCACTTATCGTATACGTTGCGTACTTTATCGCAAAAAAACAAAATATTATTTCATCTTTTTTTCGCGCCTATCTACCACTTATGATTATTCTTGGATTAACTAGTTTTGTGCTGCTTTCTCAACCTGACTTTGGCTTAACGGTAACAATTTGTTGTACCGTTTTTATTCTTTTGTATATTGCACAATTTCCACCTCAATATTTGATTGCAACCCTAATTTGTTTAATCCCTGCTGGAGTTACATTAATTTATTTGAAACCATATCGCTTTAGAAGAATTTTAACCTTTTTAAATCCATGGGCAGACCCAAAAGGATCTGGCTTTCAGATTATCCAATCTTTGATCGCGATCGGCTCAGGTGGTTTTTGGGGGGTTGGTGTTTCTCATTCGCGACAAAAGTTTTTTTACCTTCCTATGCAACACACTGATTTTATTTTTTCAATCATTGCGGAAGAAACAGGATTTTTAGGATCGATGTGTCTTGTTTTTCTTTTTATCGCTTTTGCATATTTTGGAGTGAGGGTCGCGCTGAAATTGCGCGACCCTTTTGGAATGTTTACAGTGCTAGGTTTTGTAATTTTGACAAGTCTACAGGCAATTACCAATTTAGCTGTAACAACCGGCCTCGTGCCAACCAAAGGTGTCGGCCTACCCTTTATAAGTTACGGTAGCACCGCTCTTGTTTGCAGCCTTGCTATGGTCGGCCTTGTCGTGAACTTAGTTTACTCCGAAAAAAATAGAAACTAAAAACTACTTCCAGTTCATTACAAGTTCAACTAACAGACGTACACCAAATCCAGTTGCCCCTTTGCGTAGATAGCTAATATCTGGAACATTAAAAGCTGTACCAGCAATATCTAAGTGCACCCATGGAGTATCGCCAACAAAGTTTTGTAAGAAAAAACCTGCTGTTGTTGTACCAGCCATATACGCTTTACTGCCAGTATTTTTTATATCGGCAATGTCAGACTTTATCGCAGGCTTATAATCATCATGAAATGGAAGGGGCCACACTCTGTCTCCAGATAAAACCGATGCGCTTTGCACTTTTGTTGCAAAATTATCATGTTGACTCATCAAACCACAAAAAAAGTGTCCCAAGGCGTACATACATGCACCAGTAAGCGTTGCTAAATCGATAAGGGCATCAAGTTTGTAATGTTTTGTAATGTAAGAAAGTGCATCAGCAAGAACTAATCGCCCTTCTGCATCCGTATTTAAAATTTCTGCAGTTTTGCCGTTATAAAATTTTAAAACATCGCCCGGTTTAAATGCCTTTGCCCCTGGCATATTTTCTGCAAGCGCAGCAACTGCAACAACGTTAACTGAGGGCTTTAAATTGGCCAAAGCCTGCATAGCTGCAATCACTGCAGCAGCACCGGACATATCATCTTTCATGGTATCCATGTAGTCAGCTGGTTTTAAACTGAGGCCTCCAGAATCAAAGGTAATCCCTTTACCTACCAAGCCAATTGTCTTAGTTGTTTTCTTTTTCGGTTTGTATTCCATAATGATCATACGACAGTCTTCATCAGACCCTCGAGAAACAGCCTCAAGCCCTCCCATACCCAACTGTTTTATTTTTTTTCCGTCAAAGACAGTTATCTTTAGGCTTTCTTTTTTCGCTATTTTTTTTGCATTGTTTGCAAAAACAGCTGGAGTTAATTGATCAGCTGGTGTATCTACCCATTCACGAGCAGTATTAACCGCCTCAGAAATTGTATGTCCAATTTTCATGCCACGATCAAATAATGCCTTGTCTTTTGAATCAACAACACAGGTTATATCAAAATCATGCGGAACGCGTGCATCTTTTTGGGTGATAAACTTGTCAAAATGGTAGTTTGCCATCGCAACAATAGTGGCAACCTGTTTGCCAAGATACTCTGCTGTAACACCAAATAAAGAACGAGGAGGAATCGAAAGCGCAATTGTTTTGTATTTTTTACTTTCAGCTATTCGAACGACAGATCCAAGGGCGCGCCTAAAATTTTCTATATCAATCGTTTTATTGCCACGAACAACCTTACCTAGACCAACAAACAACAAATTCGAAACATAATCTTGAAAAGATACAGGAATTAAAAGGCTGCTTCCTGCTGAACCAGAAAAATTTCGGTCCTTCATAAACTTTTTCAACTGTGGAAAAAAACAATCTGCACATTCGGCCAATTCTTTTGAAAATTTGAAATCTTGCTCTAGGAAAAAAACAAGACACTCTGCGTCTTGCTCCAACAATTTTTTGCTTGTTAGGGTGAATTTGATCACGAGCTATTCCTTTTGTTTTTATATTTTAAAATGACAAACAACCTTTTTTGGATGTTACCATAGTTTAAAAAAAAAAGCGCCGCCCGTTTTGCAACGAGCGGCCTACACTAAAGCCCAAAAGGATAACTTTATTTTTTAACGGCACCGATGACGGCGACAGCCCCCTCTACGCCAACCTCCGCGCCAACCTCCGCGCCAGCCTCCACCCCAGCCCCAGCCAAAACCTCCGCCCCATCCCCAGCGTCTGTATGGCCAGCCATAACCATAATCCCAGTAAGGGTATCTATTTGAACGATCGTAGGCTCGAATCTTGGCATCTTCTTTTTTTCTAAGTAATTCTTTATCTTTTCGCTCAACAATTTTATCTATCTCATCTTCGAGATAATCATCGATAAAATCACTTATTTTTCCGGGAGACATAAAGCCAGAACGAGAAGTTACTTGCGTACCTGTCCTAAAAAGGGCAAATGATACGGTATCAGGTGTTGGATATGCCCGGTACAATTTTGCTTTATCAGCAAGCTCTTGCCGCTTTGCAACATCAACACTGTAAAACTCAACACCGGCATATCTATATGGGGGCATTTTACTTGCAGATTTTAAATCCCTAACTTGCTGGCGAATTTTTCTACGCAACGCTTTATCTTTAATCCGTTTGCCTTCCTGATAAAAAAGCACAACAGCAAACTCATTTTCTTTAAGCATTCTTTCAAGCCGTGACGCTCTTTTTACTTTTTTTACCGATGCAAGCATATTGTGAAGTCCCATCAAAACAACAACAAACAAGGCTGCAGAAAGAGTCAATCGTAAAAGCGGATGCATTTTTTTTATTTTAAACATTCTTTCTCCCCCCTAATAAAAATTACACTTCCTTTTTTATTTTTCTTTTTTTTTAATCTCTGTAAAACGTCCTGTATTAATGTTTACAGCCAAAGAAGCTGGGTCTTTGTCTTCTATAATTTTTTGTTTTTCAGCACAATTTAATTTTCCGGAAAACAATCGATGCGAAAATTTAGCAACACGACGAGCATACAACTCTGGATTGTAAAAATAAGAATCAAAATGCTGTCGGCCATTTGAAACCCACAATTTTTTATATTTACTACCAGCGTTGCTGTAAATTCTTTTGAGCCCTGCAATAGATACCTTGTCATCTTTTTTACAACCTATTAAATAAAGCGGCACAGAAACTCGCGCAATAGATTTTGCTGGATTAACTGGATAAACAAACGCCTTAATATCTTTAGTGTCCATCTTCCCAAATGCTTTAAGCATTGATTTAATAAAAGACTGCACATATGGATGAAAAATATATTTCTCCATAAGAGTTTTTCCTGGAATACTGATTTCATATCCAAAAAGAGAAAGCTTCATATTCGAAAGGCCTCTTTTGATAACGTTCTCTGAAGATTCAAATGGACAGTCCAAAATCATACCGTCAAAAAGCGTTGAATCATTTGCCTGCGCTTCAATTGCTGCAACAGCACCCATAGAAAAACCGTACAAAAGAAGCTTCTGTCCTCTCAAGTCCTCACGATTTCGCAAGTACCGTGCTGCTGTTGCAACATCAAGAGCTTCATCTCTGCCAAGCGTACAGTATTGTCCTTCTGCGTTTTCACCATGTGCTCGCATGTCAAAAACCATGCTGTTATATTCGGGAAATAAAGAGCGGAGAAACGAAATGTCCTCCTTGGTGCACATAAATCCATGGGAGATCAAAACAGTACCTATTGCTTTTTTTCTTTTTACAAAGAGAGCTTTGCGCATAATGCGCTCATGAGAACGAGCCATTTTTTGAGGATACAGAGCAACCTTTTCGACAACAGCACCCTTTATAGAATGTTCATCGCGAGAAAGAGCTTCCCCGTATAGATTGGATGGCACCCCGACAAGATCTGCCTCAAGGTACGCATAAAAAGCAGCCACTACTACAAAAAGCAAGACCATCCCGAGAATTCTGCTTGTTCGTCCCCAAAACACTGCAGTTCTCCTTTTTTACCTCCACTATGGCTTCAAAATTACCTTGCAACTCTATAAAAAGCATAACAAAAACAATTTACTCATTGCAATAATTTTAAAATTAAAAGACGCTTTTTTGTCGCACAAGGGTTTTTTGATAAAATTAAACAACAAAAAAGGGAGGCGCAATGCCTCCCCTTGCGTAAAGCGACTAATAAAGCATTATTTTTTGTTGATAAGCTTTTCAAAAAATTCTTCAAGGTCTTTGTCTGTCATTTCTTTGTTGCTTTCCAAAACAAGTTTTCCTTTATAAAAGCCCATAAGATATGGAACTTTTGGTATAGAAAGCTTTTGTACAAGTTCAAAAACCTGTTCTGCATCAACCTTGTACACACGAACATTCTCTCCGTATTTTTTCGAAATCTGAGCAATTTTTGGAATCATTTGCAAACAAGACGGGCAATATTCTGTATAAAAATCCAAAACAACTGGTACTTTGCTCTCTTGAATTATCTTCTTGAACTCATCATTTGAAGAAATATGGTCAAGTTCTACAACCTCCACAGCGGAACTGCCATCACGGAAAAAAGTTGGTTCAAGCAAGCGAGCCATTTTGTCAGAAAGACCAAGGTCAGTCAAATATCTACTTGCATCAAGACCTGCTTTTATACCGTCGCCAGCTGCAACACCAGCTTGTTTATAATCAGGATTTGCAACATCACCTGCAGCAAATACACCAGAAATAGATGTTGCCTGAGATCTACCAACTAGATTTATATGTCCAACAGTATCTAGATCTAAAATATTTTCAAAAATCTGTGAGTTTGGAATTCGTCCAATTGCCAAAAAAACACCATCGGTTTTAAAGTCTGAAACTTCACCGGTCATATTGTTCAAAAGACGGACCCCGGTAACCAACTCTCCATCACCAAGAATCTCTTGAACATCAACGTTATACTTTACAAAAATATTACTGTAATCCTTTAGTCGCTCCTGCATGGTGTGCGCTGCACGCATTTTACCTTTTCTTACCAATACAGTTATTTTACTTGCATAGGCAGCCAACTGAGTTGCCTCTTCTGCAGCAGCATCTCCACCGCCAATAACAACAACTTCTTCATCTTTGTACAGAGGAGCATCGCAAATAGCACAAGCTGTTACCCCCGCACCCCAATATTCTTGCTCTCCAGGAACACCTAAATAACGTGGTGTTGCTCCGGTTCCAATAACAACAACCATCGCACGTAGCTGAACACCAGAAGAACCTTGAACAACAAATGGCCACTCAGAAAAATCAACAGAAACCACTTGGTCTGGCAAAAATTCTGCACCATAAAGAGCAGCTTGTTCTCTAACTCTGCCAACTGCAAACTTGCCAAGCATGCGCTTTACACCAGGCCAGTTTTCAACATAAGTTGTTTTAGTCAGTTGCCCTCCAGGCTCATTGCCTTCAAAAACAATAGTTTTAAAATTTGCTCTCGCTGTATATAAAGCTGCACTTAAACCAGCAGGTCCTCCACCAATGATGACAACCGGCATCAAATTTTCAACACCAACGGCCTCATCTATTTTGTAGGGGATTTTTGAAGAATCGCTGCTAACACAGCTTGAAACAACAATAAGAAAAAAGAAAAGAAAAGAATAAAAAATAGAACGACGGTAAACGTTCATACTTCTCCTCATTAAAAAATGAAACTTATTTTATCACGTGAAATTCTACCAAGAATAGTTCATAGATTCAAAAAAACCGCTCGACAAACAACATTCAAACCCTTACAATGCTTAACAAACTGCAAAAACAGAATCTTTATTGCTTTAGAGAAGGACTTTTCTACATGAACTTTTCAAACAGTCTAAAATCAAAGTTGTTGTGTGTGCTGTTGATTGCGGCTCCATTTTTTTCCACAAAAACTATTCAGGCATCTGAAACAGAGCACGTTTCTGCTCAAGACATGCAAGAATCCCTTTCTAACATGTCAGAAAATCAGCTACAAGAGCTGCAAAAAATTATGGCACAAGCTCTTGATAGTTTGGTTACAAAACTTATCGAACAAACCTCTCAAATAGAGGGTGTTTTGGAAGACTTGTCCATGTCTCTGCCAAACGATGCATTCAAGCTAAAAAACAAAAATGAGCTGATCAAACAAATCAAAAAAACCAGACAAATCATTGCTCAAATTAAAAATGAAAAATTTGTACAAGTTGATCCACAGACGCTGCAGTTCTTAATCGCATTCAACCAAGTTTTAATGGAGCATATTTCTGAGGCATTGCAAAATGGCCTAAAAGAAATACCATCATTCCAAGAAAAACTGGTCATTATTCATAAAAAAGCTCCAACAATTAATATCGAACAAGTAGAAACAGAAATATTTAAAAATGAAGAGCAACTCTTTGATCTACAAAAAAAAGCGTCAGAATTCGGCACCAACTGGTTTAATCGACAATTTAGAAGGTTGAACAATTTTATTACAATTGCACACCGAAAAAAATTAGATAAAAATATTTTCTTAGGAACATTCATAACAACAATTTTGCTTCACCTAATTCAGGAAAAAACCTCTCTATTTTACAAGCCATCAGAAGTCCTTGAGTGGAAGTACATGGAGCAGTCCCATTTAGCCGACAACGCAAAAAACATCGCTGCATATAACGATCGGTACAAAGATATGCTTGATGAAATGAAAAAAGAAATTGATATGTTAAAATCACAAGAAAATGGATCCACGCATATATTCCGAAGAATCTTTGGGTACCCCTTGGCAAGACACACTGACGGCACTTTCTTTGGAGGAGAAACAGCAATAAACTGGAACAACGAAAAAGTAAACTGGTTTGGCAATACACCATGGCTAGTAAAAACAACCGCAGCGTCTTTGGCGGCTTCTTATCTGCCAGCTATAGAACTTTGTTACGGAAAAGACTGGTGGGTAAAGTTAAGTTCCTGGGGGGCAAACAAGCTACAAATTTTACATGCAAAACTAGTCGGTGGTGTTGCAGGAAAACAAGCAGAGCAAGCAGCAAAAAAAGGTGAAATGGAAAGCTGGGAGCCACAATACACCTTCGATGATGTTGTTGGATTTGATCACATTAAAAATGCTTTAAATAGAATTTTGGAATACATCAAAGATCCAGAGCGTTTTGATCGTGCAAACATCCCACCAGAAAAAGGCTATTTGTTTACTGGCTTGCCTGGAACAGGAAAATCCTTTGTTGCAGAAGCATTTGGTGGAGAAATTAGAAAAACATTCAAAGAAATAGGCAGAAGTGAAGACGAACTTGGCTTTTACAACATCCCTGCAACAGTGATTCTTTCTGAAGGAGTTGATTGGTTACTTTCTGTAGCAAAACGAGAATCTCCATGCGTGATCTTCATCGATGAAATTGATTTACTTCGCCTTCAGCGTGGAAGCAAGGGAAACAACACATTGCTGAGTGATTGCTTAAATGCAATGAGTGGCGTTATGAGCAAGGATGATGGCAAGCAAGTTATTTTGATTGCTGCAACCAATAAACCGGAGCATTTGGACCGAGCATTGAGGCGACGTGGAAGATTTGGAAAAATAATTTATTTTGAACTGCCGACTCTTGCAGAACGCAAAATATATTTTACCAATAAACTAAAACCTCTCTTGCCAGATCTAAGCATCATTGACATTGACTCTCTTGCCAAAGAAACAGAAGACTGCTCATATGAAGAGCTTTCTGCAATGATGAACAGCGCCTTCCAAGATTCAAAACGTTCTGGCGTACCAATAACACAAAAAGATTTAGAAAAAGCACTTGACGAAGAAATTAGAAACATCATCAACAAAAATCTGCATGTTTCTGATCAAGAGCAAAAATTGATGGCTGTGCACCAGGCTGGCCATGCGCTCGCTCTTGAACTATTGAAAACACGCCGAGAACTTGCTGCAGTTACCATAAAGCCAATTACTGCAAAACTACAAGACGAAGAGTTAAAGCACTTTAAAAAAAGAAAACAAAAAGATGTTGTATACGGGCAGGTATTTACCCGCTGTTCATTTGATCATCTGGGAGAGTTGTCACAAGAAGAAACATTAAAAGAATGTAAAATTCTTTTGGCTGGCATTGCAGCAGAAAAAATTCTGTTAGGCTCTTGCGGATATAGTTACCACGCTCAAGATAAACAAGAAGCGCTTGACCTTATCAAGCCAATTGTGTTTCAGGGCTTAAACATGAAAAAAATGCCCAATGAACTACAAGTAAAATATTTCGAAAAAGCAATTGGAACTCTAGAAAACTGTCAACAAGAAATTGAAAATCTCTTGAAAAAACATGAAGCAAAATTAAAAGAAATTGCTCAGGAGCTACAAGAGAAAAAAACTCTTACTGCTCGAAAAGTAAAAGAAATTTTAGGTGAAAAGAATAATGGAACCCTACTTGAGGGTTCCATTTCTTCTGAAATCTGTCCTGCTTAAAATTTACAATCCACCAAACGCGTTAATTTTTTCTATTCTTTTCAGATAGCGCCCTCGTGCAAATTTTGATTTTAACCAAACTGTAATCATTGCGATTGCCTGTTGCTCAGAAATAAAATCTGCTGGCAAAACTAAAATATTTACATTGTCATGTTCTTTGTTTAATTTTGCCACTTTCTCGTTCCAGGCAAGCCCCGCATAAATTCCTTCGAATCTATTTGCGGCTATAGACATGCCAACACCAGTTGCACAAAGCAAAACCCCCAAGTCAGCTTGCCCTTCTTGGATTTTCTTTACAACTAACTTTGTAAAATCAGGATAATCGCACCGTTCGTTAGAATTGCATCCAACATCAACAAAAGAAATTGTCTTATCTGGAAAATCTGTTTGCAAAAAATGTTTTAAAGCAAACCCTCTGTGATCAGAGCCTATTGCAATTTTCATAAAAAACTCCTTTAGACAATCACACTATCCGATTTTTGGAGACTCCAGCTATGCAACACTTGTTTGTTTACGGTACGGAACAACAATGCAATCTCTTGTGTTTCTGGAGAAATAAGAGGAACATCCTCTATATCTTTTGCGTTAAACTGCAAAATATATGCTGTTTTGAAACGGGTAAAATGTTTACCAAAAATTTCCTTGTACTCAGGAGAAAGATCAACAGTTTTAAATTCTGTTGGCACAAAATTATAGTCATCAATTTTAAGCAAAACAGTCCAGTCAGAATCTTTTTCTCCAACTGTAATGTCTGTAGCGCTCAAAAGATAAAAAGTAATGAAATGATTATTTTCTTCTAGCTGACGACGAAGAAAAATCTTTTTTTCTTCGTCAGTTCTTCCGTGTTTAATTTGATAAAGTCGTGCATAGGCTTCCCGAACCTCGTCGCTTAACCACAAAGAATCAAATGCTCCGACAAGTGTAAATTGATCATAGGTACGAGTAGAGCGAACATTTTTTTTTGCCTCCTTAATATTTTCTTTTAACTCCTGCCCCTGCTCAATCTGTGTTTTTCCCCAGTCAATTACCCTCCCGCAACCAGATACAAACAACAAAAAACTCAAAGTGAAAAAAAGAAATACTGCATCGCGCTTCATAAATCTGCCCCTTTGTTCTAAAATTGAAAAGTAACATTAGTAGCGTAAAAAAAACGGTCATATTTTACAAGATCAAGTTATAGATGAAAGCTTTATGAAGAAACTCTCCATTTTTTTAGGATGGCGATATTTACTTGGCACACGAGCAGAAAATTCTGTTTCTACTATGATTATCATCTGCTTTCTTAGCATTTTGATCGGTTCCTTTTCTCTTGCTCTTGTTGCAAGCATCATGAATGGTTTTGAACAAGCAACACATAAAAAAATGCAAGGTATTCATTCACAAATTCTAATCAACGCTAATGGACAGGTGCTAGATCCTGAAAAAATCGCATCAGTTTTGCAAAAAGAATTTCCTGAAGTTATAGGATTTAGTCCCAGAGCAGAAGGGCACGCAATTATCCAACACCAAGATGGAGATGACTCACATAGCGTCGCAATTATTCGTGCCATTGACCCCCAAACAGAGCCAAGCGTCAGCAACTTTGAAACAAAATTAGAAAATGACAAAAAACTTTTAGACTTACTTGATCAAAATAAAATTTTA
>Ga0180437_10006087_pt1 | contig 16244 bp, 16 predicted proteins | sample SS_ome_4_FD_132410 | JGI IMG/M metagenome (GOLD analysis project Ga0180437, IMG submission 132410) | Hypersaline lake sediment archaeal communities from the Salton Sea, California, USA - SS_3_D_1 metaG | ecosystem: Environmental > Aquatic > Non-marine Saline and Alkaline > Hypersaline >...
CTTGTTGATTTTGTTCGCATTTGCCTGCTCCTTTCTCATTGGTTTTTCAATAACTGAATGATAACAGGAGCAGGCCTTTTTTCTATAGGGTTTTACATAAAATCGTTTCCGCAACAGGAACTATTTAACCTCCTGAAGCACATCCTTAATGGCCTTTACAACGTAAAACATGTCCTCTTCATCCAAATGAGGGCCTACCGGCAACGCGATAGAATAGCTGCTTATTCGCTCTGCTACTGGATAACTGCCATTACTGTAACCATACTTGTCTTTGTAATAGGACAATAAAGGGACCGCTCTCGGATAATAAATACTCGTACCAACACCTTTCGCCTTTAATCCGTTGATAATATCCGCACGCAAGCTTGCCACAGATTCCTTCAATATCATACAATGGCAGTAGTAACTGCTTTGAAACTCGCCATGACAGGATTCGAGCAGGTCTATTTCACTAATCTCACAAAGACCCGCCGTGAGAATATCATAATTCCGCTTGCGTTTGGCAAGAAAAGTTTCCAGTCGCTTGATTTGTTCTATGCCAATTACAGCCTGAATTTCGTTCATTCGGTAATTGAACCCGAGCATATCAACTTCATAGTCGCCGGGGATGCTTCTCTCACCATGCGTACGATCAACGCCGAACGCTCGCTGGCGCTCAATTCTCTGTAAAACCTGGGGATGTCTGGAAATAATCATACCGCCTTCAGCGGTCGTCATGTGTTTGACAGGGTAGAACGAAAAACATCCAACATCACCATGAAGACCTGCGTGAATTCCATCAAGATAAGTGCCTATGGCCAATGCGCAATCTTCGACTACGAATAGGTTGTGCCTATCAGCAATCTCACGGATACGATGCATATTTACTGGCATACCGAGATAGTGCACCAATGAAATCGCTCTCGTTTTGGATGAAATCTTATCCTCAATTTGCTCGATATCTATATTACCGGTCCGTGCCTCAGCGTCTACAAAAACCGTTTTAGCACCCGTCAGTTCTACGGCATGCGCCGTGGCAACATGCGTCATAGCAGGAACTATAACTTCATCTTCCGAACTTATCTCAAGATAGAAATAGCATAAATGCAGTGCAGATGTACACGAAGAGACTCCTACCGCAGCATCTGCCTTTACCCAATTTGCAAAAGCAGTTTCAAATTCCTTGATTTTGGGGCCATGCACCAGAATATTGCCGGAAAGAACCTCCGCAACTGCCTGTCTCTCTGATTCGCCCAGAATGGGTCTGGCAAATGGTATTGTCCTCATAGTCTGTTTTCCTGTTTCAATTCTCATTACGGTCTCATATATAATCAATTAAAACTGTTTTATTACTGTCAACAGACTCTTCAGCAGCAAAGCAGACAGACATCACCTTAAAAATATCCTTCGCAGGAACAATGGCAGCTTCTGTATCTTCGTTAATGATGGAGTTGATGAAACTGTGAATGACCTCCTGTTTTTTTCTTGCAGGATAATCATCCAAAAGCTCCTCGCCCTTAGCGCTCGGGTCACAGCTTTTGATAAGTTGGCCGCCCCTTAAATCATGGGAGAATGTCTGTCTTGTTCCGTACACTGTAACTTTGTGAAAGTGTGGGTGTACACAGCCGGCATTCGCACTTATCTTCGCAAGCATGCCATTCTCAAATCTGAGCAGCAATGCCGCAAAGTCTATATAGCCAAAATCCGACCCCTGTGTAGCTATCCGGTTGCCGTAACCCTTGACATCCACAGGCTCTTCACCCACAAGCCAGATAAGCAAATCGATCATATGCACAGCCGCACCACAGACCAGCGAGTAAAATGGCATCTCTTTTCGCCAGCCGTTGGTCAGCTTATGCATTCTGCCCCACAAATAGTCTCCCTCAAAATAAAACACATCCCCCATTTCACCCGCCTGAATTAAAGCCCTTAAATTCTTAAAGCGAGGACAGGTCCGAAGGTTCAAATTTGAGGAAAGAACCAAAAACGAATTCTTCCACAACAATTCTTTAATTGCTACCGCCTCTTCTCTATATAAACAAAGCGGCTTCTCGACGAATACGTGTTTCTGATTCTCCAAAGCCTTCACCGCCTGTTCAAAATGGTAATTGTCAAAAGACGCTATCGAGACAATATCTATGCCGGGGTCATTAAGTATTTCATCCGCATCTTTCGTTGTCTTGATATTTGGATACCTTTCTCTTATCTCCGACATTTTGCTGTCTGAAAAGTCACATATCAAATTCACCTCACATCCCGGATGGCTTTGATACGCCTCAATGTGACTTTCGCCAACTCCCAGTCCTATAATTCCTGCCTTCAATGACTTCATCCGTCAACTTCCGCCTTCGCAGAAAGCTTGCGCTTAATCTCCAAAAGCTCCTCCCACCCGTAAGTCCACTGCGGCCGGCCCATAGCCTCCACTATAGCCTCCAACGATTCTACATCTTCTAAAGTGTCGACTGCCAATGATTCGTCGCCACAATCTTCGCCGCTTTCGAAATTCCAAATCTTAAGATCGCCCGCGTGCCGGTAAAAATACCGCGTGACATGCTCGTAATCTTCAGGTAACTCAAACTTCGAATAGGTTTTTAGAAAACAACTGCTGCTCACAGCTTCGATGGACTGTCCCCTGGGATAGCTGCGGACTATCGTATTCGTCACCAAATCAACATCATTACGATTATATATCTCCACCACTTTTTGCACCAGTTCAGGGTCAAATAATGGGCTGTCTCCGTTGATGCGTATGAACCAGTCAAGGTTGTAATGCACAACCACATCGCGAAATCGCCCCGCCACATCCTCTAACGAACCGCGATAACAGTCTGTATTCCGGCGCGCACAAAACTCCGCTATGGGGTCATCGCTTGGGTCATCGGATGTCGCGACAATCAGTAAAGCAACGCTATGCCGCCGCTTCAGGCGCTCCAACAAATACTGTAGTATCGGCTTGCCTGACACTTTGTGCAAAACCTTGCCTGGAACCCTTTGGGAACTCATACGAGCTTGGATGATAATCGCTGTCTTATCCGTGTTACTATCCGTTGAAAAACAGGTTCTCCCGCCACAAAGCCTTCCGCTGAGCGAACCTGCATCGAAACCTTACATCTCATTCATTCGTCCAAATCCGGCAAGCTGCCGGCTTATTCCCAATAATTGTTCACGTGCACGCTATCGATTGGCTGCATCTTCCACTTAAGCTGAGGTCTGACAAAAACATCGTTACCAATACAATAGTTGTCGTTGTATCCCTGAAATTTGACCTCGAATTCAAGTATTTTCTTGACAGTCACGTGTTCGGTCTTCAGGCTTATCAGGCAAACTGTAAGAAAAAAGTTTCTTTCACCAAAGGTGTTTTTGGGCAAAGTACAGAACGCCTTGTAGCCCCCAGGATTCAACTCATAAAAATTGGTCGTTACGTTTGGGTCATCTACATTATAGGAGGACAAAATAGATGCGTTATCCTCGTCGACTATATCCACAAGAATATGCAGGTTCTGTACACGCCGCAGACACTCAAATGTAATAGATACAATGATATCCTCGTCCGAATTAAATAAGCTTTTCTGCGTTCCAAACTCATCCAGCAATGCTATCTCCCTGAAACGGATGCTGGGATTTCTCCTGTTGATTTGTCCCTCCATCCGCGCTTCCAACTCCACTGAGTCGGCCACCCCTCCTTCAACCAGATTCTGACTCAAATAGTGTGCTACGGTATGACTAGAATCACCATCCATAACAAGTCTGCCGTTGCTGAGTAACACAACCCTCGGGCAAAGATTTCGAATGGCGCTCATATTATGGCTTACAAACAAAATCGTCCTTCCCTGACCGGCCACATCCTTCATCTTCCCCAGACATTTTCTTTGAAATTCCGCGTCGCCAACTGCCAGAACCTCGTCCACAACCAGAATCTCTGAGTCAAGATAAGCCGCAACAGCGAACGCCAGTCTTACGTACATCCCCGAAGAGTAACGTTTCACCGGAGTGTCTAAGAACCTCTCGACACCCGCGAAGACGACTATTTCGTCAAGCTTGCGCCTGGTTTCCTCGCGCGACATCCCCAGAATCGCGCCGTTAAGAAAAATATTCTCCCGGCCCGTTTGTTCCGGATGAAAACCTGTACCCACTTCAAGTAGCGACGTTACACGCCCTTTGAGCTTCACCAAACCTTTTGTAGGCGTTGTGACCCGAGACAAAATCTTCAAAAGCGTCGATTTGCCCGCGCCGTTGCGTCCTATTATGCCAACTCTTTCCCCCCGTTTAATCTCTAGGTTTATATCCTGTAACGCCCAGAAACGCTCACCCTCAAGGCCTGGAACTGCCTCGTCGGTAATTCTCAGATTCGGGTCCTCCCTCCCCCGAAAACGGGCCCACCAACTCTGCAAATCCTTATACAACGTCCCGTGGCTGATTACACCGTAACGATACTGCTTGGCAAGGTTCTCAATTCGAACAACTTCATCGGCCATTATTAGATCGTATCCATGAAATTCTTCTCTATCCTGCCGAAAAGCGTCACCCCGGCGAACAAAACCAACAAAGTCACGCACCAGCCCATTGCTATGAAAACCGGTTTCACAAGACCTTCGCCAAAGAAGGCATACCGGAACATCTCAACTATCGATACCATCGGGTTCAACATATAAACGTACAGCCAGCGTGTTGACACCTTCTCCGCCACAACTGATGCAGGAATAATCACCGACGAGCCGTACATCCAAAGTTGCACCGCAAAGGTCATCACGAAATTGAGATCACGGTACTTGGTCGTTAGAGAAGAAACCAGGATCCCCGTCCCAAAACTCAGAAGCGCCATTTGAAATACAAGAACAGGAAGCAACAGAATAAACAGACCCGGGCGAATCGAAGCCCCCTTCACAATAGAATAAGTATAAAATGTCAGAAAGACGATGAACTGTATTGAGAACTTCGCCAGGTTTATGATCACCACCGAAATCGGAACACTAAGACGTGGAAAATAAACCTTCCCAAAAACACCAGCGTTCTTAATAAATGTGTTCGACGTCTGGCTCAGACAGTTGGCAAAATAGCTCCATGTAACGGTTCCGGAAAGATAGAAGATAAAACGCGGTATCCCGTCCGTAGGTATCTTCCCGAATTTTCCGAAGATCACCGTGAACACCACCGTAGTCAAGAGAGGCTGAAGTATATACCACAGCGGTCCGAGGATCGTCTGTTTGTAAAAGGTGATGAAATCACGCTTGACAAAAAGCCAGATCAAATCCCGGTACCGCAACAAATCCCCCAAATGTAGATCAAACCACCTCGTTCGCGGGTGCAGAACCAGATCCCAACTTTCAAGCTGTTCAGGTTTGTCCACAGTCACGGGCATATTACCTTATGCTCCCATCACGCCATATGGGATTGGCAGCCTCTTCTCGGCCGTCGCCTACCGCTCTCGCAGGCCCGGAAAATCTATTCAGACTCCGTCCCCCTCGGTTGCATCACAATCTCGCCGCCGTCTCCAAGAAACCTTCCTTTGCCAGCCAAGATCCAGCTCTAGCCAGCCTATTGATTTAGGGCCAAATGATACCCTTGCCATTTCCAATAATCAAGTGTTTTAGAGTTCACCAGCGAGATATTTTTCCCGGAAACACTATTCATACAACTCTGGAGAAGCATTCTTTGAGTTGCTCTTGACATCTCCGGCTGAACCGCATACAATCGCACGTCCGTTCCGAAGTTCTCTTGTATAAGGAGCCCTGCTTATGGATATGGAATTAAAGGGTGTTATCCTTGCCGGCGGTACAGGTTCGCGCCTGAAGCCCTTGACAAAGGTAACTAACAAACACTTGCTTCCCGTTGGCAAGGAGCCCATGATTTACTATCCGATCAAGAAGCTCACCACCGCCGGCATTTACGAGATACTGATCGTAACCGGTATAGAGCACATGGGAGATGTTGTCAGTCTGCTCGGCTCAGGACGCCAATTCGGCTGTAGATTTACCTACAAGGTACAGGACGAGGCCGGAGGTATCGCTCAGGCAATGGCTCTCGCCGAGACTTTTGCCGGCGGTCACAGAATCGCCGTCATTCTCGGAGATAACATCTTCCGGTCCGGCCTCTCCAAATACGCCCAAAAATTCAGGTCGCAGAACCATGGTGCAAGGGTCCTGCTCAAACGCGTTTCGAACCCGCAGCGATTCGGCGTGGCTGAAGTCTCCGACACCCATGTCGTGCAAATCGAAGAAAAACCGAAGAACCCCAAGTCCGATTATGCTGTAACCGGAATCTATTTTTACGACGAGACGGTCTTCGACATAATACGTACTCTAAAGCCCTCGGCCCGCGGTGAGTTTGAGGTTACAGACATTAACAATGCCTACATCGCGAAAGGCCAGCTTGCCTATGATATTCTCGACGGATGGTGGAGCGACGCTGGAACATTCGAATCACTAAACAGAGTCAACGAATTGGTCCTAAAGGAACCCCCCGAATGACAAAGGAAAATGTCTTGTTCAAACAGGTTTTTGCCGACGGAGGACTGATTGTCGCCGGTTCGGGCGCCGTGATTGACGGTGTGGCCGTACGTCGGGCCAATGTCTTTCCCGACGAGCGAGGCCGCCTCGGCGAGATAATCAGGGCCGATGACCCGTGGTTCGTGAAGTTCGGACAGGTCTATTTCACGACGACCCGTCCGGGCGTCGTAAAGGCATGGCACTATCATAAGATACAGACCGACCACTTCTACGTCATCAAAGGACTCGTAAAAGTCGCACTTTATGACGAAAGGAAGGATTCGCCCACGCACGGCGTTGTTAACCAGCTTTACCTCGGAGAGCATTGTCCTGGTCTGCTCAGGATCCCACCCGGCGTTCAGCACGGCTGGATGTGCGTCGGCCAAACCGAGGCCTACATCCTGAACGTTGTCTCCGAAATGTACAACCGAAAGGCCCCCGACGAATTCCGGACCCACCCTGACGATAATCACATCCCTTACGACTGGGCACGCAAAGATGGCTGAGCGGAAAATCGCCATTTTGGGCGGCAGGGGCATGCTCGGTTCTGACTTGGCCGTTGCCTGCCAGCAGAGAGGGCTTGCCGCAGCCGTTTTTGACCTGCCGCAGTGCGATATTACAAACCACAAACACCTTACTGAAGCACTGGGAGGCCAGGATATTGTTGTAAACTGTGCTGCCTATACAAATGTTGAAAAGGCTGAAAGCGAGTACGAACTCGCGAAAAAGGCAAATGCCGATGCCGTAGCAGCCCTTGGTGAACTTGTTAAAAGGGCCGGTATATGGGTCCTGCATATCAGCACCGACTTCGTCTTTGACGGAAAAAACAAAAAACCGTACCTCGAAACCGACAAGCCCAACCCCGTAAACGCCTACGGCAGAAGCAAGCTTCTGGGTGAGCGGTTTTTGGCCGACACCGGCTGTTCACACTGTATCGTCCGCGTGGAATGGACTTATGGAACACACGGTAATAACTTCATCAAAAAATTGGTCGAACGTGCCAAGACCGGCCAACCATTAAAAGTTGTCGATGACCAGATAGGTTCGCCTACCGCCACAGCCGAAGCAGCCAAAGCCCTTTGCCAATTGATACTGAAAAGACCCAAAGGGCTGTTTCATTTTGCAAGCGCCGGTTATGTCAATCGTTTTGAAATGGCAAGGTTCATTTTTAATAAGCTCAATATGTCGGTTGACCTGACGAGCTGCAAAACCGGCGATTACCTCTGCGCTGCTGAAAGACCTTTGAATAGCCGTTTTGATTGCAGTAAAATCAAGGTTTTGCTGGATGAGCCGATTGAGCCGTGGCAGGGACCGTTGGAGCACTTTTTGAGGCAATTATGAGAAGACTTCTGGTTACAGGCGGCGCGGGATTCATTGGAAGCAATTTCGTGCGGATGGTCCTCGACGAGCAGCCGGAATGCTTTCTGGTCAATCTCGACCTGCTCACATATGCCGGCAACCTCGAAAATCTCGAAGGCTACCTCGACCGCCCTAATCACAAGTTCGTCAAGGGCGACATATCTGACGGCCGGCTGGTCGAGAGGCTCATCGATGAGCATAAGATAGATACAATCATCAATTTCGCCGCTGAAAGTCACGTCGACCGTTCAATCGCCAGCCCGAAAGTTTTCATAGAAACCAACGTAACCGGTACGCTGACAGTGCTCCAGGCCGCACGCGACAAAAAAGTCGAACGTTATATTCAGATCTCGACCGATGAGGTTTATGGCTCACTCGGACCCGAAGGGAAATTCACCGAGCAGACACCCCTAAGCCCGAATTCGCCCTATTCTGTAAGCAAGGCATCTGCCGACCTTCTGGTGGAAGCGTTCGGCCACACCTGGGGTCTCAAATACAACATAACCCGGTGCTCCAACAATTACGGTGAGTATCAGTTCCCGGAGAAAATGATTCCCCTTATGATAAACAACGCCCTCAACGACAACGAACTGCCGGTTTACGGTGACGGTCTCTATGTGCGAGACTGGCTCTATGTATACGATCACTGCACCGCAATCTGGAAGGTCCTGACCGAAGGCCAGCCCGGAGAGACTTACAATATCGGCGGCTGCAACGAGAAGACAAATCTTGAAGTCGTAGGGTTGATCCTTGACCGCCTTGGAAAACCAAAATCGCTCATAAAACACGTCAAAGACAGACCCGGCCATGACAGAAGATATGCCATCGATTCCACAAAAGCCATCGAGAAGTTGAACTGGCAGCCGTCTGTTACTTTCGAAGAAGGGATTCGAATAACCATCGACTGGTATCTGCAGAACCAAAAATGGCTCACCGATGTGACCACAGGAGAATACCAGAAATACTATAATTTGATGTACTCAAATCGATAGAGAACCGATAGAAAATGGGAAACATTACAGCCGGCCTTGCTGAATCAGCACACAAACCCGAGACATATTACGAGAACGCTCGTAAAGACATGTTGAAATATATTCCACAGGGTACGAAAAGAACACTGGAATTCGGCTGCGGAGGCGGGAAGTTTTCTGAACTGGTTAAGATTCAGTTTGACGCAGAGTGCTGGGGCGTGGAGGTTCATCCCTATTACGCCGCTCTGGCATCTGAAAGACTACATAAGGTCATCAACGCCAATGCACATCAATCGCTCAATCACTTACCTGAAAACTATTTCGACTGCATTATTTTTAACGACGTGCTGGAACATTTGCAGGACCCGTATTCTTTGCTTCACAGTGTAAAAAGCAAACTCAATGAACATGGTGTTGTAGTGGCGTCAATTCCAAACGTACGATTCTGGAGTAATTTAAAGGCGCTGGCAGTAGACGGCACCTGGGATTACAGGGATACGGGAATATTAGACATAACGCATCTGCGGTTTTTTACATATAATAGTCTGAGAAAACTGTTCAGGCAATTGAATTACGACATTGTCACTTGTGAGGGGATCGGTCCTACGTACAGCCGCACGTTCAGAATACTAAACATGCTTTTCTTGAATAAACTCAAGGACGCGCGATACCGTCACTTCGCCTGCGTGTTCAAGCCTGAATCCCGCACTCCGGACGCTTAATCGACGTCAGAATTATCAAGGTTCTGTAACCATGAGGCGTAAACAGTTAGCTCTGCAAAATGCTCAGAGGCGAATTTTATGGCAATTGACGCCTCGATAATAATAGTGAACTGGAACACCCGCCAACTGCTCGCAAAATGCCTTCTGTCACTTTGTCAGAACACAGACGGCTTTGAGCTGGAGATCATAGTTGTAGATAACGCAAGTACCGACGACTCTGTCCCGTATGTACGCCAAAACTTCCCAAATGTGAAATTGATATGCAACTCCACCAACAAGGGTTTTGCAGCAGCAAATAATCAGGGACTCGCCCTTGCCTGCGGAAAAAACATCCTGTTCCTCAACTCTGATACCATCGTCCATACCGGCGCCTTAACAGCTATGGTCGAATTACTCGACACCAAGCCCGACGCCGCTCTGTGCGCCTGCCGCCTCGTTAATGAAGACGGCTCGGTTCAACACAGCGTCCGCAGCTTTCCGACCTTTCGGGCAATGTTGGCACGCCACACAATCTGCAAATACCTCGGGATGTTCAGAGACGAAAGGAACCTCTACAGAACGAGAAACTTTGACTACGATCAGACTGTGCAAGTGGACCAGCTCATGGGCGCCGTGCTAATGACCAAACGCGATATACTCGAAAGAATCGGCCCGATGGATGAAAATCTGTACTTTTACTTCGAAGAGACTGATTTATGCCGCCGCGCAAGAGACGAAGGTTTAAAAGTCTACTTCACACCCCGAGGCCGGATCACACACCTCGCAAGAGCAAGTTCAAACCTACTGGGCTCACATACAACATGGGCCATGTTTCTAAAAAGCATGTTCTACTACTTCCGCAAGCACGAGGGAAAAACCAGGACTTTTCTGTTTGCAGCCGTTTTCAAACCCGGATTGTACTGTTACGCCGTCTGCGAAATGCTTGCCGGCTTTGGCTTGGCAGCGGCCGGTGTTTGCCTGAGGCGCGAAAAGGACAAAATTCGACAGAAGCTCCTAAGATCACGGCGGTGTCTGCTGTTTCTTGCCCGATATGGCTTGAGATTTCTGTTTTATTAGCAGTCTGCCACCTGGCCGACAACCGCCTTGCCCGAAAGCCTCTCAGAGCACCTCTGTCCTGGCGAGGCTCGAACCTTCCTCTGACAAATACTGCAAGTCGTTTTCTACCATCTCGGCAATCAATTCGTCGAACGTAACGGTCGGCTCCCATCCAAGCACCCGTTTGGCCTTCGAATAGTCGCCGACAAGAATATCAACCTCCGCCGGCCTGAAAAACCTCGAACTCGTGACAACAAATTTTTCATGGTCCAGCCCCAAATACGAAAAGGCTCGCGCACAAAACTGCCTCACAGAATGCGCTTGGCCGGTGCACACAACGTAATCGTCCGGCGTGTCCTGCTGAAGCATCAGCCACATCGCTCGAACATAGTCCCTTGAATGGCCCCAGTCGCGCATCGCTTCAAGGTTACCGAGCTCAAGCTTGTCTTTCAGCCCAAGCTTGATCATCGCCACGTGAGACGTAATCTTGCGCGTAACGAATTCGTACCCGCGCCGCGGCGACTCATGGTTATAAAGAATACCGTTACATGCGAACAGATTGTAGGCCTCTCTGTAATTGCGGGTCAGATCGAAACCCGCTGTCTTACTTATTCCGTATACCGACCGCGGATGAAACGGCGTCTTCTCCGTCTGCGGAACCTCATGCGCTTTCCCGAACATCTCGCTCGAAGCTGCAAAGTAAAACCTCGCCTCCGGCACAATGTCATGAACAACCGACAAAACATAATGGCTGCCGTTTATGTTGGACTGAAGCGTCGAGAACTCGTCCTCGAAACTGTATGACACGAAACTCTGCGCCGCCAGGTGATAAACCTCATCCGGCTTCACCGCTGATACCGCCTTGTATATCGACGGATAGCTCTCCATCGAGCCTGGAATCAGCTCGATCTCGTCAAGAATGTGAAGAATACGGCTCATTCTGTGCTGCTCATCCTCCAGTGCCACGCGCCTTACGAAACCGTAAACCTTGTAGCCCTTCTCAAGCAGAAGCTCCGCCAGGTAGGAACCGTCCTGTCCCGTAATACCGGTTATGAACGCTTTCTTCATCTAGCAAACTCCCAAACTATGAAGTCGCATACGCGCATAATATCGGAAATAAAACGGCAAAAAACAAAAACAGCCGCAATACGGACTGAGGTTATACGAACTTCTTGTAAACGTCAAGCGTTTCCGATGCGGTTCTCTTCCAACTGAATTCCTGACCGCGACGGAAGCCACCGTCGATCAGCTTTCGCCTTGTTTCGCTGTCGCTGCAGAGTCTCAGCATTGATTCGGCTATAGACTCAACGCTGTACGGGTCCACGTACGCCGCTGCATCCCCGCCAACCTCCGGCATCGAGGAACAGTTGGACGTTATTACTGGCACGCCGCACCGGAAAGCCTCTAGAATCGGTATCCCAAAACCCTCGTAAAGGCTCGCAAACACAAGCCCGTTGGCGCACCTGAAAAGGTCTTGTATCTGCTCTAGCGCGCCCGTCAAGATGATGCCGTCCTTTGCTTTGTCCCATGCTATCGACTTGAATGCTTCATCGTACCTTGGCACATTGCCGATAACAACCAGCTTATAATTATCGCCGAGGACATCTCTGACGGACAAAAAAGCCTCTATCGTACGGGGAATATTTTTCCGTCGGTCCGGCGAGGAAAACACCAGAAGATAATTTTCCAGTTCGAGACCAAGCTTGTCGGCCAACTGTTTCTTGGTCCGCTGCTTTTCGAAGTCCGTCAGTGGTTCAAAAATCTTGTCCGCAGCCAGATGAACAACATCTACTTTCTCTTCGCATATATCAAAAATCCGGCACAGGTCGTTCTTTGTGGCTTCCGAAATTGCCACAAAATGGTCGGCACGTCGAACCGCGAACTCAAACAAGCCCAGCCTTGATTCCTGATAGAACTCTGGAATTATATAACGCCGCAGGTCATAAACCGTCAGAACCCTGGGCTTCCCCTTCGTCGGCGGCATCAAGTGATGACAGCAGTGATACACCTCGAACTGCCCCGTAAAATACTGCAGCGCAGGATAACTCGCGTAACGCCAGAAATTCTCCAGCCATCGCATCTTGACCGGTGTCGATCCAAGCTCTGCCCAACTGCCAAGCCTTTCTTTAATCCGCCGTGCTTTTTCAGAAAAACGCTTCGAGTGAAAAAGTACGAACTCCGGCCTTTCATCCAGCGATTCAAATCCCTCCAGAAGACCCACGCCGTATGTATGGAAGCCGGAAAACCTATGTACGAGAACGGGGTTAAGGTCAAATACAATTCTCATTTGCCACGGTTTCTTTCGTGTCAGAGGTCCGAGCACTGTGTCTCTTCGCCGCATTACCCGTGCCAGCCCAAACATCGACTGTCGCAACCACGGCGCAAAAGTCGACTCCTATTCTGGAACCAACAATTGTGTTTCGTACAGACTCTGATACAACAGACAGGTCTGTATCAGTTCTTCGTGCTGCCCTTGGGCGATAATCTTGCCTTCGTCCATCACCACTATCATGTCCGCCGTGATGACCGTACTGAATCGATGCGCGATGATAAAGCTCGTCCTGTCGCGCATTATCTCTTCGATCGCCTTGTGAATCTTCGCCTCGCTGTCGGCGTCGACCTGGCTGGTAGCCTCGTCGAAAATCAATATCGAAGGGTTCTTCAAAATCGCTCGCGCTATCACGATTCTTTGTAATTGACCGCCGCTCAGACCAGCGCCGTGCTCACCGATTATTGTGTCGTAGCCCTCGGGCAGAAGCGAAATAAACTCGTGTGCGAACGCACGCTTTGACGCCGCGACTATTTCCTCTTTGCTCGCCCCTTCCTTGCCATAGCCGATATTGGCCGCAACAGTATCGTTGAACGTCGCCACGTCCTGTGTCACCATTCCGATCTGGCTGCGAAGGCTGCGCAGCGACACGTCACGGATGTCGATACCATCTATTAGAATCTGTCCCTCCTCCGGATCATAGAACCTCGGCACAAGATTCGCCAGCGTAGTCTTGCCCGACCCGTTCGGACCCACGATTGCAACGTTGTAACCGGCCTGAACGGTCAAATCTATCCCCTTTAACACCAGCGCTTCAGCTCCGGGGTAGGTGAAAATAATATCCCTGAACTCAATCTGATCCTTGAAACCCGTCAGTTCGAACGCGCCCGGCTTTTCGAATTCACACTGTTGGTCGATCACCGAATACACGCGCTCAGCCGCAGCGTTGGCCTTTTGAATCTTGTTCCATACGTCCCCGGTCTTTCTCACGGATTCGGCTGTTGCGCCCAAAAGAATTAGAAGCGTAAAAAACTCCTCCGACTCCATCGCTCCCTGATATACCCAGCTAACGCCGAATATCAGACCAACACAACCGGCCGTCATCCCAAGCATTTCCATAAGAGGGCTCGCTGCCGTATCAACCTTGGCGACGCGAAACTGCTGCTTGAGAAGCTTCCGGCTGATCGACGTGAAATTCTTCTGCTCATATTCCTGGCGATTGTAAACCTTCACGATCCGCACCGAACTTATCGCCTCCTCCAGCTTGCCGAGAACTTTAGCCCAACTGGCAAGCGTCTTGCGAGTAGCCCGTTTTATCTTCCTGCCGAGTTTGCTCAGCGCATAAACCGACGGCGGCGCGCCGCACAGGAAAATTAGCGTGAACCTGTAATCAATCACCATAGCCGCTGCCAGCATAGCTACCGCCTTCAAAGGCTCTCGCAGCGTCTTGCCGAACAGAATCTTGATGCCGTTTCCTATCTGGTCCGTATCGCGAACCAGACGGCTGACCGTGTCGCTCGAACCCTGACTGGCGAAGAATCCCACTGGAATATGCATCGCGTGGAAAAAAGTGTCCTCACGCAAATGTGTCACCGACGTATGCATGACCTTTGACACCATATAATCCTGCAAAAACCTCGCCGCGCACCGCATACCCGTCACCACTGTAATCACCAGTATGATATAAATCACCGCTTTCCTGGAGCTTTCACGGCTTTGCTCTCGCGGAATGAACCTCAGGGACTTCTGGACGAAGTCGGCATAGAAAGGCTTTTCGCCCGCCGAAAGCCTCGATTGTTTCAGTTCGCCGCCCCCGCTCGGGCTTTCTCGCCTGTATTGGACGACAATTTCCGCATCGTCCTCGGCAGTGGCAAGCTTCTCGAGCAGCTTTACCGAAGTCATTCTTTCAGTCCCCTCGGCGCCGACAACCAAATCGTCTTTCTGAAAGCCTGCCTTCGCCGCCGAACTTTTTTTCTTTACACGCGTGATGCGCAGCTTGCACGACGTTTCCGGCTGTGACAAATCCACTGTGTTCGGAACATAGAAGCTCACCCCGTATCGATCGGCGCTGATCATCCTGTCGACCCACCCCCGCAGCCCTTCCCCGCTCATCATTACTTTCAGCAGCGGCAGAACCGTCACAATACTGAACGAGAACAGAATCGCTATCAAGCACACGCAGACACCGACCACGGCCAGCCGATGCCATTGTGGCCAGATATACCTGAATATTCGTCCAAAGGCTTTCATCAAATTATCTCGCATCTCTCAAGGCGAAAAGCGGAGAATATCACACCGCCTGCCGCCGGTCAAGCCCAAACATTAAGACCCCGCCAGGATTCGCCTGGGCGAGATGCAGACACTGCCCGTACCGCTTTTTCACTCCGCAACGGCGGTCCCGTCTTTTCTTGCTCTGAACGAAGATTCTTCTTGAAAAACAATAGTCTATCGACTAACTTATCCTCAGAGATAATTTGAATGGCGGACACCGACACATGCCCGGCACCCATAATCATCCACGAGACCGCTGCCGTAAGTCGCGAAACCTGTTCCAGCTAATGCCAATTTCCAACGCATATTTGGAGGGTCAGAACGACGAAAAAAGCAATTCTTTCGATCTCAATCATCGCTTGTCTGATAGCCGCACTTGCACACAAATCGTTAGCGCCGCCTATCGAGGCGGCGCCAATTGAAAGAAGCTTCGTCTTCCAGGACCACATGTACATAAACCAGGGCCAAAACCTTGTCGTCGTTCGGGCCGACGACCCCACACACGTCGTCAGTGTCTTTCATACCACCGAATTCATCGAGCAGATTGCCCTCAAGTACGACAAATTCTCGTCGCTGGGAGGCCAGCCTCAGCCTGCGGTCAACCCCCATCTCTACGTCGTCTACAATTCCGGCGAGATAAAGCTCATCGATATCGGTGACCCGGCCTGCGGTGACCGCCGCCACCGCTATCCCGAAGGAGATTTGAATCAAGATTGCCGAGTCAACTTCCTCGACCTTGCATATATCGCCAATAACTGGCTCGCCTGCACCGACCCGGCGGACCAACCCTGATCCCGAAGCTCGCCCGACCCGAACCGCACAAAGCAAAATTCCTCCTCCGGTGACGGTGCAGCCAATACCCGATGGTTCTTGCCCATATATACTGCCGCCGGACACTCCACCCGCCGACCTCCTCAATACGCCTGCCCAAGGCGTCGCACACGTATTGAGCCACACCGTTGTCACCGCTGTCCTCGATATTTACGAAACCATTTTCGCAGGTCCACTACCGCGACGCACATGTTTTTTTGAATCTATTGACCTTTGAATAACTAACGGAACGCATCATATTTTCAGTCCAGCTTTTTTGAAGAACGAACGTAACAACAGTTTTTGTGACCGAATATGATTAATAGATCCACATACGGCTTTC